>Ga0105091_10001386_pt1 | contig 10545 bp, 8 predicted proteins | sample PPLLak1March2015_FD_87022 | JGI IMG/M metagenome (GOLD analysis project Ga0105091, IMG submission 87022) | Freshwater sediment microbial communities from Prairie Pothole Lake near Jamestown, North Dakota, USA - PPLs Lake P7 Core (1) Depth... | ecosystem: Environmental > Aquatic > Freshwater >... | reverse complement strand
CCCGAGTAAAAGTGCGGCTCATTCGAACGGCTTTCTCGAGCCCGAGAGTTACCGATTCTAGCGGCCTGTACCCGACGCTAGCCGGCACGCGGCGCGCGCGCCCCCACCCGGCTTCGCCAGGCGACGTAAGGAACGATCACGAGCACCGAAACCACGAGGTAAGCCAGGATCGCCGCGTTGACCGTGGGGGGTGCGGCGTTGACGGTGGCCACGAGGAGCGCGAGACCCGGGTTGCGCGCCGCGCTGGTGATGGCCACGGCGGTGCGGGTCGCCGGCTCGGGGCCGCCCAGCAGATGGCCGACGGCGAGCGCGGCGACGGTGATGAGCGCGGCCGCTGCCAGCAGCGGGAAGCCGGCGGCGATCGTGCCCTCCCAGCCATTGATCAGCACGAGGACGACGGTCGCGACGAGCAGTGCGTTTCCGATCCGCGCAAGCCGCGGTTCGAGCCGCGCGGCGAGCGCAGCCGCCACCTGCCGCAGCACCATGCCGAGCCCCAGCGGCAGGAGCTGGGCCACGAACACCTGGCGGGCGACGTCCCAGGGCGCGACGCTCGCGTGGCCCGCGTACACGTGGTTCAGCGCGGCGATGGACAGGGGCATGGAGACGACGGCGAGGAGCGCCACCGAGATCTGCAGGCTCGGGGCGAATGCCCGGTGCCCGCCGGCGCCGAGCGACCTGCGCAGCGCCACCGGCGCGCCGGGAGAGATCGACATCAGCACGATGCCGATCGCCGCCATCCGGGGCAGCTCGAGCAGCCGGGTGACGGCGAGCGCGAGTGCCGGAACGGCGATCAGGACGGAGAAGAGACCGCGCACCATCGTGCCCGGCTGTCGCCAGATCCACCGCAGCTCGCCGGGGGGGATGCTGAGGCCGATGCTGGACATCACCGTGAACACGGTGACCACCGCGAACGCGGTCACGACCCATTCGGGGATCGGGCCGCTCATCCGGGGACCGGGCTGCGAGCGACCTGGCGTCGCGTCAGAAGCGCTCCTTGATGAACTTGAACGGATAGTCCGGCTCGCGATAGCCGCCCGGCTTCTGCCGCTTTGGGAGCTTCACCTTCTCGCGCGGCGCCTCCTTGTAGGGGATCTGCTTGAGCAGATGGCTGATGATGTTGAGGCGCCCGCGCCGCTTGTCGTCGGTCCGCGCCACGTGCCACGGCGCAAACTCGGTGTCGGTCGCCGCGAACATCTCGTCGCGCGCCTTCGAGTAATCGTACCAGCGGCTGTAGGACTTGAGGTCCATCGGCGAAAGCTTCCAGATCTTGCGCCCGTCGTCGATGCGCGACCCGAGCCGGCGGGTCTGCTCCTCCTCGCTCACCTCGAGCCAGTACTTGATGAGGATGATGCCGGAATCGACCATGAGCCGCTCGAAGTGCGGCACCATCGTTAGGAACTTCCGCGACACCTCCTCGGAGCAGAATCCCATCACCCGCTCGACGCCGGCGCGGTTGTACCAGCTGCGGTCGAAGATCACGACCTCGCCGGCCGCCGGCAGGTGCGGGAGATAGCGCTGCGCGTACATCTGGCTCTTCTCGCGATCGGTCGGTGCGGGCAGCGCGATCACGCGGAACACGCGCGGGCTGACGCGCTCGGTGATCGCCTTGATGGTGCCGCCCTTGCCTGCGCCGTCGCGTCCTTCGAAGACAATGCAGACCTTCAGACCCTTGTGCTTGACCCACTCCTGGAGCTTGACGAGCTCGACGTGCAGCTTCGCCATTTCCTTGTCGTAGACCTTGCTCTTCAGCTTCTCCTTGGGCGCCTCGTTGCCCGCGCCCGCCTTACCCTTTTTCTTCGCCTTCGCCATGCGATTTCCTCTCTGTCTCGGTCGTCCGACGAACATGCTACCCGCAGCGGAGGCGGAATTGACGTGTGTCAACCATCCGCCACCTTGGAGGGCGCTTCGAACCGGAATAAGTGGCAGGCCCACGGGCCGAGCTCGACGTACATCCCCTGGCCTCCCAGGTCGTCGCCGCTGCGCACGTACGACTGGCCGCTCAACACGTCGTTCAGCCGCCAGTTCCTGCCCCGCAACTCGTCCCACGGGACGCGGACGGTCGCTGGGACGCGGCGCCGGAAAGGTTGGCGACGATCAGGTACCTACGCTCGGCGTGCCGCCAGCACCAGGCGACGAGGTTCAGGAAGCTCGCGTTGTCGGGCCAGCCGCTGCGCTCGCAGAGCTGCCAGTCCCCGTCGCGGAACGCGTCGTCGCTCGCCGCCCCGAGGAGCTTCCGGTAGAACTCGCGCAGCGCACCGTCCGCCGGTTCTTCCGGACGGCGCGCCAGGAACACGGGCAGCCGCACCTTGCGGCCCTCGAGCTGCCCTTCGTGCACGAGTCGTGCACCGGCCTGCGTCAGCGCGGTCACGGCCGCCGCCCGCGCCTTCGCGGGCGGAAAGCTCACCGCCGCGCGGGGCTCGTCGTGATTCTCGATGAACCGGACGAGCTTCTCCTGGTACGCAGGCTCGGCACAGAAATGGAGCCGGACCGTCTCGGCATCGGCGTGCTCGAGCCGGTCGTAGAGCCGCTTGTCGTAGCAGAAGTCGAAGCCCTGCTGCTGCAGCGCCCATTCGAGGTCCCAATAGGCCTCGGCGATGAACCTGAACTCCGGATGCCCGGTCTTCACGGCCGGGATGACCTCGCGCCAATAGTCGGCCTGCGGTCGCGCCCCGGCGCGTCCGCCCCAGGTGCGTTCGAAGACGTCGCTCATCAGCAGCATCGCCATGTCGCACCGGACGCCGTCGCACTGGCCGGCGACGTCGCGCACGGTCTCGATCGCTGCCGCGCGGAGGCCCGGGTCGAAGGCGTTGAGCTGGAGCACGTCGGGCCAGGCGGGAAAGTACGGATCGCGTCCGCACGCGAAGACATGCCCGCCCGTCTCGACGAACGCCGCCGGTTCTCTCGCACGCTCCTCGGCGCTGCCGCGGATGAAGTATTCGGGATGCTCGACCACCCAGGGGTGGTCCGGGGCGACGTGGTTCGGCACGAAGTCGAGCAGGAGACGGATGCCGCGCCGGGCGAGCGCGTCGCGCGCCTGCGCCAGGCCGTCGCGTCCGCCCAGATGCGCATCCACCGCATAGCGACGCACGCAGTACGGCGAGCCGACGTTGTCCTCGGCGCGAAAGTCGGGTAGCGCGCGCCGGAAATGGGCAAGCAGCCCTTCGTTCCGGTTCGCGATCGCGATGCCGGCGGGACTTCGCTCCCACACCCCCATGAGCCACACGGCGTCGAATCCGAGCGCCGCGATCGCGTCCCATTCCCGATCAGGTACGGATGCGAGCGTCAGCGTCCGCCCGACCTTGCGGCTCTGCTCGTCGAGCCAGATCCACGTGTTGATCTCGTAGATCGACGGGTGCTTGGGCCACGAGCGCAAGGGGCGTCACCTGACGGCCGCGCTGGCGGCGTGGAATCCGCGTTTGCCCGCTTCGAGCAGTGCCTGCGGATCGAGCACCCCGTACATTTGGATCAGTCGCGCGACGAGACCCGTCCAGCCGGTCTGATGGCTCGCGCCGAGCCCGGCACCGTTGTCGCCGTGGAAGTACTCGTAGAACAGGATGCAGTCGCGCCAGTGCGGATCGGTCTGGAACTTGTCGGCGCCGCCGAACACCGGCCGGCGGCCCTTCCCGTCGCGGAGGAAGATGCGCGCAAGACGGCTCGCAAGCTCCTTGCTCACCTCGAAGAGGTTCATCGTCCGGCCCGAGCCGGTCGGGCACTCGACCTTGAAGTTGTCGCCGTAGTAGAGGTAGTACTGCAGCAGCGCGCGGATGATGAGCACGTTCACCGGCATCCAGACCGGGCCGCGCCAGTTGGAGTTGCCGCCGAACATTCCGGAATCGGACTCGGCAGGCAGGTAGGCCACCCGGTACTCCTGCGCGCCGACCTTGAACACGAAGGGGTGCTCGAGGTGATGGCGGGAGAGCGCGCGCAAGCCGTAGGGGCCGAGGAACTCGTCCTCGTCCAGCATCCGCGCGAGGATCCGCCGCAGCCGCTGCTCGTTCACCAGCGCGAGGATCCCGCGGCCGGCGACGCCCTCGTGACCGGGCCCGGTCGCGTGGATGTTGTGAATCAGGTCGGGCATGCGCTTGAGGCGCTTCGTCCAGGCCGTCATGACTTCCGGCACGCGCTCGCGCTGCCACTTCTCGATCACCGTTGCTGCACACAGCGGCAGCAGGCCGACCATCGAGCGCACCTTGAGCCGCTGCGCGGTGCCGTCGGGAAGCCTCAGCACGTCGTAGTAGAAGCCGTCCGCCTCGTCCCACATGCCGTCGGGGCCGGTGCGGTTCATCCCCGACGCAATCCACGAGAAGTGCTCGACGAACTTCGTGCACATGTCCTGGTAGCTCGGGTCGTCGGCCGCGAGCTCGACCGACAGCTCGATCATGTTCTGGCAGAAGAGCGCGACCCACGCGGTGCCGTCGGCCTGCTCGAGGTGCCCGCCGGTGGGCAGCGGCGCGCTGCGGTCGAAGACGCCGATGTTGTCGAGCCCGAGGAAGCCGCCTTCGAACACGTTCTTGCCGAAGCGGTCCTTGCGGTTCACCCACCAGTTGAAGTTGAGCGCGAGCTTGAAGAACGAGCGCTTGAGGAACTCCATGTCTACGGCGCCGTCGAGCGCGTGGTCGACGCGGTGCAGGAACAGCGTGGCCCAGGCGTGCACCGGCGGATTGACGTCGCTGTAGTTCCACTCGTACGCCGGGATCTGGCCGCTCGGGTGCATGTAGATCTCGCGCAGCATCAGGTCGAGCTGCTCGCGCGCGAAATCCGGGTCGACCATCGCGAGCGCGATGCAGTGGAAGGCGAGGTCCCAGGCCGCGTACCACGGGTACTCCCACTTGTCCGGCATCGAGATCACGTGGTCGTTCACCATGTGATACCACTCGCGGTTGCGGATCTGGCGCGTCTGGCCGAGCAGCGGGTGCGCCTCGTGCTCCTCCAGCCACCGGTCGGCGTCGAAGAAGTAGTACTGCTTCGTCCATAGCATGCCGGCGAGCGCCTGGCGGATCACGCGCGCCTCGTCCTCGGTCGACGACGACGGCGTGATCGACCGGTAGAACTCGTCGGCCTCGCGCAGCCGCGCGGCGAACGCTTCGTCGTACGCACTCCCGAACGGGGCCGCCGCGGCCGGCGCGTCAGTGAGGCGCAGCCGGATCACGCCGGTCTGTCCGGCTCCGACCGTCAGCCTGTAGCTCGCGGCGGCCTTCGTGCCGGTCCGGCCCGGGTTGACCGCCTCGTGCCGCCGATGGACGACATACTCGTTGACCGCGTCCTTGACGTAGGGCGTGGCGTTTTCGGTGCCGAAGAGGCGCTTGTTGTTGGTTTCGTTATCGGTGAAGAGCAGCGTGGGCTCTCCCTCGCAGTAGAGCCGGCGATCGCCGAACTCGGGGTGTGAGGCCGAGATCACCGGTGCGCCGGTTGCGCTGCCCGCATCCTTCAGGAGCGGCTTCACGGCGCCCGCCGACCAGGTCCACGTGTTGCGGTACCAGAGCGTCGGCAGCAGGTGCAGCGTCGCGGGCGCCGGGCCCCGGTTCGCGGCGGAGATCCTGATGAGGATGTCTTCCGGCCCGGCTTTCGCGTACTCGACGAACACGTCGAAGTAGCGGTCGTCGTCGAACACGCCGGTATCGAGCAGCTCGTACTCCATCTCCTGCCGGCCGCGCTGCTTGTTGCTGGCCACCAGCAGGGCATACGGGTAGGCGGCCTGCGGATACTTGTACAGGCACTTCATGTACGAGTGGGTGGGCGTGCTGTCGAGATAGAAGTAGTACTCCTTCACGTCTTCGCCGTGGTTGCCTTCGCTGTTGGTGAGACCGAACAGGCGCTCCTTGACGATCGGGTCCTTGCCGTTCCAGAGCGCGAGCGCGAAGCACAGCGTCTGCTTGTCGTCGGAGATGCCGGCGATCCCGTCCTCGCCCCAGCGGTAGGCGCGCGACCGCGCCTGGTCATGGCTGAAGTAGTCCCAGGCGTTGCCGTCCGCGCTGTAGTCCTCGCGCACCGTGCCCCACTGGCGCTCGCTCAGGTAGGGACCCCAGCGCTTCCACGGCACGGACTGCTCGCGCGCTTCGGCGAGGCGCTGCTGCTCTCGGGTGTCGGTCATCGCTCGATTCGTTCAGCGGGCCGGCATCGGGGTGCGCATGACAGGATGCGCATTGGGCAGCGGGGCGTACGGACCACTTGCGGTCACGCGTCCCGCGACCACCACTCTACCAATCAGGTTCGGGCGGGGAATCGTACTTTAGTGCGATCTTTTCAGCACGCTGGCGCGCCGTTCCCCTTGCGACGGCGCGGCGGACGCGCCTACCGGATCCGCACCGGCCTGCTGCGGACCCACGGCGAACAGATCCGGCCGCCGGGCGGCCTCGGCTATGCCTACCAGCTCCTCGCGGCGTGGGGCTGGACGAGTGCGCTCTGGCTGCGTACGCTGCCGCAGCCGGCGCTGGTGATGCACGGCAACGACAACCCGATCGTCCCGCTCGTGAACGCGAAGCTCCTCGCCGCCCTCCTCCGCGACGCGCGCCTGCACGTCGTCGACGACGGCCACCTTTTCATGCTGACGCGCGCGACTGAGGCCGCGCCGGTGGCGCGCGGCTTCCTTGACGCGGAGCCGGCTTGACGGCGACGCCCGGCCTTGCGGTCGGCGGGGCGGACGAGGCTGCACGGCGCACGGCGCTCGCCCGGATGCGCTGGACGGCGACCGGCGTGCTCGGCGGCATGCTCGCCGCCCTCGGCGCGAGTGCGCTCCTCCAGCCCGCATACCCCGCGCTGCAATGGGTGCGCGCCTTCGCGGAAGCCGGCGCGGTCGGTGCGCTCGCCGACTGGTACGCAGTGGTCGCGCTCTTCCGGCGCCCGCTCGGACTGCCGATCCCGCACACCGGCATCATCCCGGCGAACAAGGACCGCATCGGCGAGACCCTCGGGCAGTTCGTCGAGCAGAACTTCCTCACGCCGGAGAACGTGGTGAGGCAGCTCGACCCGCCCGCGCTCGCCAACGCGATGGCGGCCTGGCTCGCCGACGCGGATAACAGCCGTGCGCTCGCCGCCTCGATCTGCGATTTCGTCCCCGGCCTTCTCGACGCCGTCGGCGACGAGGACGTGCAGCCGCTGCTGGAGCGCGTGGGCAGCGCCCAGCTCGCGCGGCTCGACGTCGCCGCGGTCGCCGCGCGGCTGCTCGCGGTGGCGGTGGACAACGAGCGTCACCAGGGCGTGCTCGACCGGGCGCTGCCGGCGATCGAGCGCTGGCTGGAAGCCAATCGGGGGCGCATCGTGGAGAAGTTCGGCGAGGCCTCGCGGTTCACGCCGGTGATGGTCGACGCGTACATCGTCGGCCGATTCCTGGCCGGGATCATCGCGCTGCTGCACGAAGTGGCCGGCGACCGCGGCCACCCGCTCCGTCGCGAGCTCGACGAGTCGGTGCACAAGCTGATCGCGGATCTGCGGACGTCGGACGCGTATCGCGAACGTGGCCGCGCGCTCCTCCACGAATTCGTCCACCACCTGCGCACCGAGCGCGTCTACCGCGCGCTCTGGGACCGGTTGCGGGAGGAGATCCGCACCGATCTCGCCGCCGACCATTCCGCGATCCGCGGCGTCGTCGCGGACGCTCTCGTCACGCTCGGCCGCGCGGTGGCCGCCGACGAAGGCGTGAAGGCCAAGCTCGCGACGTGGTCGCAGCGCGCGGCGGAAACGCTCGTCGTCCGGCACCGCCATCACGCCGCGCGGCTCATCGCGGTGGTGGTGAAGCGCTGGGACGCGCATGAGGTCGCCGCCAAGATCGAGCTGGAGATCGGCCGCGACCTGCAATACATCCGGATCAACGGCGCGATCGTCGGCGGCCTCGCGGGGCTCGTCCTCCACGGCCTCGCGAAGGCGCTCGGCGCCTAGCGAGTTCGTCGACGGGCGTCGGCGACCGGCTCGGCGTTTACGCCGTGGCGATCCGCCGCGTGGGAAGCGTCACGACGCGCCCGGGCTCGACCAGACCGTCATGCGCGGCGTCGCCCCAGTTCGCTTCGAGCAGCGAGGCCGCTGGTCCCGGAACCATCCCAGGAAGGCCGGCGGATCGCGGAACAGCGGCGGCACCGCGCTGCGTTGGAGGAAGCCGTCCGCCGTGGTCAGCCCGCCCCACGTCTTGAGGAGATCGCGGCGCACGCGGTATGCGCAGCCGCGATACTCGCCGATCGGGATCGCGCGCTCGAGCCGCCCCGAGGCGCCTGCGGCGCCGAAGACGACCACGTCGTCGGCCGAGACCTGCGCGCGGCGCGTGTGAGCGTTGCGATACCAGTCGCCTTCACGGACCTCCGACGCGCACACCACCCGCTCGACAGCCAGGAAGCCGATCAGCGCGTACACGAGCCAGTCGGCGCGGTCGAACGGTCGCAGCGACGCGTAGAAGGCGATGAAGTCGCCGGCGGAGAGCGAGGCCACTCGCGTCCCGCGCTTGGCTCCAAAGTCGCCGTAGGTGAGATGCTCGAAGTCCGGGTCGAGGTGCATGGCGCGGCCGCGCGGTAGCCACGGATCGAGGGCGTCGCCGCCCACTAGCGTGCGAACGTGAGGTGCGACCTCCGAATACGGCCGTTCGAAGCCGCTCCGGACGCGCTCCGGCCGCTCCGGGACGGGGACGTACACGAATTCCCCGGTCGCGGTCCGGATGGGCGAATTCACGCCGCCGCAGCTCGTGTCGGCGCCGACGCGGACCAGCACGCCGGTCGAGCGCTCAGCAGCGGCCATGTGGCGCTTCCCGTTCCATCGAGATTGACGATGGCGCCAGTGTCGCGAAGCAGCCCAAGGGCGGCTCGCCCGTTGACGCCAATCGCTTGCCCGGACGCGCCAGGTACGGACGCTACGGCGCGAGCGCGCGTCGGAGCGTCGCCGACACTGTCGTTGCGGTGGCCGCCACGAATGTATCCTTCCCCACACGAACAGGAGCCGACCCCCGCGCGACATCCGCTTGACCGGCCGCGCCAATCGGGTCGGGGAGGGACCAGGGTGCAGAGATCAGTGAGTGAACGAAGCCCGCGCGCGCGCGACACCGGCCTCGCCTCGATGGGCCAGATATTCCGACGTCTCTTCGAGATGCATGGCCTGGACGGGGTCGGGATCGCACGGCAGGCGGGGATGGATCTCGCGACGGTTCCCGGCCCAACCGACCGTATCGAGGCGGACAAGCTCGACGCCATCCTGCGCCTCGCCATCCCGCTCATCCGCGATCCCGCGTTCGGGCTCCAGGCGGCTCGCTGTTGGCATCCGTCGAACCTGGGGGTCCTCGGACACGCCTGGCTGTCGAGCTCCACGCTGCGGACTGGCCTCAAGCGGTTGTCGCGCTACTCCCGTCTCGTTGGCGAGCGCACCATCACGGAGATCGAGGAGAGCCGGCAAGGCGTCAAGGTGCGCTTCTGGGCGAGACGGGGCAACCCCGCCGCGGTGGCCATCGCGGCGGTCTTGGTCGACGTCGCGATGGCGCTCCTGCTGGACATGTGCCGCGTGAACGCGGGCGCCGCGCTGCGGCCGGTCGCCGCCAGCCTGCGTCGCGGCCGGCCCGAGAACGTCGACGCCTACGAGCGCTTTTTCGGCTGCCCGGTCCGCTTCGGCGCGGAGGAGAACGTGTTCGTGCTGTCGGCGAAGGACGCCGACCGCCCACTGCCCTCGTCGAACAAGCAGCTAGCGGCGGTGTTCGACCGGATGCTGGCCGGGGAGCTGGCGCGGCTCGACAAGTCCGACGTGATCGCGCGCTGCCGCGCCGCCGTGCTCGAAGACCTTCCCTCGGGCGAGGCATCCGCGGAGGACACGGCGAAGCAGCTCCACATGAGCCCGCGCACGCTGCAGCGGAAGCTCGCCGAGGCGCAGACGACCTACGTCCAGCTCGTCGACGACACGCGCAAGGACCTCGCTCTGCGCTACATCGAGGACCCGCGCCGATCGATCACCGACATCACCTTCTCGCTCGGCTTCTCGCAGCCGAGCGCGTTCACCCGCGCGTTCCGGCGCTGGACCGGGCTCGCGCCGTCCGAGTACCGGGCGAAGCTCGGCGGATAGCGACGACACGAGGGGCTCGCCTCCGGACGACGACCTGAGCATCGCGCGCGGGAAGCGGTCCGCGCCGGGCCGCTCCGCAGGTGCCTCAGGCGTTCCGCTCGCGCAGCACGTGGTCGCGCATCGCGCCGCGGCGGTGGCAGGCGTCGAGTTCAGTCCGCCGGAGCCCTGGCCGGGGACCGTCCCGGGGCGATGAAGAACCCGGCCGCCTCGCACGCCCGCACGAGCTCCGGCACGGACCGGACCTCCATCTTCTCCATCACCCGGCCGCGGTGCTGCTTCACCGTCTGCTCGGCGATGTCGAGATCGGCGGCGATCTGCTTGTTGAGCCGGCCCCGGAGCACGTGCTCCAGGACCTCGCGTTCGCGCACCGAGAGCCGGGCAACGAGCCCCCGGCACGCCTCGCGCTCGAGCGAGCGCTTCCGTTCGCCGGCGTGGCGCGCCAGCGCCTTCCGGACTGCGGCAACGAGAGCGTCACCGTCGACCGGTTTCACCAGGAAGTCCACGGCGCCCAGCTTCATCGCT
>Ga0105091_10001385_pt1 | contig 10546 bp, 10 predicted proteins | sample PPLLak1March2015_FD_87022 | JGI IMG/M metagenome (GOLD analysis project Ga0105091, IMG submission 87022) | Freshwater sediment microbial communities from Prairie Pothole Lake near Jamestown, North Dakota, USA - PPLs Lake P7 Core (1) Depth... | ecosystem: Environmental > Aquatic > Freshwater >... | reverse complement strand
GCTTGGCGGCAACCTGGGCACGCGCATCGAGATGCTGCATTGCGCAACCGCCACACATATCGAAATGAACACACTTGGGCGTCACACGCATATATGATTCTTTAAGCACCTTATCCACCTTGGCCAGTTCAAAAATGGGCTTATTTCGATAGGTGTTATAAGTAACGCGTTCTCCGGTTAAGGCTCCCTCAATGAAAATCACTTTTCCATCCGCGTGCGCGATACCGCGACCTTCCTGGTCTAGCGACTCGATGATAACGCCCTGCTTTAGTGGCGTGATTGCATTGATATTCATGGGTGAATTGCTTGTAGTCATATTTAGGTATTGTATTGAATCCTCCTCCATACCCTTGCGGGCTGTCAGAGAAATTTGAGAAAAATGAAATTTATTGTGACTTGTTTAACCTGGAAGACCGATATTCAAGATAGGCAAACACACGCCCAAAACCGGTGCGTGCCCACGCCCAGCCCACCAGCACTCCGGTAGAATTTGCCAGCATGTCAGCGTAATCAAAAGTCCGGTAGCCTGTTTCGCGCTGCAAATGCTCAATTACAATACCCATTGCAACCAGCAACAAAGCCAACAACACGCGAGAAATGCGCTGCCGATACACCTGGCAAAACCACAGCATCAACAGGCAGTAAGCCAGCGCATGCTCCAGCTTGTCTACCCCCCAGAACTCAACAGGTTTTGGCGGAGCGGGCATCAGCGACAAATAAAATATCGCCGCTACCCATAACCCTCCCAACGCCAACCAAGACCAGCGCAATTTGTTAGTGGAGCGCTTCCGGGGTTCATTCTGCAATCCTGTCATCATGCTACTGGCTTTTCAGCAGACCAGGCAGCAAGATACTCTGCCCAGTGTGGTTCGGGCGATTTGCCCAGAGTGCTGCGCACCAGCTCGCATTCTTTTTCATAGCGCGCTTTCGTAAACTGACCGCGCATCAGTTGGAAACGTGCATATACCAGCCAGGTATTCACCACGTCGGTTTCGCAATAATTGCGTATCTCGGCGAGCTTGCCCTGCTGATAGGCTTCCCATACTTTGCTGCCGTCCATACCCAGCTTGCCGGGAAAGCCGATCAGCTTCGCCAGATCATCCAGCGGTGCATTGGCCCGCCCGCCATACATTGCGAGCAGATCCATCAAGTCAATATGGCGTGAATGGTAGCGGCTGATGTAGTTATTCCACTTGAAATCCTTGTCATCCTCACCCATGTCCCAATAGCGCGCACACTGCACACCGTGTATCAGGCCGCGATAGTGCAGCACCGGCAGATCAAAACCGCTGCCGTTCCACGACACAATCTGCGGGGTGTATTTGTCGATGCCGTCGAAGAAACGCTGAATGATACTGCCCTCGTCATCCTCAAGCCCGCCCAGCGACCATACCTTAAAGTTGTCGCCCTCGCGCAGTACACAGGAAATCGCGGCGACTTTTTGCAAATGATGCTGGATAAAATCCGTGCCCGTTTTCTGGCGGCGCATCTGAAATGCCATCTCTGCCACATCGTTGTCGCTCACCTGCGCATCAAGCTCGTACAGCTTGCGCAAGCCCGCGATGTCGGGGATGGTTTCGATATCAAAGACAAGTATGGGATTCATGCAGGCGACCTGAAATAAACGGGATTTTACCAAAGTACTGCTAGAATTAGTGCGATGAGATGGATCATTGCACTAATCTTTTACTGTCTGGCACCTGTGCAAGCCGCATGGAGTGAAGATGTTTTACTGCGTATTGCTAAACACAGTATTCGTGCGGAATTGGCCAATACCCCGCAAAGCCGTGAACAAGGCCTAATGCAACGCAAACAACTGTGTGAGAATTGCGGAATGCTGTTTGTCTTTCCTATGTCAGGAAAATACGCCTTCTGGATGAAGGATACGCCCCTGCCGCTTTCCATCGCCTTTATCGCTGCCGACGGCAGCATACTGAATATCGCCGAGATGGAAGCAAACACTGTGGATATACACAGTGCTCAAGGTGAAATCCTATATGCACTGGAAATGAAAAAAGCCTGGTTTTCCAGAAATTCGATCAAAATTTCAGATCGCGTGGAAGGGTTAAATAAAGTAGCGCAAGGACAATAAATACCCACAATATTGACAGCATGCGTCCTCTCGGATCCAGCGCCTAATATCAATATATTGATTATATTGAATATTTTAAGCTTACCGGTTTTTCATAAATTCAATAAAATCCGGGAAAAGCCCGACAGGCTCATGTTACGACGAATTAATATCTGTCCATTACGCGTCTGGCTTTGGCCATATATTTAATCGTGCATTGGGGCGACTGGTAATAATCCTCATCAAGGAAGCGGAGTAGCTGTTTGGCCTCCTGGCGATCGGCCGGAATAACAATTCTTTCCTGCCCCACCGCACCTGCAAGCTGCAACTGAAGATCGCAATATTTGGCAATGGCTGCAATTCTGCTGGCTGGACAATTATCCAGAATGCCAGACTGCTGAATCAATACCACCTTGCGCCTGACCCACGGATCTGCCGCATCAACAAATTGCTGTGCATCGGCAAACTGCAGTGATTTATGTTGCACAAACACTTTCATGTCCTGATCCGAAGCCTCTTTACAGTAGGCACTCATATCAAAAATTTGTCTCAGGTAATGGTAGCTGGCAAATTTCAGATTATCATCTTCAATGATCGCCGTTAACTTGTTGTCCAGGGTCAATCCTCCACCATCAAATCTGCCAAATACATTTTCAGAATGTATCAAGGAAAAATTATTGGAATTGATTATTCGCCTTCTATCAAATCCCTGCATCAAAACTCGTATCGTGCCATTTTTTATATAGCCTGAAAAAATGGCTTTAATGGATTCCAGAGAGCCATTCTTCAAGGTAAATTCCTGGCAACTCTGTGGGCGCAAAATTGCAGATTTAATTCCATCCACATCATCAAAGTTATTAATGTACAAAAGCTCGCTCTCTTCAGGGCGATACATCCCGTCGAATTTGATCTCTTCCTCTATCCCCTGCAAAAATTCATGCTCCTGGGCTCGAAATAACTCGCTTACAGCGGCTTGTACATCATAAGTCAGCGGCATGCGCAAAACGCGCATGCCTGGCGTGTTGGTCAAAGCAAAAAGATTCAGCGTCGGTGATAGTTGATTCATTGGACCTCCAAGGTCGCTTCTGGTTAGTCGAACAACTGTTAAGTTTAAAAAAATAACAATATAATCAATGACTTGCAATAACAACCCTGCCCGTTAGGGCTTGAGGCGGTAGAAGCGCCGATCCAGGGTCTGCCCTTTTACATTATCCAGCCTGTCGCTCATCGCCACGTTCAATTTATCCAGGCGCTCATCAGGATGAGGGTGAGTTTTAAACAGCAGCTCTACACTACTGTCGTCCCTGGCAACATGGCCGATTTCCTGCAGCACCTCGGGAAACGAGAAGGGGTCATAGCCTGCGCGGGCGGACAATACCACTGCGATACTATCGGCTTCAAATTCTGCATTTTTGTCCAGTGAACGCGCCACCACTTCAGCTCCACTGCCGATCAACTGCTGAACTTTTTCGTCATTGCCGGTTTGCCTGCTCAACGCCTCGCCACCCAAAGCCACCAGGCTGCTCTGCTGCAATATTTTAAGGTGGTGCTGGCGGATAACATGGCCGATTTCGTGCGCCAACACACCGGCCAGTGCAGCCTCATTCTGCAGCTGCTGGTATAAACCGCGCGTGACAAAAACATAGCCTCCCGGTGCGGCAAAAGCATTTATATCATTTGAATCTATCACGCCAAAATGCCAGGGCAGATCAGGACGTTCGCTCTGGCTCGCCACCCAGCGCCCGACGTTGTTGATATATTTCTGCAGCAGCTTGTCTTTCACCAGAGGGGAAGCGCCCAGCAGATTGCCGGCAATTTGCCTGCCGATAGCAATCTCTTCCTCCTGCGAAGTACCAACTATACCGGACAGCACATTTGCTGCGGCACCCGGATTATCCCCGAGTTTTTTCTGTACATTTTCTTTCAGCGCCTTATTTAATTCCTTGCCAAAATCAAAAGCAACAGCTGTTCCACAACCCAGCATTAATCCGGTTAACAGCACCAACTTGTATATTGTTTTCATCTCATGCTCCTCATTGTGGCAGGGGAAGATAATCAAAGCTGCGCGGCTTGAGCTTGCCCTGATTGGCAAAGCTCTGGGCATCGGCCTTGCTTGTCAGATACGACTCGGCAAGACTTAGCTCTTTCGCATCAAAACTGGCAGCCTTCAACTCTTCTTCATTGAGGCCGCGTACCCCTGTGGTGGCAACCACCTTGCCGGTGCCGGCACGGCCGGAAGCGAGCCCTTTGAAACTATCCAGCACGCCCTTTTCCTTTTTCGCATCGCCCTTGCGTATGCTCAGCATGCGCACCCAGCCGCTGCCTTTGGCGCTCGTGACGTTCAGCCAGCCGCCATCCTTCTTTAAAATATTGACCTTGTCGCCCACACCCAGCGTGCCCACCGATTGCGCATCGCTATAAGGTTCTTTCTTGATTGCATCGGCCTTGAGCGCCGTGCCCGATTCGGCTGCCAACACCGGCTGCAGCGCCAATAGCAGAAAGGTCGTCACTACCCATTTAAAAAGTTTCATGCCTCATCCCTCTTCATTTCTTCCCAACGCAATAAGGTTGTGGCAAACATCCCGCGCCAGCTTGCACACGCTGCCTTGCCCCCTGTTATGACACCCTGGTGCATAAACCATTCTGCGGCATTATCCGGCTGAGCGAGGTTTTTGCGCAACTGCACCTGCAATGTTTCCAGTACCACCTCTACATCATGCCGTACTCGTGCAGCCCCTTCCACATCCGCTGCATCTACCACCCATGAAACGGCAAAAGTCTTTTCAAACAAATCCCACAAGCCCTTTTGGTATCCCTTCAGCACCTCTGCACTTTTGGCTTCCTTGCCGCATTTTTCCAGGGCATAGCGGATTTTTTCCAGCACCGGATCGGGCACAATATTTTTGCTCACATCGAGACGGATCAGCAGGAGCGTCGCCTGCAACTCCCCGCTGCGTTCCTGCGATATACGCACCATATTTTGCTCCAGCGACTTGCTGGTTGCGGTCGAATAAATGCGCGCAATCGAGAAATACAGCAGCCCAACCATCAATGGGCCGGTGAGATTAATATACAGATTGGTAAAATTGATCGTGGCAAAGGAAACCGCGATCAAAATGAGCTGCGAGAATGCGAACAGCAGATCAATCTTGGCCCGCCCGACATTGCGGTAAAACCCCAGCGCAACCAGCCACACCACGGCCAGCGTCAGCAACAGATATGGCATGCGGGCTTCGGGGAAACGCAGAAAATCACCATGCTTCATGTTGTCGATAGCGGTAGCGAGGATTTCCACGCCCGGATGTATTTTGCTTAGCGGCGTAGGCTTGCTGTCAAACAGGCCTGCAGCCGTTGAGCCGATTATCACGATTTTATTGGTAAATTCATTCGCGGGTCGTTTTTTAACCTTGCTGCCAAAGTCGGTGAACACTTCGGCAAAGCTCACAGAATGGAATGAAAAAGGCGGGCCGCGCCAATTCAGCAGCACACGCTGCGCATCTGTCACCTGCCAGCCCTGCTCGCGTGCCACACGCTCTGCCAGGGACGGCAATTTCCAGCCATAGTCATCGCTGTAAATTTGATACTTGCGCACCACGCCATCCGTATCGGGATATATATTTTGCAGCCCCAGACGCCCGCCATTGATGACCGCAGCGAAAGGCGGCAACACCACCGCCACGGTGGCATCCGGCTGCGCCTCGTTGGACAAGGCTTCCACCCCGGGGATCATCGCGGGCTTGATCTGGCTCAGGCTGTCGCTGTCCGGATCCAGCCGCAGAATAGGGAAAAAGGTGTTATTGCCGGCTGCGATGGCAGCATCAAAATAGGCGTCGCTGTCCGGGTTATACACATCCGCATCGCTGAACAGAATGTCGAACACCACCGCTTTGGGCTGCTGCTTTTCAATCTGTTCCAGAAACTCGCCCAGCACCTGGCGCGGCCATGGCCAGCGCCCATAATCCTTGGACATCGCCTCCAGGCTCGCCTCGTTGATATCCACAATGACAATATCGGCATCGGGCTTTGCGACCAAGATGCGGTAGCGCATCATCATATCGAAAGTGCCCTGCCGCATATTCGCGGTCACATGCAGAAAAGCCGTGTCGGCCAGCGCCAGCAGGGTAAAAAACACCGCCAGATAAATATAGAAATTATTTTTCCAGCGCCGCGCAAGCAGCGTGAAAAAAGCGGCAAATAACCTGCGCAAACGGTTGAACAGTACTAACTGAAATTTCATCTTGCACGGTTTCCTGTAGTAAACACCGCGGATTCGGACCGGGTGAATTGAATGTGGTTACGCATGTCTCGCCAGCGCCCATTTTACATGCTCCCTCAGCACTTCCGAAGTGCTATCCAGACGCGAGTTCAAAGCGCCCAGCACTTCCGAAGTAGGCTTGGCATTGCCCAGCGCCACCGCTATATTGCGCAGCCACTGTTCATGGCCTATGCGATAAACCGCACTTCCGGCAAATTTTCTCTGGAAGACAACTTCGTCCCAGGAAAACAGTTCAACCAGCGATACATCATCCAGTCCGTGCCTTACTGCATAATCCGGTTCAGTCGTCTTTTTTGCAAAACGGTTCCACGGGCAGGCCAGCTGGCAATCATCACAACCATAGATGCGGTTACCAATCATGCCCCTGAATTCTTCGGGAATACTGCCTTTCAGCTCGATGGTTAAATAGGAGATGCAGCGCCGTGCATCTACCTTATACGGAGCAATAATAGCCCGGGTCGGGCAAATATCGATGCAGGCCGTACAACTGCCGCAATGGCTTTTTTGCGTCTCCTTTTCTCCTTCCCCGGCATCTGTCGCCAAGGGCAGATCAGTATAAATTTCACCCAGAAAAAAATATGATCCGTGCTCCCGCGTTAACAGCAGAGTGTGCTTCCCCCGCCAGCCTATACAAGCTTTTTCGGCGAGGGCCACTTCCAATACAGGTGCACTGTCGGTGAATACGCGGCAATTACACTCGCCCGCTTCGGCGCGAATTTTTTGCGCCAGCTGCTCCAGCCGGTTGCGCAGCAACTTGTGATAATCGCGCCCCAGTGCATAGCGAGAAATAAAAGCCAGCTGGCTATCCTTGATGACCTCCCAGGCATTTTTGGCATGGTCAGGATAATAGTCCATACGCACCGAGATCACGCGCAAGGTAGCGGGTATTAATTCCGCCGGACGGCTGCGTTTGCTGCCGTGTTTTGCCATATAATCCATCACACCGTGATAACCCTGCGCCAGCCATTGCTGCATCCGCGCCTCGGCCTCGCCCAGATTGGTATCGCTGATACCCACAGCCTGAAACCCCAGCTCGGCTCCCCACTGTTTTATTTGGGAAGCCAGGTTTGCGTAATTGATTTCGTGAGGAATTTCGTTTTGCATAAGCAGGATCATAACCGAAGTGGTGTAAGCAGGCATTCCGCCGCCGGGCGGGAGCTGACAATAAACCTGCCAGATGAGGCAGCGACAGCCAAATTTGCCGTACGGCTGTCCAAATTTTTGACACCCGGCATGGTGCTATATCTGCGCGGCGACTTGGGGGCTGGCAAGACTACACTGGTACGCGCATTGCTCAACGCCCTCGGTTATCAGGGGCGGGTTAAAAGTCCGACTTATACCTTGCTTGAGCAATATGAAGCGGGCGGGTTAAACTTGCGTCACTTCGACTTGTATCGTTTTCAGGATGCAGACGAATGGGAAGGTGCAGGATTTGGCGATGAATTTGACGGCAGCAATATTTGCCTGGTGGAGTGGCCAGATAAAGCAGCAGGATTTTTACCACCGGCAGATATGGAAATAATCTTCGAAATACTGCCTGACGGGCGTAACATAAGCCTGTTTGCACACACGGATACAGGTAGTGAATGTTTAAACAGTTTGTAAAAATAAGCGCGCTAATATCCATGCTATGGCTAGCCCAATTACTGGGAATTGCACACGCACAAGCTGCTGTTGCCATTAGCGCTGTGCGCGTCTGGCCGGCACAGGATTACACGCGAATCACCCTCGAATCCAACCACGCGATCCGTTACACCCAATTCACCATCAAAAATCCTGAACGTCTGGTTATCGACCTGGAGCAAGTGGATATCAATGAGATATTGAATTCTCTGGCCAACAAGATCGACAATGGTGACCCTTACATAAAAAGTGCGCGTGTGGGACGTTTTAAGCCCGGCGTTGTCCGCCTCGTGCTCGACTTGAAAACCGAGGTCAAATCACAGTTATTCAACCTGAAACCGGTTGCAGAATATGGTCATCGACTGGTGCTGGATATCTTCCCTATGCACCCTGTCGATCCTCTCATCGCGTTGCTGCAATCATCCGGAGTGACAGTTCACGCGACCGAAGGTGACAGTGGGAGCCTGCCTGGCATCACCAGCAATGTACAGGCAACTACTAATTTGCCAGTTGAGCCGGACATTGTTGCCGTTACCCCCCCCCCTTCTGCAATACCCGAAAAAAAACCATCTCATGGCAGCCCGGCTCATGGCGGCCGGATATTGGTTATCGCCATCGATGCCGGACACGGTGGTGAAGATCCGGGCGCTCGCGGTCGTCGTGGCACCCAGGAAAAAAATATCACTCTGGCTATCGCACGCAAACTCAAGGCACAAATCGATGACACACCGGGGATGCGCGCCCTGCTTATACGCGATGGTGATTATTTTATTCCATTGGTAGGCCGTGTAGCTAAAGCGCGCCAGGCACGCGCCGATTTGTTTATTTCCATCCACGCCGACGCCTTCGTCAAACCCCATGCACGCGGCTCCTCGGTCTTTGCACTATCAGAGAGCGGCGCTACCAGCACCACCGCACGCTGGCTGGCGAAAAAAGAAAATGAGGCCGACCTGATTGGCGGCGTGAACATCGCGGCAAAAGACCCCTACCTCGCGCGCACGCTGCTGGACTTGTCGCAAACCGCCACCATCAGCGACAGCATGAAGCTGGCCAAACATGTGCTGGGGCAAATTGGCAAAATAAACACCCTGCACAAAAATCATGTCGAACAGGCAGGCTTCGCCGTGCTTAAATCGCCCGATATCCCCTCGATACTGATCGAGACAGCCTTCATCAGCAATCCTGCTGAAGAGTCACGCCTGAACGATAATGGCTATCAGGCGGAAATGGCACTCGCAATTTTAGGCGGCATTAAACGCTATTTCTCGAAAAATCCTGCATTATCCAAACAAATAATTGCCCAGAGCGAATAAAGGGCACCTCTAAAGAAACTTACTTTCCCAATCAAGAACAAGCCCTTGCATATTACTCAATATCTTCCGGATATTTTTCCACTCAAGCACCTTTTCAATACCCCCTTCGATGCCAGTATCCGCTTGGCTTTGCAAAAATTAGTCAAGGAACTAACCAAGACAAATGCAGTGTGGTAAGATCAATCGTTCAGAAATAAATCAAAATTGAGCCTGAAGAGGCGACTTTTTAATCATTCAAGGGAGCGATGGAAAAATGCTAGTTAAGAAGACATATTTAACAGTGATTGCCGTGATGTTGTTATCGGGAATCAATTCATCGGTCAATGCCGCAGATGATGCGGTTTCGGTACACGGCTACGGTGATACGGGCTTTATTCGCGCGATTGAAAATAACTACACGCAAAAACCTGGCGGCAACAATTGGAATTACAACTATCTGTCTGTGAACTTTACTGCTCGAATTGACGAGAAAACCAAAATCGTTGCACAGATTCGTCAAGGTTCGGAAATTACCGGCGACATGGGCGCTTATCTCAACCACAACATGACTGACAATCTGACTCTCAGAGCCGGTCAAATCAAAGCGCCAATTGGCAGCTTCAATGAAATTCGCGACATTAAATTCTTGCAGTTATCTGCACTCACCCCTTTGATGTATCAGGACGCTGTTGGTTATCTCCCCGACTCTTTCAAAGGCATCGAAGCAATTTACCATATGGATATGGGAACACATCGTATGACCTTTGACATCTATGGTGGAGAACCAAAAGGTGCCAATAGTTACATTGACAGAGGTACAAGTCCATGGCAACCAGCTGACCACTATTTTCAATTGGTACAAAACATCTACGGCGGCAGATTAACCTACAAAACACCCATAGGGTTCAAGTTTGCCCTGTCCACATTCCAAAACAACATACTCTCCACGCACGTAGCTACGCCATTTACAGCACCAAGTCCAAATGGAGCAACCAACCCTACCGACGGTATCAGAAGAGCACACCTTGCTTCGATCGATTACCGGCAATACGACGTCGACTTTAAAATGGAATACGCTTATGCAAAGGATGAATTCGCCACTCAACCCAGAGAAAATAATGAAGGCGAATCTTATTACGCACAGATCGGCTATACGTTTGCCCAAAAATTCACACCCTTTATCCGTTACGACTATTTGTTGTACCAGTTCGTAATGAGAGGCGATCCCAGGTCAGAACAAAGAACTAAAGTGCTTGGCTTCAACTATAGGCTGAATAACAACGT
>Ga0105091_10001382_pt1 | contig 10566 bp, 12 predicted proteins | sample PPLLak1March2015_FD_87022 | JGI IMG/M metagenome (GOLD analysis project Ga0105091, IMG submission 87022) | Freshwater sediment microbial communities from Prairie Pothole Lake near Jamestown, North Dakota, USA - PPLs Lake P7 Core (1) Depth... | ecosystem: Environmental > Aquatic > Freshwater >... | reverse complement strand
CAACTACGTGTGGGAATTGATTCAAAAAGATGAACTCAATCCAGCTGAGAAATCAAGGATAGATAAATGCATCGAAATTATCTCAGCAAAGGAAAAAAACGATGAAAAGGAACTGGAAGAAAGGCCCCTTACTTCGGAAGAGGCAAAAAAACTCTATCATGAGACAGCAGGCTTACTGCGCGCAATAACAGATCTGAAGGAGATCGAGAGCGGGGCCTTTAAAGAAAAAACCAGACACTTTCAGGAACAGTTCGCTAATCAGAGAATTAGAGACGCAAAACTCTGGCTTGAATTTGTTAAAAAGGTATCTGAGTGATGTACCAAAACTGCTATACGGGGATATGATTAAATTGTTTCAATACTCTTAGAAATTTCTGGAGCAAAGGTTATATCTCTGAGAATCATTTTATGAAAACAGGATGTCATTTAAGAACAGACACGTCATCTCTATGAAAGATTTTTCGCGGAAAGAAATCGACTACGTTCTGGATACTGCAGAAAAGCTTGAGCCTGTAGCCAGAGGTCAAGAGAGATCCAGGTTGCTGGATGGAAAGATTATAGCTCTTCTTTTTTTTGAACCAAGCACAAGGACAAGGCTATCTTTTGAGGTTGCTGCGCAGAGGCTTGGAGGGCAGGTTCTCAACCTGGGTTCCGTGGAGGCAAGTTCAGTAATGAAAGGAGAAAATCTTGCCGATACTATCCGTGTGATCAGCAATTATGCGGATCTTATAGTGTTGCGCCATCCTCTTGACGGATCGGCAAGGATGGCTGCTGAATTTGCAAGTGTCCCTATAATCAATGGTGGAGATGGCTCTGTCCACCACCCTACACAGACTTTCCTTGACCTTTATACTATTCGCAGGGAAAGTCATCTCGAGGGTCTGAAAATCGCTATGGCAGGAGACCTGAAGTATGGAAGAACAGTCCATTCCCTCTGCCATGCTCTATCCCTTTACGGAGCTGAAATGACTTTTGTTTCGCCGCCTGAACTGAGGATGCCTCCGGAGATTGTCAGGGATCTCCAAAAAAATGAAATAGTTGTAAGAGAGACCGATTCCCTTGAGAAAATAATCGGAGATGTCGAGGTTCTCTATATGACAAGGGTTCAAAGGGAACGTTTCCCTGATCCTGAAGAGTATGAGAAGGTCAAAAACAGGTTGAAGGTTACAGGTGACCTGCTGAGAACTGCGGATCCGAATCTCAAGATTCTTCACCCTCTCCCACGGGTCAACGAGATTTCTCCTGAAGTGGATTCAACGTCGCATGCGTGTTATTTCCAGCAGGCTTTTTATGGGGTCCCTACGCGGATGGCACTCCTTGCTCTTGCAATGGGAGTGATTGAATGAAGGAAAAACGAAACCTGAAGATCCAGGCGATTGAGAACGGAACAGTAATTGACCATATAAAGGCAGGACAGGCGCTGAATGTTCTGCGCATACTTGGAATTTCCAGTGCTTTTCGAGCTACTATCAGCTTTGTTATGAATGCGCCGAGTGCCAGAGGCAAAAAAGACGTTGTAAAAATCGAGGGAAAGGAACTCAGCGTCGAAGAGCTCAATAGGATTGCCCTTATCTCTCCGAAGGCCACCATCAATATTATAAGGGATTTTGAGGTAGTCCAGAAGAATAATGTTGTACTTCCTTCTTATGTTGAAGGTGTTGTGCGCTGTACCAACTCAAACTGTATTTCTAATAGCAGCGAACCCATAAAATCCAAATTTTCCGTGCTCCAGTCCGAAGAAGAAGGAGTAAGTCTCCACTGCCTGTACTGCGAACACGTAATTTCGGAAAATATAGCTGAAAATTTGCTTTGAATATTTTTGTGGAATTAATTCTAAAAATTAGGATAGCTTCAGAAAGATATCAAAAAGACCTCAAAATTAAGGAGTATTACAGAAGTACGAAAAAATTTGCTGTAACCGGAGGGAGAATTTCTGGTCCGGTTAAACTATTTTTATTTTGCTTAAAACCCGACTTTACTCTTAAAATCTCACTTTACTCAAATCTTACTTACTTCGGCTAAGAGTCTATTTTTTCTTCAATCAGGAGTCTGTTTTTATCTTGAAACCCCACCGATTTTCCGGTGGGCAAAGATTATGTTACTGATCGAGATCTATTATATTGATTTGCTTTTTATCAGTAGTAATAGCCGTTATTAAAGGCATCGAGCTTCTCGTACATGGCTTCTCCGGATGGATACTTGCATCCGCAATATTCAAACTCGTTCTGCCATGCATCGCTGCTCGCCTTTACTTTATCTTCATTTCCAATTGGGTTCACTTTCATCCACTTGTCGGCTCCCGTAATTATCTTGCTTATCTCGCACGGCGGGCAGCAACCGCATCTTACATTCAGTTTGGCAGCAACAAGTGCATCGAATATGTTGTACGTCTTGTCCCCTTTCACAGGCTCTTTCATCGCGGCTATTGCACATTCTTTAGAATATGTGACACCGCCAACTGTAATACAATCGGGCCAGGATTCCGGGTGGTTTTTCCAGTAACCTGGGGTTTTACATTCTTTATCTCCACATTCGTCACATGCTGTTGCAATCCCGCTCAGTGCAACCAGACATACAGTTATCATTAATATTTTAGTAAGATACCTCAAGTTTTTCACTCCCGTGTATGTAATTATCTCTGGCTAAAAAGGTGGAAACAGGAAAAGATTAGAACCTTTATTTTATTTTTCCCAACATTTTCTTTTTATTACCTACTTAGCCTATTTTTCTCCGATAATTACTAATATTGTTAATTATTTAAAACCTTTAAGTAGATAATTAATTAGGAAGTCTCAACTTGCCAATCCTGTAATCTTTAATGTGGGATTACTAGAAAGATCCTTTATCTTCTCTAAATGCGTGCGAGTCATTTCCTTCAGGTGTGTATAGAAAGAGATATGAATTGGGGCAGAGGAATAATTAAGTACACCTGAATCGGGGAAAAATTCATGCTGCCGGACGAAAAAAATACAAAAAAAGCAAATACAGAATACATTAGCACTCAGGAACGGAACAAACTCCTCTGGAGCCTCAGGAGCGATTTTGCCTGGGCAGGGAAGAAAATTCCTGAAAATATAGAGATAGACGGAAAAGAGTATAAATTAGGAGATCTGGTCCGGGAACTGGAAGAAAAAGGATCTGCTGACCCGAATGAAGTTGCCGAAGTAAGGACTCTCATTCCTAAACTTAAAGCAAAAGCAAAAGCAAACGAAGAGTTGCTAGAAACCGAAGAACTTACAACGACCGAGGCCGAGGCTTTATACGAAGAAGCTACCGGGCTTTTAAGAGCTGCAATGGAACTAAAGGACAGGCTTGACGGAAAGGGCGGCATGAAAAGTGTCGATGAATTTAAAAGGATGCTTAACGCCCAGAAACTCGTGGACGAAAAGAGCTTTCAACAACTCTTAAAAAGCCTGAAAGAATAAATTTTTTCTATTTTGAGAGGTGTGTCCGAAAGAATTTTTAGTCGGATACCAGCCCATAAGTTTCCTTATACTCTCTGTGAATAAGGCCATTGTTACTCTGTTCTCTGTTTTCTGTCTGAACTCAGGCCTATTCCACCCATTTTTTTCAATCACGGCCTCTGCTTTCAGCGGCGGATAGGCTCTTTGTTCACGGAAAGCGGTACAGGGGAAAAACTGGGGATACTGGGAAGTGTCGTTGTTGCGGATAGGACTGAAAACTTGAGTTCCGGGCTCACTTTCAACCGTAAATGGTCCTGCCTGAGCCAACGGTTTTATCAGGATTTATGTCTATCAGGGCTCATGCCTGTCAGAGTTACACGGATCTGCTTTCGATTTCGATCTTTTTATCCACGCTTGCAGTTTTTCTTAGAATAGTTTTAATGGAATATTGCTTGCAAGCAAGTATCCCTATTGTCGTGGGATGATAAGATATTTTGAGATTTCAGGGCTTAATACTTGCAAGCAAGCAGTATCCTATTTCCTATTCAATAATATTTATAACTTTCTATCAAATTAGCACAATATTGATATTGTAAAATTGTATGGTTTAAACTAAGTTAAGAAAGGTTGAAAAAAGAAAGTAAATAACTGCTGATTCAGACTAAAGCTTCAGGCGGCCTGACTTCTTTACCAGGCCTATGCCTGTTATCTAAAGTTTTATTTTAAAATTGTCGATTTAAGCTATTGTTTTTATAAACCGAGCACATCATCCATGGAATAAATTCCGGGCTTTTGCCTGCAGACCCATTCGGCTGCACGCACTGCACCTTTGGCAAAGATCTGGCGGGAGTGAGCCATGTGCCTGACTTCAATCCTTTCGGAGTTGCCTGCAAAAAGGACGGTATGGTCTCCTGTGATATCTCCTGCGCGGACTCCATGAATCCCGATTTCTTTTCCACGCGGGGCAATGCCTTCCCTGCCGTAGACATATTCCTTCCCACCCAGAGCTTCACTGATAACGTCGGCTGCCTTAAGGGCGGTTCCGCTTGGGGCATCTTTTTTCTGGTTGTGGTGAGCTTCTATGATCTCGATATCATAATCTGCAAGATATTTTGCAGCTTCCCTGATTATCTTGAAAAAGACATTAACGCCTACCGAGTAGTTTGGGGAGATAACGGCACTTACCTGGCCTTTCTGGATAGCATCATCAATTACTGTTCGCTGCTCAGGAGTTAGCCCTGTAGTTCCTATTATGAGATTTACTCCGGCTCTGGCTGCTATTGGGGCGTTAACTGAGGTTGCGCCAGCTGCGGTGAAGTCGATAAGGACATTAGCTCTGCTTTCTTTCAGGATAGTTTCCAGATCTTTAACATCCGAGATCTGGACTCCCAGGTTCCCGACATGGGCAAATTCCCCTGCATCCTTTCCGAAATTATTGATGTCAAAAGCAGCAACAAGCTGCATATCCGTAGAACTGGTAATATTCTCCACAATTAAAGAGCCCATCCTGCCGCAGGCTCCGAGTACTGCTGCGTTAATCATTCCAAAACCCCCAGTTTCCTGAGTTCATCTGCAACCTTTTCAGTATTTGTCTCGCTAAGGGGCGCGAGTGGAAGTCTAAGGTGCCCGCTTGCAAGGCCTGCAAGTTCTGCAGCTTTTTTGACCGGAATCGGGTTTGTTTCCAGGAAAAGGGCACGAATTAGAGGGGCAATCTCAAAATGGATCTTTCTTGCAGTTTCATAGTCTCCGGCAAGAGCTGCATTTACCATTCTGGACATTCTGTCAGGCACTATATTTGCAGCAACGGAAATGACTCCTCTGCCTCCTACAGAAAGAATCGGAAGAGTCAAATTATCCTCGCCTGAAAGAACCACAAAATCATAATCTGCAGTAATTTCCAGAATCTGGGAAACTTTACTGACACTTCCGCTGGCTTCTTTAATTCCCACAATATTTTCGACTTTTGCAAGTTCGGCAATAACTTCTACTGGCATGTCCTGTCCTGTACGGGAAGGAACATTATACAGAATCATAGGAATATCGACTGCCTCTGCAATCTTCTTGAAGTGTGCAAGCAGGCCTGCAGAATTTGGCTTATTATAATAGGGAGAAATCAGAAGCACACCGTCAACACCCGCGTCTGCAGCGTGTTTTGTAAACTGGAGAGCTTCTCCTGTGTTATTTGAGCCTGTTCCTGCAATCACAGGAACCTTTGAACATTCAACTGCAATATCTATTAATTCTTCATGCTCAAGTGCGGAAAGAGTTGCGGATTCTCCGGTAGTGCCACAGGGCACGATCCCTGCAACTCCTCCCTCTTCAACAAATGCAATATTCCTTTGTAGGCCTTCCCTGTCAATCCTGTCATCCTTTGTAAAAGGAGTTATCAGGGCAGGCATTGCTCCTTCAAACATGTCAGATATCCCCACCTGTGTCCCGGAAGTAAATTCTCTGCTCAGTATACTTTCATGCGTGCGACTTTTCTTGTGACGTAACCTGCAACCCGGTTCCTTATAACTTTGCTTTCAATGGTTGTGTACTTTGTCACAAGAATCTTGTTAGTTTCAAAATCTTTTGTGAAGACATTTCCGTGGTTTTCAATCAGTCCGAATGCTGTTCTTTTTATATTTGTCTGTCTTATATTTCCCATCGTATCTCCTCTTGGATGTTTTTGCTGTTTTTTAGTCCAGTTATTCAATTCTACTTCTAGTTTATCTCACATGTTTTCCTGTGAATTCTGGTTAACGTGAAGCCGGAGACAGAAAATAGTCCTTTGGTATTTATTTTCTTCTCTCGAATTGATAGGTTTAGCGAAAACTGGATGTAAAATTTTGATTGATAATGATTTTGTCGACTAATAGGTCACTTGAGATTTATAAGTTTTGGGGTCGACACTCCACTCTAAAGCTCTGAGGCTTATCATTCTTTCTTTCAATTAATTGAGCGTGTAACAGATACTGACATTCTCCTTTAAATGTATATTTTTGCAGCATCTTTGGAGCAGATAATTAAATTTTGAGTATAATCTCGTTATATGACATTTGGATATATCCTGCATTTAAATATATTCTGCCCCTATGTATGTCCTCTTATTTCCTCTTTAGATAATCCGTTTTCCCGAGAAAGCGGTCAAGAGTTCCTGCACCAGTAAAAACACGCTCTCTTATTCCTTTACGGTTAATAAAGAGTCCTATTAATACAAAAAGCAGCCCAAGATCCGGTTTTGCCTTAACAGCAATAGCTCCTATCAAAATCAGAGAAGAAGCTGCAAGTCCCTTCAGGGCTCCTTTCCTGTAAGAATAATACCCCGTTCTTTTAAAGATCCGGATATCCCGAAGGGTAAGGAAGAGAACTACAAAATAGGCAAACATTGCAATTTCCAGATACATTCTTTTCTCCATCTTCTGTTTTTGGTTTTGCACTGCCTGCTCCTTTATCGGATTGAAAATAGGAACCTGATCTCCTTCTGACATTATTATCCTGGTTATATCCTGATTATTTTTCAGGGAGCAGGCGAAGTTAATCAGTATATCAGTGCATGCAAACAGATATGCAAATTACGTATGCTAGATAATATATAAAACCAGCAGGTTCTGGATCTCCTGTAACTTTAGAGTCGCAAAGATGAACTGGGGAGAAGATCTTTTTCAGATTTAATTTTAAGTAGTTTTCATAGGATATTCGGATTGAGTAGTCCGCTCAGGAATAGGAATCCGAGAAAGAGTGGTTGATGAATGAAATATATAACCAGAGAATACTGACCCACTCTAGAAAACAGCCTGAAGAGAGAATTTTTTCCATTATAGGGAATTTCAAATTGCCTTTTTCCGCCTGCGTACAGGGAATTTCCAAGGAAAACTCCTGCGAGCAGTACTCCAAACCAGGGAAATATAGGAAAGTAGTCGAGGGTCCTGAAGTTTTCTGGAGTGAAACCCAACCAGAGCAGGCTGGAAAACCCAAAAGTTATATTCCTCAGATAAAGCCCTGAGAGGCCGAAGAACAGGCTGAAGAAGAAATTTTCTTTCCCATATCTCAGGAAAGGATATACAAGCACAGCCGAAACCCCAAAAAAATGCAGAATTCCGAAGACAATATACTCTTCAGGTAAAAAAATCCGGGTTATGCCTGTGAGCAAAAGTCCCATTATATAAAGTCTGAGTCCTCTTTTCAGGTACTTTGAGAATTTTTCGGTTTCATTTCCACCGAACTCTTTATTAAGGGCTCTTGAATGGCTTATAGAAAGGGCAGTTCCTGAGATGAGAATAAAAAGTAAAGCTGAGAATCTGCCTGCATACAGGATAAGGCCGGATCCGAGCTGAATATCCGCAAGCTCGAAAAAGTCCAGGTCATAAAGAAAGTGATACAGGAGCATCAAGAGGACGGCAAATCCTCGCAGACAATCAATCTCCCAGAAACGGTCTGCACACCTGGCCATATATTTTTCTCCGGAACAAATAAAATTCTGTTTATAAAGAATGGCAGTCTTCTTTTAAAGATATATATTTATAATTTGCGGTTCCTCCAGAAGAAGGCGGCAGGTCTCTTATTCTTTAGACTCTTATTCTGCTCTTCTGGACTGACAATGCGGGTCTGGTTCCTACCAAAATTCTGATTAGTAAACAGGAGAAATTAACCTTACTGCTCTGTTTTTAGATTTTTTCCTTAACTGGTTCTTATGAAGCAAGCTTCCAGCGCTAACTTGAGGGAATTCCTCCTCTGCCCAGGAATTCTGGTTAAGGTAAACCTTTCCCTCCCTTTATTGCCTGTAACTATTGGAATTTCGGGTCCGGATCTTCTGTCTCCACCGATTGAATTTTGAATTCAGAAAGAGCTTGAGACTTAGAAATTGAAAGGCTTCAGGATATGTTGCTGCTTGCCAGCGTCCGATATTCGGGTTTGAGGACCATCTTCCAGATAACTCCTCTCACAGCAGGAAAGAGATAATCTCTGAAAGAAAAGGACTTCAATAATGATCAGGACTCAGCTTTTACCTTGTACTGAGCTTCTATCTCATTTTTCAAGATCGGATACTCTAACTTTCATGGGTTTCTTCCGGTATTTCTTATAGTTTTTATATCAAACCGAGCCCGGGGCCTAAGTGCGGAATAATCCCAAACAAAAATACATTTATCGAGCCGTGAATCATTACCACAAGGAGAAGACTTCGGGTTCTGTAAAATAAGTATCCTAGAAAACCTCCTACAAGAAAGGTATATACCATTTCGTAGGGCGTGCCGTAAGTAGAATGCATTATCCCGAAAAGGAGGCTTGAAAGGAAAATTCCCACGGCTGGCCCTAAGAATTCTTCCAGGCTCGTCTGGAGAATTGCCCTGAACATGAGTTCTTCTACCAGCGCCACAACGAAAATCATTATGATTATGAGTGCCAGCAGGTTTGTCGATGAAAGATCCGGAATAAGCTCTCTGGCGCCGATCAGTACATATTCTGCTTGCCCGAAGGCAAGGCCTGTAAGGACAGACAGAGGGAAGTAGATCCATATCCTCCTCAGAGTGTCACTTTTTCTCTCATATACAATTTTCTGATGAATGGTAGCAATAGTTATTGGAATCGCCAGAGGTGCATAAATAAATACGAACGAATAAAGATTTTTTTCGAAAAAGACCGGCATTGAAAAATTTATCAATCGAAAAATTGTCAAAAGTAAAAGGGCCTGGTAGATTTTCCGTATCTCATGCTTTTTCGTAACTGTTATTGAAAATGAAAGCGCCAGCAGAAGCAAAGTATAAGCTATTGAGGCTTCTTTTAACCTTCCTCCGAAGATTAACAATTCGATGAGAGTAATTGCAGTTACAGGGATTCCTGCATAGAATATCTTTTTCAGGAATCCGATTTTTTCTTCAGTTTGCACTTTAAACATTTTCCCGAGCTCCGGCAGAGAGACTTTTCCTGTTTCGAGCTCTGAAGGTGGAAAATCCGGAATTGCCATTTTCAGGCCTCCTCAGTAACATTAATCCAGAGATGCAGGTTCCTGTAAGGCACGGTTTTCTCAGTTTCATTAAAGAGCAGAAACTCTAGCTTCATATTCTTTCCTTCAAAAGGTGGCGTAAAAGTAATCGGTTCTTCCCAGGACATATTATTCCCAAGACTTACCTGTTTCTGACTTTCCGGGAGAGGTAGAGACCGGTTTTCAAGCCTTACTTCCATTGTATAATCTACGGGCCTGTACTCGTGGTTCACGATTCCTACAATAACTGTTCCTTTTTCTCCCTGTACAAATTCTGTAGGATAGTCTTCTGTTGTCCTGTTCTTTCCAAGAATATAAAACTCAGTGAAATGCTCTCCCTCTTTAGGGTTACCTATTATATAGGCGAGGCTTCCCATGGAAGCTAGGATAGAAAGGACCAGGATAAATGCAATAATCTTATCAGTTTTTGACTCGGGCTTTTCAAGAATTTTGGCCTTCATGCTCGGGAAATATATTTTGAATGAGACTCCAAAAGCTTCGGCATCAGGCAGCAAGCTTCTTCTGTAGTATGCAATTACGCACATCAGGAGAATAAAAATTGAAAACTCTATCAGTACAGGAATCTCCCTGATTCCCCAGGTAGAATAGTTCAGGCTAAGTCCCAGTATCGGGACTACTGCAATACTCAGTCCGAAGGAGATTGCAGCTCTTTCAATTCCTTCAAGATCTTTTTTTGCCGGAAAGATAGCTCCAGCGAGGGCGTAGCCTGGCAAGAAAAGCACCAGAAAAATACCCAGGCATGTGCGCAGGAAACTGCCACTAAGTACAGGCACGAGTACGAAGATGTTAGTAATAAATACAAAACCTGCAACAATCAGCAGGTCCAGAGAAAGTTCTCGATTTCCGGCCATTTTTACCACTGGTAAAGTTTTTTTATACTCTATCTTCTTTGAATTTATACTTATGTAATCCTTCCATCAACCTGCTGTCTTTGCACTTTTTCCAAGTCCGGTTTATCCTTTCAGGCGGTCTCTTGAAGGAAATTAGGAAGAGGATACCTTTATATTTTGAATCTAATCTCGGCTGGTATTATTTTCTATTTCCGAATCTCAGTTTCGAGTATAATATACTTCTTTATCAGGCTCAATTTTCTCTGAAAAGTACCCTTAGTTTCCCAATTTTTTGACTCCCCTTATTGATAAGGTCTCTTTGTATGAAAAATTTTTCCCTCTTTTG
>Ga0105091_10001381_pt1 | contig 10566 bp, 9 predicted proteins | sample PPLLak1March2015_FD_87022 | JGI IMG/M metagenome (GOLD analysis project Ga0105091, IMG submission 87022) | Freshwater sediment microbial communities from Prairie Pothole Lake near Jamestown, North Dakota, USA - PPLs Lake P7 Core (1) Depth... | ecosystem: Environmental > Aquatic > Freshwater >... | reverse complement strand
TAAAGGCACGCTCGGGCTCGGCCTCCGGTCCCGCGCCAGGTTCCTCCTGGCCGGAGTGACCCACAATCCCTGGCGTGACCGTTTCGTCTATTCTCTCCAGGGCGGCTGGCGCTGGGGCGGACTGGCCCCCCGGGCGGGCATCATCGAATCCGAGCTGGGGGCGGGCGTGGACTATTATGCCTTGAAAAATAAGCTGACCGTGGGTGTCGAGGGCTTCGATTTCAACCGGAATCCCGGTCCCCGCTTCCGCCTGTACGGCAAGTATTACGCCGGGAAAAGCATCTTTCTCATCGCGGGGATAGACGACTTCACCCTTGCGTCGGGCCGGGAGGTCTTCTTCGGGCTGGGCGTGGGGCTCCGATGAAGGACCGGACCGTCTTCATCTGCCAGGGCTGCGGCGCCCGGTTCCCGAAATGGATGGGCCGCTGCGCCCAGTGCGGGGAATGGAACACGCTCGTCGAGGAGATCGAAGAAGCGGAGCCTTTGCCGTCCGAGGCGTCCTTCGCGCCGTCCGATCCGGTCCTCTATAAAGATATCAAGGAACTCCGTACGCCCCGCCTCCGGATCGGGATCGAGGAGTTCAACAAGGTCCTCGGCGGGGGCGTCGTCCTGGGCTCCCTCGTCCTCATCGGCGGCGAGCCCGGCATCGGCAAGTCCACCCTGCTTCTCCAGGTCTCGCGGGATATCGCCCAGGAGGACGGGCCGGTCCTGTATGTCTCCGGCGAGGAATCACTCGAGCAGATCAAGCTCCGCGGCGACCGGCTCGGCGTCCGGGACGGGAAGCTCTTTCTCCTTGCCGAGACCAACCTGGAGCGGATCCTGGCCCATGCCGAGAAGCTGAGGCCGCGGGCCCTCGTCGTGGACTCGGTGCAGACGATTTTCTCCTCAAAGCTCGGGTCCTCCCCCGGCACCATCAGCCAGGTCCGCGAGGTCGCCAACCGGATCTTCGGCTTCGCCAAGAGGAACCAGGTCCCCTCGTTCCTCATCGGCCACATCACCAAGGAGGGGTCGCTGGCCGGGCCGAAGTCCCTCGAGCACATGGTGGACGTCGTCCTCCTGTTCGAGGGGGAGCGGGACCACAGCCACCGCGTTCTACGCGCCCTGAAGAACCGGTTCGGCCCGGTCTCGGAGCTCGCCGTCTTCGAGATGGCGAACTCGGGGCTCCAGGCCATCTCCAACCCGTCGGCCTTCTTCCTGCGGGAGCGGCCGACCGAAGAGCCGGGAAGCGCCGTCATCTGCACGATCAAGGGCTCGAGACCCCTGCTCGCCGAGGTCCAGGCGCTTGTTTCGTCCACGCTGTTCACCGGGAACCCGCGGCGCATGACGGTCGGCCTGGACCACTACCGGGCGGCCATGCTTCTCGCCCTGGTCGAAAAGAAGGCCGGATACAGCTTCTCCGGTGAGGACGTCTACCTCAACGTGGCCGGGGGGATGTCCTTGGAGGAGCCGGCCGCGGACCTCGGCATCGTCCTGGCCGTCGTTTCCTCCCTGAAAAACAAGCCCATCCCCAAGGGGATGGCCGTCTTCGGGGAGATCGGGCTCAGCGGCGAGATCCGTTCGGTCGGCCAGCCCCTGGCCCGGATCAAGGAAGCCCACGCCCTGGGCTTCGAGACCATCATCCTTCCGGCCGGGAACCTGGCCCAGCTCGACAAGAAGGACCTCCCCTCGCTCGATTGTCTCGGGGCGCAAAGCGTTAGACAGGCGCTTCAATATGTGTTTTAATGGCCTGTAAGTATTCATAAAAAGGATCGTTCCGATGGGCATTCTTACATTCCGTTTCGTCGTTATCTTATTGATCGCCGCCGGAGGGTACTTCTATCCTCCCTTCGGCCTCGGCCGCGAGGCCGGGGCAGCCGTCGCCTTCGTCCTGGGGATCGCGGTCATGTTCTTTGAGACGCGGATCCGACGGGCCCAGTTCAGGGTCATCTGGAGCGCAACAGTCGGGACGCTTCTCGGAATGATCCTCGGCTGGCTGATCGGGAGCATCTACAACTCCGTCGTTCCCGGCGCTTCGATGGCCGTCTTCATCCGCATCTTTTTCCTCGTCATCATGCCTTACATCGGGTTCCTCATCGGTACCCGGAAGTCCGAATGGCTCGACCCCGCCCATTTCTCCGGCTTCTTCAAGGAAAAACCGGTCGCCCGGATCTACAAGGTCCTGGACACGAGCGTCATCATCGACGGCCGGATCGCCGATATCTGCGATACGTCCTTCATCGAGGGGACGCTCGTCGTTCCCCAGTTCATCCTCAAGGAGCTCCAGATCATCGCCGACTCTTCCGACGGCATGAAACGCCAGCGGGGGCGGCGCGGCCTCGACGTCCTCGACCACCTCCAAAAATCCTCCCGCGTCTCCGTGATCATTTCCGAGACCGATTTCCCTGATGTCCCGGATGTCGACTCCAAGCTCATCGAGTGCGCCAAAGGCCTCGGCGCCAGGATCGTCACCAACGACTTCAACCTGAACAAGGTCGCCCAGCTCCAGGGCCTGACGGTCCTCAACATCAACGAGCTGGCCAACGCCCTGAAGCCCGTCGTCCTCCCCGGCGAGGGGATGCGGGTCTTCATCCTCAAGGAGGGCAAGGAAAAGGACCAGGGCGTCGCCTATCTCGACGACGGCACCATGGTCGTCGTGGACAACTCCCGGCGGATGATCGGCCAGACGATCGACATCACCGTGACCTCCGTCCTCCAGACGACGGTCGGAAAGATGATCTTCGGCCGGTTCAACAACGACGAGGCGCGGTGAGCGGAGCCGCGGCCGTCATCGTCGCCGCCGGCGAAGGCCGGCGCTTCGGCGGCCCCAAGCAGTTCGCCCTCCTCGGCGGCCGTTCCATCCTCGAGCACTGCGTTGAGAGATTCGAGAGCCATAGGGCGGTCGAGACGATCGTTCTCGTCCTCCCCGGCCTCCCGTCCGACGGGGACCTCGCCGGACAGGACATCGGGGAGGATCTCGCCCGCCGTTTCCGGAAGGTCGCGGCGGTCGTCGCCGGGGGACCCCGAAGGCAGGATTCGGTCCGGAACGGATTCGGTGCGGTCCGGGGGAGCGGCCGGGACGTCGTCCTGATCCACGACGGCGCCAGGCCTCTCGCTGGAAGCGACCTCATCGGCCGGGTCATCGGGGAAGCGGCGCGGTCCGGCGCGGCGGTCCCGGTCATGCCGCTTGAGGATACGGTGAAGGAAGTCCGCGAATGGGGCATCCTGGGGACGCACGACAGGAGCGTCCTCTACAGGGCGCAGACGCCCCAGGGATTCTTTTACGAGGTCCTCGAAGAGGCCCTCGCGGCCGCCGACAGGGAGGGATTCGTCGGGACGGATGAGGCGTCTCTCGTCGAAAGGACGGGGAGGCGGGTCGCGGCCGTCGCCGGAGACCCCCGGAACATCAAGATCACGACCCCTCTCGACCTGAAGATCGCGGAGGCCTTCCTTGAAGCATAGGACCGGGATCGGCTATGACATCCACCGGCTGGCAGCGGGCAGGAAGCTCGTCCTCGGCGGCGTCCGGATCCCCTATCCCTTAGGGCTCGCGGGGCATTCCGACGCCGACGCGCTCGTTCACGCGCTCATCGACGCCCTGCTCGGCGCGTCCGGCGACGGCGATATTGGGCAATTGTTCCCGAACACGGACCCGAAATGGAAGGATGCGGACAGCACGGCCCTGCTCAGGGCCGTCATGACGCGTCTGCGCAAGGCTGGGTTCGAGGTCGTTAACGCGGACGCTGTCATCGTCGCCGAGAAGCCCGCCATCGTTCCCCATATCGCGGCCATGAAGACCGTCCTCTGCCCCATCCTCGGCGTCAAGCCCGACGCCCTGGGTATCAAGGGCAAAACCAACGAAGGCCTCGGGCCCATCGGCCAGGGCAATGTCATTGCTTGCCTCGCCACCGTCCTCATCCGTAAAAAATAAGGGGACACAATAACCGTTTCCCAATTACTTCCGTCGCCTCTGGGGATCGGGAAATTGGTATTGTGTTCCCGAATTCAGCTGGTGTGAGCGGGGGCCACGGCGGCCGGAGCCTGGGCCGTGACCACGATCTCCATGCCGGCCGTTCTTCCGGACCGGATGATATCCAGGGCCGAGGACGAGACGAGCATGTTGAACCCGACGAACGTTATCAGGACGGCCGCCGCGGCGATGATCACTTTCTTTCCTAATCTCATGACAAACCTCCACTATTCCTAAGAATATCTTTATCTTAACTGACCGACCGTACATCCCTATAGACGAAGCGACAAGGCAGAAAGTTGCATCGGGTGTCCCGTTCGCCAACACTGTGTCCCGCCTTGTTGGGCGGGGACGAGAAGAGAGGCTCAGGGTTAACCCCATACAAACCCCGGCGCTAGCGTGGGGGAGGCTAGGGTTCTACCCGTTCGCCGACTCCACCCCGCCTTGAAAGACTGGGCCGAAGGGTTGACTTCATCCGCCGTCGGGTCTATCCTCCGGTCCAATCATCACAACAAAGGAGGCGGCATGCGGCGGAGCGTCCTCTTTCTCGTTCTCGCGCTCGTCACCCTCGTAGCCGGAGCGTTCGTTCCTGCCGAAGGAACGAAGCCCCCGAAGACGTACACCGTTGGCGGCGAACGGCACGGCGTGAGCTTCTTCCCCCGCGTTGATTACGCGGCCGTGAAGCCGAAGGTCTCCGGAGAATTGGACTTCTCCCACTACCCGGACAACGCCGAGGTCCTCGACGTCCTCCGGAGATGGGAGAAGCAATACCCGGACCTCGTCACGCTTTATTCGGTCGGGAAGAGCTTCGAAGGGCGGGACATCTGGCAGATGACCGTCACCAACGGGGCGACAGGCCCCGATACGGACAAGCCGGCCATGTTCCTCGAAGCCAACAGGCATTCCGGCGAGGTGACGGGGACGGTGTCGGTCCTCTATTTTGCCCATCGAGTGCTGACGGGATACGGCAAGGACCCGGCGATGACCCGGCTCCTCGATACCAGCGCCCTGTACGTGAAGCCCCGGAACAATCCCGACGGTGCCGAGCTCTATCTCGCGACCGCCCAGTCGAACCGGAGCACGGTTCGGCCGCTAGATGACGACGGCGACGGCCTGCTCGACGAGGACCCCGGCGAGGACCTCGACGGGGACGGGTTTCTCCTGCAGATGCGCCAAAAGGTCGGCGAAGGAAAGGGGACGCACGTCATCGACCCTGCGGAGAAGACCGGCCGCCTGATGAAACGGCTCGGCGAGGACAAGGGCGACTACAAGATTTACGGCGAAGGCGTCGACAGCGACGGGGACGGCCAATACAACGAAGACGGGATCGGCGGCCTGGACCTCCACCGCAATTACCCGGAGAACTGGCGTCCCGAGCCCGGCCGCGACCTGACCGGCCGGGGCTGGACACAGAAGGGCGCGGGCGCCTATCCCCTGTCCGAGACCGAGACTCGGGCGGTCGTCCTCTTCCTCCTCGAACACCCCAATGTCTCCGTCGGTCAGACCCTGGACACGGCCGTCCCTATGCTCCTCCGGCCGCCGTCCACGTCCCGGAGCGAAGAGTCCATCTTCGCCGAGGACCGGAAGATCTACGAGCGATTCGACAGCGAAGGGAAAAAGATCACCGGATATCCCAACGCCGGCGACGTCTACTGGACCTTCGCCAACCTGGAGAGGGACTGGGACGGGGAATCGAAGAACAAGGAAATGAAGGGGGAGCCGCTTTTCGGACACTCGCCGGACTTCGGCTACTTGTATTATGGGGCCATTTGGTACGGCGACGAGCTTTGGTGCGGCGGACGGGTCAAAGACTACGACGGTGACGGGAAGATCACCGATCTCGAATCCCTGCGCTGGAACGATGAGGAACTCGGCGGCAGGGGCTTCACGAACTGGCATGCCTATAAGCATCCCCAACTCGGCGACGTCGAGATCGGCGGGTCCAACCCCAAGTTCTTCAGGCAGAACCCACCGCCCGAGAAGCTCGAGGAGTGGGCCGCCAAGGAAGCGGAGTTCAACCTCTTTCTGGCGCAGTCTCTGCCGCGGGTGAAGGTCGTCTCGGCTTCGGTCGAACCCCTGAAGAAGGAACCGGGCGCTTACGAGGTCAAGGCCGGCCTTGCCAACGAGGGGAAATTGCCCACCGCCCTGGAGATGGCAAAGCGGGTGAAGATCGTCAAGCCGGACTCGGCGGAGCTTAAGCTCGACGCAAAGTCCGCGGAGATCGTCGGGAGCGAGGCGGTCCGGGAGATCGGCTGGCTTCGACCCGGGGAGACGCGGGAGGTCCGCTGGAAGATCAAGGTCCTCGATGCGGCGAAGTTCGCGGCCGAGGTCGCCGTCCGATCCACCCGCGGCGGAATGGACCGGAGGCCCGTGATGCTCCCGGCCCGGGAAGGCGACGGGAGCCGTTGAACGAGCCGCGTTTCTACTCGATCCCGTAGTTTTTCATCTTGTAGGAAAGCATCCGTTCGGTGATGCCGAGGGCGCGGGCGGCGCGGCTCTTGACCCCCCCGGTCTCGCGGAGCACTCTCCGGATCTCCCCCGTTTCGAGCCGCCGGACTTTTTCAGGGAGGAGGAGCCCTTCGTCGGCGATGTCTTCGCTCTTTTCCCTCAGGAATATGGGAAGGTCCGCCTCGACGATCGTGTTCCCGCGGCAGAAGACAACGGCCCGTTCCACGATATTCTCGAGTTCCCGAATGTTTCCGGGGAATGGGTAAGCGAGGAGGGCCGACAAGGCCTCGCGGGAAATGCCTGAGATTGTCTTGCTCTCCCGCTCGCCGTATCTTTTGATGAAGAGGTCGACCAAAGGCGGGATATCTTCTCTCCGGGCCCGCAGAGGGGGGATCTCGATGCGGATGACGTTCAGGCGGTAATAGAGGTCGGCTCGGAACCTCTCCTCCCGGACAAGCTTTTCCAGGTCCTTGTTCGTTGCGGCGACGATCCGAACATCCGAGCGCAGGGGCTTGGAGGAGCCGAGCCGGTAGAATTCCCTGTCCTGGAGGAACCGGAGCAGTTTGACCTGAAGGTGCACCGGCAGATCGCCGATCTCGTCCAGGAAAAGGGTCCCTCCGTGGGCCGCTTCGAACCGCCCCGTCTTCCGTTCATCGGCGCCGGTATAGGCCCCTTTCTCGGCGCCGAAAAGCTCGCTCTCGATGAGGGTCTCGGGGAGCGAAGGAATGTTTACGGCCATGTAGGGGCCTGTCTTCCTTTTCGAGGAATAATGGATGGCCTTGGCGGCCAGGTCCTTTCCCGTGCCCGTCTCCCCCGAGAGGAGGACGGTGGCGTCGCTCGAGGCCGCCCGGGAGATGAGGCGGGCGACCTCCTCCGTCCGCGCCGAGACGACAACGAAATTTTTCGAGCTGTACTTTTCCTCCAGGTCGCTCCGGAGGTCGGAGATCTCCTTCCGGAGGCTCTGTCGTTCCAGGGCCCGCTCGATGACCAGGAGGAATTTATCGAAGTCGATGGGCTTGACGATATAGTCGTAAGCCCCCTCCCGGATGGCTTCGACCGCCCTCTCGATGTTCCCGAAGGCCGTCACCATGATGGGGGTGACGAGGGGATCCTGGTCGAGCAAGGCCCGGACCACTGCGGTTCCCGTCTCCTGACCGAGTTTGTAGTCCACGACGGCGATCTCAGGCGGGCGCTTGCGGGATACTGCTAGGGCCTCCGGCCGGTCCGAAGCTTCGAGGACGGCGTATCCCGCCGCCTTGAGGTTTTCCCGGACGAGTCTCCTCTGAACGGGATCGTCCTCAACGACGAGTATGGTGGCTTTGGTCATCTCAACCTCCCGGGACCTGCACGATGAACTCGGTCCCCTCGCCCTCCCGGCTGCGGACCTCGATCTTTCCGCCATGGGCCTCAATGATCTGCGAGGCCAGATAGAGTCCGATGCCCATCCCCCCGGCCTTCGTGGAAAAGAACGGCTCGAAGATCCGTTCCAGCCTCTCCGGCGGGATCCCGGGGCCCGTGTCCCGGACCAAGAACCGGATGCGCTTCCGATCCCGGTGGGCGCGGACGATGACGACCGCCGCCCCGGCCTCGAGAGCGTTCCGGAGGAGATTGGCCAGGACAAGGGAGACGAGCTCCCTGTCGGCGCGGACCATCGCCCCCCCGTCCCCTTCGAACCGGATCCGGTCACGGACGTCCGGGAATTCCGAGGCCAGGGAGGCCAGGACGGATTCGACGGCTTCGCCGGCGGGGAACGTTTCCGGCCGAACGAGGAGGGGCTTCAGGACGTCTGAAAAGCGATCGACGATAAGGGAGATCCTCCGGACCTCGTTTTTCCCGAGGGCGACATCCTCCCGGAGGTCCGGGGCGACCCTTTTCTCCATGAGGCCGAAGAGGAGGGAAAGGCTGTTGAGCGGGTTCTTGATCTCATGCGCAACGCCCGAGGTGAACGCCGAGATCTCCCGGAACCGTTCTTTTTCAGCGCGCGACTCATCCGCTTCGCGGGCTTTGCTGACATATCCGGATTGGAGGAGGGAGAGACCCCTGAAGACGACGATGCCCGCCGCGGCGATGATAACGAAGACGAGAATGGCATTCCGCCGGGAGCGCGAGGACATCTCCTCGAATGCCTTCAAGGAGTAGCCTACGTACAGATAATAGGCTTTCCCGTCCTGAGTGGAAAACGGGCCGAAGTGGTTGAAGATCCTCCCGGCCGGAGAGTCGATGACCCAGGACCCTCCCGCCGGGATATCTTGAGCGGAGAGGGGAAGGTAGCCCTCGAACACCGACCTCCAGGCAAGGACCCTCCGGTCCGCGTCGAGCAGGGCCATGTAATAGAGCTCCCCCTCGCCGGCGTAGATATCGAGGGCTTGCGCCGGCGGCGTGCCGTCCTCAAGGGAACGGCCTACGCCTGCTTTCAGGATTCCCGCAGCTGCCCCCAGTTGTTCCATGACCAGGGCGTCTATGTTCCCCCGGATATAAGCCCGGTTGAGAGCGGACATCAGCAGGATCAGGCTGATGGCTCCCAGAAAGGGGATGAGGAAAAAAAGAAGGAGGTCCTTTCTTTTCAAAAGCCCATGCCCTTCCGACGGCCTCGCCGGGCGGCGCCCTTGCCGCGCCATTCCGGGAAGCCTCTACGGTCCCTGACGATCAGGGTTTCCCCCTGGAATCGGACCTCTCGGGCGATAACGAATTTCGTATCTCCCTCGGTCCTGACGAGCGAACCCACGATCGCTACCTTCTCCCCGGCATGCAGATCCTTCCCGAAGAACCAGGAGGGGCCGACCTCGATCCGGTATTTCTGACCCGTGCCGGTCTCCTCAACGGCGAGGACCACGAACGGCGCGCGGTCTTCGTAGCGATGCTCGAAAGCGAGCTCCCGTACCGATCCTTCAATGCGTACCTCGGCGTCCACGTCATAATAATGCTCGGCCTGTCCGGTCCAGGCCGGGAGGGAGAAGAGGAGGAAAGCCGCGAGGGCAAGCCGGCCCCTCATTGTTCCTTCCCGGACGGGATATCCCATCGGATGCCTCCCGCAATGAACGGCCCCTTCCAGGTGAATAGCGGGTCGTTGGATCGGTTGTCGACCTGCAAATATGATATGAAAAGGGCGAACCTGCGGAAAAGCTTCTCGAAACGGACCTCCGCCTGATGTCTGTGGTCCACCCGTGTGACTCCCAACGATGTCCCCTCGAGGCTCATACTCTCTATTCCCGGGAACTTCTTATCGGAGACAGTATAGACCATTTTAAGCTCCGTGTCCCAGGGCCCGTGGACCGTAAGAGCACCCGCGAGGGTTCCCCCATCCCAGGAGAAGGCATCGAAGGTGGGGTTCTCGGCAAGGTAGAATTCCTCCGAGGACAGGAAAGGCGTACGCCCGCTGACGATCCATTGCCGGCTCTCGGCGATGCTGATCCCCAGCCAGCTTCCCAGCCCCTGGGCCAGGATGCCGGAGATCGATAAACTCTGGATACCGGCGCCTCCGCGCGCCGCCCCCGGCTCGTAAAAATACCCACCTCCCCGGGGCCCCTTTCCCCATCCCCCGCCGTGGCCGTACGCGGAGCCTTGTCCGGTTTCGCCGGAAGAAGACTGAGGCACGGGGTAGGGGTGGAGGAAGTACTTATATCCCCAGCCGAGCCCCGCCTTGAAGGTCGTATTCGTGGGGAAGAATTTATCCGCAGATACGGAAAGCGCCTGGGCGACGAAATCGAAAAGGGCGTTTCCGTAGCTCCGGTATTCCAGGGTGTACTCGGCCTTGGCGATCGAGCTATCGGAGATGTAGGACTTGAACGAGCCGTGAGCTTCCAACGACAGATGGTTGAAATCGTGGTAATCAGGGCGGAAGAACGAACCCGACGCCGTCAAGGATAAATAGAAGCCGGACTTTGCCCCCAACGGATGGAGATAGTCCAATCCGCCGCGAAGACCGGCAAAGCTGAGGCCGGAATTGCGGGCGAATACGTCGGCTGCGGCCCCCAGCAGGATCGAGACCCCGGACAGATCTTTGGCCAACGACAGGTCGAAGGTCGAGATCCGGTCGCGCTCCGCGTACCGGGTCTGAAAGACATTCGCCGCGTCGTGTTCCGCGAACGAAAGGGAGAGTGAGTCGGGCCGAAGCGGCGTGGCCGCGGTCCACAGAAGCAGGGCTGCCAGGGCGGTCGATCGTCTCATTTTGG
>Ga0105091_10001380_pt1 | contig 10574 bp, 10 predicted proteins | sample PPLLak1March2015_FD_87022 | JGI IMG/M metagenome (GOLD analysis project Ga0105091, IMG submission 87022) | Freshwater sediment microbial communities from Prairie Pothole Lake near Jamestown, North Dakota, USA - PPLs Lake P7 Core (1) Depth... | ecosystem: Environmental > Aquatic > Freshwater >... | reverse complement strand
ATCCGCCTCACTATTACTGTGCCATTCGATTAATATTTCTCCGTCACCTGCAAAATATAAATTCAAACCCACAGGTACGGCGGGAGGAAGACCATCGTCATTCTTGTTATTTTCCGTTGGCCTGTCGCAGCCTAAACAGAGTAAAATTGAAAACAAGATTGAAGCACTCAGAACGATAATTTTTAAGTTCATTAAAAGACAAAATTAAAACAGGAATAAGTCGCATTTAATATATATACCAGCTTTTAAAATTTAAAGTGAATAATTAAAGAGAACCGGTTAATACCCACGGGTTTCTTTAAAAGGACAATTGCACCAGTTTTTTTAATGAATTGTCTGATGGAAGATGATTATATTAGAAAAATGTCATTTTTTAATATGATATTATTCTGCTAAAAAAGATTAAAATTATTTTATATACAATTAGTCTGAGAGGTATAGCCTTTATGCTTATTTTGCTGTAGATCTCATACCTAATTCCCTGTCAAGTATAAATAATGCTCCCTTATTGTCACCGGTTAATTTCACTCTTTCAACTATCTTAAGTGCAGTTGATTCCTCCTCAACCTGTTCATTTACAAACCAATGTAAAAAGGTGTTGGTAGCATGATCTTTCTCGGCGAATGAAAGCTCTACCAAATCATAGATAGATTTGCTTACTTTCTGCTCGTGCTTTAAAGTATCCTCGAATGCCTCCAGCTGATTCTGCCAGGTTCCTTTAGGTGCATCGATCTTCTGAAGTTTAACATTTCCGCCTCTCTCAAGAATATAATTATAAATTTTCATCGCATGTCCGTATTCCTCCTGGGCCTGAATCCTCATCCAGTTTGAAAAGCCGCTGAAATTCTGATTTTCAAAAAAAGCCGCCATTGACAAATATAGATAAGAAGAGTAAAGCTCTTCTTTGATCTGGTTGTTTAATGCGGTTTCGACTTTTTCTTTGAGCATGATATTCCCTTTCTGATTCTTAGTGATTAATTTTGGTTAAGAGACCTGAATATAATAATTATTCACAGATTAATTTATGACGCGATATAACGTTTCAGATAGATATATATTAGTGGAAGAATATATTACTTCTCTTCAAATGCTTATCTGTACTGCCCTGGAAAAAACGGACGGGACTTCATTTTCGGAAGATAATTGGGAAAGAGAAGAAGGGGGAGGCGGAAAAACAAAAATCATTGAAAACGGTAAAATTTTTGAAAAAGGAGCAGTTAATATTTCCGGAGTTTTTGGAATCCTCCCAGAGGAAGCCGCTCTTTCACTAAACATAAAATCACAGGATTTTGCCGCATGCGGCTTATCTTTAATCCTGCATCCGTATTCTCCAAAAATTCCTACAATACATTTGAATATAAGATATTTTGAGCTGGCAGACGGAAAATCATGGTTCGGCGGGGGAACTGATTTAACTCCGTATTATCCTTATACCGAAGATTTCAGGCACTTCCATAAAATCTTAAAGGAAAGCTGTAATTCTGTAATTCCCGGATTGTATTCAATTTATAAAAAACAATGCGATGAATATTTTACAATCAAACACAGAAAGGAGATGAGGGGTATCGGCGGAATTTTCTTCGATTACTTAAACGGAGATGATGAAAATAATCTAAAACTTATTAAATCCGTGGGAGATTCGTTTTTAAAATCCTATATACCCATTGTCGAAAAAAGAATGAATGAAAAATTCTCCGATGATGATAAATTTTTTCAACTTATAAGGAGGGGGCGATACGTTGAATTTAATTTGATATACGATCGCGGAACATTATTCGGATTAAAAACAGGCGGACGAATTGAATCGGTTTTATCTTCACTTCCTCCTGAAGCAAAGTACATCTATAATTATAAACCTCAGCGGGGATCGGTGCAGGAAGAAATGCTGCATTATTATCAGCCGAAGAGCTGGGCCGATGTCTAAATTTCAATAATTCTCATCAAATTAATGCAAAGACAGAAATGAGTGTGTTAGAATTACAATGAAGTCCCTACTTTTAATCTAACATTTAGAAATAATGTAATAATATTGAAATGTTTTTTATCGTCATGTGATAATACTACTGAGGGACCAATGGCAAAAGCACTAAAAGCCCAATTGGCCGCAACCTTTTGAATTAATGCTTCAATTACGTACTGCGGCTGTCTGACATCGCTGTGCGGCATAATATCGAAACGAAAATCGAATGTACTCCCTGCAAGAGATAATTCCCTGCCGGTATAGCCAACATGCCATTCATTAAAATACCTGGCAACATAAAATTTTCCTCTGGTTGAGCCGAATAAGCCGATCGGATATCTGAATTCCCAGTTAAAAGAAGAACTTGTAACAATTTTAGCATGATACCCCATTGTATCCCCTTCAGTATATTCTTGCATCTCTGTCTCACTAGGCTGCTCCAATACATCTGAATAGCTTACCTCGAAAAAATTTCCGATGGGAATCACATAGCCAACCTGGTATCCAACAGTAACATACAAATTATTATGACTGTTCTTTGATTTTAGATCGGTTAAGCCGTCCAGTGAATTGAAAAAGCCTCCGTAAGCTCCGAGCACATGGAAATTAGCTTCAATCATATTCGACTCCAGGACTCCTGAATACGGAGTAGCGATGCCGAAGGAAATACCAATATCTTCTTTTAAAGGAATTCCAATTCTTTCTCCTCCCATTATCTGGAGAAAGGGATTTATATACTGAAGATTTGAAGAAATCTGAAGCCGCGTTGGAGGTGAAAATACTTTCCCGATTCTCATTTTTTCAAATACCCTTGTAAACACGCTTCCGTAATTTATATCCTCTTCGAGATTAATTTTAAAAGGATAAGTAGTTATTTTTGCCCTCGTTTCAGGCGTAAAAGCAAGAAAGGGATAAAGAGTTCCCCTTATGGATACTGTTTGATTATTCGGATCCCTGAGATCGACTATTATTTCCGCTTTCGGATCGGGAGGATCGATAAAAACTTCCTGCTGTATTTTAACGAAAAGGCTGTCATCAAGAGGTTCCATCTGATAATAGACTACCGGCTCCTGATCCTCCTGAGCAAAAATAATCCTGTTAAAAGGCAAAATGAAAAATAGAGCAGCAAAGCTCAGAGCTATTTTATAACACATATATTTTTATATTAATTATTTAGAAAAATCAGTGAAAAAGAAAGAATCCCCTACTTGAACCCTGTCTTTTGATTTCTCATCAACTATCGTGAAGAAAAAATTTACTTTGTATCTGCCATCCGGTTCGCGCAATGTGGAATTTCTATCAAGCCATTCTTCAAACCTGTTTTCCGTGGAAGCAATTTTTAATGAAACATAATAAACGGGATTCCCTTTATAATCTTTATGAGGACCGCTGACGGAAATCGGACCGGAATACGTTACCTTAAGCTGATCGGGTCTTTCATCTTTTATGGTAACATTATAAACCGTAATTCTCTGAAGTTCCTGGACATAGATATCCTGTGCATTCATTTTTGTCGTGGCGCGTTCAATTTTTACTTCAGGCGGTTTATTGGGAAGAACCTGAATTTTTTCCTGGCGGCTGCCGAATTTGGCAATTACCTCTTTTTGATTGGTAAGATCAAATTTCACATCTTCACCGGACGGAATTACGGCAATAGGTTTGCTCATGTCTTTAGGATCGTATATCTCTGTCGGTACATTTCCGGTATTTCTTGCTTCATTCCAGGTATATTGGATAAAAGTCTGCGTTGTGGAAATCGGAAGCTGATGTAAAGTCTGCTCTCTAACTTCAGGTTCCTTTCTCTGTTCCGGTGGAATGCTTTTTATCTTTTCGGTAAGAAGGTCCATCTGCCTTTTCATTGAAGCCATCTTTTCTTTCAGCTTAATATTTTCCTCCACAGGATTTTCTTCAATTTGAATTTTGAAATTCAATCCCTGGGCATAAAGCGAATCAAGCAAGACAACCAGGGAATCCTTAACGCTTTTATCGACAACATTTTCCTTTGAAACAACCCGCCGTAAATCCAGATCTGCTCCCTTAAGGGCAAGAACAGTGATTACAAAAATGTAAAGTACCTGGTATATAACAAACTTGCTGTCTCTTTCTTTTTGGATCATGATGAAACCTGTTATTTCTTAAGAACAATGGATTCTAAATGCTTCAATCCGGTAAGAGTTTTTTCATCACTTAATGAATTTGATGCCTGGGAGATGGAATTCGCCAGCATCTTTAACTGCTCTATTTTTTCCCCGCTGATACTTTGAACGCTGTTCATCTTTTCAAGGACCGAACTTACCGAGTCAAAGTTTTCATGAATTACCTGGCTTAGACGTGCAGTTTGTTCCAGAAGATTCTTATATTTTTCCAGATCAGTCAGAGATATTTCGGGAATTTTAGTAACGGCGCTGTTCTGTGCGGCAAGCTGTTTGATAATATTCCTGGAATTTTCAATCTGTATACGCGAGAAATATCTGTCTTTTATATCAGTTACGTGATTAACCACATTCTGAAATTCAACTCCAAGCTGATCAAGAACCGGCTCAAACAATTTCCCAAGTGCCAGTACTATCAGTGCTTTAACTTCGAAAGGAACGGACAAACCGAGGAACACTTCTTCCCCCAGTTTGATGCTTATCAAAAGAATTGCAGCACCGATTAAAGGAAGTGCCGTGGATATACTGTCGATTACGCTGGTGTAGGAATTTATTATTCTGTCAATTGTTTCCGAAGCAGGGGTTCTTATTATTTCAATTTTTAATTTATTATATGCTAAAAAGGCTAAAAACAGGAAAAGAGCGTATATTACGACCGGAAGCCACCAAAAACTGTAGGGGGAAATGGTCTGCTCGGGCTGCCAGGCCGGGAAAAGACCTTTAGCAATCTCAACTGTGATATCTCCTAAAATAGGAACCGAGGAGAGATCTAAAAAGAAGGATATTATTAAGGCAATAAATGAAATTATTGCAGGTTTTATAATTAATGAAAACTTGATATCCTCTACAGCGGTTCTTGTATATTTATCGAGTTCGTCTTCAAGTCCGTCCTTAGTATTGAGATCAGGATAAACAAAAGCATTGGTATCAATAATTTCTTTACTAGGATTTGTTTTTAACATTCAAACCTCTTAATATTTATTCATTTATAATATTGAGAGCTAAAATTTAACTCTTTTTACTTACTAAAACATACCCTCAAGCATAAAAGCCGGCAGATTCTTAAGAAAAACAAACCGCAGTAATTCAATTACCGTACCTAATAAGTTTGCCTCAATAGCCTATTAAATAGCTGTTGCGGCATTTTAATAAATAATATAATTAATAAATGTTAACCACAACAATCGTAACATTTCATTTCAAAAAAGTAATTTTTACATAATTGGAATTTTTTGAAGTTCGGAAGGAGAAGTGAATTAAATTTATTTGTAAGAAAAATTTGCCTGCCTCCCGTCAACATATTATTTTTCACTGAACTAAAAAAAATTTTTCAATGCCGAATAAAAATCCGAAAACGTACGAAATAAATACAAGGAATTGGATTAAACAGTTTGGCCGTGATGCAAGACTGTCGGACATTCCAAAAGATTATTTCAGGAAATTTGCTGAGAGCGGGATAGATTTTATATGGATGATGGGAATTTGGAAAACCAGGGAAAATATTATTGATGAAACCTGCTTTATAGCTGAGCTTGTTTCAACCTATACAAAAGCCTTACCCGATTGGAAGAGAGAAGATATCATTGGATCGGCTTTTTCAATCGATTGTTATGAAATAAATCCGCTTATCGGTACTAAGGATGAGCTCCTGACTTTCAAGGAAGATTTAAACAGACTTGGTTTAAAATTAATCCTGGATTTTGTACCCAATCACTTCAGCGCGGAATCAAAATATATCAGTACAAACCCTGAATTCTTTTTAGAAGCAGATGTAGAAAGCCTGCAGGGAGACAGCCGTACTTTTTATAAGCCGCATTCTGCTGACGGCAAAGTATTTGCACACGGGAGAGATCCTTTTTTCCTTGCCTGGACGGATACAGTGCAGGTGAACTTCTTTTCTCAAAAAGCCAGGAATTTTTTGAAAAATACTCTGTTGGAACTTACAGATCTGTGTGACGGAATCAGATGTGATATGGCAATGCTCGCCTTAAATAATGTTTTTTATAATACATGGATGGGCGTACTTAATAAACGAAGAATTCCGAAGCCCGAAGATGAATTCTGGAATGGTGCAATTAAGGAAGTAAAGAAAAAAGCTCCTGATTTTTTATTAATTGCGGAAGTATACTGGGATCTTGAGAGTCAGCTTCAGAATCAGGGATTTGATTATACTTATGATAAAACTTTTTCCGATCTTCTGTTTTATAATGATATACAAGGGATTAAAAATCATCTGCATTTTGATGATGAACAGCAGCAGAAATCAGTAAGGTTTATTGAAAATCATGATGAACTGCGGGCTGCAGCAAAATTCGGTAAACCCAGATCATTAGCTGCAGCGGCTGCCTTTAGTACAATACAGGGAATGAAATTATTTTATGACGGACAATTTGAAGGAAAAAAGATCAGAATACCGAGTCAGCTTGGGAGAGAACCGGAGGAAAAAGTATCGGAATATGTAAAAAATTTCTATAAAAAACTTTTGCCGATTATTAACAACGATATTTTTAAAAAGGGAAAATGGAAGCTGATTGATCCGCTTCCTATTGATGCTTGGAATAAAGCTTTTGAAAATTTTTTGGCCTGGACATGGTCTTTGGAGAATGAAATCATTTTAGTGGCAATTAATTATGCCGCAGTAACTTCACAATGCAGAATCAAATTCGAGTTCAGTACAGACAAAGAAATTTTGAAATTTGAGGACCTGCTGAACGATGCTGATTACCATAGATCGGTCTATGAATTAAGGGCAAACGGTTTGTATGTAGAGCTTAAAAGCTATCAATGCCACATCTTCCGTATCCAGCTTTAGACAGCAAATGAGAGCTGCCGTAATTATTCCCGCTTTTAATGAAGAAAAAGCAATTCCAAAAGTCATTAAAGACATTCCTAAAGAACTCATTTCGGAAATCATTGTAGTTAATAATAATTCTACCGATGGAACTGCGGAAGCCGCAGCCAGGACCGGTGCAACCGTTCTTGAAGAGAAAATAAAAGGATACGGCTCTTCATGCCTGAAAGGAGTTGAATATGCAGTTTCTAAAGAATATGAAATTTTAATTTTTCTGGACGGCGATTACAGCGATTATCCGGAAGAGATTGAATTTCTAATTAACCCCATAATCCAAGGCAATTATGATTTTGTGATAGGCAGCCGGATATTAGGTAAAAGAGAAAAAGATGCTCTATTAATTCAATCGAGGATAGGGAGTTATATCTCCGGTTTTCTGATAAAAATTTTCTGGGGATTCAAGTATACGGATCTGGGGCCGTTCAGGGCAATTAAAACAGAAAAGCTGCTGGATCTTAAGATGAAAGATAAATGGTTCGGATGGACAGTGGAAATGCAGATTAAAGCTCTAAAAAAGAATCTTAAAATACTTGAAGTGCCTGTAAGCTACAGGAAACGTATCGGAAAATCGAAGGTAACGGGTACCTTAAAAGGTTCTTTATTGGCAAGCCTCATTATTTTGAAAGTAATTTTTTTAGAATTATTCAGGGATTAACTTCTTTTTTGAATCAGATTTTTAAAATGAGCAATTATAAAGTTATAATATTCCTAAAATATCCTGAAATCGGAAAAGTAAAAACTAGAATAGCAAAAACACTCGGAGGTAATTTTTCTGCGGAATTCTATAAAATTTGTGCGGAATACATTTTAAATGAATGCCTGAAATTAAAAGAATCCGGAATTGATCTATACATTTTTTATGAAAGCCCGGAGAACAAAAATAAAATTAAAAGCTGGGTACCGGATTCTTTCAAACTAGTCTGCCAGAAAGGTGAAAATCTCGGGAAGAGAATGTATAATGCTTTTTCAAATTTCTTTAAAGATAAAGAGGAGAAAATAATTTTAATCGGGACAGATATTCCTGATCTTTCATCATCTTTAATAAAAAAAACTTTTAAATATTTAGAAAATCACAATGCCGTTATAGGGCAGTCTTCTGACGGAGGATATTATCTTATCGGATTATCTGAATTGAATAAAGATATTTTTACTGGAATTCCATGGAGCACGGATAAAGTTTTAGAGATTACTTTAAAAAAACTGGAAAAACGAAATTCATCTTATAAACTGCTCCCTGAGTTAATTGATATTGATACTGAAGATGATATTGTCAGATGGTTGAGGAGAAATCCGGCAGGCAGTCATCCGGTTAAGAAATATCTTAATTCTCAAAATTTTAATACCGGGAAAAATTCAATTAATCTTTAAATATTAGTCTGGAGCACAGAGAATTATTTTCCCATTTCCCACATAACGATTCGGGATTATTTTGAATAATTTGAAAAATTCAGTTCAGATCTTAATGTAGTTCATTTAAAACAATACGCTGCGTTTTTGAAATTCATAAAAAAATATCGTTGTAAATGATCAAACAAAAGACAAGAGGCAGAGGCGCCGGATTTAATCCGGGGAATAGGTTTGAAAGACTCCGTATTGAGGATTTTCCGGACGATATTGCCGAAGATGCTCCTTATATAATAGATGAAAATGGAGAAGAAGAAAATTTTCCTGAAAGAAAAATCCCAACCCAGTATTTTATAGACGATTCAAAAAGTGTTATTGCAAAGAACGACAGCGAAGATCTGGGATTTGAGAATTCATTTAATCCTTACAGGGGATGCGAACATGGATGCATTTACTGCTATGCAAGACCTTCGCATGAATATTTAAGCTTTTCCGCAGGACTGGATTTTGAAACAAAGATAATGGTAAAGCCCAATGCGCCTAAGCTGCTGGAAGCGGAACTGAAGAAAAAAAGCTATGTGCCTGACATAATTATGTTTTCAGGAAACACCGACTGTTACCAGCCTTTGGAAAAAAAGCTTAATCTTACGCGAGGAGCACTGAAAGTCTGCCTGAAATATAGGAATCCGGTAAGCTTGATTACAAAAAATTCTTTGGTGCAGAGAGATTTAGATGTGCTTAAGGAAATGGCTGAACTAAAACTGATTTCGGTTTGCCTATCGATTACTACTCTTGACAGGGATTTAGCACGGAGAATGGAGCCAAGAACATCTTCGCCGGAAAAAAGGTTTGAGACAATTGAAGTAATGGCAAAAAATAATATTCCGGCAGGCGTAAATATTGCACCGGTAATTCCAGGATTAACAGATGAAGAGATACCGGCAATATTAAAGGAATCTTCTGAAAGAGGAGCAATCTTTGCCGGACATGCAATGCTGAGACTCCCCTATTCGGTTAAAGATTTGTTTCTTGACTGGCTGAAGAAGGAGTTCCCGGAAAAGGAGAGCAAAATAATTAACCGGATAAAAGAGATAAGGGGAGGAAAATTAAACTCATATGAATGGGGAGAAAGGCTAGCAGGCAAGGGGGAATTTGCTGAGGCTGTTCATAGTCTCTTTAAAATGAGCTGTAATAAATATCATCTGAACGAAAAGCAGGTTAAGCTCGCTACATCACTATTTAATTCAAAAGACCAGTTTGAGATTTTTGAAAGTTTAGATTCTTCTTCATCGCTGCCGTGGTATAAGCAGAATTCCTGCTGATAATGAAATGCAGGAACGGTTCTAACCAATAATAGTTTTGACTATTTCCTCCGAAATCGGTTTAATTATATAATCCTTAACATTCTTATTTGTAAAAGCTCTCTTTCTGTCCTGTTCATCAAATGACGAGGTATGTATATATATATTTAATTGTTTTTTTATTTTCTCATCTAGTTCTTCAAAGCGTTCAAGGAATTCCCAGCCTGTCATCTGCGGCATATTTAAATCGAGAAGAATTATTGAACTGGATTGACCATCTTTTGAATGCTTGGATGTAATAAACTCAAATCCTTTTTCAGGGACCATGAAAGTCCTGACTTCCATTTTTTCATCAACATGATTTATCAGCATCCTGCAAAAAGCATTGACAATCGGATCATCATCTATGATAACAAACCGGGAAATATTTTTCAACAAAGAAATTCCTTTTTTAAATGAATTTTAAATTCAATCACCTTTTCCCTTCTTTTATCTCCACTATTAGTCATTATTTTTTGCACACGAATTATTGCGGATTTCTTTCAACTGTTTTTTGAAGTAATAATACGGTGTTCAGAAAAGGAATTCTTTCCAGGCTTTTTTTAACATGAATAATTCAGGAATGGCAAGAAAGAGGATCCGCGTGCGGCACGACTGCTTATTTATCTCTTCAAAATTAATGGCAGAAGAATCTTAAGCTCCATATTCAACATTAATTCCGCATCAAGTCATAATTTATTAATGCATTTCCAATAACTGCTTATTCATCCTCTGCCAAAAGACTTTTACAAATATGTTACCGACATTTATTTCATATTCGAACCGATACCGGACTATTTATCCTCGAAATTATCATCTAAAAAATTTTTGTGAGTCAAATCTCCTAATAATGCTATTAAATTTGAATTAAAATGTTGTTATTAGAGTTACCAGGTTGTAAAAATGCAGGATTTTGTTGTAAATGT
>Ga0105091_10001377_pt1 | contig 10590 bp, 10 predicted proteins | sample PPLLak1March2015_FD_87022 | JGI IMG/M metagenome (GOLD analysis project Ga0105091, IMG submission 87022) | Freshwater sediment microbial communities from Prairie Pothole Lake near Jamestown, North Dakota, USA - PPLs Lake P7 Core (1) Depth... | ecosystem: Environmental > Aquatic > Freshwater >... | reverse complement strand
CTACAATGATTTATACCCATGTACTCAATCGTGGCGGCAAGGGAGTGTTAAGCCCGCTGGATAACCTGTGATCCACCGTTGAATATTCCGGTTTTATTTCTGAGTTTACTAAATGAAAAAAGCATATTTTGTTACCGGTACCGATACCGGCGTAGGTAAAACGCTGGTCTCTTGCGCTTTGCTGCAGGCCTTTGTACGGCAAGGTTTCAAGGTGGCAGGCATGAAGCCGGTTGCTGCCGGTTGTATGCAAACGCCCGAAGGCTTGAGTTGCGAAGATGTGGAAAATTTGCGTGCCGCCGGTAATGTTGATGCGCCGCTGGAATGGGTGAACCCTTACGCGCTGGTGGCGTCTGTTGCCCCTCATATTGCTGCAGAGCAATCCGGCGTGGAAATCAGGCTTGAGCAGATTACGGCCGCCTTTCGGCAGCTGCAAGAGCTGGCCGATGCGACGGTGGTCGAGGGTGTTGGCGGCTTCGTGGTGCCGCTCAATGCTCGCCAGGATACTGCCGATATGGCGGAAATGCTCGGGGTGCCCGTGATCCTTGTGGTCGGAATGCGCCTTGGCTGCATCAATCACGCCTTGCTTTCGGCGCAGGCGATCCGGCAGCGCGGACTCACTCTTGCGGGGTGGGTGGCAAACCGGATCGAGCCCGATATGCCGTTTGTCCAGGATAATATCGCAGCTCTGGAGCAAAGGCTGGAAGCGCCGCTGATCGGTGTGGTTCCATACTGCGAAGGCCATTCTGCGGCTGATGTGGCCAGGTTGTTGCGCACGGATTTTTAGGTGAATCGATTGAGCCGTAGATTTTTTACCGATATGGCCATATCATTCCAGACTGGTAAAATTCAAGATAACCAGATCAATTTGTACCAAATTTGGAGGCTCGATGATTCTATCCCGCACCAGTCAGTATGCTATCCAGGCACTGATTTATATTGCTACTCGTCCACCGGGCGAGCCGATTCTAAACCGCAAGGTCGCTGAATATCTCGGCGTTCCTACGGCCTATCTGGCCAAAATCATGCAAAGCCTGTGCCGGGGAAATCTGCTTTATTCCTATCGCGGCCGGCAGGGGGGGTTCTGTTTGCGCGAGGGCGGGGAAAAGACCGATCTGATGCAGATCATTACCTTGATCGAAGGGGTCGGCTTTACTGAAAATTGCGTTTTGGGACTGAAAATTTGCAGTGATGAAACGGCCTGCCCCGTGCATACGAAATGGAAGCCGATCAAGGAAAAAATCGTTGCGCTGCTGCATGAGCAGACGCTGGATCGCCTGGCCATTGCAGTGCAAAGCGGGCGGTATCGTATTTGTGATTTGCCGATGGCGATGATGGATGAAATGGCCCAGAAGGGGATATAATTGCGCCCCGTTATTGAACGATGCAGTTCGTGGATGGCTGCGGTGGCTTGCATGCTGGTATTGTTATCCGGTTGTGCCGATAAAAGCGTCCCGCCCGAGCCGTTTGTGGCAACAGATATTACCGGTGCTGATTTCGCCCGGGATTTCCGCCTTGTCGACCATCATGGCAAGACGCGTACGCTGGCCGATTTCAAGGGCAAGGCAGTACTGATTTTTTTTGGCTATACTCATTGCCCGGACGTATGTCTGACCATGTTGTCAGGGTTGTCCATGGTGCAGAAGCAGTTGGGGAATGATGCTGCGCGAGTCCAGGTGTTGTTTGTAACGCTGGATCCGGCGCGCGATACGCCTGAAAAACTGGCGGGTTTTGTAACTTATTTTCATAAAGATTTTCTGGCACTGTACGGCGATGAATCAGCTATCGCCAGAACTGCCAAGGAGTTCAAGGTGACTTACGCCAAACATGATACCGGCTCCGCAGCGGGCTACCTGCTGGACCACAGCGCAGGGATTTATGGCTTCGATCCTCACGGTCGCTTGCGCTTGCTGATCAGTCACGATGCGGAGCTGGTGTCGATTGTCCATGATGTAAAACTGCTTCTGGGTGAGAAACCATGACAGCCGTTGTGCGATTGATGCCGAGACGGCCGGCGCCGCCGCGTGTGGCTGAACCGGAAGTGTGCTCCCCGGTGACTTGCAAGGATTGCGGGATTTACGGTTTGTGCCGCGAGGTAAACGGCCCGGATGTAGACCTCCGCCTGCTGGAAACGATCGTCAGAAACCGCAAGATATTCAAACGTGGCGAACTGCTTTACCGGGTCGGCGAACCCCTGCGCGCTGTCTATGCGATCCGTAGCGGTTCGGTCAAATCATATGTGTTGACCAATGATGGTCGTGTTCAGATCACCGGTTTTCACATCACCGGCGAAGTTCTCGGCCTGGGCGCCCTGGTCGCCAATCAGTACATGAGCGAGGCGCGGGCGCTGGAAACCACCATGGTGTGTGAGGTGCCTATCGACGTGCTGGAGGCCTACAGTGAAGAAGTGCCTTCCATCCGCCAGCAGATGCTCAAGATCATGAGCCAGGAAATTCTCGACAATCAGGAGCTGATGTTGCTCCTCGGCAAGAAAAATGCGGATGAACGCCTTGCTACATTTCTGTTGAGCCTGTCACGGCGCTTTCAGAGGCGCAGTTATTCCTCTACCCAGTTCAATTTGAGCATGTCGCGCAGCGATATCGGCAATTATCTCGGCATGGCCGAGGAAACCGTGTGCCGGGTGTTCACCCGTTTTCAGGAAGACGGTTTGCTGACTACCGAGCGGCGGCAGGTGCAATTGCTTGATCAGGATCGTCTCAATTCCGTCGCTCGCGGCTGAGCCGCGTTTAAATTCGCGGTATTTCACCCCGCTATTCGGATACGTGGGTATTAATTAATTGAAGTTTGGTTGACGCATGTCAGTGAAAGTTGCTGCGTTTGCGGTTATATTACGCACCATTCGTCAAATAGCTGAAAAGCGTGGTTTCTGGCGCGAAGGCATCGAACATCGCGTATCGGTCTGAATGTGTGAGGCCGGTCGTGGGCAGGTTTATGTTTACAGCAAGGGAGAGAGTTATGGCATCGGTTGCGATAGGGAGCGGCGAGCAATACAACTACGATATTGTTCGCAAATTCACCATCATGGCCCTGATCTGGGGCGCGGTGGGCATGCTGGTGGGGGTGACTATTGCCTCACAACTGGCATGGCCGTTTTTGAACTTTGATATTCCCTACATCACTTTCGGCCGTTTACGCCCGGTGCATACCGGTGCCGTGATTTTCGGCTTTGGCGGCAGCGCGCTGTTTGCCACCTCCTACTACATTGTGCAGCGCACCTGCCAGACGCGCCTCATTTCCGACGGCATGGCCAGCTTTACCTTCTGGGGCTGGCAGGCAATCATCGTGCTGGCCGCGCTGGGTGATGTGATGGGCTATAGCCAGGGCCGCGAATATGCGGAAATGGAATGGCCGATCGACCTGCTGATCGCCGTAGTCTGGGTGACCTATGCCATCATCTACATCGGCACCATCATGAAGCGCAAGGAGCCCCATATCTATGTGGCCAACTGGTTCTACCTCGCCTTCATCCTGGCTACCGCTCTGCTGCACATCTTCAACAACCTGGCGATTCCGGTCAGCCTGCACAAGTCCTACCCGCTGTTTGCAGGTGCGCAGGATGCGATGACCCAGTGGTGGTATGGTCACAATGCGGTGGGTTTCTTCCTTACCGCAGCTTTCCTCGGCATGATGTACTACTTCGTGCCTAAGCAGGCCGGTCGCCCGATTTACTCCTACCGCCTGTCCATCGTCCACTTCTGGGCGCTGATCTTCATGTACATGTGGGCTGGTTCTCATCACCTGCACTGGACTGCGATTCCTGACTGGACTTCCACACTGGCGGCGACTTTCTCCATCATGCTGCTGATGCCCTCCTGGGGCGGCATGATCAACGGCATCCTGACCATGTCCGGTGCCTGGGACAAACTGCGCACCGACCCGGTCATGCGCTTCCTGATTGTGGCGCTGTCGTTCTACGGCATGTCCACCTTCGAAGGTCCGATGATGTCCCTGAAAGATGTGAATGCGCTGTCCCATTACACTGACTGGACGGTGGGCCACGTCCACTCCGGTGCGCTGGGCTGGGTGGCGATGATTTCCTTCGGTGCCATCTATCACATGGTGCCGCGTCTGTGGGATACCAAGATGCACAGTATCAAGTTGATGAATGTGCATTTCTGGCTGGCCACGATTGGCACCCTGATGTACATCACCGCGATGTGGATCTCCGGCATCATGCAGGGCCTGATGTGGCGCGCCTATGACGATTTCGGCAACCTGCAGTATTCCTTCGCCGAATCCGTTGCCGCCATGCATCCCTACTACGCCATGCGCGCCTTGGGCGGCGCCGTGTTCCTGACCGGCATGCTGGTGATGCTCTACAACTGCTTCATGACTATCCGCCAGGCGAAGAGCGTGCCTGCCGGTGGTCTGGCAGCGAGTGCAGCGTAACGGGACTCGGATTGAAATGGACGATGCTCCGCGGCGCGGGGCATCACTAAGCATAAGGAAAGATCATGGATCACGGAAAAATTGAAAAAAATCTTGGGCTGATGCTGGTGCTGACGATGTTCGCCATCAGTATCGGCGGTCTGGTTGAAATCGTGCCGCTGTTCTTCATCAAAGGCACTGTCGAGGATGTGAGGAACGCCGAGGGCATCAAGATGGTCCGGCCCTATAGCCCGCTGGAGAATCGCGGCCGCGATATTTATGTCCGCGAAGGCTGCTACCTGTGCCATTCGCAGATGATCCGTCCATTCCGCGATGAGGCCATGCGCTACGGGCATTATTCACTAGCGGCGGAATCGCAATATGATCATCCGTTCCAGTGGGGTTCCAAGCGTACCGGCCCGGATCTGGCGCGTGTCGGCAAGAAATACTCCAACGAGTGGCAGGTGCAGCACTTGATCGCGCCACGCTCGATGGTGCCCGAGTCAGTGATGCCGAACTATCCCTGGCTGATGCAGCCGCTGGATACCTCCGATGCGGCTGACCGCATGAAAGCGCTGCGCATTACGGGCGTGCCCTACTCCATCAACAAGGCCGAGTATGACAACAATGTCAAGGAATTCGGTGCGGATGTAGCGAAGCAACTGCATATTCCCGATGCGCAGAAGAACTTGATCGAGCAGGCGCAAACCGGCAAGTATGACGGCAACGCCGCCGACGTGACTGAAATGGATGCGATGGTGGCCTACCTGCAGGTGCTGGGTACGATGGTCGACTTCAGCAAGCTTGACAGCGACAACTTCGTTAAATTCCGCTAAACGGGAGCGCGCTATGGAATGGCTGATGTGGTTTACCCGCTTTGAAAATACCAAGCCGCTGTCGCTGCTGATTTTCTTCTTCACATTCTGCGCCATCCTGTTCTATGTGTTTGGCAGCAAGAAGCGTAGTGAGCGCCTGGAATCCTATAAGAACATGCCGCTCCAAGACGATTAAATCGGCCGATTAAATATTGACGCAAAGGAATAAATCATGAGTCAGGGAAACTCGCAATCGAGCAAAATAGAAACCACCGGCCACGTATGGGACGAGGATTTGCAGGAGTTGAACAATCCGCTGCCCGCCTGGTGGCTGTGGGCTTTTTACGTCACCATCATTTTCTCGCTGGTGTACTGGACGATGTATCCTGCCTGGCCGCTGGGCAAGGGTTTTACCACCGGCATGGCGACCATCACTTACAAGAACGACAAGGGTGTGGAGAAAACCACGCACTGGAGCACCCGTGCCTTGTTGATGAAAGACCTGCAGGATGCCCGTGAGAAGCAGAAGCCCTTCTTCGACAAGGTTGCTGCTACGCCCTACGAGCAGATTGCCAAGGATCCGGAGTTGTCCAACTTCGTGGCATCCGCCGGCAAGGTGCTGTTCTCCGACAACTGCGCCGCCTGTCATATGAGTGGTGGTCAGGGCAAGATGGCTTTTGCCCCCAACCTGACGGACGATGACTGGCTCTTTGGGGGTACTCACGACAAGATCCAGGCATCCATCGCCAATGGTCGCACTGGCATCATGCCGGCCAAGGGTGGGGCAGACCTGAACGAGGGTGAAATCGAGAATCTTGCCAACTATGTGCTGAGCTTGGCTGGTGAGTCTGTGGATGCCGCCAAGGCCAAAGCGGGTGACGAACTGTTCCACGGCAAGGGGGGCTGCGTTGCATGCCATGGTGCTGATGCCAAGGGTAACAAGGATATCGGCTCGGCCAACCTGACCGACAAGATCTGGCTGTGGGCTGACGTACCTGCGCAGGATAGTGCGGACAAGAAAGTCGCTGTGGTCAAGGCAGTGATCACCTCCGGCTTGAACAAGGGGGTGATGCCTGCCTGGAATACTCGCCTCAGCGCTGATCAGATCAAACTGCTGACGGTTTACGTGCACGATGTGCTCGGTGGTGGCAGTAAGAAATAACTCGTTCGATCATTTAGCGTATGGACCCCGGCCTTGTGGACGGGGTCTTTTTGTTTGCGAGTTTTTTTCTCGCGCAAACCATTAGTATATAAATATATTCTGCCGACCAGGCGGAACATTTCCGAGAATTGCTGGCCGAAGGACTAGATCGGTCAGGAGAGCGTTGTGAAAGTACAAAACTTGCAAGCAGGTGAAAAATCCGAAGAGCTATTCCAGAAGCGGATTCCGATCTTTACCCGGTCGGTTAAAGGCTCTTTTCGTACCTTCAAAACGTCCATAATGGTGCTGGCTTATACCGTCTATTTTCTCTTGCCCTGGCTACCTTGGGCGCGCCACGATGCCCCTGCGCAGGCCGTGTTGTTCGACATGGTGGGGCGCCGATTTTTCATTTTCGATCTGGTGTTCTATCCGCAGGATCTGATCTCTCTCGCGTTGCTGCTGTTCATTGCCGCTGCCCTGCTGTTCTTTGCGACCGGTTTGGTGGGGCGGGCCTTTTGTGGTTATTTCTGCTTTCAGACTTTGTGGACGGATGCCTTCATTTTTATTGAACAATGGATTCAGGGCGAGCGCCCAGCCCGCATTCGTCTTTACAAGCAGTCATGGAATCTCGAGAAGCTGGCCAAATATGCCGCCACTCACGGATTGTGGATTTTTCTGGCTTTCTGGACTGCTTATAGCTTTATCATGTACTACGGTTATGCGCCCGAGTTGACTCGGCGTTTCTTCGCCGCCGATCTGCCTTTTGTGGCCTATTTCACCGTGATGATTCTCACAGTGACCACCTACGTGGCGGCAGCACTGGCGCGTGAACAAGTCTGCATTTACATGTGCCCTTACGCGCGTTTTCAGGGCGTGATGTACGAGCCGGAAACCCTGGCCCCTTACTACGACTTCCAGCGCGGCGAAGGGTCGGCAGGGCGTGCCGTGCCGCGCGCAGGCAGCAGGACCCGCGAGGAGAGGCAGGCCAAGGGGATGGGCGATTGCATCGATTGCGGCTTTTGCGTTCAGGTGTGTCCGGCAGGTATCGACATCCGCAAGGGGCTGCAATACCAGTGCATTTCCTGCGGTTTATGCGTTGATGCCTGCAACAACATTATGGATTCGGTAGGCTATCCGCGTGGGCTGATCCGCTACGATTCGGAAATCAACATTGAAAGCAAGACTCCGGGCAAGCCCCATCTGGACTGGCTGCGCTTGCGCACATTGGGCTATGGTGCGGCGATACTCGTGATGGTGGGTGTGCTGATATACAATATCGCCACGCGTTCCGAGATCGAACTTTCCATCCAGCCGGTGCGCCAGCCGCTGTTCGTGGTGTTGTCGAACGGGGATATTCGCAACCGCTACCAGATACACATTACCAACAAGTCGCAGGACGTGCAGGAATACCGCATCAGTGTGACAGGTATACCGGAGGGCGCGCTGGATTTGGGTGAGATGCGCGAGGTCAGCGTACGCCAGGGCAAGAGTTTGATGGTGCTGGCCAACGTCAAACTGGCTCCCGCCATGGTGAGCCAGGTGAACGAAATCGAATTCATCATTACCCCGCTGAAAAAGCCGGATCAGGCCGTCATAAAGAAAGCCCGCTTTTACGCCAAACATGAAGGATAAATAAGTGACAGCAACCTTGTTCGGGGGTGCGGCGTTAATCGCCCTGTTGTATTTCGGCCTGCGTTTGGCCGGTGTTTCCAACTACTGGCGCGGCGTAATCAGCGGTGCGTTACCGACTTTGGCGATCATGTTTTACAGCCTGAGCCATTGGCCGGGCGGCGATGTGGTGGCACTGCATATGGCGTTGTACGTTGCTACAGCGATCGTACTGACGCTGACGGGCGATAGAAAAGCAGGTGTATCACGGCAGCCGATGCACTGGATTCCAAAAATCATCGTGGGTTTCTTTCTGATGCTGACGCTGCTGATGGCAGGATTCGTTTCGATTTCAATCAGCGGCCTGCCGCCTTTCGTGGCTCAATGGTTTCTGCCGAATGTCGCGAATAAGCAGGTTTATACCGCTTTTTCCGGTGAGGTGCCGCATGACGAGGCGGCGGCCAAGATGATTTCTTCACACATGAAGAAATCCGTGCGGCAGCGCCAGCTTGGCTGGCAGATCGAGGTTGCCGGACTCGACCAGCTCAAGCTTGCTCAGGCCAGTGAAGTGACCGTCAGCGCCAGCGATAGCGCGCAGCAACCGCTTGAGAATGCAACCGTGACGCTGACCATCAAGCACCCGGCCGACGATGCGGATTCGGGAAAATCGACTAACCTGAATGCTATCGAACCGGGACGCTACCGTGCTCTGGTCGGCATGGATCGGCCCGGACAGTGGGTGGCGGTGCTGCTGATTGAACGCGGACAGGACAAGTTCGAAACGGTAAAAGAGATCACCGTCCCGGCCATCTAACTAATGAGTAGCGCCGAAAAGACGTGTTATCACTGCGCGCTGCCGGTTCCGGCAAGCGCGCATTACCCCGTAACCATTGAAGGCGAGCCGCACGAAATGTGCTGCCGCGGCTGTCAGGCGGTGGCGCAGACAATCGTCGACAACGGACTGACCGACTATTACCGTCACCGCACCGCTTTGCCCGGTGTTGGTCACGAAGTGGTGCCGGAAGAAGTGCAGAAGCTGGCCCTATACGACCACCCCGGCATCCAGAAAAGCTTTGTCAGGCAGGAAGGCGAGCACGTCAAGGAAGCCTCCCTGATCCTTGAAGGCATTACCTGCGCCGCCTGCATCTGGCTCAACGAGCGCCACCTTAAGCAGCTGCCGGGCGTGCTGCAGGTTCAAGTCAACTACGCCACACATCGCGCCCGCATCACCTGGGACGACCAGGCGATTCATCTCAGCAAGATTCTCGAAGAAATCCAGCTGCTCGGCTACAACGCCCATCCCTTCAGCGCCGAACGCCAGGAAAGCCTGCGCCGCAAGCGTCGGGCAATAGATCTGCGCAGGATCGCGATTGCCGGGCTGTCTTCCGGCCAGGTGATGATGCTGGCGGTGGCGCTTTACGCTGGTGCCGCGTTCGGCATGGAGGACAGCACGGCAGCGCTGCTGCGCTATTTCAGCCTGGTGCTGACGCTGCCGGTGGTGTTCTATGCCGCTATTCCGTTCTACCAGAGCGCCTGGAATGCTTTGCTTGGTAAGCGCCTGAACATGGACGTGCCGGTCTCACTGGCCGTGATCGGGGCTTTCGTCGGCAGCACCTGGGCCACGCTGCAGGGCCACGGCGTGGTGTACTACGACGCCATTACCATGTTCAGCCTGTTCCTGCTTTCCAGCCGTTTTCTTGAACATGGTGCCCAGGAAAAGTCGGTCGAGGCGGCGGAGAACCTGCTCAAGCTCGCTCCGGCAATGGCAACCAAGGTGATGGATGGTGGTCAGCATCAGCCGGTGCCGGTGCTGGAGTTGAACGAGGGAGATACCATCCTGGCCAAGCCGGGCGAAGCCATCGCCGCCGACGCCGAAGTGATCGAGGGCGAGAGCACGGTAGACGAGGCGCTGCTGACCGGCGAGAGCCGTCCGGTGCCGAAACGCAACGGAGCGCAGGTGATAGCCGGCAGCATCAATCTGGAAGGGCCATTGCTGCTGCGCGTGACTGGAGTGGGGGAAAACACCGTATTGGCGGGTATCGTCCGCTTGCTCGACCGGGCAGTAGCCGAGAAGCCGCGCCTGGCTCAGCTTGCCGATCAGGTAGCGGGACATTTCACGGTTGGCCTGCTTATTCTGACGGCGATAGTCGGTGCCGCATGGTGGTGGCTGGAACCGGGGCAGGCATTCGGAATTGTGCTGGCGGTGTTGGTAGTGACCTGCCCGTGCGCATTGTCGCTTGCCGCGCCCACGGCCTTTGCCGCTGCCGGCTCGCACCTGCTGCGGCACGGCATCTTGCTGACGCGCGGCCACGCCCTGGAAACCCTGGCCAAGGTCAATCATGTGGTCTTCGATAAGACGGGTACCCTCACCTACGGCAAGCCGGTGCTGCAGCGAACAGTTACATTCTCCGATGCAGACGCAGAGCGTTGCCTGTTGCTCGCAGCCAGCCTGGAGCAGGCTTCGGAGCATCCGCTGGCGCAGAGTTTTCTGAGCCGGGTTGCCGGCACTGAGTTGATTCCAGTTCAGGAGGCGCAGAACCTGCCGGGCAAGGGTGTAAGCGGTTCCATCGCCGGAGTGCGATATACCTTGGGCAATGCCGCTTTGGCCGGATTCGAACCAGTGGCGCTGCCTGACGATCT
>Ga0105091_10001376_pt1 | contig 10591 bp, 7 predicted proteins | sample PPLLak1March2015_FD_87022 | JGI IMG/M metagenome (GOLD analysis project Ga0105091, IMG submission 87022) | Freshwater sediment microbial communities from Prairie Pothole Lake near Jamestown, North Dakota, USA - PPLs Lake P7 Core (1) Depth... | ecosystem: Environmental > Aquatic > Freshwater >... | reverse complement strand
ATATCATAGTAGAGACAAGCGCGGGTGTCGGTCCCGTTAATATCGCGGTCGCAGGTCAGGTAGGGGAAGATGCGGCGCAGCACGTCCAGTGTCTGGTGCACCGCCCAGACGGAGGTGTACGGCCCGAAGTAGCGCGAGCCGTCGTCCGTCATCTGGCGCGTTACGGTGACTTTGGGAAAAGGGTCCGCCCAGTGGATTTTGATGTAAGGGTAACGCTTGTCATCCTTCAGCCGCACGTTGAAGCGCGGGCGATGGCGCTTGATCAGGTTCATTTCCAGGATAAGCGCCTCGAGTTCCGAGCCGACCACGATCCATTCGATGTCCGTAATCTCGCGCACCAGGCGGCGCGTTTTGTTGTCGTGACTGGTATCGGTGTGGAAGTACGAACGCACCCGCGCGCGCAAATTGACAGCCTTGCCAACATAAATAATGGTGCTTTCGGCGTTCTTCATGATGTAACAGCCGGGCTTGGTAGGCAGCGTTATAAGAATTCCCTGGATATGCTCAGAAACTTCCATAGGGGTTATTTTAACATATGGTAAATTGCCCATTTTGGCTCTTGAAGTCAGTAATTGGATGTGCTATAAAAGTACATATCACTTGATGGAGGATCCAATGACTGAATATTCAAATGAACCCATTGTTCCAGGCCGCGGTCCTGAAATGTCGCTGATCGACACGTGGATTGACGCCTTTACAAAACCTAAAGAGGAAACCTATGCCAGGATTGTTGCCCAGCCCAGCGCTTCAGTTTCGAAGGCGTTTCTGTGGGTCTTTGTTGCTTCACTGCTTACCTCTCTCGTCAGCATAGTTGCAGGGTTTGGTGGGGGGCAAATGGAGAGCCTGCGCCAGTTGTTGCCGCCTGAAATCGCTAGCCAATTGCCTGCGAATGCCGGTCCCTCGATCGGCATTGGGACAATCATCTGCGGCGTGCCTATCGGCGCGGTGTTGGCGGTGCTTGGTTTTGCCATTGGCACCGGCCTGGTGCAATGGGTTGCCAAACTCTTTGGCGGTACAGGCACATTCGATAAGCTGGCATACGCATTTTCATCGATTACTGTGCCTTATTCCGTTGTTGCAGCCGTTTTGGGACTGCTGGGTCTCATTCCTTTCGTTGGCATTCTGACAGGCCTGATCGGTTTCGCTTTGGGCATTTATGTAATCGTTCTTGAAGTACTGGCTGTCAAAGCTGTAGATCGGCTTGATACGGGCAGGGCAGTTGGCTCAGTGCTGTTGCCGGGCCTTGTGATCTTCCTGCTCGTTTGTTGTTGTATCGTCGTTAGTATCGCCGCGCTGGGACCGGTCATTGGGAATGTCTTTGACAGTATCAACCAGAGCCTGGGCGGGTTCTAATATTTTGGGACCATTAGAGTAGGTTGAAAACCGCCCGTAAACGCGGGCGGTTTTCTTTTAGAAGAAATGATACGAGTGCCGCAGCTTCACTGAGCTGTAGTCTATCCTGCTAAATTTCAAGGTAAATAATAATTCTGACTCTATAAATTAAGGTTCTTTGGGAAATTCCGTGGTAGATACCCGGATTTGAGGGTGCGAGCGTGCGTACGCACGCTCGCACCCTCAAATCCGGCCCCCTTTCACGGCAAATCCTGGAGAACCTAAATTAATTTGGTAGCGGTACGAGTATAATGAGTCAAAAAATTTCCAGGATTAAATAATGCAAAATACATCAGAAATCCTTATTGGTCAACTACTCCGGGAGAAAGGCCTCAAGCTTGCTGCGGCCGAGTCTTGTACAGGCGGGCTGATCGCCGATCGTATTACCAACGTGCCAGGTTCTTCCGAATACTTTCGTGGTGGCATCGTTGCGTATGCTTATGAAGCTAAAGTAGCATTGCTAAACGTTTCCTGGGATACGTTGCGCACTTATGGCGCTGTCAGTAAGGAAACGGTGGTTGAAATGGCACGCGGCGTACGTATTGCATTTGGCGCCGATCTGGCTGTCTCGGTCAGTGGGATCGCCGGCCCGGGCGGTGGATTGCCCGATAAACCGGTTGGAACAACCTGGATCGGCCTTTCAACGACTGAGGGGGATTGGGCGCGCAAGTTTGTCTGGCATGGCGACCGGCTGGAGAACAAAGCCTTATCTGCTGATGCAGCGCTGCAATTTGTCTGTGATTACCTGGATGGTAGCTTGTGAAAACAGTGGTCATCATCTCAGCAATCGCCGAATGGGCGGCGGTCAAAGAAGCGCTCAGCCCGCGAGATATTCAACCAACTCCTTATGGCGAATGCTTCACAGCTGCTTTAAATGGCATGAGTTTCATTTTCTTTCACGCGGGTTGGGGGAAAGCAACTTCCGCAGGTGCGATGCAGTATGTGCTCGATCACTACTCTCCAGAACTGACCGTCAACCTGGGAACCTGTGGAGGCTTCGATGGCGAGGTTGAATTGGGAGCTGTTCTTTTGGTCGAACGGACCTTCATGTACGACATCATTGAACTGATGGGAGATTTTAGCGCAATCCCGGAGTATTACGCCTCAAACCTGGACTTGAGCTGGCTGCCGGAACCCTATCCATATCCGGTCCGGCGCGGGGTTCTGGCCTCCGCTGACAGGGACCTGCCACCTGCGAGCATCTCCCAGCTCAGGGCGCAAGGAGCCATGGCCGCGGATTGGGAATCAGCTGCGCTGGCCTGGGTCGCGCAAAAGAATGGCGCACGCCTGTTGATCTTGCGCGCCGTAAGCGACCTGGTTAGCGAGCAGGGCGGAGAGGCGTATGATAATATTGCGCTGTTTAAGGAACGTACGAAGGGGATCATGTGCCGCTTGATCGAGCAACTGCCAGGTTGGATTACGGAAATCAAATCAAAAGATGGGAGCAGCTCCAAGGTCCGCTAGGAGGCGTGTTTCTTTTTTCTTGTTCGTCGGCCCTATTTTAGGTCTGCACAATATGCAAATGCGGAGTAAAATTAGCACGAATATTCTATACCGATGACACAAGATGAACCCAGGAATTTGTATGACAAAACATATCGAGTTAACTTCCCTTAACCCCCTTTTGGATAAATTGAATTTCAAACCATACCAAAGTACAGTGGAACGCCGCTTTGAGCGGTTTTTGCCTAAACCGGGCGAACCGGATCGAATGGAAGTGCCAACCCCTTGGGGCGAATCTCTGACCGCCAAAGCCGGTGATTATCTGGTGAGCGAGATGGACAGCCCCGATGATAGCTGGCCTGTAGATGCTGAGGTGTTTGAAAATAGTTATGAAATCGTTCGGCCTGGGGTTTGTAAGAAGAAGGCAGTAACGGAACTGGTTCCATTGGTAGATGTCACCGAAGGGAATGCCGATCAAATGGTCACAGTTTATACTCTGGAAGGCCCCGAGACGGTCCGGGCGGGCGATTTCTATCTGGCGCGGGGAATATATGGCGAGATCTGGACTTATCCTAAAGATAAGGTCCAGGGTGTAATGAAGCCCGCCGATTGATCGGCGGGCTTTTTTGTTTATCAAACAAAGAAAGGAATTACGCAGTCGAATGGTAAGATGCCGAAAAGATTTTATTGCCCGGGGATTTGCAGCACCTGTCCCACATAGATCATTGTGGTGCCCAAATTGTTAAGTGCCTGGATGGATTCCACCGTGACACCAAACCTGAGCGCGATGCCACTCAGGGTATCACCACGTTGAACGGTATACGAAACCGGTGTAGGAGTGGGGGGAAGCGTTTCGATAGGGGTGGGCGTATCATTCGGCGCTAGCGTTGACGTTGGTATGAATGCTGTGGTTTCGATTGCGCTTGGGAGCGGAAACGGAGAATTTGTGGCTCCGAAAGTGGCTGTCACAACCAGGATCACGGGTGAAGGACAGTTGCATTGGTTTTTCGGATCCGGCGTTTCCGTTGGCGTCAACGTAATCGTAGCAGTCGGAGATGCGGTGGGCGTGATGCTGGGGGTAAAGGTCGGTGTATTCGTCTTTAATTCGACCAACGTGGGTAACTCAGGTCCGCCAGTAAGCGAGATATAAACCGAGGATGCAAGAATGAGGAGAAAGAGTAAGGCTTTGCTGATGTCTGCAAACGTGAAGGGAAACCTGCGTTGTTGGCGTCGCCGGTAGGCATCAATCACATCTGTGGGGCTGCTATCTGCCATGGGAGAATCCTTCGTCTACTCGGTTTTTTGCAGCTTTTCTTTTTCCAGGGATTTTTCTTTCTTTTCCGCTGCAGAACGTTTTTTTGGTGGTTTTCCGTCCAACCCATACGGTGTAATCTTGGACGGATTAATAACATCAACCTGCCCGCCGGCTTCACGCATCAGATCGATCATGTGCTTCACCAGTTGTGCATCGAGAGCATCATGTCCAGTGCCGCGCTTATCATCGTAAAGGGCGATGAGTCTCAGATTATCGACGCCGCGCACCATGGCGGAATACAAAGCCCAACGATTGTTACGCTCAAAAACATCATCACCTGGCTTGACAAGACCAACTAAATCGGTCTGGTAATGCTCAATCACAAGGGGGTGATTGCGCATCTTGTAAAAGCGCTCTACCCAGGCATCACCAGCCGGGCTGACAAAATCACGCACATAGACAGGTTCTGCAACTGGCATATGTGTCGCAACGGGAATACCGCGCGCAGCACAGGCTTCGATGAAAAGGAGATCCCCGCCTGCGGCCATACCGGCTGTGATCGCCAAATCATTAGAGTCAGCATTATATTTATCCAACAATTGCCCGATTTCTGCTATGACATTTTCTTCTATATTAGTCGGGAAACAACCCTTTTCCTCTCCACTATTGATCTTATAACCTGTAAATAAGAAAACGCGATTGGTATGGGCATGCTCGGTAATTTTCTCAACACTTTGACTATCTTCAGCATATTCTTCTTTGTGGATGCGTGCCAGCTCTTCCTTGAGCACCTTGATGCCTGCAGATACATATTCGGGGCGCATTTCCAAAGATTTCAAAATCTCCAGCTGCTGGATCGAAGATTCAAGGAAGAAAATATTGCGGCGCGATGCAGTCATTGCCTTACGGTATGCGCGCACAACGCGCTGGACGCTGTCTGAGGTCAATACATGTAACTCTGCTAACGAAACCAGTGTCCAGTAGTCTGCGCTGGGGTTTGCAGCCTGGATTTCGAGAGCAAACTCTAGAGTGCCACGCAACTCGGGTAGATCTGCACGGATTTTTACGATTTCGGGATCGGGGTCATTTTTGTCATCAAAATTGTCGGCAAGGTGGACGAGGATGGTCGCCAAGGTTAGCGCATTGATACCAGGATAGAACTGATCAAGGTCAGTCCGGAAGCCGCGCACGTAGATCTGGTATGCCTTCATCAACCAGTGATAGGATTCAAAGGCCGTATGCAATCTCTTTTCGTGGTCTGTAACCCAGCGCCACGAATCAGACCACATTTCTTTATAGATACGTCCGAGGTAGGCAGTGGCTTCGCCATCTTCAGGGTGGTCTGCAAGAATGGCTTCTATCTTTACGATCGCTTCATCCACTTTTCCCACACGATTCAGGTGGAAGGCCTCTTCCCGGCGGAAAGACAGGTTTCTAGGATTTACTTCCAATCCTTTACGATATTGGGCCAGGGCCAGCTCGTTGCGTCCCATGTTGGCCAACGCCTTACCGGCTCTACCAACGGCCTCTTCTTTAATAAGCGGATTGGTGATCTCTTCGGTCAGCAGCAATATATCACCGATCCGTTTTTGTCGTTGGGCGATATTGACGCGGTCCTTCCATTCGTTATATTCACGCCAGAAGCCGGTTGCCAGGGGGGTGCGCAAGGCTTTTTGGTCGGGTTCAACGAGGCCGGTGAGGAGATTGAAAATGGGACTGTGAATTGCATCCCGGTCAGAGGCCCAGGTATCGCGTGCCATGCGAGCAATCGCTTGCATATCCTTCTCTAAAAATTTTGGATCGGGGATGCCTTCCGGGGTGATGTGATAGGGGAGTGTGCGCACATTAAAGATGTCGAACGGCATGTAAGCCCGGCCCGCCTGAATGTGGACAATGCCGCGCTTCCGAAACGCATGGCGGATGCCTAATTCGTAAAAAGCGTTCGCATTGTCGATGCTCAGGTCTGCCAGGACCAGATCGGCCAGAAGCAACTCCTGGAACATATCTGTCAGAATATCTCCGCTGGTAGTGGCCTCATCTGCACGGAACGGTTCGAACCCAACGGATTCCAGCGCTGGCTTGATCAGGGTTTGATAGATGGCGTTGAAGTCGTACGGGGAGCCGTCTCCGCCTTTTTTCTTGCCAAAAGGCATAACTACAAAAGCGTGTGGACGCACTTCTGGACGCAGTTTCTTCGTTTCTGCAGCATTACTGACATTGATAACTGCCTTGGTCTTGTCAGTCATCTTTTTTTTCTCCTTGACAACGCTCTCTGCCTCTTTTTGCTTTTGTTCGACGCTCTGCTCAACATTTTCATTGATAACTTCAGCTATTTTGGCATCCAGTTCTGGAGAAACGCCAGCAGCCGCGATGACCAGATCATCTTTGGCTTTAGACTCCGCGCCATCAGCAGTGGTTTTGACTTTCTTTTTGCCTAAAAGCTTTCGCAAAGCCATGGTTACCCCTTAACTTCCTCAGTGGTTGGATAGCGCGAGAGCAAGTCGTTTACTACTTCCTTCGGAGTGTCACGGCCAATTTCAATTCCGGCAAATTCATCAGCGATTTGTTGGAGCGAATCTGATAATTTCGTTACGCGAGCGCTAATGGCCTGCCCGATGGCTGCCAGTTCCTGTTGTACGAGTTCTGAAGACGCCTCTTCCGCAAGCGAGCCTAAAACCTGGTCGAAGTGTTCCTCGAGTGTTTCACGCGCCTGATCCATGCTCTGCGAGGTATAGCTGACAACGCTATCACGCATGTGCTTTTTAAGCGCTTCATCCGTTTCGACAGCTTTATTGAGCACATCGTGGATTAATTCAGCTTCTTCGAGCGTTTCCTTGGCGAGCACCTCTTGCATGGACTTGATGTACTCAATATTCTGGCTCCAAAGCACATCCTCCGTAGATTTGACCACCTGGAAGAATTCCGCATCGGTGCGCTGCTCCGGTTCCAGTGCATTCCAGTGATCGTAGATGATCATCAACTCCATGATGACTTTACTGTAATTTTTTACGGTTGGGTCGAGATTGCGAAGTTCCTGCCAGCCGATCAAAGCCGCGCCCAGAGATGCTGTCACCGCAACCCATATGCTAAAGCCGTCTCCCATGGCTGCCAGGAAGGCTCCCAGACCACCAGCCAGCAGGATAAAAATCTGCAGGCGGGTGCGTTCGACCTCGAACCGCTGGACTTTGCGGATGTGCCAGGCGAGTTGGTTTTCAAGTCGATACTTGACGTATTCACTGCCTGTCAGATCCATAAACCCCGGGTCGCTGCTAGGATCTTCAGGATTATAGTAGGGAGGAATTTTCTCCGGCGCTTTATCGAGCACCAATTCCCCTGCCATCCCGCGATAAACCTGTCGTTGAATGTTCGCCAGGCGTTTCTCAAGCCAATCGCGTCGATCAGCCTTATTTTTAAATAAGGTGCGGTACATGTAAATCTCTTTTTGGATCTCTTCCGCACCAGCACGAGAGACCAGCCATTCCTTGCCATCGTAAAACTTGTTGACAAACGCGGCCAGGACCGATGCGGTAATGGGTGTCGCGATCAATAAAACTTTAAGCGCCAGACTTAATACGGCAGGCATATAGTCTGAATAAACCTGTGTAATCACAGCAAACAACGCCGCCAGGACACCCAGGATTGCGATCCACCTGCGCCACCGATAGTGAGGTTTGGAATGTTTGCTTGACAACGCGTCCAGTTGTGCATAGCGCGTCCAGGCAATGTTCAGGATGGGTACAGTGGGTTGATGTTCAACAGCCATGTTCGTTCCTCCAAAATAGCATTGATTCCGACTTCATAAGAAATTTTTTGTACTACCTTATTGACCTTTCGCTTGCAGGTCCGGGCAAATCGGGCGGTAAGCTTCTCCCGGAAAAATCAGCTCCCACTCACTTTCACTGAGATTGGCTGTCAGATGGGAACAAGCTACGGTGATGAGCTCCGAAGTGGTTACCAACGGGAGCGCGGGAACATCCCAGAATTGCACTACCTTACGAGATACTGTTGCCAACAATTGGCCATTATTTGAGAACGAAACACTTGTCACTGCCTCGCTATGCGGAAGGCGGGAAACCTCTTCACCAGTGGACAGGTCCCATAGGTAAGCAAACGTGTTTGTGCCGCCGGCAGCCAGCCAGCGATTATCCGGACTGAAATCCATTCCTAGCGGTTGACCGTTCAGACGCAGGATGATCGGTTCTCCATCGTATTCCGTTTCTGCATTCCATATGTAAATTGTGCCATCATCGCTGGCGCTAGCCAAAAATTGACCGTCATCGCTGTAAGCTAAGGATTTTATATTTCCTGCCTGTGCTAATTCAACCAGTTGCTCCTGGGTTTCCAGATCCCAAATAATAGTACGGTTCGACAACCCGGCTGCCAGTTTGGTTCCATTGGGCTGTGCTGCTATCGAAAACACTGAAGAAGGATTTTGGAGTTCATATTCTCGTTCCCCGTTAGCTAAATCCCAGATAATGATTTTCGCGTTTTCTCCCGCAGTGGCTACCTGCGAATTGCCTGGGCCAAAAGCAACGCCCGAGACTTTTACATTTTGTTGAAGCAATGTCGTTGTACCTGTTTCCTGGTTATACAAAACAGACCGGTTCTTTTCTCTTTCAGCGGCAATAACCCATTTGGAATCTGGGCTGACTTCCAGGTCGTATGTTAGCGCTTCGGCGCTGACGATTGACATTCCTTGTGTTGTGGACTTTATCTCCAGAAGCTGGTCAAATGGCAATTGCCAGACGAGCCTCTGATCCGTATTGGCGACCAACCACTCATCATCAGGGCTGAACACCGCCTCATGCACGTATTCCGAGAATTCGATTGTGTTAAGCCGCGTCAACAAATAAGATATATCCCAGATACTGATATGGCCTTCATGGTCGCCAATGGCCAGGCGTGTCCCTTCTGGATTAAAAGCCAGTGCTGATCCACCGGCGCTGAGAGGGACGAGCATCATCTGGCTACCCGAGACCGCATCCCAGATACGAACGGACTGATCGAATCCTGTTGCCGCAATCCACTGACCGTTTGCACTGACCTTCACTTCCTGGACGAAATTGTCGTGTCGCAGTCGCAGCTTTTCCTTGCCGGTGGTTGTCTCCCAGACCCAGACCCGGTTATCGTCTGACGCGACAGCGAACCAGCTCCCGTCCGGGCTGAAGGCAATGTCTTCAACCCAGTCGCCATGGTGGAGAACCTGCTTTTCATCTCCGGTTAGAGCTTGTGCTACCCTTACAGTGCTATCGGCCCCACCGGAAGCAACCCATTGTCCATCAGGACTGAATGCGACGACATAAACTTCATCTAGGTGGTGGGGTCCCTGGAGAAAGAATTTCTTGGAAATATTCCAGATAATGACATCACCGTTGGATTCGCCGATAGCGAGCCAGGCGCTATCCGGTGAAAATGCGGTCGAGAATATCTTTGAAAAGCGGTTAATGTTATAAGGATTTTGTTCCAGATCTGTCAGATCAAGCAGGGTAACGATGTTATCGTCTCTGGCAATCGACAGCCACTGTCCATCTGGGCTGGTATTCAAATCCCACAGGGTAGCGCCAAACTCGATCTCCTTATGCAATTTACCGGTGCTTGTTTCCCAAATCCGTAGAATGCCACTTTCATCCCCGGTGATCAAATACCGGCCATCCCTGCTAAAAACAGCATCGTAGATAATGCTCTCGTGTTGAACACAAAAGCGTTGCTGCCCATCTTCGAAATTCCAGACACAGGCGGTCCCATCCGCGCTGGCTGTGACGAAGGATTCTCCATCCGGGTCGAGCTGGATATTCCAGACTCGGCTTGTATGGGTCATCTGCGAGAGTGGAACGGGGATCAGGCTGGTATTGCGTCGTAAGATGTCCTCAGCCAGGAAGGAAGGTGAACGTTGCCAGGAATCGATGGCCAATAACGTGCTCAAGTCCAATTCGCCGGCCTGGTTTTGATAAATACGAGCTTCGGCGGCGCTGCGTTGCGCTTTGGCAATGGTCTCACTTTGAACTGCGCGGGCTTCATTCGCTTCAGCGATTGCTTGTTGTGTGGCGCGGGCCATCTCTTTTTCCTTAGCGATCGCCTCGTTTTCCTTTGCGATTTGCTCCTGTTGTTTCGCAATTTTCTCTTGCTCAACCGCAATATTGCGCTGGAAAAAAGCGAAGACACCCAGCACAACGCTGACCGCAAGCGCCAGGGATATCCCTATCAAAACGTTCCGTTGTCGTTTCGTGGCTGCCTTACGGCTTGCCGCAATATACTCTGCCTGCAGAGGAACGACTTCGCGGTTAGGCTGGGTAGAGGCTTCAATCATCCAGCGTTCTGCATCTTCCAGGTCCGCGCCCTGGAGTAAAAAGCTGTTGTTGCGATTCTTGCGGTCCCATTCTGTGGCGCGTTGCAACAAGCGGGTGTGTTGCCGGACCCAGTCGAGATCAACGTTGATGGATTCTAGAACTTTGGAAATTCCGAAGTCATAATTATCCTGCTCACGAACGTACACCCAGTTAT
>Ga0105091_10001375_pt1 | contig 10594 bp, 9 predicted proteins | sample PPLLak1March2015_FD_87022 | JGI IMG/M metagenome (GOLD analysis project Ga0105091, IMG submission 87022) | Freshwater sediment microbial communities from Prairie Pothole Lake near Jamestown, North Dakota, USA - PPLs Lake P7 Core (1) Depth... | ecosystem: Environmental > Aquatic > Freshwater >... | reverse complement strand
TCGAGGCGTTGGGGCCACGGGCTCCGGCCGCGAGTTGATCGGAAAGCTGGTCGGCGCGGACACCATTAACGACGAGATCACCGCGCACAAGACCGGGGCGACATACATCGGCAACAAGATGATTAACCGTCCGCCGGACACGATTTTCGAGATCGGCGGGCAGGACTCCAAATTCATCAGCATTCGAGATGGAATCGTCGTCGACTTCACGATGAACGAGGCCTGCGCGGCAGGCACCGGCTCGTTCCTGGAAGAACAAGCCGAGAGGATGGGAATCGAGATCAAAGGCGAGTTCTCCGACCTCGCCCTGTCTTCCGCGGCACCGATTCGCCTGGGCGAACGCTGCACGGTTTTCATGGAGAAAGACATCACGCCCTACCTGCAGCAAGGCGCCTCCAAGAAGGACCTGACCGCAGGCCTCGCGTACTCCATCGCCTACAACTATCTGAACCGAGTGGTCAGGGGCCGCAGGATCGGAGATACCGTCTATTTTCAGGGCGGAACGGCCTACAACGATTCAGTAGCCGCGGCCTTCTCCACGGTCCTCGACAAGGAGATCATCGTGCCTCCCTACAATGGCGTTATCGGCGCTATCGGGATGGCACTCCTCGCGCGGGAAAAGATGGAGGCGACGAAGGCTGAGACAACTTTCCGGGGTTTCAGCCTCGAGGCCGTCGACTACTCGTTGCGCGAATTCACTTGCAAGGCCTGCTCGAATTTCTGCGATATCCAGGAGTTTACCGTCGAGGGCCAGCACACCTTTTGGGGCGACAAATGCTCGGACCAGTTCCGGCAACGTGCCAAGAGCGGCCAGAAGGCGGTTATAGAGGATCTGATTTCGCTCCGGGAAGAACTGCTGTTCGAGGGCTACGAAGAGTTGGACGGCCACAAGCAGCCGGCCGTGATCGGGTATCCCAGAAGCATGTATTTCTACGAGCAGTTCCCGTTCTGGAATGCTTTCTGGAAGACCCTCGGGTTCCGTCTGCTGCCTTCTCCCAAGACGAACCGGATCATCATCAACGAAGGCCTGGACGCAGTGGTCGCCGAGCCGTGTTTCCCGATCAAAGTCGCACACGGGCACGTGCGCGCGCTCCTGAAGAACAACGTCGATTTCATCTTCCTGCCGAACATTATCGACGGAGAGACCGAGTTTCCTGAGGTCAACTCGCATCTCTGTCCGTGGGGTCAGACATTGCCCTTTGTGGTGGGCCACGCGCCGATGATAGAAGACCATTCAGACAAGCTGATCAAACCCACAGTCCACTTCCGGCAGGGAATCGAGTACGTCAAAAGGGAGCTGGCGCCCCTGGCGAAACGGTTTGGGGCACGATCCAGGATTGCCGATCGTGCGGTCGAGGCCGGGTACCAGGCCCAGAAACGATTTGGAGCCGCGCTGCGCCAGGCAGGCGAGCGGGTGTTGAGTCAGCTGCAAGAGTCTAGCGGATCAGGCATCGTTCTGGTTGGACGTCCCTACAACATCAACGATAGCGGCGCGAACCTCGACATCCCCCGTAAGTTGCGTGATTACTACGGGGTCAACGTCATACCGATGGATTTCCTGCCGATCGAGGGCGTCGACATTCGGGAAATCAACTCGAACATGTACTGGAATTACGGCCGGAAGATCCTCCAGGCCTGCCGCGTGGTGTCCGGCTACCCGAACCTTCACATCATCTACATCACGAACTTCAAGTGCGGCCCGGACTCGTACATCAAGCATTACGTCGAGGACGCGGCCGGAAAACCCTTCCTGACCCTCCAGTTTGACGGCCATTCAAACGACGCCGGATTTATGACGCGGTGCGAGGCGTACCTGGACAGCAAGGGTTTTCTGAGGTGGTGGAAAAGGCAGTGAAAGACAGAAGTCAGAAGTCAGGAGTCAGAAGCCAGAATGAAGTAAAGCAGAAGTCCGGACTGAGAGGCACGATTCGTTTTTCATTCTGACTTCTGACTCCTGACTTCTGACTCCTGTTTTTTGAGGTTTTCGCATGAGTGAGCAGAAATCTCTGAAGGGGCGAACGATCTATCTGCCCCAGATGTCATATGGCGCCGTCCGGTGTGTGGCTGCGGCATTTCGTTCGGTGGGCCTGGACGCGGTGCCTGCTCCTGAGTCCGACCCGCAGACGCTGGAGCTGGGGAGCCGATTCACGTCCGGGGACGAATGCCTGCCCGAACGGATCACCCTGGGCGATTTCCTCAAGATCGTCAACCAGCCGGGCTTTGATCCGAAGAAAGCCGCCTTCTTTATGCCCACCTCGGGCGGGCCTTGCCGATTTGGCCAGTACGAGGGCTACATTGAGAAAGTGATGCGCCAGCTGGGGCACACCGACCTCCTGATCTTTTCGCCGAGCAGCAAGAACGCGTATCAGGGGATCGGCGACAGTACCTTTAACCGCACGGCCTGGCGCGCCTTCGTGATCTCGGATTTGCTGCAGAAGCTCCTCCTCAAAACCCGGCCGTACGAAATTCACAAGGGCGATACGCGGGAGGTGTATGAAGCGGCCTTGGCGGCAGCCTGCGAGGCGCTGGCCACTCGATCCGACCACCGGGACCGGATGCGACGACTGGTTGACGTGGTCGCGAATTACCGCGATCGACTTCGGGCCATTCCGGTGAACCGAACCGAGAGAAGACCATTGATCGGAATCGTGGGAGAGATTTTCTGCCGTCTTCATTCTTTCAGTAACGAGAACCTGATCGAACGGCTCGAGGACCATGGTGGCGAAGCATGGATTTCCGACTTTTGTGAGTGGATCCTCTATACATCCAGCCAGGAGCGACACAACCTTGTTAGAACCGGGCAGCGCATCTCGAAAGGGATGCTGAAGAACTGGATCACCACCTGGGTTCAGCGCCACGACGAGCATCAGCTGCTTGCGCCGGTTCATGACGATCTCCGGGGTTACGAGGAGCCTTCGACCATCGAGGAACTGTTGCGCTACAGCGACCCTTACCTGCCTCCGCCGGGCTCGCTCGGCGAGATGGTTCTGAACATCGGCAAGGCCGTCTACCTGCACAAGAAGGGTGCGCATGGAATCATCGACATCAGCCCTTTTACCTGCATGAACGGCATCATCTGCGAAGCGGTCTACCCGCGTGTCAGCCGCGATCTGGACGGCTTTCCTATAAGGACGTTCTACTTCGATGGAGTCGCCGGCGATCTGGATCGTGACCTTGGGATCTTCGTCGAGTTGGCGCGCAACTACCAGCGAAAACGGTCTAAAATATAAGCATGACCTCCCCCTGGTTCCTGGCATGGGGGCTTTCAATCTGCCTGGTCCTCGCTGGCGGTTCGCAGTGCAATCGTGCTGTGCCGGCGGCTGAAAAGAAGGAGCCGCAACGCGAGCTGGAAAGCCGGCGGCACCTGATGGTCGATGCCCAGCTCAAGGGCCGTGGAATCCACAATTCCAGGGTCTTGAAGGCGATGGGAAAGGTCCCCAGGCACGAATTCATCCCGCTCGACATGCGGGAATATGCCTACCATGACACCCCGCTTCCGATCGGCGACGGGCAGACCATCTCTCAGCCTTACATAGTGGCCATGATGACCGAACTGGCGGATCCCGGGCGGGACGACCGCGTCCTGGAGATTGGGACAGGATCCGGCTACCAGGCGGCCGTTCTCGCCGAGCTCGCCCGCGAGGTCTATACGATCGAGATCCTCGCGCCACTCGCTGAGCGCGCCCGGGCCACGCTTGAGCGATTGAAGTACACGAATGTCTACGTGCGCGCCGGCGACGGCTACCGGGGTTGGCCTGAGAAAGCGCCTTTTGCCGCGATCCTTGTCACTGCCGCGGCAGACCGGATTCCTCAGCCGCTGCTGGATCAGCTGGCTGATCAGGGGAAGTTGATCATACCTGTCGGGAGTGTGGAGGACGTGCAATCCCTGACGGTCATCACGCGGAAGGCCAACCGCTTCGAAAAACAGGAAGTCCTCCCGGTCCGATTCGTCCCCATGACCGGTGAGGTGCAGAAGGCGCCGAAGCGGTGAGCGGCTGAACACTGACCGACTGACCGACTGACCGACTGACCACTGCCCCACTGACCACTGACCACTGATGACCACTCGTCTTCGGCCTGAAAGGCCGACGTATGTTAGCCCAGGCCCCAGAGCGCTTCTGGCGGCGGCCTGGGTTACGGGAACCGAGAACAGCCACACGCCCTGAAAAGGCTCGGCACAAGCAGGCTGTCCCGCCCTTCAGCATGGGCTGGACCCGGCACGGTCCGCCAGTCGGACTCCCATAGCCCAGGCCGCCGAAAAAAACGCTCTGACCTGGGCTAGTACATATGTCGGCCTTTCAGGCCGAAGACGAGTGTCACTGGTCAGTGGTCAGTCGGTCAGTGGTCAGTCGGTCAGTGGTCAGTCGGTCAGTGGTCAGTCGGTCAGTGGTCAGTGGTCAGTGGTCAGTCGACACATTCAACTCCCGGCACAGATTCTTCAGGCGCAAGACTTCGTCCTCGCCCCACAAAACCATCGGGAAGACAGTGTTGTTGTGCCACAGCGGCTCATCCAGGTCCACGAACTGCCGGCACAGTTCGCCGTCCGGCGTACCCGGAATCGGCGAGAATTCGGCGAGCATGCTCTGGACACCGACCGAATGGACAAACCTCAGCGATTTTTCCACGTCCTGACCGGACGACCTCGGATGGCCGAGCAAGACATAAGCACGGATTTCCACGGATTACTCCCCCGCATCCACCAGGTTCCGGACGGCCCGTTCAAATTCCGTCGCGTGTACTTTCCGCCCGCTCTTGCTGTGCCATTCACGCGATTCACTCTCGAACCCCAGGTAGAAGCTCTTGAACCCCGCGGCAACCATGAGCTGCGCCAGATCCGACGTCAGGAAGCGGGCGTTAAGGGCGTTCGGAGTATGGAAATTCGGGTTCAAGCCGTGGGCCATCGTGGCGTTGAGAAAAGGCTCCAGGGTCTGCGCAGTCTGAAAGAGCAGCGCGTCATCGTAGAACGCCACATTCCTCGCCCCGCACCGAAGCGCGAGCTCGAGCTCAGCCAAGGATCGGTCGAGTGGCCGGGGCTGAAAGTCGGGACAGACGACCGGCACGGAGCAATAAGTGCATTTAAACGGGCAGCCATCGGTCAGCTTCACGACCGCCGGATCGGGCGAACGGTAACCTTGCCAGAACGGAAGCGCGTGCGAATCCGGAACTATGCCGGCCCAATCCCACAATGGGTGTAGATCCCTGCCTGATACGACAAGGTCTGCGCCGAGGCCTGACGCGTGCCCCGGGCAAAGGGTCGCGTAAGTGCCACCGAGCACGGTCCTGCAGCCGGGCATGATCGTCTTCACATCCGCAAGGACTTCTCGGACACCCAGGTACCAGTAGGTCATCCCGGTTTCAACGAGCGCAAGATCGAAGGGTCCGTGCTTCTCCAGGAATTCGAGGAACAGAGTCCGTGGGAGCCCGTAGCGACGGTAGCGGCGGCGAATGCTGGCATAGACGGCCGGTTTGTGAACAACGTGGGCCGGGAATCGGCCGCGCCCCCACCGGTCCGGACGGGGCGCGAACGGCGTGCTTTGGTCGTGATAACGGTCCAGATAGTCAAAGAGAAACAGCTCAGCCTGACCGGCGAGAAACCCGCCGACCTGGAGCAGCCCGTATGGGCGCAGCCAGAAGTCGTACGCAGAAAAATCGTAGATCGGCGGATTGACGAGGAGAATTCTCAAAGCCGGTTTCCTGTGGACGAAATGGATGATGTGGACGAACTGGACGAACTGGACGATGTGGGCCCGTTGTGATCGTCCACTGAGTCCACTTGGTCCATTTCGTCCACCTCAATTTACACCTACATGACACCGGCGGCCTGTACAATCGTCGACAAAAGGCGAGTCTAGGAGTAGGGATGACATCGGTGGCGCTTTCAGTTCTTCAAGTCGCTGTGATTGCCTTCGCCGCCTGGGCGCTGGGACGATGGACCATCGGTCGCCTGCTTCCGTTCTCTCACCACCCGGCTCTTCGGGTCGCGACGCTGGTCTCCACTGGTCTCCTCATCTGGTCTCACCTGATCTTCGTTCTCGTGGTGGCCGGATTCGCGTCGGGGAGGACGGCCAGATGGCTCACAGCCCTTGCCTGCGCAATCGTTGCTACGGACATCCTACGCCTTAGGCCCACCTCACTCCGGACGCGGTCGGTCCAGGGGTGCAGACGCATATCGCCTGCACACGCGGCTCTCATCGGACTCGCTGTTCTTTATTTTGCATTTCTGATCGCTGTTGCGGCCCTTCCTCCAACCGGCGTTGACGAGATGGTGTACCACCTTGAGGTCCCCCGACGGCTCCTGCAATCCGGTCACCTGCCTTTCTTCGTCGATAACGTCTATGGGCATTTCCCGCAGTTCGGTGAAATGCTGTTTCTGAATGGGCTCGCTCTGGCCGGAGAAACGGCCGCTCGCCTATTCCACGTCCTGTTCGCGTTACTCCTCGGCCTCGCCATCTATGGCTATGCGAGAGAGAAGCTGGGGACTTTTCATGCGGCCCTTGCGGCGGCGGTTTTCCTCACCGTACCTTCGGTCATGTTCCTGGCTGGTTGGGCATACGTCGACCTGATGTTCTCAACCTTCGCCTTTCTCGCGCTCGTTTCCGTGGTGAAGTCCCTTGAGAGCGGCGAGAGGATTTGGATTCTTCAGGCAGGAATCATGGCGGGGGGCGCCTGTGCGACCAAATACACTGGAATTCAGCTGGTCCTGTTGCTGGTCCTGATCCTTCTGATCCAACCGCTTCGAGGCCCTGCAAAAGGTTCGAGGTTGGCACCCCTATTCCTTCCCGCAATCGCCTTCCTTATCGCTTCTCCCTACTACTTCCGGAACCTCTTCCTGACCGGTTGGCCGATTTTTCCGTTTCACATTCCCTGGTTCACTCTCTCTCCAGAAGTTAACTGGGACGAGGATCGGGCGCGGCTGTTCCTTCGTTGGCTCTCCGGTCATGGAATCGGGTACCAGGCAACGATCCGAGACAAACTTCTGGCGCCTCTCCTGGTCTTCATCAGAGCGAGGATCGGGGACCCTGAGGCGTACGACGGGTTCCTGGGACCGGTTTTTCTGGCCGTTCCCCCGCTCGTGCTGGCCACTCGCGGATTGCTGCGCCAGCGGTGGCTCCTTGTTCTGTTTGCTGCGCTCTATGTGGGGTATTGGACGGTGACCACCCCCCAGGTACGGTTCATGCTGCCCGTCATCCCAGTACTCGCCTTGCTGCTCGCCTTTGGCATAGCCGGTCTGCAGAGTCGGCCGCTCACAATCGTGGTTGTCCTTCTAGTGATACTGAACGCAGCCGTCGGAGTCCGGGCCGTCGCCCGATTGGGTCCGCTTGGATACTGGCAGGGACAGGAGTTACGCGACAGCTACCTGACACGCAATGTCCCCGGATACCCGGTCAACCGACAGCTCAATGAAATCGTGGGTCAAGGCCAGTCGGTTTACATGGTCGACGGCTACAACTTCGGTTACTATCTCTACTGCTCCTGGCGCGCGGACTTTGTCTTTACCGATTACCGGTTCGCAACCGTCCTGGAACGCGCGAAGACACCGGCGGATGTTTTGTCCTTCTTGAAATCCCAAGGGTCCACGCACCTGCTTTTGAACCAAGCGGTCCTCACTCACCCGGACGCCGGTCTCCCGGATAAAGACCTGCGTAAGTTGCGGGAATTCCTCGACCAGTATGCTCGCGAAGTTTATAGCCGCGGCGGATTTGACCTCTTCGAGCTGAAGCGGTGAGTTGGAGGGGCAGCGAACAGGCTTCTTCTCGCACCGGCCAATTTGAACCCTCCCATTTTCCTGCCTTGCTCTTTGGCGTGGCAGTCGGAAACCTCTTGGGTCATCAAGCCAGCGAATCCTGACGACCAGGCTGGTCATTGCCTACACGATTTTCATTTATCGAGTTTTCAAAGGAAGGCTGGTATTTGGACGAGTACAGCTATTAAAGCAAAGGAAGAAGGATGAAGGATGAAGGATGAAGAGTTCCGCCTTCATCCTTCATCCTTCATCCTTTGCTTTACGGCATGTGCGGAACCGGCGCCCCTTGGTGCTTGGGCGGTGCCGGAGGTGGTGGAGGCGGCGGGGGAGCGAGAAAACCAGTCGCGAAAAGCGCGCCTGTCATCTTCTGCAGCTGCACGCACTGCTCTACCGTTTCGAGCCTCTTCATCTGCTCCGTTGTCAACAACGCCCGCACCTGGCTGGCAAAAGAGATGGTCAGCTGGTTCCCCTCTTCGCGCGCATTGTGCAGTTTGATCACCAGTTCGCCGACCGTCGCGGCTGCGGGGTTCGAGAGTCTCAACTGCTCCTGCAATTGCTCGTCGAGCGCCTTGATCTGCTGCCGCTGGTCGGCCATCTGATCACGCTTGCCCTGCTCCAAGTCTTCCCACTTCTTGACCTGCTCGGCGGTCAAGCCCAGAAATTCCTGCACCGCTTGAATTGGAGGTACCATTGCCTCGTGCGGCACCTGCTGCATCGCGGCAACCGGATGCGGCATGCGCTTGGAGGTGTGAGACTGGCCGATCGCCAGAGTCAGGCAACCGATCATTGCCATCGAGCACAACAAGATCTTCTTCATGTCTGTCTCCTTTCGTTCATTGCTTAAAACGCCGTGATAATCAGGTCTCGCTGTCTTCCGCGGACTTATGAACCGGGCACCCCCTCTTGCGGGCGCGGAGCGTGAAGCGGAGGCGGCGGAGGAGGAGGCGGCGGCAAGGGCAGGTAGCGCAACTTCTCTCGCTGCTCAGGGCGCAACTGCGCGCGCACGTGCAGCGAGCACAGGAGATTCGCCTGTTTTATCTGCTTTTCAAGGCTGAGTATGCGGTCGAGTTGATCCAGTGCCTCGCTCTCGGTTACGCCGGGCCGGGCGAGAAGCTCAAACATCGCTCCTGTCTCCGCCCGGAGTTTCTCATCCAGGGTCCGGAACTTCATCCTCGCCGTTTTCAGCTCGTCTTCAATCTGCTTTCTCTGAACTGGAGTCAGGCCGATCTCCTGGGCATACTCGAGGGCCATAATCGGCTCCACCAGGGCCTGCTTCATCGGATCCAGATGGTGAGGCGTGGTGTTTTGCCCAAAACCACAGGCCATGGCGCACACCGCGCCGATAAGGGTCAAAATTCCGCGATTCATCGTCTACTCCTGTCTGCGGTATTCCCAGCCCGCGCAGCGACAGCACTCAGCACCGCCTCCCCAGGCGGGCTCAGATACGCCTCCGTAGGCGATTCCCAGTAGAGGACTGTCGTGGGGGAGGGCAAATCGGCTTCCCTTCTGGTTCGCGTCATGACTACGACTGAGACAATTGCGAAAAAGACCATGACGGTCACTGCAGCGAGGACTTCCGTGCGGCTCCGCCTCACGACGCGCCGTCGAGCACCGGCAAGAGTCACCTGAAAGCCGGGCGCCTCGCTCTCCTCGAACTGCCTGGCTGTCTTAAACAGCTGCCTGATTTGTTCCTCTTCGGGCCCGATCATATTGCTCCTCTAAAGGCGTCCAACGGCGCCTGAGATTATCTTTGCCCCGCTCATAGTGCACCCGGGCCGAACCGATCGAGATACCCAGGACCTCTGCGGCCTGCTCCACCGTCAGGTCGTGGTAGAACACGAGCTGCAACACTTCCCGCTGCCGGTTGGACAGCGTGGAGAGGAGGCGCGTGACAGATTCGCGAAGCTCGTTCTGTGACACAAGTGCCGGACCGGCGGCTTCCTGGGAGCCCGTCCTGTTTGTCAGCCAGACCGAGAGCAGGCGCAGTCTCCGACCGATGGTCCTGTGGGTCTCCCGGGCGGTCGATCGGATAACGGCAAACAACCAGGTCTTAAAAGCCGATCTGCCGTCGAAACGCGCAGATCCGGTCAGGAGCTTGAGATAGACCGTCTGCAAGACATCCTCGGCATCGGATCGCCGGCCGGCACAGCAATGGAGCGACCAGGTGAAAGCAGACACATGGAGTTCCTGCAACTTCTCCAGCAGGTCTCGGGAATTCTGGTGAACTTCGTCCTGCGTCATCTCCATAGTGTTCACCGGTTAGTCGTCTGAGCAAGCGGAGTATATGACAACGGGTAAAATTTCCGTTACAGGCAGTTTGGCATTTCCAAATGATGTTGAGGCGCTTGTGCTCCGTCCTGTAGTTTCGGGGTCATGACGTATCCCGCAGTGGAAATCGTTCGACGAATAGAAGAGGCGTTGGCCGGGCAACCGCGACTCTCATTAGCCTTGTTCTGCCGGGAGATGAAGCTGAGCCGGCACCTTGCAGCCCAGGCGATCAAACAAACGAAAGGGATGTCTTTTAGAGATTTGCAGCAGGAAGTGATTTTGAAGAAGGCCAGAGAAATGCTGTCCCAACCGGGGGCTAAAGTCCAGGACGTGGCGCTCGCATTGGGTTATCGGCGTGCAGAAGATTTCGGCCGCTTCCTCCGTAGGAAAACATCTCGAAGTCCCAGTGATTTGCGGCGTGAGGCGCAGTTGACGGTGTGACAAGTGACAGGGGGACAAAGGGACAGGGTGACAAGGTGACAGGGTGACAAGGTGACAGGGTGACAGGGTGACAAGGTGACAAGGTGACAGGGTGACAGGGTGACAAGGTGACAGGGTGACAGGGTGACAGGGTGACAGGGT
>Ga0105091_10001373_pt1 | contig 10604 bp, 11 predicted proteins | sample PPLLak1March2015_FD_87022 | JGI IMG/M metagenome (GOLD analysis project Ga0105091, IMG submission 87022) | Freshwater sediment microbial communities from Prairie Pothole Lake near Jamestown, North Dakota, USA - PPLs Lake P7 Core (1) Depth... | ecosystem: Environmental > Aquatic > Freshwater >... | reverse complement strand
CGGTCTTCGCATATGCGGCCCTGCTGCCATGGACTCTGTTCTCCCAGGCGATCAGCCGCGGAGCGGTGAGCCTCGTGGTCAGTGCGAGTCTGGTCTCCAAGGTCTTTCTTCCCCGGCTGATGACGCCGCACTCCAAAAAAGTGCCCGTGACCGTCGTCGCCCGCCGTCTTCCGATTTGGGCAATACGCCCTAAGTCACAGCTCCTTTTCAGTTGCCGGCAGACACCTATCGCGCAACGCCCAGGCTCTGCTCGATCCCTTCCACAAACCCGCGGATCTCGTCCCTGATTCTGCGATAGTGCGAAAGGGCTTCCTCCTCGCTCTTGGCATTCTTGGCAAGCTTCGGCGGATCCTCAAAACCGGCGTGAATCACCCGGGTCTTGGCCGGGAAAATCGGGCATTGCTCGGAGGCCGCGTCACACACGGTCACCACGTAGTCGAACGTTCCGTAAAGCTCCGAGACTTGCTTTGAGTGTTGCTTCGAGATGTCCACTCCGGCCTCGGCCATGGCCCGCGCCGCGCGGGGATCAACCTGGCTCTTTTCGATGCCTGCCGAGAACGCATCGAAGCTGTTGCCCTTGAGCCGCCGGCACCAGCCTTCGGCCATCTGACTCCGACAGGAATTTTTGGTGCATAGAAACAATATGCTGGGCTTCGATGTCTGGGCCACGCAAGACCTCCATTCTGTCGCGACTCGATCTAGCCGATCTGCTTCTTCCCGCCGATGACGCTCGGGCACTCAGGGGCGGCGGCGCGAAGCGTGACGGGAGCGGCCGCCAGCTCATGTCCAAACCAGCGTCGCTGGAAGTAGAAAGCCAGGTTGACGAGACTGATCAGAACAGGCACCTCGACGAGGGGCCCGATTACGGCGGCAAACGCGACCCCGGAGTTGATCCCAAAGACGGCAATCGCTACCGCGATCGCGAGCTCAAAATTGTTGCTGGCCGCCGTAAAGGACAAGGTCGTTGTCTTGGAGTAATCGGCACCGATTTTGCGGCCCATGTAGAAACTAACCAGGAACATGACGACGAAATAGATGACCAGCGGAATCGCAATGCGGACCACATCCAACGGTATCCGCACGATCAGATTGCCCTTCAGGCTGAACATCACGACGATCGTGAAGAGCAGCGCTACCAGCGTGATCGGGCTGATCTTGGGAATGAAGCGCTTCTCATACCACTCACGCCCCTTGGCGCGCAGCAGGAAGACTCGCGTCAGCAGGCCGGCGAGGAAAGGAATGCCCAGGTAGATGAAAACGGCCTTCGCGACTTCACCCATGCTGATGTCCACGATGCTTCCCGACAGGCCGAAAACCGGTGGCAGCACGGTAATGAAGACGTAGGCGTAGACGCTGAAAAACAAGACCTGGAAGATGCTGTTAAAGGCGACCAGACCGGCCGCATACTCGCTGTCGCCCTTCGCCAGCTCGTTCCAAACGATAACCATGGCGATGCAGCGGGCCAGGCCGATCAGGATGAGCCCGATCATGTATTCCGGATACCCGCGCAAGAAGATGATCGCCAGGAAGAACATCAGCAGGGGACCGACGATCCAGTTCTGCACGAGCGACAGGCCCAGAACACGCCAGTTGCGAAACACCTCCCCGAGCTCTTCATAGCGGACCTTCGCGAGCGGCGGGTACATCATCAGGATCAGGCCGATGGCGATCGGAATGTTCGTCGCCCCCACCTGAAACCTGTTCAGAAACGCCTCGACTCCCAGAATCAGATAGCCCAACCCGACACCGAGGGCCATGGCGGAAAAAATCCAGAGAGTCAGATAGCGGTCCAGAAAAGACAAACGCTTTGTTGTTCCGTCCACTAAAGTCCTCCGTGATCGCGCCGGGTTACGCTGTCGGCCTGACGACACGCGCATACCGCATCCTCCTGAGCGCAGCAACTGCGCACGGGGTTGCTCACGAAGTCGACTATTCGGAGCCGGACCGGGTCAGCCAACGCCTTGAAGCTTCTTACCAGTGGGTCCATGGGAGGAATATACGATTTTAGATCGATTAATGTCAATGTGTCTATGTGAGCTCTTGGTTTCTCGGATCTTCAGGCGAGGGCGGCCTTGATCTCTTCGACGCTCGGGACCCTGCCGGAGAAAACCACTCGGCCGTCCACGACCACGCCCGGGGTAAACATGATGCCCAGTTTGGCGAATTGCGTGATGTCCTTGACATGGGTAATGTCCGCATCGAGCTGCAGCTCGGCGCAGGCGTTTATGACGTTCTGTTCGACCTTCTGACACTTGGGGCAACCCGTGCCCACGACTTGGATCTTCATAAATTTTCCTTTGTTAGTCTTTGACCTGAAATTCCGAGCCAGCTAAAAGGTGGCCGGGGAAAAGGTGTACATCCAGATGTAATAAATTCCGATTACGAGGAAGACGACGCCTGTGATCGCCTTTGCCCAGCGCTCAACGCTCGCCGTGACTCGCATAGCCTTCGTCAGCCAGTGACTGGAGAAAGCGAGAACCGTGGCAAACCCGAGCACCGGGACCGCCGTTCCGACCCCGTATACGGAGAACATCGCCGTTCCCGATTGATGAGCCAGAGCAAGGGGAACCAGGCTGCCGAAAAACAGGGCGGCCGACACCGGGCAGAAGGACAGAGCGAATGCCGCCCCAAGGAGTGCGGCTCCGAGGTACCCTCCTCGATTCGCCAGCCGCTCGATTCGTCCCCCCGGACCGAAGCCCAGAGCCGGGATGTTAAGTTTCAGAACGTTTAGCAGAAAGAGCCCGATAATGACCAGGAGCGGACCGATCAGCCGATTCATCCAGGTCTGCAGTCCGAGTGACAGCGAAGGTATTGACACCAGGCTGACCATCACGATAAGCCCGACCGCGACGTAGCTGAGGATGCGCCCGACCGTATAGAGCAGACCGAGTACGAAAGTCCGCCACGGTCTGTCGACGTGTCGACTGAGAAACGAAATGGCGGCGATGTTCGTGGCCAGTGGGCATGGGCTGATCGAGGTCAAAACACCCAGCCAGAGCGCGGACCCGAGTGCGAGAAACAGGGAGTCCATTACCGGCTCTCCAAAAATGTTTTCACTTCGTTCTGCACATACCGGGTGAACTGTCCCTTGTCTCCGACCAGGACCCAGACCTGGTCGAGGTTCTTCCAGCGCAACTGCTTGTCTCCCTGGAAACTCGCCAGTACGACGGATCGCGTGTAAAGCTGATAGTCCTTGATAAAATGCCGGTTGGCCGGTTCTTCCACGTTCAGTGTCCGCCACTCGAGCTTGCCGGCTTTCAGTGCCTCGCCGAACCCCGCTTGAACGGCCTCATGGGAGTACGCCTCGATTTTTCGGCAGGTGGCGCAACGCGTCGTTCCGTGGAAGTAATAGGCTACGATCTTGACGCCTTCCGAGATGGGTTTGTCGGTATCCGACGCAGCTGCGACGGCCGGGCCGCCCGCAAGACGCGTGCAGTCGCAGATGTCGAGCACTCCGAGCGAAGTGACGAGGCCCAGGACCGCGAAACCAGCAAAAAGCATTGTTCTCTTTTTCATTCGATTTCTCTCCGAGTCTTGTAAGGCCACAGCTATCCAACCAGCCAACCGTAAAACATCCCAGTGACGGTCGCGAGGACGATGACGAGTCCAACGAAAACCACCGTCTTCTTGGTTCCCATAATGCTTCGCAGCACCAGCATGTTCGGCAACGAAAGCGCCGGTCCGGCCAGCAACAGGGCCAGGGCGGGGCCGTCCCCCATCCCGCTTCCAATCAGGCCGAGGAGGATCGGAACTTCAGTGAGCGTGGCGAAATACATGAAAGCCGCCACGACGGAAGCAAACAGGTTCGCCGAGAGCGAGTTGCCGCCGACCAGCGTCGCGACCCATTCCGACGGGATAAGGCCTTCGTGTCCAGGCCGGCCCAGCAGAATTCCCGAGACGAGGATTCCGAAAAACAGGAGGGGCAGGATCTGTTTGGCAAAAGCCCAGGACGCGTTGAACCACTCGCGCATCGGGCCGCAATCCGTGCTGGTCGCAATGGCCAGACCTACGCTGCCGATCGTGAAAGCGACAATCTGCTCGGGGAAAAGCACAGCGGTCAGAGCAGTGGGCACGCCGACAGCCGCCAGACGAGCCCACCCCAGGCCGAACCAGCGCGCGAGCAGGAGCCCAAGAAAAGCGGCGGCGGCCCCCGTGAGGATCCACTTGATCGCGTGAACGGCGGAAAAGAATCCGCTCGTCGCTTCTGGTTTCCCCCAGTTCGCGAAGACCAGTACGGCGACCATCGAGGCGAAGTAGAGGCTCGTCTGCCACAGCGGCCTCGTCGCCTCGGGCTCAGGCATCGCCATCTGGGCGTCGACCTTTTCCTGCTCTTCCTTGCGGAAGATGAAATGCATCGCGAGCCCGATGATGACGCTAAAGAGGACGGCGCCGACCGCGCGCGCCAAGCCGAGCTGGATTCCCAGCACCCGGGCGGTCAGGACGATGGCCAGAATGTTGATCGCCGGGCCGGAATACAGAAACGCCGAAGCCGGGCCGAGTCCCGCGCCCATCCGGTAGATGCCCGCGAAAAGCGGCAACACGGTGCAGGAACAGACAGCCAGAATCGTGCCGGAAACCGATGCGACCCCGTACGCCAGCACTTTGTTAGCCCGGGCGCCCAGATAGCGGATCACCGAGGCTTGGCTGACGAACACTCCGATCGCTCCGGCAATGAAAAATGCCGGGACAAGGCATAGCAGAACGTGCTCCCGTGCATACCACTTCAGAAGGTGGAACGATTCCAGGACGGCGTTGTCAAATCGGGCGGAGCCGACAGGCAGGTAATAGGCGCCCAGGAAGACGACAAGAATTGTGAGAAGGGTTTTCCATTCGTTTCGCCAGACGTCGAGGCTGACAGCCGACTTGGCTTCGGGCTGCTCAGTCGCGGCTCGTGGCGGAACAGGACACACTTCGGTGCTCACTGAGACAACTCCAGATAATCCCGCGCCGAATCTTTGACGATTGCCTCCACGCAGTCGAAAAGCCTGAGTACGCAAGGGACACGAAGCGTGTAGAACACCTGAGAACCGCGCTTTTCGTCCCGCACCACTCCGGCCTGCTTGAGAATCGAGAGATGCTTGGAGACGGTGGAGATGTCGGCGCCGATCATTGCGGTTAGCTCGCAGACACAGTGTTCGCGCGACTCCAGGGTCTCGACGATAAATAGCCGCGTCGGGTGCCCCAGGGCCTTCATGATCCGGGCACGGCTTTCCAAGCGGAGACGATCCTTCTTTTCCATGTTTATCACGCTTGGCAGTTTAGCCAAATAGCCAAGGATCTGTCAAGGAGTATCGGAATTCGGTTGATCCGGGCCGAGCCCGGCCTATCCGCCTGCAATGTCCCGTATGAAGTGGCTGACGAATGAGCCGGCGTGAGGTGTGGAGGCTCCGACCTCGGTCATCGCCGGCGGACGCGAGGTCGCGTCCCGATCTCGAGGAAAGCTTCAGCTTGGCTGGGCACGCCGCCGGCGCGGACTTCGACAAGTGCAGGACCAGGCGGCGTGTCGTCAGGAACACGGATGCCGAGGCGCCAGATTCCAGTCGAGGCGAGTTCGGCGGAAACGACCTGTGCCGGACGCCCTCCCACCAGGACGTCGGGCGTCTCCGCCAGTGGGCGGGGTTCGTCCAGAACAGCACCAGCAGGAGCGGGGGGAACCGAGGGGCCCAGGCCTGAAGCTCTCAAATCGACAATGGCGCCGGGGCGAACCGACCTCAGATTTGCCAAGCTTCGCCCGCCTGCTCGCCGGGAGGTATAAAGAGCGGGAGCATAGTCAGCCACCTCTACCTCTTTGTAAGCGCGCCCTTGAGGCGTTCGAATCTCCAGGGTGTACTGGCCCGCGGGGATATCGGGTGGAACGAGGAACTGGATTTCATCACCCTTAACCAGGCTCGGATACGCCGCTCTGCCGTTCAGAAAAACCCGGACACCCCCAATGCCTTCTGGGAGCCCGCCGTCCACGGCGATCGCATCGTCCCACGTGCTTTCGACCAGCGAGAATTCGTGTCCAGATACAGAGGCGAATGCGCCTCGTGCCAGACGAGCGCCGTGGTCGGGCAGGTGCGCAACTCCACCAGGGTTAATCTCCGGCAGACCCAGCTTCACGGCCGGAAGAATGTAGGTGGTTAAGATGTTGTATGGGTCCGCGTAGGTCGCGTAAGGCGCGTTGGCGTAATCCGAACGCGCCGTAGTGACCACTGCCAGGTCAAGGTCGGGGATTAGGAAGATGTATTGTCCGCCATAGCCCGCACATAACGTCGTCGGATAACCGCGTAGATTCTTCGTCCAAAACCAGTACCCGTAGTCGCCTGTATCCGACCTCGTTCGAATGCGTAGCCGCGACGCTTTGCCGAGCCACTGGCCTGACACAACCTGCCGGTCCTCCCACCGACCCTCGCGCAGAAACAGCAGTCCGAACTTGGCCAAATCCCGGGGCGTGAGCCAGACTTCAGATCCGCCGAAGTAGTAACCCCGCGGGTCCCGGCTCCACGCCACGCAGGTCATGCCGAGCAGGTCGAACAGACGGGACGTCGCGAAGTCGCGTGTGGTGGTGCCGGAGACCTTCGTCAGGATGCCGGAAAGCAAATGAGTGAGTGCCGTGTTGTAGTTGAAAACCTCACCCGGGTTGCTGGTAAGTTGGGATTCAATCGTGAATCGATGCCAATCCGGGCTCGAGAAGCACCGGAAGCAAATCTCTCCGTTTTCCACCCACTCGAACCCTGCGGTCATCGTCATCAGGTGCTCGAGGGTAATATCGTGCTTTCGGGGATCGTCCCCGGGCCGGAAATACTCCGGGAAGAACTGATCAAGCTTCTGGTCTACTCCGGTGAGCAAACCTTCGTCCAGCGCGATTCCCGTGAGCACCGACAAGATACTCTTCGACATCGACTTGATGTTGTTGGCCTGGCTTGGATAGCTTCCGTGATAGTAGCGCTCGAAAACGAGCCGCCCGTTTCGGACCACCAGGAGACTGAAACGTGTGGGACAGTAGTCGTCGATGTACTCGGAGGCTTGCTCCAACCTGGCCGAGTCCATGCCCTCCTGCTCCGGTGAGGAATAAACCCAGCCCGTCGTCGGCCACGGAGTGTCGACTGTGTTGGCCGAGGACAGGTGCACCAAAGCGGCGCCTTGAGGGTGAGCGCGCGCCGGCTGTCTGGCCGCCCGCGCAATCCCGAGGCAGAGTAGCGCCGCAAGGGTTACGACGATAGCGACCGTAGTCAGAGGTCGCTTGCTTCTGAGGATCGTTTTGATCACCGTCAGGCGAGCAGTCTATCACTCCCGCCGCTTCTGGCAAAGCACCTGCGAGCTAGTGCTACTCGCTGTCTCCTTGGAACATAAGACTCTGGCGTCTGGGGCCGGACAGGGAGTAGAGTCGACCCGGTATGAAAAAACAGATTCGGTGGCTGCACGGCGAGATCGAGCAGTGGATGGCTGAAGGCCTCATCACGCTCGGCCAGGCGGAAGGGATCAGGGCCCGCTATAGACAGCCCGAGGGTGGCACTCCTTGGGCGACGATCATTTTTTCGAGCCTGGGTGCGGCCATTCTCGGCCTGGGAATCGTTCTGATGTTTGCCTACAACTGGAACGCGATTCCGAAGTTCGGGAAGCTCGGCATTGTGTTCGGATTGCTCCTGCTGGCCCACGGAGGCGGAGCCTGGCTGTTCCTGCGGGGAGGCCGGTACCGCGGAGTGGGAGAGGCGTTATGCCTCTTGGGCACAGTCCTTTACGGGTCGGGGATCTGGCTGATCGCCCAGATCTACCATATTGACACCCACTATCCGAACGGTTTCCTGGCATGGGCGCTCGGCGCCCTCGCAGCCGCCTGGGCGCTGGCTTCGATACCTCAGGCGATTGCCGCTCTCGCGCTGCTCTCGATCTGGTCCGCGACCGAAACCGTGATGTTCGAGCGCTTCATTCATCTCGGTCCCGTGATGATCGCCGCACTGGTCGCACCTCTGGCGTGGTGGAAACGTTCGCGCCTCCTCATGGCGGCTGCGACAGTCGGTCTTGTCTTTTCCGCCTGTGTCGGCGCTGCGGCCGCTCACGAGGGCACGCATCTGATTTTGGTCTGCTTGCTCTCGCTTGGCGGCCTGTTGTTAGCGCTCGCTCAGCTGGCTCCCAGCATCCCGTCGCTGGCTCCCTTCTCGCGGATCTGGGACCGATCCGGCTGGATCGCCTTCTTCTCGGCTCTCTACTTGCTCACGTTTCCCGGACTGATCGATGAAGTGCTTCCTCTGGGTCTCTCGAAGCACGGCCTCGCCGCCCTTTCGTGGCTGGTTCCACTCGCCGCTGCGTTTCTTGTCTGGACGATCGTCGTGTTGGGGATGACCCGATTTGATCGTCGACTCTCTTTTGATCTGTACCTTGTCCCGCTCGTTCTTGTGGTGACCCTTCTGCTGCTGTTTTTTCGCACAGGGGATTGGCTCGCGACACCCTTCAACCTCGCTTTCCTGACGCTTGCCATTTCACTGATGATGCGAGGCTGCCGGCAGCCAAATGCCAGGCTGACGATAGTCGGTTCAGTACTCCTGGTCATGCTCGCCACGGCGCGCTACATGGACCTGTTCGACAGCCTGATCGCGCGGGGCGCGGTATTCATACTCGTCGGTGCCATGATCTTCGGCCAGGGACTCCTTTATACCAGGCGGAAACGCGCCGCCGGAACGGGCTTTGGAGCCGGCGTTCAGGAGGTGTCGCGATGAGGAAAATCGCGGTTGTAGTAGCCATCATCTTTCAGGTCGCGGTCCTCGGCTTCATGGCTGGAGGACGCGAGTACATCGTGCACAACGGACGAACCGTGTATCTTCGAACCGCGCCCGTCGACCCGCGAGACGTGTTCCGAGGCGACTACGTGGCCTTGAGTTACGAGATCAGCTCCATTGAAGATAACTTGCTGCGGGACGAATTGAAAAAAGGAGTCGCCTGGCACGACCGGGGTCTGCCGGTATACGTCGTGCTCACGGAGACCGACGGGGTCGCCCAGGTCTCCTATGCGAGCGACCGCAGACCCGATGGCGGGCTTTTCATCCGAGGACGTCTCGGAGGCCCCCGTTTCCCCGGGATTTGGGTCAAGTACGGGATCGAATCGTTTTATGTCGAGCAGGGTGCCGGGAAGAAACTGGAGCAACTGTTCCCGAAAAGGGGAGAGAAGAGCAGGCTCGAGATGGAAGTGAAGATCGGGAGTGGCGGCGAGGCGGTTTTGATCGGCTATCGCGTCCGGAGGTAATGGACCATGGACTCGAGAGGAGAATCCCGATGTCGAATCTCAACAGGAGAGAAATTCTAACAAGTTCAGTCGCCTTACCGGCGGCTGCCCTACTAGCTCATTCTCAGCGCACTGTATCTGCCGGCCAGCCCCGGGCGCAACTCCCCGACAGCATTCGAGTGGCGATCATCGGGCTGGAAGGACACTACTCGGAGATCCTGGATGCGGCGAAAGTGCACCCACAGGTTAAGGTGACCGCTATCGTCGAACAGGATGACGCGTTACGGAAGCGCATTACCCGGAATCCGCAGCTGAAAGACGCGCGTGTTTACCAGGATCACCGTGAGCTTCTTGCTGAAAAACTGGAAGTGGTGGCCGTTTGCGGCCAGAACGGCCCCCGGGCCTCGATTGTGGAGGCGTGGGCCGAACGTGGGGTCCCGATCATCACCGAGAAACCCCTTTCTCTCTCGCTGGAAGAGTTGAACCGAACTCGGGCGGCTGTCTCTCGGTCTGGCGTGCCCTTGACGATGTTGCTCCCAATGCGGTTCTCCCCTCCTTTTCAAAAGATGAGAGCAATTGTGAGGAGCGGCCAGATAGGGGAGGTCGTTGCCCTCGCTGCGCAGAAGTCCTACAAGCTGGGCCAGAGGCCTGACTGGATGAAGGACCGAAAAAGCTTTGGCGGCACGATCCCCTACATCGGGATCCACATGGTCGACCTGATGATGCATGTCTCAGGCTGTGACTTCACCCAAGCGGCCGCCTTTCATTCCACGGTCGGTTTCCCTGCAATGCGTGAGATGGAAAACAACGCCGCCGTCCTCTTCCGGCTGACCAACCAGGGAACTGCCTCTCTTCGGATCGATTACCTGAGACCCGAAACCGCTCCCACCCACGGGGACGACCGCCTCAGGGTAGCCGGGACGAAAGGCATCATCGAGTACCAGGGCGGAGAGCTCAAACTCGTCACTTCGGCCCACGGCCCAGTTGATGTTGCAGACATGCCGCCCGAGAGGTCTTTGTTCGTCGATTTTCTCGAGTCTCTTTACGGCGGGCCCAAACACGCCCTCTCTCCGGAGGAGATTTTCCGGGTCAACGAAGTCGTGCTGAAAGCTCGTGATGCAGCGGATACCGGGCGCCTGGTCCAGCTATGACTCTTTTTTCGATTGTGAGGTGTGGAGGCTCTGACCCTGATCAATCGCCGGCGGACACGAGGTCGCGTATTGATCTCGAGGAAAGCTTCGGCCTGCGATGAGGAAAATCGCGGTCATAGCAGCCATCATCTTCAGACCCGGCCCCATCGACCGTGTTGCAGGCGACAGTGGGATCAAATATGATGCCTGCCATGTCCAGTACTCGACGAAAGTTCCTGCAGTCAACCGCAGCGTTGGCAGCCGGCGCCCTT
>Ga0105091_10001371_pt1 | contig 10608 bp, 5 predicted proteins | sample PPLLak1March2015_FD_87022 | JGI IMG/M metagenome (GOLD analysis project Ga0105091, IMG submission 87022) | Freshwater sediment microbial communities from Prairie Pothole Lake near Jamestown, North Dakota, USA - PPLs Lake P7 Core (1) Depth... | ecosystem: Environmental > Aquatic > Freshwater >... | reverse complement strand
TGATTTGCGTCATTTCAGTTAAATGGCGGTTGAGCAACTGGGAGACGGCCTCCGGATTCATTTGCTCGGAAATCGCGGTAAAGCCCTTGAGGTCGCTGAACAGTAGCGTGATCTCCCGCTTCTGTCCGCCTAGTTTCAACTGCTCCGGGTGGGCGATCATTTCCGCCACTACCTGCGGCGGGACGTAATGCTCGAACGCATGTTTGATCTGCCGCTTGCGCTGCTGCTCGGCCAGGAATGCCATGCCGCCTTGACCCACGTACATCAGCACGATCCCGACCAGGGGAGTGGCCGCCGGCAGCCAGATATTGCGGTAGCGGAACAGCCACCAGTCAAGTCCTACCACCGCTCCCATCAGGATGATGCCTAGCAGTGCGCTCAATGCCGGTCGCCAGCGCAGCATGCCCATGGCCGACAGCAGGATGGCTGCGCTCAGCAGGCCGTATCTTGCCGCTGCAGGCGTTTGCTCCAGCGCCAGGCCGACCACAACGTTTTCCAGGATGCTGGCATGCAGTTCCACGCCGGGAGTGAGCCAGCGGGTAGAAGCCGTGAACGGCGTGGAAAAAGTGTCCGCCTGGGCGGCCCCGGCCTCGGGGGATGCCTTGGTATCCCGGCCCACCAGTACGATCTGGTCGCGGAAGAAATCCTTGGGCAGGAATTTGTCCGGATCAAGAGCCTGGTAGTAGGAAACGTAGGGGAAGGTGTGGTCCGGCCCCAGATAGCGGATCATGGGTTTTTGCGGTATCTTGACCGGTGGCAGCAGACTGGGACGCGTCTGGTTGAATTTGTCCAGGATGACGCGCCAGAACGCATCCCGGTTATGCGGCAACTGGCGGATGATCATGTCGCCATCCAGAGTCATGGTCGCCAGACCGCTGGAGGCGCCCGCCTGGGTAAATTCGCGTAGCGGATCCACGCGCAGCCATTGGCGGACATAAGTGGTTTCCTGGAACACCCAGTCCGCCGCAAGCACAACATTACCCGCTTGTTTTATCGCATCCGCCAACTGCTTGTCCTGGTCCGGCGTGGAGGCAACATCCATGATCAGGTCGAATGCGATCACGGCGGCGCCTGCCTGGCTGAGCTTGTCCACCAGTTCAGCGTGCAATCCCCTCGGCCATGGCCAGCGCATGCCGATTTCCGCGAAGGAAGGCTCGTCGATGCCGACGATGGTGATCGGCAAGGTGGATTGCATGGGCGCGGTGTAAACTGACAGCAGATCGAAGCCCTTGTTTTCCAGCAACTGCCATTGGGAGCTGAGGCTGGAGATGGTTAACAGCGCCCATACCGCGATGGCCAGCAGGGGCGTTTTCAGCCTGTGGCTGAAGCGAATGCGAGCCCGCAGTTCAGAAACGATATTTGGCATCTATCCCATAGAAGGTGGAATTGTTCTGGGAAAAGATGTTGGCCACCACGCCATCGATAGACCAATGCTTGTCCTGCGACTCCCAATAGGCACGCAAACCGGCGTCCCAGCCGGCATACAGCTTGCGGCTTGTGTCGTCATACGTGCCGGGATTGTCCGTCCGCTCCTGCCTGTCCACTGTGGCGAAGCGCTCCCCGCGCCAGATGGCGAGCGCATTGACGAAGACGCGTTGCGGTCCGGTCCAGGTGGCGCCGAGCACAAGCTGGTGGCGCGGCAGATAGGGGATGGGGAAGCCTTCCACGCGCGGGTCACCGGTGAGTTCAGAGTCAGTGTAGACGTAACGCGAATACACTGACCAGTGCGGGCTCAAAATCCGGTTCAAGGCCACGCCGGCCGAGAGTGCCTTGCCTTCGTCGAACAGGGGTGTGCCTTCCAGCGCGTCTATGCTGGCCGCGTTGACCAACTTGTTGGCCTTGAGTTTGTCCAGTCCCTCGAGATAGCTGCTCTGTATGCCGGCGACCGGTCCGTTCTTGACCTTGCGGTTGTCGGCGAACAGGGTGGTGAAGGTGCTGGGATTCCATTCCCATTCCATCTGCACCCTGGAGCGGGTGCTGCGCCCCCCCGGCGACACCAGCTGATCATCAAGCGGGATGCCTGCCGTTGTGATCGAACTCAAGGTGTTGACGGATGCGGGGCGGGTCCATTCCTGGTAGGCGGCTCTCACCAAGCGGTTCCCTCCCCAGCGGTAAACCAGCCCCAGGCGCTTGTTGATCTCGCTTTCGGTATGTTCTTTGTGGCTATATTCAAAGGATTCAGGGTAGCCGACCCAGCCCAGACTGGAATCTTCCTTCTTTGTGTAGCGCTGGCGAAAAAAATCGGTTTGTACCAGTAGCGCGTTGGTGAGCGAAAAGCGTCCAGAAATGTAGGCATCGCTGGAACGGTTCTGGGCGGCGATGTTGTTGACAACAGGGTTTCCGGGGTAATCCGGCATGGTAATCGCCAATGTCTGTGGCGTATCGAGCGAGGCGGATTCGTAGCCCCATGTCACTTCGCTATTGGCGTCGAGTGAGAAAATGTGGCGTAGCTGATATTCGTTCGTATCCGTGTCCGTGGCGTAGGTCAGATCCCCTTCCGGCGTGTGGCCGGTGAGGTGGGTCTTCTCCTTGCCGTCGCCGAGCTTGAGCCAGAGTTGCGAACTGGGCGAGAATTTGTAATGCCCTCCCAGATCCAGACGGCTGGAATTATAGGTGACGGGAAGGAAGCCAAGTTTTGCGTCGGTGTCGGTCTGTGTGGCGAAACCGAACAGCCCGAGTTCATGAACGGGATTGGCACCTAGCGCGGCGGTCAGGGTAGTGCTATCGGCGCTGATGGCAGAGGAGCCGGGTTCGATTTTTACATGTCCGGCATCCAGGAAATAGGCCAGCGGAAACCGGGAATTGGAGTATCCGTTCACTGTGATGTAGGGCTGTAAAGCCTTCATCTCGTCCTGGTGGTTGTAGCGCACACCGGTAGTCAAATAATTCCCGGGTTTTGGCAGCAGCGTCTGAAAGCGGGTGCTGCTGCCGAAGGCGGTGGGGTCGACCAGGTAGCCCTGGAACAGCTCGGAATTTTTGTTGAACAGGTTGGGATAACGGTCAGCCAGGAACAGGTGGCTGCCGCCCCATAGTGCGTTATAGGACTCCTGTGCATGATTGAACGCCCACTCCTCCATGCCGAAGAAAGCCAGCGAACTGCCCAGGTTGGCAGTACCTTTCTGGTCGTTGGCGATCTGGTTCAGGGATTTCATGAAGGGCATGCGCAGCATCGCTTCCCTGCCCTCGGAAATAGCCTTCCCGGCCTCGAAATGGTCGCCGTAAATCATGCTCGCCAGCATGTAAGGGAAAGGGTCTTTTGTATCCAGCTCCTTGGCGCGGGCAAGCTCCTCCAGGGCGCGGTCAACGCGCCCCAGTTGGTAGTACGCCACGGCAGTGTACATGTGGGAACGGGCGTAGCGGGGCTCGATCACGCTGGCTTTGAGGAAGGATTCCAGCGCCTGCTGCGTGTTGCCGCGCTTGAGTTCCAGCAGTCCCAGTCCGGTCAGGGCCACATAGTCGCCGGGGTTGTCCTTGAGCGCCTGCTGGTACTCGGCTTCGGCAGACTTGAAATTGTTGGCGAATGTCTCCAGGGTCGCCAGTTCGCCCCGGTAGCCGGGGCCGTTGGGCTGGATAGCGAGTGCCCGCTTGAGGTCGGCGCGGCCTTTTTTGACATTTTCCTTTTCGCTTGCCACCGAACCGAGTCCGTACCAGCCCCGGTCGTCCTCCGGCTTGAGGGTGACCGCCGCCAGATAGGCGGATTCTGCTCCCTTGGCATCGCCTTGCTTCCTGGCCAGAGCGCCGAGCGCAAGGTATGCTTCCAGGGCCTGCGGGCTTTGTTTGAATGCTTCCTGGATTTGTTTTCCGCTTTCTTCCGGCTGATCGGCAAACAGATGGACGCGCGCCGTCTGACTGGCAATGCGCGGGTTGCCGGGGAAACGTTGCCGCGCCTGCTGAAGCGTTTCGATCGCTTTGGCCGGCTCGCCGCTATAAACCATCAGGTCGGACAGCATGAGATAGGCGGCGGGTTGTTTGAGACTCGGCGTGGAGATGAGATGCTCCAATGCCTCTAGCGCGGTCTTGAACTGCTCGCCTTGGATCAGGGCCGCGGCGCGGCCCAGCGCCAGCAATTCCTTTTCGCTTTCAGCCGGTACCCGGGCGAAGTAGGACTCGGCCTGTTTAAGGTCGCCGCGATGCAGTTCCACATAGCCCATTCCCAGCAGTGCATCGGCTGCGTTGGGCTGTTGTTCGAGGGCGTTGCGGTATTGCGCCTCGGCCTGAGCCCACTGTCCCAAATCCGCAAGGATATTGCCGCGCCTGGCCTGGCTGGCGGGGTCGTTTCCCTTGGTGTTGGCCAGTTTCTGCCGCAGATGCGACACCGATTCATCATGCAGGTAAACATGGCGCAAAGTCTCGATGATGTAGGCGCTGACCCATTGCACGCGGTCGCGAGGGTTATGGATAATCAGTTTGACGGGCGCTTTGCCAACTTCGGCGACGGCCTGTTCGTTCCTGTTGACCGTCACCTGGCCCAGCTCGTTGTAGAATTCCACCGCGCCACTCAGCACCGTCAGGGTGGATTTTCCGTTTTCATCCACTTCCATTTCCCAGTCCGTACCGCGAATGGCGGCAGTTGCGGAAGGCGTTTCCATGGTCAGGCGATTGGATATCTGCTTCGATTGCGTCCAGCTTCTGCCCTGGTTAAGGCGTACGGTGGTATCGAGTTTCTTCCGTGGGTCCTGCACCTGCTTGATTTGCAACTGGCTGTTCTGGTTGAGGCTGAGTTGGGTTTGATCAACGAAGAGCAGTGCCATGCGGCTGAGGTCGCCGGTTCTGACGAAATTTCCGGGAAACAGTCCCTGGTTGACGCCGGCAGGACTCCATTGTGGTACATTTTCCGGCCGGTATTGGCCGCTTCCCTGGAGGTTGACGATTTTCGCGGCGGGCGGTTCTGTGGCAGCCAGGCTGGCGATGGGGATGGCGCACAATGCCAGGACGGCAAATTGCCTTAAACATTGCAGGCGCGGTGTGATCTTCATGGCTCCTCCTGTGAAAGAATGACCTAATCGACAAGGTGAAACGTATTTTTGACTGTCTGCGTATTTATGGGGATTCTACTGCCAACTTCTTCAATTGATAAATCAATTCCAGCGCCGCCTTCGGACTGAGCTCATCTGGTTCGGATTGCATGAGCGCTTCCAGTGCAGGATGTTGTTCCGTCGCCACAGGCGCTGCAGCAAACAAATCGCCTTGCGGGCTTGCCGTCATGCCCTGTTGTTCCAGTAACAGCAGCCTTTTCTTCGCCTGCTGAATCACCACGCCAGGCACTCCTGCCAACTGCGCCACCTGCAGCCCATAACTCTGGCTGGCTGGGCCTTCTTCCACGCTGTGCAGGAAAACGATGTGATCGCGGTGCTCCACGGCGTCGAGATGCACATTGACGACCTGTCTGAATTCCTGGGTGAGTTGGGTAAGTTCAAAATAATGCGTGGCGAACAGGGTGTGGCACTGGGTCCTGGCTATCAGCTGGCGGGCGATCGCCCAGGCCAGGGCCAGGCCATCGAAAGTGGATGTGCCGCGGCCGATTTCGTCCAGCAGCACCAGGCTGTTTTCCGTGGCATTGTGCAGGATGTTCGCGGTTTCCGTCATCTCCACCATGAAGGTGGAACGGCCACCGGCCAGGTCGTCGGATGCACCGATACGGGTGAAAATCTGGTCGATCGGGCCGATGCGCGCGCTCGTTGCCGGCACGAAACTGCCGCAGTGGGCCAGCAGCACAATGAGCGCGGTTTGCCGCATGTAGGTCGATTTGCCGCCCATGTTCGGGCCGGTGATGAGCAGCATCTGGCGCGTGCGGGAAAGACGGGTGTCGTTGGGGATGAAATTCTCGGTCTGGTTTTCCACCACCGGATGGCGCCCGCCGCTGATCTCGATCGTCGCCTCGCTGCAGAATTCCGGGGCGGTCAGATCAAGGGCCTGGGCGCGTTCGGCCAGGGTTGCCAGTACGTCCAGTTCGGCCACGCCAGCGGCGATGGCCTGCAGCGTGGCGATGTGTGGCTGGAGAAAATCCAGCAGGCCTTCCTAAAGCAGCTTCTCGCGTGCCAGCGCACGTTCCGAGGCGGACAGCGCCTTGTCCTCGAAAGTTTTCAACTCCGGGGTGATGTAGCGCTCGGCATTTTTCAGTGTCTGGCGACGGCGGTAATCATCCGGCACATTGTCTGCCTGGGCACGGCTGACCTCGATGTAGAAACCGTGTACCCGGTTGTACTCCACCTTCAGGTTGTTGATGCCGCTGCGCTCGCGCTCGCGGGCTTCCAGTGCGAGAAGAAAATCGCCGCAGTTCTCCTGGATGGCGCGCAACTCGTCCAGTTCGGCATCGTAACCTGTGGCGATGACGCCGCCTTCGCGCAGTACGGTACTGGGTTCGGGCATGAGAGCGCGTTGCAGTTCTCGTGCCAGATCTTCGGGTATGTCTGTTACCGTGCGCAGTTGATTCAGCCGAGGGCTGTCGAGGACAGCCAGGGCGGCATGCAGATGTGGCAGCAGAGCGAGGCTGTCGCGCAGGCCGGACAGGTCCCTTGGCCGGGCGCTTCTGAGCGCGATGCGCCCGGTGATGCGCTCGATGTCGGCACCTTGCCTGAGGATTTTGTGAATGCCAGAAAAGGGAGCGTTCCCGCCCGCCCCGAGCAGGGCGGAAATGGCGTCTTGGCGCGCGCGCAGGGTTGCGACATTGCGCAGCGGGTGATGCAGCCAGTGGTGCAGCAGGCGGCTGCCCATGCTGCCGGCACAGGTGTCGAGCAGGGAGAGCAGGGTAGGGGCCGGTTCGCCGCGAAGGGTTTCGCTGATTTCCAGATTGCGCCGCGCCGCAGCATCGAGCAAAACCAGGTCGCCTTCGTGTTCCACGCGCAAGCCCTGGACGTGGGGCAGCTTGCCGCATTGTGTGCTCTGGGCATATTGCAGCAGCGCGCCAGCCGCACCTATCGCGGCGTGCATGCCGGCGCAGCCGAAGCCGTCGAGATCGCGGGTGGCGAATTGGCCGGTCAGCTTCTGCAGGGCGGAATCATGGTCGAACTGCCACGGCGCAACCGCCTTGGACGCGCATTTTGTCGCCTCCAACGCGGGATGTGTCCAGCCCTCGGGAAATAAGATTTCAGATGGCTTGATGCGTTCCAGCGTCGCGGCAAGCCGCTCCGGCGCCATTTCTGCGACAGTGAATTGACCGCTGACCAGATTCAGCCACGCCAGACCAACCCCCCCAGCCCCCCTTGTCAGGGGGGAGATGGCTAGCAGCAGGCTGTCGCGCTTGTCGTCCAGCAACGCTGCATCGGTGAGCGTGCCGGGCGTGATGATGCGCGCCACCTTGCGCTCCACCGGCCCCTTGGAAGTGGCCGGATCGCCCACCTGTTCGCAGATGGCAACCGCCTCGCCGAGCTTGACCAGCTTGGCCAGATACTGCTCGGCAGCGTGGTAGGGCACGCCCGCCATCTTGATCGGCTGGCCGGCAGTGGCGCCGCGCGTGGTGAGGGTGATGCCGAGCAGTTGCGCAGCACGCTCGGCATCGTCGAAGAACAGTTCGTAAAAATCCCCCATGCGGTAAAACAGCAGCATGTCAGGATGTTCGGCCTTGATGCGCAGGTATTGCTGCATCATCGGGGTGTGTTTCGCAAAATCTTTGCTTGATTCCATCGCCTGATAGTTCTTGTGCATTTTTCAATAATGCCGGATTTTAACCGTATACCTCGATACGAGGGATGAAAAACGTGTGCCATGTGGACTTTGTGCTTTATTCCTCAAACCGCCAGCGGGTAGAATGCCGCTTTCTCTCGACGTTTCCCGATTTGATGACGCTCATCGATGGCATCCCGGCGGATGTTGTTTCCGCCAATGACCGCGGCCTGCTCTATGGCGACGGTGTGTTCCGTACCCTTAGACGGGTGGGTGGCGTTTCCCTGTGCTGGACGCGGCAATATCACAAGTTGGCGACCGATTGCGCTGCGCTTAATTTGCGTTGCCCTGCCGCAGACGTGCTGGGAGTGGATATGGAGCGCTTGCCGACGGATTGCGTGGCCAAGATCATCGTCACCCGGGGCCTTGCGGCGCGAGGTTATGCCGTGGCGCCTGACGCCTTGCCCACCCGCATCGTCACCTCCAGCCCCCTGCCGCTCTACCCCCGAAGCCACGAAGCGACAGGTGTAGGCGTGCATTTATGCAGTTTGCGCCTTGCCTCCCAGCCGCGCCTGGCTGGGATCAAGCATCTCAATCGGCTGGAAAACGTGCTGGCGCGCATGGAATGGGATGATCCGGCGATTGCGGAAGGTATACTGCTGGATGAGGCTGGCAATGTCATCGAAGGCACCATGAGCAATGTATTCTGCTTCCGTGCGGGAGTGCTTCATACCCCTGACTTGAGTTGCTGTGGCGTGGCGGGGGTGCAGCGCGAGCGTATCCTTGATTTTGCGGCAAAAGCGGGCATGGTGGTGCGTGTCGGGAAACTGCCGCTCGATATGCTGATGGATGCCGAGGAGGTCATGCTGTGCAATAGCGTGATTGGCATCTGGCCGGTACGCGAGTTCAATGGCCGCGTATGGGAAATGGGTGGCGTGGCGGTAGGATTGAGGCGGTTGATGGAAGAGCGTGATGATTAGAATCCTGTTGCGCCTTGTGATGCTGGGAGCCATCGCAGTGGCCGGCTGGATGGCCTATTTTGTCACCACGCCGCTGAAATTGCCGCAGACGCCCTATGAATTCACCCTCAAGCACGGCAGCAGCTTGCGTAGCGTGGCGCGCCAACTGGTGGAGGCGAAAATACTTTCCGAGCCATGGAGCTTCACTGCCCTGGTACGCTTTCAGGGCAAAGCAGGGGAAGTCAAGGCCGGCAATTATTATCTGGAGAAAAATCCCACTCCGCTGCGGTTGTTCCGCATGATCACGCGCGGCGATGTCAGCCAGAGCGAAATCGCCTTTATCGAAGGCTGGAATTTCAGGCGCATGCGTCAGTCGCTGGATGAGCATCAGGCAGTGCGGCACGATGCGACGCAAATGACGGAGCGGGAAATCCTGGAGCAGATCGGTGCGGAGGAGGAGGCCGCAGAGGGCCTGTTTTTCCCCGATACTTATTATTTCAGCAGTGGCATGAGCGATCTTGCCATTCTCAAACGCGCCTATCAGGCCATGCAAACCCGCCTCGCCGAGGCCTGGGCGGAGCGCGACCCGCTGCTGCCTTACCAGACACCCTATGAAGCCCTGATCATGGCCTCCATCGTCGAGAAGGAAACTGGACGGGCGAGCGAGCGGCCGCTGATTGCCGGCGTTTTCATCAACCGCCTGCGCATCAACATGCGCCTGCAGACCGATCCGACAGTAATTTATGGCCTGGGTGAAAACTTCGACGGCAATCTGCGCCGTGCCGATCTCACCCAGGACACGCCTTATAATACCTATACCCGTTTCGGCCTCCCGCCGACACCGATTGCCATGCCGGGATTGGGTGCGTTGCAGGCCGCTGTGCATCCGGCGGCGACACGGGCGCTGTATTTCGTCGGCAAGGGCGACGGCACGCACAAATTTTCCGCCAGTCTGGTCGAACACAATCTGGCCGTGGCGCGTTACCAATTAAATCGTAATAAATAGGTGAGCAAAATTACTGGCAAATTCATCACGCTAGAAGGTATAGACGGCGCGGGCAAGAGCACCCATCTCGACTGGTTGCGCGAAGCGCTGGTGCAGCGCGGCCATGAGGTGGTCGTGACGCGCGAGCCGGGCGGCACGCCCTTGGGCGAAACGTTGCGCGGGCTGTTGCTTAACCATCACATGCATCTTGAAACAGAGGCATTGCTGATGTTCGCCAGCCGGCGCGAACACCTGGCCGAAGTTATTGTACCTGCCCTGCAGCAGGGTAAATGGGTGATCTCGGACCGCTTTACCGATGCCAGTTTCGCCTATCAAGGCGGGGGGCGTGGCATAGACGAAGCCCGCCTGGGTATTCTGGAAGACTGGGTGCAGCAGGGTTTACAACCAAACCTTACCCTGCTGTTCGATGTGCCGCTGGAAGTCGCGCGCCAGCGCCTTTCCGCCAATGCCTCGCTGGACCGTTTCGAGCAGGAGCAGCAGGATTTCTTCCAGCGCGTGCGCGAAGCATATCTGCGCCGTGCGGCACAGTTCCCTGCACGCATCAGGGTCATCGACTCGGCGCGCTCGCTGCCCGTGATTCGCGCCGAGCTCGAAACACTCATCGCGGGATTGTAAGGCAATGATTTTTCTTCCCTGGCAAGCAGAAATCTGGCATCAACTGATCGCCGCCAGGCAGAACCTGCCTCATGCGCTGCTGCTGCAGGGGCGCAAGGGGGTGGGTAAGCTGGATTTTGCCCGTGCACTGGCGCAGGGTCTGCTGTGCGAAATGCCGCAGCCATCCGGGGCGGGGTGCGGCCAGTGCCTCGCTTGCGGCTGGCTTGCCCAGGGCAACCACCCGGATTTTCGCAGCGTCGAGCCGGAGGCGTTGGCGGACAATGTCGAAGAAGGCGAGAGCAAGGGCAAGAAGCCCAGCCGCCAGATACTGATCGAGCAGGTGCGCGAACTGGCGGGGCTGGTAAATCTGTCCACCCATCGCAACGGCATGCGCGTCATTCTCATTCATCCCGCCGAAGCGATGAACGTGAATTCAGCAAACGCGCT
>Ga0105091_10001370_pt1 | contig 10614 bp, 11 predicted proteins | sample PPLLak1March2015_FD_87022 | JGI IMG/M metagenome (GOLD analysis project Ga0105091, IMG submission 87022) | Freshwater sediment microbial communities from Prairie Pothole Lake near Jamestown, North Dakota, USA - PPLs Lake P7 Core (1) Depth... | ecosystem: Environmental > Aquatic > Freshwater >... | reverse complement strand
TGCGGGTATGGCGACCAGACTTCGTTTATCAACAGCATGCGCGCCAGGGCATAGTTCTCGACCGCATCGAACAGCGCAGCGGCGTAGGCGCCCCATCCCAGCCAGGCACCCAGAGTCCCGAACCAGCCCTTATGTTTGCTCGCTGCCAGCAATATACCCAAAGCCAATGCCGTGGCATAGACCGGCATGAACAGATAATCAATCCCTAACCCAAAAGCGGCAAAGGAATACGCGCGGCTGAGCTCGCCAGGGACCGGTTCTCCGGCCACGCCGCCGCTTACCGGGGAGGCTGGATCTTGCCAGGAATCGAGGATGGCCTGCGCCTGGAAGGGTGTACCAGCCAACTCGAACGAGACGATGCCAACCGGGGCGGCGGAGGTCTGCAGAGGGGCGTCCAAAAGACGAAAAACGGCGAACAGGACCAGGGTCCCGGCCAGGAACGCGAAGAAGAGGGGTTTACGGGAGGTAGCAGGGATGTTTGCCAGAGGATGTTTCATGCCATCTCTTTCGAATGTGATTGCGAAAAGCCGTAGGTGGTCTCCCTGGCCCGGAGGCCAGGACGAGCGATACGTGCTGCGCACGACTCAGCCAACTATGGCTAGCATTTATATCGATTTTCTATACACGCGATGGTTCTTATATTCCACGCCATTAAGATTCTTCAAGTCAGCGCGCATCTGTACGGCCGATTCGGCCACCTGGGTCATTTCAACATGCTTGAATTGGCCGAAGTCAAGCAGCGTGTGTCCCATTTCTACATACAGGATGGCGTTGCCTCCCCGTCCTTGATGTTCAGGCAATATTCCCATCCCATTGACAGAGACGCTTTTGGTGCGTTTCATATCTAACAGCAAATCGACCAATGCCAGGGGGTGCAGGCGGCCTTTGGCACGCTGCAGCGCGGCCGAGATATCCGGGAAGGCAAACAGGAAGCCGACCACATCCTCGCCATGCACAATGACTTTGATCAGGCGATGATCAGCCACCATCATAATACTATCAACCACAAAATCGATCTCGCGCTGTGTAAACGGAAAATATTCCCAATTATTGACGAATGAGGCATTGTAGGCCTGGCCAATGCGGTCTGCCCACTGGAGCAATTCCTTCTTGCTCTTAAAGCGCTTGACCCGCAAACCACCACGCTCCATCACACGCCCGGCGATGCGCTCCACGCGCTCCGGAATTTTGAAGTTATCAGCCGGTAAGTAGCAGGATACAAAATCCACTTCCTTTTCGAATCCCTGCGCTTCGACCAGTTCCTGATAATAGGCGTGGTTGTAGTTGAGCATGGTCATCGTATTGCGTTGTTCGTGCCCCAATACCAGCACACCGTAACCGTCCAGAGGCCCCATACCCTTTGGCCCGACGATCGTATTCAGGCTGCGGTTTCTGGCCCATTCAAAAGCGGTTTCGAAAAGTGCGCCAGCCGCTTCATGGTCGTATTCGCTATCGAAAAAATAGAAGTTAGCCTCTTTCGTATCGTGATATTGGTTGAAAGGCCTATTTTCAATGGTAGCAATCCGCCCCACGTCCTGCCCGTCACGCACGGCCAGGAAAAAGTCCACATCCGAATGTTCATGAAAAGGATGCTTTTTGCGGTTGAGATAGGCGTAAGCATCTATATCGAGCAGCGGTACCCACTGGGGGCAAGCCTGGTAAAGTCGATAGGGAAGTTTGACAAACCGCCTGACCTGGGCTTTGTTATCGGTATCAATTTTCTCGATGGTGAGCATGGATGACTCCTGGTGGAAGATAACTTTTGTAAGTATACAACACCGCAGGAGGTTCCAAGGCTTGCACTTCCCGTGCTATACTTACCGAAATCCCCAAAATTCAAGGAATAATAATGTCCTTTCCATCTCAAGAAAACCTGCAAAAATATGCCGAGCTGGTCGTGCGCGTCGGCTTGAACCTGCGCGAAGGCCAGCGCCTGGTCATCAACAACCCTACCACGCGCGGTGTCCTGCTGCACACTGCGCCGCTGGTGCGCGAAGTTGCCAAAGCCGCCTACAGGGCGGGTGCCCGCTATGTGGACGTGCTGTGGGGCGACGAAGCCTTACTCAAAACCCGCGTCCAGGAAGCGCCGCGTGATTCCTTCGGCGAGTTCTCTGACTGGCAGATCAAAGCCATCTCGGACATGATCGACCACGATGGAGCACACCTGACCATCCGCTCGAACAACCCGGACCTGATGAACGGCGAAGACCCGGAGATCGTCGGCCAGGTCCAAAAAACCTATCTGGAAAAATACACAGAATTCAGCCAGGTGATCGGCCAGAACTTGATCAACTGGCTGGTGATTGCTGCGGCCGGTCCCGTTTGGGCTGCGCGCGTCTTCCCGGACCTCGAGTCTGCGGAGGCCGAGAAAAAACTCTGGGAGGCCATTTTCTCCATCACCCGCGTTGACCAACCTGATCCCGTTGCCGCCTGGGAAAAGCACGTCAAGGAACTGCGTTCACGCAGCGAATACCTGAATGCCAAACAATACGCCGCCCTGCATTACACCGCCCCCGGCACCGACCTGACTGTCGGCCTGCCACCGGGGCATTTCTGGAACAGCGCCGGGAGCACAGCGCAGAACGGCATTTTCTATATTGCCAATATGCCCACCGAGGAAATCTTTACTCTGCCCCACAAAGACCAGATCAATGGCTACGTCAGCGCTTCCATGCCCTTGAGCTATAGCGGTGCACTGATGGAAGGTTTCAGCCTGACGTTCGAAAATGGGCACGTGGTCAAGGCAACCGCCGAAAAGAACGAAGCCGTGCTGCAGAAGTTGGTGAGCGCCGATAAGGGCGCTTCCAGCCTGGGCGAAGTAGCGCTCGTGCCCCACAATTCTCCCATCGCGCAGAGCGGTCTGCTCTACTATGACCCGCTGATCGACGAGAATGCCGCCAGCCACCTGGCGCTGGGACGCGCCTACAAATTCACGCTCAAGGACGCGGAAAACATGTCGGACGAAGACTTCCTGGCACGAGGCGGCAACCTTAGCATGGTGCACGTCGATTTCATGATCGGCTCCGCCAAGATGGACATCGATGGCCTCAGAACGGATGGCGCTACTGAGCCAGTGATGCGCCACGGCGAGTGGGCGTTTGACGTCTAATCCCTAACTTCACACATGGCAAAGAGCCTCCGCGGGAGGCTCTTTCATTTTTAGAACATATGTTATACTGCTTCGAAATAACTTGGAAACCAAAAATCGAACCGGGGATGAATGGAGATAAGCTTCAATTGGATCGATAAACGGCACGCTTTAGTTCTCCAATGGACGGGCACGGAGACACTTCGTTCATCGAGAAAATCCCCGTTCATCTCTATCCATCTCCGGTGAATTTGAAACACTGAACACGTTCTGCATACTTTCCCGCCAGAGGAGAGAGAATGTCCACAAACCGCTTCAATTCTCTGACCGAGGGCCTGCCACCCACTTACTGGTTGATCTGGACCGGCACGCTCATCAACCGTCTTGGCGGCTTCGTTATCCCTTTTCTGACACTTTATCTGACCAGCCAGCGCGAGATCCCGGTCAGCCAGGCTGCATTAATGGTTTCGCTTTTCGGAGCCGGTTCCTTCATCGCCCAACTAACCGGCGGCGAGCTGAGCGACCGGCTCGGCAGGCGCCCGGTCATGTTGACCAGTTTCATGGTCACGCCCGTTGCGATGGTGGTTCTCGGCCTGTCACACGCCATTCCCTTGATCGCCATATCGACCTTTGCCGTTGGCTTCTTCACCGACCTGTACCGCCCGGCAGTCGGCGCTGCCATTGCGGACCTGGTCCCCTCAGAATCGCGCACGCGAGCTTACGGCTATAACTACTGGGCCATCAACCTGGGCGCAGCCATCGCGCCTGTCATCGCCGGGTTGTTGGCAAAATACACATATCTGGCCTTGTTCATCGGCGATGCATTGACCACCCTGGCCTTTGGCTTGATCGTGTACTTCGGCATCCGCGAGACCCGCCCTGTAGAAGCGCAGGAGGCGAAGCATGCCACCCCGCGCGAACGACTGGCACAACTCAAGCGCGAGCCTATCCTGCTCCTTTTCTCGCTGCTGGCATTGTTTTTCGGCCTCGTTTATATGCAGGGTTTTGTTACGCTTCCTGTGGACATGAGTTCGCATGGCCTTGGCCCCGAGCAATACGGTCTGGCCATCGCCGTGAATGGATTCCTGATTGTGCTGATCAGCATTCCAATCAGCAACATGTCCAGGCATTGGCCGCGCTTCGCAGCCATGGCCGTAGCAGCAGTTTTTCTTGGTCTCGGCTTCGGATTTACGGCCTTTGCAGATTCATCGCTGCTCTTTGCCTTGAGCGTAGCCATCTGGACGTTGGGCGAGATCGCCGCTTCTGCGGTCGCTCCGGCCATCATCGCCGACCTGGCGCCCGTGGAACTGCGCGGGCTGTACCAGGGCATCTTCGGCTCCGCCTGGGGGCTGGCGTTTTTCATTGGCCCTTTGCTGGGCGGGTGGATTTTCGAACACATGGGAGCGAATGCGCTGTGGGGGAGCTGCCTGGTGCTTGGGCTGCTGCTGGCGTTGGGCTACCTGGGGATGAGCGCTCCGGCCAGGCGGCGCATGGAAAAGAGCGAAGCCACATAAACTTGCAGTCCTCCTCGCGATGACCCACACCCTCAGATATAATTCCTGTTAGGACTTATGCAGCTCGCGAAAGGATACCGAAAATAAGGGGGGCGTGCTGCGCACGCCCCCCTTATTTTCGGGTTTCTCCCAATCAACTGCGTAACTCCTGCCTGCATTAACTTTTAGCAGCCTACACTTAGACGAGGTCTAAGTCCACTTGAAGCCAAGCAAGCCAAAAGGAGCATAAGTAAGTATGAACAAACCTCCCCTTTGGGTCCGCCTGCCGTTGACTGCTCTCGGAATTTCGCTTTTTGCAGTTCTTATCGTAACGATCATTGGCCTGATTTATGGTTGGGAAACGGTTGATTACAGCAATGGCATGTTCATTGGCGGGGCAGTTGCAATTTCAGTTGCCATCCTCAGCTCATTTGGCGGTTGGGGCAATCGCGCCGATTTCAAGCAAATGTATAGTCAGTCGGCCGGACAAATGTCCCTCGCTGAGCGTAGCAGGCTTTGGGTCCAGGATATGGCGCGCGGGTACAACGCAGTCCTGTTGATGTCCATCGTCGGCCTGTTGTTGATTGGACTCTCCATCCTGATCGGCTCCACCCTGGATTAAACCATGCCGCGGATTTACGAAAACCAATCCCCCACTGCCTTCCAGCGCCTGCCCGAATACACGCGTGACGATGACTGGATCCGGGCTTTCCTGCGCGAAGCCAAAGTCGGACATATCGCTTCTACCTGGGACGACCAGCCGTTCCTGACCCCCAGCAATTTTTGGTTCGACGAAGGGAACCAGCGCATCATCTTCCACTCGAATATTAGCGGACGTGTGCGCTCCAACCTCGAGCGCAATCCAAAAGTCTGTTTGGAAGCCAGCGAACTGGGAAAATTGCTGCCCTCCAACATAGCGCTGGAATTTTCGCTGCAATTTCGCAGTGTGATGGTGTTCGGGAGCGCGAGGATCATCGAAGATGCAGATGAGAAACGGGCTGCGTTGAATGGCCTGATCCAAAAATATTTCCCCGCGATGGAAGCAGGCCGGGAATATCGCCCCATTACCGATGTGGAACTCAAACGCACGACCGTCTATGCCATCGAGATCGAATCCTGGAGCGGTAAGGAAAACTGGAAAGAGCGCGCCGATCAGTCGCAGGAATGGCCTGCGTTGGATGATAGTTGGTTTGAGTAAGGTGGTACAATTGTAATATCAGGATATTGCAATTGGAGTATACACATGAACACTCAAGTGAGTATTGGTCAGGTAAAACGAGATATCTCTGAGCTGGTCAACCGTGTGACCTATGCTGGAGAACGCATCATCCTTACCTCCCGGGGCAAACCAAAGGCGGCATTGATCAGCATGGAAGACTACGAGCGCCTACTCAAGAGCGAGAGCCGCGCTACCGACATCCAGAAATGGCTGGCGGAAACGCGCGTCTTCTCCGGCAAGATCGAGATACGCCGAGGCGGACCGGTCGATGTGGATGTCATTCTGGATGCTTCCCGGAATGAATTAGAGGATCGATGACCGACGGCATGGTCATCATCGACGCCAGTGTAGCGATCAAGGCCATCCTGCCTAACCCGCTTCAAGGATATTGCCTTGCCCTGGTGCAGACCTTTGCCGAAGTCCAGCCCGTCTCTCCGGCGCTATGGGCCTATGAAACCACCTCGGCCATCTCCAAAGCCATCCACTTTGAACAATTAACCGAAAACGAGGGGCGCCAGGCATTGGAAAAAATAGAGGCGCTTGGGATACGTCTATTTGTCCCAGATATCGAGCAGAATAGAAACGCTTTCGATTGGACGCTGCGCCTGAAACGCGCCTCGGCGTACGACAGTTTCTATCTTGCCCTAGCGCAAGCGCTCAAATGCGACTTCTGGACCGCGGACAAAAGGCTTTACAATGCGCTTGCGGATGCGCAATTCGAATGGTTACACTGGATCGAAGAACTTACACCGTAGAGTAACTGATCGTTACCATCCGTTGTAAATCGTTTCTTTCCCACAGAGCACACAGAGAATAAAAACTTTGTGTGCTCTGTAGTGAAAACAGGAGCCCCCATGGAACAAAAAGCCGGTGCCCAGATCAGCCAGCGAGCCTTTATCCAGTCGCTGGCTATTTTATTTGTATTGATGATGATCGCAGGGATCCTGACCCTGGTCATCCCGGCGGGACAATATATTCGCATCGAAGCCGACGGTCGCGAGACGATCGATCCGGCTTCGTTCCGGTTCATTGAGCGCCCCAACTATCCTATTTGGCGCTGGTTCCTGGCCCCTATCGAGGTGCTTGGCAGCGAAAGCGGGTTGACCATCATCGTCATCATCGTGGTGCTTTTCTTTGTGGGCGGCGCCTTCGCCGTGCTGGATAAGACCGGCACCATCCGCGCCTTTATCGGCAGGATCGTGCGCCGCTTCCGGGAGCGCAAGTACCTGCTGCTTATGGCGGTCTCGTTCGCGTTCATGTTCCTGGGCGCATCGCTCGGTACCTTCGAAGAAGTCGTGTTGCTGGTGCCGGTCATGATCGCGCTGTCCTACTCGCTCGGCTGGGACGCGCTGGTCGGCCTGGGCATGTCTATCCTGGCGACCAACATGGGCTTTTCCGCAGCGATTGCCAACCCGTACACGCTGGGTGTATCCCAACAACTGGCCGGGTTGCCGCTCTTTTCCGGGGCATGGCTGCGTATCATTATCTTTCTGGTTATCTACGGCATCTTTGCCGCCTTCCTGAGCGCCTATGCGCGCAAAATCGACCGGGACCCGCAAGCATCCCTGGTGCACGGGGAAGACAGCGCCGAACGCGAAAAGTATCGAAGGATGGAAGCTGCTTCCTTCAGCGAGGAAAACCCCGAACAAAACCGCGCCATGTCTTTCTTCGGCCTGTTCCTATTAATAATCCTGTTCGTGATGCTGGCTGGCCCGTTCGTGCCCGCCATTTCCGATTATGCCCTGCCCATCGTCGGGCTCCTGTTCTTGATCGGCGGCCTGGGCGCGGGATTCCTCTCGGGCGCAGGCGGCAAGACCGTTTGGCGAGGGCTGGTTGAAGGTCTGGGCGGACTCGCGCCCTCCGTCCCGCTGATCCTGATGGCGGCCAGCATCCGCTACATCATCGACAGCGGCGGCGTCACCGATACCATCCTGCACGCGGCCGCCGAACCGTTCGGGGACCTGGGTGCTTTCCCCGCCGCGCTGGTCGTCTACGCGCTGGCGCTCGGCATCGAATTCTTCATCGCCTCCGGCTCAGCCAAGGCCTTCCTGATGATGCCGATCATCCTGCCGCTGGCCGACCTGATCGGCGTCACCCGCCAGACCGCCGTGCTGGCCTACATTTTCGGCGACGGCTTCTCCAACCTGGCCTATCCCACCAACCCGGTGCTGCTGATCTGCCTCGGCCTGACGATTGTCAGTTATCCCAAATGGCTGCGCTGGACGGCCAAATTATGGCTGTGGGTAATCCTTACCACCATCGCGTTTCTGGGGATTGCGGTCGCGATCAACTACGGACCGTTCTAACCCCAAAGGCACGAGGACACCGGGACACAAATTTTCTTTGATTTGATGTAGTCTATAGTCTCCGACTTTGGCTCCAATGTCGTGAGACATTGGACTCCTGTGATGGTATTTGAATATGACTTATTTCCCCACTTCCTACGAAGAATCACGCGAACGCTTCAGACTCAGCCTCGGCCTGCTCCAGTCCAAATGGCCCGATGCGCGTCTGGAGAGCCTCCCGTTAAAAAACCACCCCGATCTGTCCATCGACTGGATCTGGGCCGAACCGCGCAAAAAAGAAAATCTCGTCATCATCTCCACCGGCGAGCACGGCATCGAGGGCTATGTCGGTGCGGCGATGCTGAAAGTTTTCATCGAAGAATTCGTCCCGCGCCTGGACTCGGAACAGACCGGGCTGCTGCTCCTCCACGCGCTCAACCCCTGGGGGATGAAACATCGCCGCAAGGTCAACGAAAACAGCGTGGACCTGAACCGAAATTTCGTCCTAGATGGCAATTTTGACCCGGCGATCAACCCGGAGTTCAAGCAAGTAGCGTATCTGATCAACCCACAAAACCGGATGCGATCCTTCGCCCTCGAAAACCTGCGCTTCTGGATACGAGTGATCAAAGCTTTGTCCACTTCGGGATATGCGGTCACCTCGCGGGCAACCTTACTGGGACAACATCACACGCCTAATGGCTTCTACTACGGCGGGAGGAGCTACCAGGAAAGCACAAGGTTGGCGATGAGGCTTTACAGCCAGGCGTTGGATGACTATGAAAACGGGATCCAGTTCGACATGCACACCGGTTACGGTCCGCGCTACCAGATGACGGTCCTCGTTCCGGCGTACGCCCCCCTGCCCTCGGCTGAAGCCATGCAGAAATTCAACTACCCGCTGGTACAAAAAATCGATGCCAACGAGTTCTACGCCATCAGTGGCGATATGGGGGAGTATTATTATCGCCTGGTAGCGAATAAATACCCTCACAAGCATCTATTTGCCTGCGGGTTTGAATTCGGCACCTTCGGCGACTCGCTGCTGGCGCGCATCCGCAGTTTGAGAGCCATGGTTTTCGAAAACCAGTTACACTGGCATGGCGCGGAAAGTGAAAAGACTGCGGAACAGGTCCGCGCTGAGTTTGAAGAGTTATATTATCCAAGTGAAATCAAATGGCGCGAGAAAGCATTAACCGACAGCCGGCAGGCCTTCGAGGGCATCCTACGCGCTTATCAACTGCTAAAATAATATCTGAGCATGATGCAACCAATCAGCATCCTGGTCGTAGAGATAAATAGTCACTTATTCAAGAAATGGAGATCATCATGTCAGAAGAAAAAGTTCGCACGGAAGAGTTCAGCGTCAATGGTGAAGACCTGCTGGGCAAGGTCAAGGAAATCATCCATGAAGGCAACATTCGCCGGATCATCATCAAAAAGAAAGACGGCGGCACCGTCATGGAAATCCCGATGACTCTGGGCGTCGTCGGCGCGCTGATCGCTCCCCAACTGGCTGCCATCGGCGCCATCGCTGCCCTGGTCACCGAAGCAACGGTATTGGTCGAGAAAGTGGAAGAGTAGCTAAACTGCTCAAAAAAACAGGATGTGCTGGTTCTCTTACAAGCACATCCTGTTTTTTGTTTTACGCGAAGACCCTACTCGACCGGGATCTCCTTGTAGACCTTGTTCACGTCAATACCTTGCTGCTTGCGATAGGCGCTGAAGCCAAAGTAGATGCCTGCGGCCAAAGCATACATGATGATCATGAACACCATCGAGGTGCTGTTCTGCCAGCCGATGCCGTACAGGTAACCAGGATCCCAGAACCAGACCACCAGCAGCCAGTCCAGGAAGGCGAAGAAGACCAGCCCTGCGGTCGTGATCAGGGGCAGTTTCTCGCCGGCGAGCACTTTTCGCCCGATGAATATCGCCACGTAGGCCAGCATGACAACATTGAGTACGCTCAGCAACGCAATCAACACAATGATGGCCTGCGTCAGGCCAGTCTGGTCGCCCCATTGGGCGAAGACCTGCCCGGCATAGCTATAGGTCAAATAGACCAGGTAGCCGGCTGCCACCACGTAAAGCACCGTTACCAGCCAGCTTAACCAGGAGGGCATGATGTAACGAGCAATTGGCGAGCCTTCAAAGATCTCCTTCTGACGCCACGGCAGCAGGATGCCTGCCAGTGTAGATCCGAGGAAGGTGACCGCGATAACCAGCGTCGCATCCAACACAATGGATTTGAACCCGACGATGTTGTAGGCATACAGGATCGAAATGATCACCGATGGGATCACCATCAGCAACAGCGCGTTGATCGGGGTGCGCGTGCGCGGCTCGATCTTCGAGACCCATTCGGGCAGCATGCGGTCGAGCGCAGCGGCAAAGATCACGCGCGTCGAGGAGAGGAAGACCGTCCCGGACCAGCCGAACCACCACATGCCGACGAGGAAGACAATAATGAGTTGCAGAGCCCGGCTCGAGGTCAGGAAGGAAACGAACTGCACCGGATAGGGCCAAACG
>Ga0105091_10001369_pt1 | contig 10617 bp, 5 predicted proteins | sample PPLLak1March2015_FD_87022 | JGI IMG/M metagenome (GOLD analysis project Ga0105091, IMG submission 87022) | Freshwater sediment microbial communities from Prairie Pothole Lake near Jamestown, North Dakota, USA - PPLs Lake P7 Core (1) Depth... | ecosystem: Environmental > Aquatic > Freshwater >... | reverse complement strand
CCTACTCCCCCTGATGGTTTGATTTATATCTATACAGTTAGTAAGACCTATCAAATTGTTACTGGGCAAGCAATGGCTCGCTCATCCGAGGGGGATGAGCAACCTGTCAATTTTGACTTTCATGCGCGTTGCTCTATTGACATTGTCAACAAGGAACAAACGAACTGTTCCGGCGCTGATTCTTTGACAAATTCATCAACACCCCTATCAAGCAATACCAGTATTACTAATTTTCGCGTACAACAAATGTCGGATAATCAAATCAAAGTTACAGTGGATTATGTTTACAATGGTGACCATGGCAACGATGTGAATTTAGGCATTTATGTACTACACGACGGCGAGAAAATGCCGTGGTTTGGATGGGATTCGGCGGTAATTAGTACTGGCAAGGGCACTGTCTCAACACGAATATATTATGGTTATAAAGACCCGCCGCAAACAACAACCACCGAAAAAATCATTGTGACCTTATATGCGAATGATGATCCAGCTTTCTTTGAGGAGACGTTTGATTATCAGATGGTCTGGAATCTAGCGCAGTAGAGCACATAGATTCATATTGCCACAAAAGAGTAGCTGCACTAAAACGCTGGCTAACACAGCGTGCACTTGACTGGCGGGTACGCGCCGCGTTTTCAGGCAGTTTTCTCGGCTCAAGCCAGTTCCGTTATAAGGGCGTTCCCTCGTCCCACCCGCCAGCAAGTAACGCCAGCCGTTGGGTGGCTAAGACAATTGGCTATAGGCTTGCTACCAATATAAAAAATAAGACAATGACGATAAAACTGTTTTGCAAGAAAACGATATGGATGATTTTCCTGACCAGTTGCGTTTCGGCACCTGTTCAGGCAACCGACATGAACAGTCACTTAATAACTCCCTCTGTAACTATGTCGCCAGTGCCTACCACAACAACTTTCATTGCTCCTGTTCTCACCGAAAAACCCCCTCTTTCGCCCACAGAAAGAGAGGCTACTATCAAAGAACTTATGGCAACGAATGCGGGTTGTAGTCTTCCCTGCTTTTGGGGAATTACTTCAGGTATCACAGATTGGAAAACTGCTGCAAATTTCCTCCAGTCCATTGGCGCTACCGTTGGTGATGTCGAAGTAAATTCAGGGACACATTATCATTCGGTAGTGTTCAAAGATGAAAACCTAACAACGGGCGATAGCTTTGGCTTTTCGGAAACTTTGAACGTTGTCGATTCAATCTTCGCAAGCGGAAATCTTTATGGTTCCTCAACGCGTAATGTGAAAGATTTTACTTCTTTGTGGGCATTATATTCTCCAAAGAAAATCCTCAATAACTATGGCATTCCTTCGCGCGTACTTCTTAGCTCTGTGTTCGCGCCTGGACTTGGGGATGGTAGACACGGTTACACCCTATGGGTGTTTTATGATCATTTGGGATTTATGGTTCGATATGACGGCACTGTTCCTGATTTGCCTGTATATCATATATGCCCTCAATTTCAGGAGGATGGAGACATTACTCGAATTGACTTAGCATTACAAAATCCTTCGAATTCATCCCCATTAGAATTACAAGATTCTATTTTAGGAGGATCAGCAGCTCCTCGAGTTATTCTGTCCATTGAGGATGCCGCCGGGATCAGCGTACCAGAATTTCAGAAACTTTTCGCGAGAGAAGAAAGCTTGCCCTGCTTTGATACTCCTCGTGAGATTTGGAAAATAAAGCAATAGAAGCAATCTATGAAGATCCCAAATATACAGCAAGCCACCCAACACAGCGTGCACTTGACTGGCGGGTACGCGCCCCGTTTTCAGGCAGTTTTCTTAACTCGAGCCAGTTCCGTTAAATGGCGTTATCTTGTCCCACCCGCCAGCAAGTAACGCACGCCGTTAGCTAGCCCATCCAGATTGACATGTGAGGGATTACCATGAAAATCAATATTGACAGTCTCGCTGACAAATTGGAAAGTCTTGTACAGGCATTTGCGCCCGTATTAGCTATACCACTATATATTTTCATCGCATGGGTTTCGCTGGCATTAACCAGCATTATCGCAGTGGCATGGTTTAACCTGCCATATTGGGAATTTGGGTATACTGATTACATTTTGGCATCTATTCTCTTATTACTTATATGGCTCTGTATGTTCCTTCAAAAAATGGATTCAAGCAAAGATTATCCTGAGCAGATTCTTGTGTTCTTTAGAGACCCAACTTATTTTAGCCCTGCCGCGCGGGAAAAACTAAACTCATATTCAGGAACGAATTCCCATCAGACCGTCTATTACTCCGTACCAGAGTTCAAGTACGTTGTTCTGGTTGTAGATAAGAAAAAGACTTACTGGTTACATCCTCAGAGAAAAGGCAGAAGATATTTTTCCGATCAATGGGTAATGGTTGATGTCAATGAGTTTGGAATATGGGTTGCAGAAAGATCTTCACTAGAACTTGAAGGGTATAAAGATTACGCTGTGTCTGTGGGTGGTCGCACACTTATACCTTGGAGCAATATACTGAGGTTGAAGGCGACCAATGAAGATTTAGATTTAATAGCTGTTTACAAAAATTATAGGATTTCAGATTCGTTTTCTGCTTGGTAAAGGAATCTTCTTTGTACAACCGTAGGCTAGCTAACACAGCGTGCACTTGACTGGCGGGTACGTGCCGCGTTTTCAGGCAGTTTTCTTGGCTCAAGCCAGTTCCGTTAAAACGGCGCTACCTCGTCCCGCCCGCCAGCAAGTAACGCACACCGTTAGGCGGCGCGCAAATAGCAAGCGACAATTCACAGAAAAGCTAATGTTCCATCGGAGTATCATGGCTTAAAATGAGTACCACTGCATTATTCATTGAATTACTTGTCATCGGGCTTGAAGCACTTGCTTGGATCGCATTGCTCATTGGTATTTTCTTTGGTTTAGATTGGATTACATCTTTGGGCGTCGCATTTGAAAAAGCAAGTGGGTTTACCACCGTGGTCGTAATTGGAATTGCATACCTAATAGGAATCATCGTTGATGAAATCTGTGATGCACTCGTTAGTCCTTGGACAAATCGCATAAGGTCTTCTGTACGAGAAAAGGGTCATCCAGAAATGTGGGATATGCAGTCATATGTTCTTACGTACTCGAAAGAAGTGACCGAACAACTCGGATATGTTCGGAGCCGCATCAGAATCACACGGTCTTCAATCTTCAATTTGGGATTGATAGGTATTTTGGCGATAGTCTTTATATCGAAACAGGTGTCAATCCCCGTTGATGCAAAGTCCAGTCTAATTTTGTTTGTGGCGATTACCAGCGTTGTTATAGTTGGCATGACCATCTTTGTCTACTGGCGTACTGAGTTGTCCTATTGGTTACGAACGAGAAGTGTTTATAAGTCCCTTACAGAACTCGCGCCGCGATCAACTCGTGTGCAGTCTAAACGTAACAAGAAAAGCAAGTAAGAGGAGCAAGATGCCGCCTAACACAGCGTGCACTTGACTGGCGGGTACGCGCCGCGTTTTCAAGCGTTTTCTTTGGCTCAAGCCCGTTCCGTTAAAATGGCGTTACCTCGTCCCTCCCGCCAGCAAGTAACGCAAGCCGTTGGGCGCCGAGTAATTAGGAGTCCATATGTCGGAGAACAAAGTATTAGTTGACAATTGGACATTAGAATTGGCTGCTTCAGTGCTTGCGGGCGCAAGTCCGTTACACTATCCACATAAAGAAGAGAGGAGATTAGGCTCGAAAGATAGCCTTCGCAACGAACGGGCGCAAGCACTGCTACATTTCCTAGATCTAATTATCATGTATGACACCTTGGTTGTAGATGCAGAGAGGGAGTTTGCTTGGACGCGTTTCGAAGGAATGAAATCCATTAGCCTAATGGCGTCAAGAGTCAGACTTAGTGAACGTGCCAAAGCAAAAATTCGATCAACTTTTCTTAACGTACCAACAGAAAATGAAGCTCCTGAGATAGCGGAGGGAGCACTATACTATTTGGGTCTCGCAAATCTCTTGGGTCTAGATTACTGGGCTGCGCCAAAAAGAGTTGAATTCTTGAGCGAGAGGTTAAGTTTTGGGTATAAAAAAGGTTTCGTATCAATTTTAGGGAGTTACGCGGACGAAAAAATACGCTCACTCGCACAAGAGTTTTTAGAAAACAGTATGTTAAATGATTTGCAAAACACCTTATATTTTCCTGGTTTTGGAGCACGTGTATTATTAGACTGTAATTCACGAACAGAAGTACTCGAAAAAGCACTCGCTTTTAGGGAATCACGAGAGTGCAAAGCATTTAGAGCTTGGCTTACTGAAATGAATAATGCCACTGAAAATGGAAACTTAAGTTTTGTCATAAAGAGTCTAAATGATATACAATCGCTTTTAGCTGATTTGCGGAAAGAGTTGGGAGTGCGAAGATTTAATGGGAAGGCAGAATTGGCAATTGGCTTATCGCCTTCTTTAACTATTGGCTTAGAAACAATAAATCCGATGCTTGTGCAGTTCAAAAATAAGAAATTACATTTATCATTTATGCGACGGCACTTTCATAGAGCATTAGAAAGTTCAAACATACGGGTTCAAATTCGGCGTCTCTTTCCAGAGTTATGTGTATGAAAAAGCGCCCAACACAGCGTGCACTTGACGCTGGGGAGTCTGCGCGTTTTACAGGCATTTTCCACGCCTCAGCCTTTTTCTCATCGGACGGCGTTCCGCCGCCCGCCCCAGCGCAAGTAACGCACACCGTTGGGCAGATCTGACCTTGCATCCGAAGGTTGTAATAATATTTATATTGGAGTAACCTATGGACTGACTTCGGGAAGGCCAGCCAGGCCGCAGAAGCCGTCAATCTACAAGAAACTTTGTAAAATAACTATGCTAAAACCAAACTGGGATATTTTTAAAGCAAAATTTAGTGAAAACCCTGAAAACAACTTCGAGTGGTTTTGTTACATTTTGTTTTGCAAGGAATTTAATAGACCGTTTGGTATTCATCGTTACAAAAATCAATCGGCAATTGAAACGGATCCTATTGAAGTAAATGGGGAATTGGTTGGTTGGCAAGCTAAGTTTTATGAAACTACACTATCAAAACATAAAAATGATTTCATTAGCATGATTGAAGGTGCGAAGAAAGATTACCCCGGAATTTCCAAATTAATTATTTATACAAATCAAGAATGGGGACAAAATAAAGGGAAAGATCCAAAAAGTAAGAAAGATGTCGAAGACAAAGCAAAGGAATTGAATATTGAGTTGGTTTGGAAACCCGCCAGTTTTTTCGAATCCTCATTTGTGACTAGCGAAAATGAAATTATTGCGTATCATTTTTTTAGCCTAAACGAAAGTATTCTCGACCGAATCAAAGAACAACAAAGGCATACTGAATTTGTTTTATCTGAAATACAAACCGATATAACCTTTCGTAACCAAAGCATTGAAATTGATAGGGGTAAAGTGTTGGAGCAAATAAAGACGTCCCCTCAAGTCTTAATTGTCAGTGGCGGCGGCGGAGTGGGGAAAACGGCAGTTATAAAAAAATTATATGAAAATTCGAAGAACGTTTATCCCATTTATATCTTTAAGGCAACCGAATTTGGTTTTGGAAACATTAATGACATCTTTACAGGTTTCAATTTCCAAGACTTTATAAATGCTCATAAGGATGAGACAAGCCCAACAGTCATTATAGACTCTGCAGAAAAAATATTAGATCTAAAAAACAGGGATCCATTTAAGGAATTCTTGTCAATACTTATGGTGAATAATTGGAAAATAATTTTTACAACAAGGGATAATTATTTGGGGGATTTGAATTATGAGTTTTCTGAAATTTATAAGATTGTCCCCTTGAACATAAACTTGCCAATTTTAGGATCGGATGAATTGGTTGCAATTTCGAGTAAGTTTAATTTTTCGCTCCCTAAAGATGAAAAGCTGCTAAACATTATTAAGATTCCATTTTATCTGAGCAAATACTTAAAATTCTACAAAGAAGATTCTGAAATAAGCTACATGGGCTTTAGGGAGGATTTATGGAACGGGGAAATCAAGAAGGCCAAGCCAGCGCGAGAACAGTGTTTCTTAAAAGTTGCTTTTGAAAGAGTAAATAGCGGACATTTTTTTGTTACACCGAATTGCGAGACGCAAATTCTGGATGACGAATTAGGAAAAGACGGAATCTTAGGATACGAATCCCCTCACGGTTATTTTATTACACATGACATTTATGAAGAGTGGGCTTTGGAGAAAATTATTGAAAATGAATTTGTTCGAAAACCAAGTGTTCAAATCTTTTTTGATGGCATAGGGGAATCATTACCCATTCGTAGAAGCTTTCGTAAATGGGTTTCAGAAAAGCTTTTATTGAAAGATAACGCTATAAAGGGATTTATCGAAGAAGTTCTTGGGGATGAAGGGATAGAGTCATTTTGGAAAGATGAAATACTCGTCTCGGTTTTGCTTTCGGATTATTCAGAAACCTTTTTTGAAATTTTTGAAGACGAGTTATTAAGGGATAATCAAGAATGGCTAAAAAAAGCAACCTTTCTTTTGCGCATTGCTTGCAAGGAGGTTGATGATGATTTCTTTAAACAACTGGGGATTAAGAAATTAAACAATATGTTTTCGTTAAAGTACGTTCTTACCAAGCCGAAAGGACAAGGCTGGAATAGTCTCATTAAATTTGTTTTTGAACATTTGGCTAATATCGGCATAAAAAATATTGATTTTATTTTGCCAGTTATCAATGATTGGAACAGGAAGTTCAAATCTGGAGCAACAACCAGATTTTCGAGTTTGATTGCATTGCGATATTATCAGTGGGTTATCGATGATGATGTTCATCTTTCTCGTGACGATGCCAGCAATCACATTTTGCCGACGATTATTAATGGTTCGCCTGAAATCCAAAAGGAATTGGCAGACCTTTTCGAACTGGTTATCAAGAATCGATGGAAAAATTATAGAGACCCTTATTATGATTTGGTGAAAACTATATTGACAAAATTGGAGGGGATAGATGTTGCCAAGGTACTTCCGGGTTATGTTTTGCAACTAGCCGATCTGTTTTGGACATACTCTCCCAAAAACGGTCATTCGTTGTATGGCTCATCAAGAATGGGTGTAGAGCAATATTTTGGTGTAGAAGATGATCATACAGACTATTTCCCAGAGAGTTCCTACCAAACCCCAATATACTGGCTACTTCAATTTTCGTTGAAAGAAACAATAGACTTTATTTTAAGCTTTACGAATAGAGCTGTGAAACGTTATGCGGAGTCTGACTTAGATAAACATGAGCCCCATGAAGTGGATGTGTTTTTTGATGGAGGAATATCTTCCAAACAATATATAAGCAGCAGACTCTGGGGCAGTTATAGAGGGTTGGGGGTATCTCCGAATGTTTTTGCATCAATACATATGGCATTAGAGAAATTCTTCCTCGAGATAGGGAAACACGCAGATACTAAGTTATTAGCGGGCTGGCTTTCTTATCTTCTTGAAAACTCAAAATCCGCATCTATCACTGCGGTTGTAACTAGTATTGTTTTAGCATATCCTGAGAAAACTTTTGATGTTGCTAAAATTCTATTTAGAACAAAAGAATTTATTCTTTACGACACCAGCAGGATGGTTGCAGACTTAGGACAAAAGAGTTCTCTTTTGGCGTTTAAGAATAGTTTTGGAGGCATTTCTAGATATGAAGATGAAGTCCACGAAGATGAAAGGTTGAAGGCTTGCGATGATGAGCATAGGAAGTGGGCTTTAGAACACCAATTTTTGAAATACCAACTTTTCAAAGATGATGAAACTTCTGATGCGGAAGCCAAAAACCGACAAGATATTTTGTGGGAAATTCTGGATAATTATTACAAAGCGTTACCAGATCCGTCACAAGAAACAGAAGCAGATAAAACCTGGAGGTTGTTTCTTGCAAGGATGGATAGAAGAAAAATGAACCTTACCACTGAGAGAACCGATGGTGGTTTAATAATCAATTTAAATCCCGAGATTGAACCAGAACTAAAGGAATACAGTGAGAAAACGCAACAGAAAAGCTTAGAGCCAATGAAATACACGTCGCTTATGCTGTGGGCGAGCTATCGAATGCGTAGTGACGAAAAATATAAACAATACGAAAAATACGAGCAGGATCCTTTACTTGCGTTGAAAGAGGCGCAAGAGATTGCGCAAAAATTACAGAGCGCCAAAGTTCCTCAACTTTACCAGTTCGAATATTCAGAAGAAGAAGCTTTTTTTCTCTACAATCATTCGATTCCATCAGACGTTTGTTCTGTGTTGGTAAGAGATTATTCTAGTGTTCTTTCAGATAGCAACAAAGAATTTTGTAAAAATATAATTTTAGATTATGCATCTCTGTTCCTACATGAAAACTACAGATACCAAATATCCGATGGGACGCAATCGGCGATTTCAGTTCTGCCTTTATTAATCAGTGAGAATTCAAGCGATGTGAAAGTATTGTTGTTACTAGCGCTTTTCAATGATTATCCAGTTGATATGGCTCATACGCGTTTTAGTGCTTTTTCTATTATGGCGATTCAGAAACTATGGGGAAGCAACCTTGATGATGCTCAATCGCTGTTATTCGGCTATTTGATTTTCAAGCCAAAATACGATGCTATTCGAAAAAGACTATTCAGTGAAAATCATAAAAGGGGAGTTTATGAGGTCCGTGGGCATGATGTGACAAAGGCATTTCTGGAAGAAAATGAAACAGAATTAGAAAAGGTAGTCGAAAACAAATTACCTATAGGTGATTTAGAAGGCATAAGTAAAATTGACTTAGAGATTCTAAGAACAGCTTTCCAGTTAATTCCGCAAAGAACAAACAATGAAGTACACAAAAAACTTGCAAAAGGAATTATTTCTGCTTTTGCCGAAGAACTGCTTTCAAAGGACAGAGACAGGAATGATAAAGTCGAATATATGGTTAGGCATGATTTTTTGGAAAAATTCGCCTGGTTTGTTCTGAGTTCCCCAAAAGAAGAAATTGCAGGCTATTTAACTCCAGTGCTCAGTAGATTTAATAATTCAGAGATAATCGCTGATTTGTTAAAAGAATTTGTGTATGCCGAGGATCACTTGAATGAATATGAGAATTTTTGGGAGGTTTGGAATTTGTTTAGAAGCAAAATAGTGGAATTGTGTAAAAAGGGAGACAGCCGTTGGTATACAGAAACAATTATTATGAGCTATCTCTTTGCTCAAACCCCTTGGAAAGAGACTGCTACTGAATGGCACACATTAAAGGATGAAAACAAAAGGTTCTTTAGAGATATTGTCAAGGAAATCGGGCACTGTCCATCTGCACTATATTCGATTTCGAAGTTATTGAATGATATTGGGAGTTCCTATTTGACAGATGGAGTATCTTGGATTTCATATATGTTGGGTAATAATAAAGAATTATTGGACGCAAAGTTAGAGACTAATACTCTGTATTACTTAGAAAACTTGGTAAAAAAATATGTCTATGAAAACCGTGAGGAAATAAAGAGAACGAAAAAACTAAAACAGGATGTTTTATTAATACTTGATTTCCTGACAGAAAGAAGCTCAGTCGTTGGGTACTTGTTAAGAGAAAATATGCTTTGACCACACTTTACATGCAGGTTTTCGAACCTATGCTCCAATTCAAAACTTCTTACAAAATCTGCCCAACAAAGCGTGCACTTGACTGGCGGGTACGTGCCGCGTTTTCAAGCATTTTCTTGGCTCAAGCCAGTTCCGTTAAATGGCGTTACCTCATCCCTCCCGCCAGCAAGTAACGCAAACCGTTAGCCCGCCTGAACGTTACTGAAAAAGATATGGTAGTAGTCAGCATCTACTGAGGAATCCAAAATGATCGACATCGTTCTTATAATATTAATTTTAACATTCGGCATTTTTGCTCTATGGCTGTATCAGTTTCCTAAAAGCGAAAATACTGAATATACTTTCCTCTCAATATATAACTCAGGACAAGCTGTATTTAATATATCCCAACTTGAGTTAATTAAGAAGAAATGGCTTGATAAACCGTTCTCGCACATTGAAGTAATTTTATACCCGCTTATGATTTTCTTCTTGGTGTTCGGTATTTCTCTGGTTAATAGCATTATCGTACTAAGAACAGGAATAGAAAACTCAAGTCCACTGTTTGTAGTGTTTGGGGGAATTGGTTCACTTATCTGGTTTCTCCTTTCCGTAATAGCTCTCTTGCAGAGTAAGGTAACCTTTAAGAATATCAAGGAAAGCATTCAATCACAACCTTCCTATACGAATCCAAATACAACACCTAGTGATGGCTTTCAAGACACTGGGAACATTTATATTGGTGGAACTACAATAAAAAATTGGGAAGCTTCAGCCTGGGAATTTCCCCGCAAGTTTTCAGGTGTCGCTAAATTTCCCAAGAAGGTATACGAGGGAGATTCGGTCAACATTTCAGTTGAACTCATCCAAGAATTAGCAAAGTTGAGAGATGACAACCTAGAAACATTTCACACAAAGAAGACACAGGAAGGTTTATCTATTTCCTTAAATATCACAACTGAGAACAGCGACGCCGAGTTTCTTGAGCTAGAGCTCATCGCCGCAGGTTTTGTAGTAAGCGGAGAAAGAAACCAAAGGCAATGCTTATCTTCTAGTAATCT
>Ga0105091_10001367_pt1 | contig 10622 bp, 10 predicted proteins | sample PPLLak1March2015_FD_87022 | JGI IMG/M metagenome (GOLD analysis project Ga0105091, IMG submission 87022) | Freshwater sediment microbial communities from Prairie Pothole Lake near Jamestown, North Dakota, USA - PPLs Lake P7 Core (1) Depth... | ecosystem: Environmental > Aquatic > Freshwater >... | reverse complement strand
GTTCACCGGTGCCCAGCGCCGTGAGAATCGCCAGAGGAATGACCATCACCAGCACGCGGGTAATTCCGAGGCGGACGAGCGCCGCCCCGGCAGGAGCCGCGAGGACGGCAATTAACAGAACGCGATAGGCCGGGCTGCGGAAGCGGCGGAGAGCCAGGCCTATTCCGAATAAGGCCAGCGGCAGGGTTTGGCGCAGCAAATGACCATAGCCGAGTAAAACATGGCGGGACAGGTCCCAGTTGTTGGGCAAATACCAGTAAAGCGGATCCAGGCCATGAAGATATTCGGTGACAAAATAGGCCAGCTTCTGCCCCATTGGGATTTCCAGGATCCAGTAGGATCCCAACAAGCGCATCTGCCAGTTCATGGCATTCGGGTGGGTAATCCAGAAGCGAACGAAGGGCAGTGCCAGCAGCGCCGCCAGGCCCAGGCCGCGCAGTAGAACCCCGCGGTTCTGCCAATGGTACTTCAGGTCAGTCACAAACAGCAGCAGGCAGGTAACCATCAGGACCATGCGCATTCCGCTATACGAATACCACGCCAGAGTCCCTGATCCGACCGCGGCATAAAGATAGCGTGGTTTCTCCGTGCGGTAAAGCAGGTAAAAGTAAAGGAAGACCGCGTAGAGACTGGTGGCCAGGGCCGTCTCAAAGGCGGTGCGTGAGTGGAGGAACCAGGCCGGGGTGATTGACAGGAACAACACCGCCAACCAGGGATAGGGGCTTTTGAAAACCCGTTTGAGTATCAGACCAACCGAGACTGCAGCGACCAGCGTGACCAGCGCGGCGACGCCCCGGGTGACCCAGATTGCCTTCCCAAACAGAAAATAGGGCAAGACTTGTAGATAAACGGACGCGCTCAGATTGTACTGCGTGCCATTCAAGAAATAGGTGGGCAGCAGCTCGTTATTCGCGCCGCGGAAGTGGTCGCGCAGCAGGTCAGCGGCAGCGACTGTCTGGATGGCCTCATCGGTAAAGAAATAAATAGGGAATGATGGGAGGGAGTACAGGCGGGTGAAGGCGTAAATGCCCAGCGCCAGATAGAACAACCAGACCGGCAGGTCAGCAGCGCGCGCATTCGCCCAGGCCCTGAGCCGCACCCAACTGCCGGTCCGGGAGAGCGGCAGAGCAGCGTCGTCAAAGACCAGCAACTGGCGGCCGAGCAGGTGGCCATCGGAGGTGCGCGCTTCGACCTCTACATTGAGGCAGGTGCTGGCAGGGACTTCCAGAACCACACGCACCTGGGAAACGCCAGGTGGCAGTACTACTTCACTGGAAACAGAAGGAACCTCACTCGAAGCGGGCGTTCGTGGCTGTTCGGGTGAGGGCAGCTGCTGGCCAGTCTCCAGGGTCTCTTCGTGCTCCATTGGAAAGGATTATAGCATGGTGAGCAAAATGAACAGTCGCGGTCAAACAAAATATTCCCACTTGACAATTCTTCATCCAAAGCTAAAATATAGTCTATCCTGTTCTAAAGCACATGAATTTATGTGCTAAGGATCAGTAAACACTAAAAAACCGAATGACCAACGAGTCAAATTATGTGCTTTAACACATAAACAGCACAAAACCTGGAGCCATACATGCCAAACCAATTTAAACCCGAAATCCCCCGTTTCGAAACGCACCAGTATGGAGCCGTTGATTTTGAGGGGCAACACGTGCCATGCGCGTTCGGCGGAGAACCGGGGAACTATACTTCATTTGTTCTGGTAGAGGGCGTTTGCCAGATCATTGGAATACCGGTTGAAAATGAAATCGCCCGGATCCAGGAAAACCATTTACTGTCAGATGGCTTATTTTTGGTCTCATTCCCCATGTTGAATGAATCCGGCAAAACCATCCGGAGCGAACAGCCGGCGATTTCACTCATGCGCCTGCACACCTGGCTGGCTTTAATTCCGCCCGATATCGTTTCCAGCGATGAGATGCGAACGAAACTGGCCGCCACGCAGAAGCATTTCAGCGACGTGGTCTATGCCTACTTCGGCCGGCGCATCCTGCCGCCTGAGATCCGTGCGGAGGATGACCCCTATATTAGCGGAGAGCGGAAGAAGCTGTATGACATGCTTGAAGCGGCCAGTACGATGGACAACCGCCTCACTACCGTTGAGGGAAAAGTCGAAGAATTAATGATCGCCATCTCCGCGGGTGAAGAAGGCGACAATATCAGCGCTGACCAGCAGGAACAACTGCGAGCCATGATGGATATGCTCAGCAACCGCTATGAACAAAAGCACGGCAAGGGAACCCGAGGAGCGCTAATCAACGATGTTAAGAGAACGCATAACTTCCGCTTTTATAATGGAGTGACCAAAAAGGCCTGGCCAGGATTAGTGAGAGACTGCGTCTCCCGCTTCCGCCAATTAAACCCTGTGGGAATTCCTTTACCCCGTGTGTTCCAAATTGCACTGGATTCAGTCGGACAGAAGACGTTGTTTTAACAACGTGAGGCAGCCGTGAGCGAAAGCGATACGAACCTGATAAAACACCGGGTATACCTGTCTCACAATGTGTGGGGCGAGCTGAAGCTGCGCGCTTTCCACGAGCGCACCAGCGCCAGTGACCTGGTCAATTACGTGGTCGAACAATACCTGAAAGAGCGCGAAACGAGTGTGCCCTATACGACGATGAGATTGGCGATCCACCGCGCGCATGATCGGGATGAGGACCGCCAGGGCCGGTCGGTCTATTTTCGCCAGGATCTGTGGGACCGGCTTGAAGAGCTGGCGAAAGCAGAGAACTTCTCAATTTCCAGTCTAATCGAGAATCTGCTGGCGATTTACCTGGGCCTGGCTCCCCAGGTTGAAGCGAAAAGCGGCCCAGAAGAACTGGACCCAGACCGGTTCGTGCGGGTTGGCGGAAAAATCTATGATCTTGGCGATAACCCGTACATCATTGATTCCAATACTGGCCAACCGGTTGAAAAAGATCCCAAGGCTGGAAAAGGGAAACGGTAGCCGGGGCAAAGCGTTAACGGCCTGGCGAGCTGCTGGCAGCTTTACTCAATTCTTGACAGTTGCCAAATCTAGTATATACTGACTGTGCGATTGCCCCAGGGATATACGGATATGGGGCACACTCCTTTCTGGTTGCGAGAAATGACCAATACCATTACCAAAGAAATGTTTGCTCACCTGGTAGACCTGGCAGCACTGCAGATGGATGCTGAAGAGGCCGAATACCTGCGCCAGGAGTTGAATAATCAGCTGAATGCGATCAACGAGCTGGAAGCCATCCCGCTGGAAGAAAATATTCCGCTTACCTCGCATGGGGTGCCTTATACACCAGCGATCAGCCCCGCCCCGCGCCACGATACCTGGTACCCGTATCCCAATCCCGAGGACATTCTGGGCCAGGCGCCGCAGGCCGAAGACGGCTATATTATCGTCCCCGATATTCCTCACACGAATCTTGAATAGCAGGAAAAGAACATATGGAACTCTGTGACCTTTCCGCGTTCGAGTTGGGCAGGCTTCTGCGTCAGCGCAAGATTTCTGCGATGGAGATTCTCGATTCGGCACTGGCGCGCATCCGCGCGGTAGACGGGCGCCCCGGGACGGCCGAACCAGTCGAGGGCAACGGTGATCTCGCCAGGGAGGATGCGCAGCGGGTCCACGCATTTATCAGTTACACCGAAGACCAGGCCCGCGCCCAGGCAGACGCGGTTGATAAAAAGATCGCCAAAGGGGAAGACCCGGGGCTGCTGGGCGGGATTCCGTTCACTGTGAAAGATATTTTTTGTGTGCGCGGTACATATTCCACCGCGGCATCACGCATCCTGGCCAACTTCCGCTCGCCATACACCGCAACGCCGGTGGAAAGGATGCTGGCGGCAGGCGGATTGATGCTTGGCAAGGTCAACCTGGACGAATTTGCCTATGGATCATCGAACGAAGCAACAGCATTCCAGCCCAGCCCGCGCAACCCATGGAACCTGGAAATGGTAGCAGGTGGCTCCTCGGGCGGCAGCGCGGCATCCGTCGCGTCGGGCGAAGCGGTGCTTTCGCTGGGCACAGATACCTCCGGCTCGATCCGCCAGCCAGCCGCATTCTGTGGAGTGATCGGGATAAAACCAACCTACGGGCGGGTTTCGCGCTTTGGGCTGATTGCCTTTGCCTCCTCATTGGACTGCCCGGGGCCAATCGCGCGCACCGTAACCGACACCGCGATGATGCTGCAAACTATCGCCGGGCCGGATCGAAATGACAACACCGCGGCGGTCGTCGACGTGGGCGATTACCTGGCCGAGTTGGAAAAGGGCGTGCGTGGAATGCGGATTGGGCTCTCGCCGGACTACTTCCGAATTACCACACCCAACCCGGACGGTACGTTTAACGAAGAGCCTGTCCCGGCGGAAATTGCCAACACCGTTTATGACGCCGCCCGCCGGTTGAAGGCGATGGGCGCGGAAATCATCGAAGATGTGCCCATGCCAAACACGCGTTATGGCATCCCGGCATATTTCGTGATCAGCCGGGTGGAGGCTGCCTCCAACCTGCACCGTTACGATGGGGTGAAGTACGGTTATCGTATCCCAGAACCGGTTGATGACCTGCGTGAGATGTACAAACTCAGCCGCGCGCAGGGGTTTGGCCAACAGCCTAAACTGCGCATACTGATGGGAATGTACGTCTCGGCGGCGCAGTACAGCGCGCAGTATTACCAGCGGGCCCTGCGCGTTCGAACGATGATCCGGGGCGATTTCGTCAAAGCCTTCGACCCGAAAGGGCCATTCCGGCTGGACGCGCTGTTGACGCCGACAACACCAACGACGGCCTTCAGGCTGGGCGCGATCTATGGCGACTCGGTACTGATGCAGTACGCTGACCAACTAAACGTTAACGCGAACCATGCCGGGATTCCAGGCATTACGCTCCCGGCCGGCCTGGATGCGGGCGGCCTACCGGTCGGCATCCAACTGCTCGGCCCGGACTTTTCCGAAGCGAACCTGCTGCGCATTAGCCGGGCGTATGAGATTGCCACGCAGGATGAAGCCTGGCGAAAGGTTCGTCCGAAGGTTGTGCAGGAATTGGCATAGGAAAGAACGTGCCAGGCACTTTGGAGTGATTGAATGCAGTGTAAAGCCGGGTAGGTGAGGTGCTGGTAAAGCCTAAGTGCCAGGCACGAAGAGAAGAGGGAGAATGATGACCGAATACGAAGCCGTCATTGGGCTGGAAACACATATCCAGTTAAACACGAATACAAAAATTTTTTGCGCCTGCAAAGCCGATTCCTGGTTCGACCCGCCCAACACGAATATCTGCCCGGTCTGCACTGGGCTGCCGGGTGTCCTGCCGGTATTGAATGAAGCCGTGGTGGAGAAAGCCGTTCTGCTGGCATCGGCCATGCACAGCCAGCTCCGTTCACTTTCGTTCTTTGACCGGAAAAACTATTTCTATCCTGACCTGCCCAAAGGTTACCAGATCTCGCAGTATGACCAGTCGTTGGCTCACGGTGGATATATGGATCTGCCCATGCCGCAGGGCTATTCGCGCAAGGTAAGTATCAGCAAGCTGCACATCGAAGAAGATGCCGGGAAGACCAAGAATGATTACGGCAGGCGGTTAATTGACTTCAACCGCTGCGGCGTGCCACTGGTAGAGATGGTCACCGGCCCAGACCTTCGTTCGGCAGACGAGGCCGCGCAGTACCTGATTCGCCTGCGGCAACTGCTCCGCTGGCTGGGCGTTTCTGAAGCGGACATGGAAAAAGGTCACCTGCGCTGCGACGCGAATGTATCCATCCGGCCGAAAGGCGCCGATTACCTCAACCCGAAAACAGAAATCAAAAATGTCAACTCAATCGACGCGGTGCGCAACGCGATCAACACGGAAGTAGAGCGCCAGATCCGTGAAACAGAAGCCGGGCGGCGCATCGAAGCCTGGACACTGGACTGGGACGAGGAAACCGGTAGGCTCAAAAAAATGCGCTCAAAAGAAACCGAAGCGGATTACCGGTATTTCCGCGAGCCCGATTTACTTCCGGTACGCCTGACCGATGAATGGCGGGATGAAATTCTGGTGAAGCTCCCCGAGCTGCCGCTGGCGCGCCAGGACCGCTTTATGATCCAATATGGGCTGCCGGAATATGACGCGGATATTTTAACCGGAGAGCGCGGTCTTTCCGATTATTACGAAGCGGCGGTCCAGGCATACGGAGGCGACCCGAAACGCGTTTCCAATTGGCTGATGAATGATGTGCTGCGGATGGTCAACGATTTAGGGATCACCGCAGACCTGCTCAAGATCAGCCCGCAGTACCTGGCTGAGATCATTAAGTTAGTCGACCGCAATACCGTCAACACATCCACCGGCAAAGCGCTGCTCGCGAAAGTGCAGTCCAGTGGGCAAGCGCCGGGCGAAATCGTGCAGGCGGAAAGGCTGGCACAGGTCAGTGATGATTCAGCGATCCGCAGCGTGGTGCAGGCAATCCTGGAAGCCAACCCGAGGGAAGTGCAGGCGTACCAGGGTGGCAAGGTCACGCTGATGGGCTGGTTCGTAGGCCAGGTGATGCGGCAGATGAAGGGCAAGGCGGATCCCGGATTGACGAGAACGGTATTGGAGGAAATGTTGGGGGGGAAGTGATGGGCGGAGAGTAATCAGGCGGTCAGGCAGTCAGGTACTCAGGGAAGTGTAAGGGCAGGTTGCAATTCTCCGATCAGGTAGTCGCTCACGCAAGGGCGGAATGGTCAAGTTACGCAGAGCAACGGCGGCTGATGCAAAAGCGATCCGCAAGCTGATCTGGCGGGTGGGAATTAACCCGCTGAGCCTGGATTGGCGGAGATTCCTGGTCGCAGTTGACGGTACAGGCTGCATAATCGGCACCGGGCAGGTGAAGCCGCATGGGGACGGCACCCGCGAATTGGCTTCGATTGCAGTGCAACCCGAACGGCAAAGGGAAGGGATCGGCAGGGCAATCGTGAATCACCTGCTGGCTGAAAATGAACTGCCATTGTACCTGACCTGCCGGGTTGAAATGGAAGCCTATTACGTGCTATTTGGCTTCCGGGCGATCGAAGCCGCCGAAATGCCGCCCTACTTCCGCCGAATTTTTAACCTGGCATCCTTCCTGAGCCGGATCTGGCCCAGATTTGGTAAGATGCTTGTCATGGTAAAAACCGCGTAACCTTTGCTGCTCCCCTTCGACACTTTAAGTGTGGAAGATTGCAATACGTTCGAAAGAACGAAGGGTGTCAGGAAACGGATGAGAAGACAAGCGGTTTTTTCGGGTAAAATAACAGGGACGGCGATAATTAAGATCAACTCAACCAAAGACGTCCTCCTCATGACACCTGACCGGCTTCTCGAGTGCGCCCAAAATCTGGATACACAGGCCCTGGCTCAAATCCACGACCGGTATTATTCGGTTGTCTATCGTTATGTGCGTTACCGGCTGGAGAACGAACAGGTTGTCGAGGATATCAGCTCAGAGGTCTTTTTACGGCTGCTGAACCACTTACACCGTCAGAAGGGCGAGATACGCGACTTGCGCGCCTGGTTGATCGGCACAGCATCGAATATCGTGAACGATCACCTGCGCCAGAAATACCGCCGCCCTACTGAAGATTTGGAAGACTATGAATCGCTGGCGGCCAACGATGATCCGCACAATATGGTGGAACAAAACGATAACCAACGCGCTGTTCAAACGGCACTGCAGCAGTTGACTCCCGAACAGCAACATGTCCTGGCGCTGCGCTTTAACCTGGGAATGACTATTGAGGAAACCGCGCAAATGATGAACAAAACCATTGGAGCGATAAAAGTTTTACAGTTCCGCGCGCTCACCTCAATTCGGAAACGATTGGAGTCCAGGGAGAGAGTACGATGACCCGCAACGGACCGGATTTGGCCAATATCCTGGAAACCTGCCTGGCCCGAATGGATGCCGGCAGCACGATTGACGAACTGGTCAACGAGTATGCTGCCCATTCTTCTGAGAAAGCAGAGGAGCTGCGCGCTCTCTTACATACTGCCCTGGCCATCCTTCCGGAAAAAGAGAGCCAGCGGGTGCCCACCGCGGCTCAAAGGAACAGCCGGCAGCGTTTTCTCAGCCAGGCACAAAAGCTGCAGCAACAGCCAGGCGCGGCCAGTTTACAACGCTGGCTGCGCTTCTTGCGTTTTCTGCAGCGCCATGCCGGTTCGGTAGCATTCGCTGTAGGCGCCATCATTCTGCTGTTTCTCGCGTTTGGATCAACCAGAGCTCTGCCTGGTGACAGGCTATACCCGGTCAAGCTAGCAGCAGAGCAGGCCAGCAATTCGCTACCAGGCAGCGCGGCGGCCCAGGAGGCGAGTGAAACCGTATATGACAACCGGCGGGCCGAGGAAGTAGCAGCGATGATCCAGATGAAGCGCACTGGGACGGTGAGTTTTGGAGGTTATCTGAGCAGAACAAAAGATAAGGTCTGGCAGGCAGCCGGTATCATACTTAAAATCCCACAGGCGAAAGACCAACAGGCGCAAGCGTTGAACGGGGTGTATGTAGAGATCAAAGGATTCCTGGAAAGTAATGGGGAAGTCCAGGTTGAAAGCCTTGACCCACGCCTCGAAACCTTGCAAGGGACAATCGCACGCATCGAACCGGGCCGGTGGACTGTTGGCAGCCAGCAGGTGATCATAACGGAATATACCCAGATAACCGGAACGCCCCGGATCGGCAGTATGGTTCTTATCCAGACAGCAAACCTGGAAAATTCCACCCAGATTCAGGCTATCACGGCGGCAGTTCGCAGTGAAACGATCACCGCCTCTCCCGTAGGAACAACAACCCCAACCACTTTGCCAACTTTTACCGAAGCACCGACCGAGACTCCCCAGCCAACGATCAAGGCAAAACCCAACCTTATCCAAACACCACAAGGCAAGGACAAAGAACAGACTCAGCCGGGTGAATCCGATGATGAGTCAGAAGAAGATCATGATGGCGATTCGCCGGAATCCAACAGAAGCAGCAAACCTCCCGGCGACCATTAAGTCCTAACTGGAAATTATTGGAAGAAAGAACTTATTTTTGACCGGGTTAAACCAGGTCTGATGATCTGTTGCCCGGCTGCCAATAACCGCGAATGCGGAGGTAACTGTCTTCGATGCTTTCCGGTAATATACGCGTGGCTCCCACTGCTGACATAAAATTCGTATCCCCACCCCAGCGCGGGACAATGTGCAAATGCATGTGCCCGACGATTCCCGCTCCGGCCGCCGCGCCCAAATTGATTCCCAGGTTGAACCCTTGCGGGTTGTAAATGGGCCGGATTACCTGGATGCACCGGGTGGCTAATTCCATAATTTCGCCGCGCGTGCTGGGTGATAAATCTTCCAATGAGGCCTGGTGCGCATAAGGAACCACCATCACGTGCCCGCTTGTGTACGGGTAGCGGTTGAGGATTACATACGCCAGTTCGCCACGATAAACGATCAGGTTTCCCGGACTATCTTCCTGCTGAACTACTTGGCAGAAGATGCACCCCGTTTCTTGATGTTGTTTCATAATATATTCCATCCGCCAGGGAGACCAGAGATAATCCATCGCGTTATTTTAGCACATTCCCTTCAATCACTTTTTCGCTTCCCTTTGTAATAAGGCGCACTACGGCCAAGGTGGAGAAGATCGGATTGATCTTCCCCACCCGATGTTTATAAATTACCAGGCATTCCGATGAATACGTTCTGGCCTATAGCGGTCGACCTCAGGCAAGGGGATGGCAGGATATCCAACCGCAGCCAGACAGAGAGGGACAGCATACGAGGGCAGGCCAAGAAACTGGCTGATCTCTTTCACGCGCTCCTCAACCGGGTGAATGCCAACCCATACCGAGCCTAACCCCAGCGCGTGGGCTGCCAGGAGCAGGTTTTCCATTGCCGCGGAACAGTCGATTACCCAATTACCAGGGCATGTTTCTAGAGTAAGATCGGCGCAGACGATAATGGCCAGTGGCGCCTGCAGGAGCATCTTCGCATGCGGGTGCAGCCCGGCCAGGGCATTCAGCTGTTCACGGCTGTCGACGACGATAAAATGCCAGGGCTGCTGGTTGCAGGCAGAAGGAGCGTGCATGGCAGCACACAGCATTTGTTCAACCTGTTCGCTGCTGACCGGTTGAGCGGTGAATTCGCGTACGGAACGGCGAGTTATCAAGGCTTCAATGGTATCCATCGTTTTCTCCAGATATTAAAAAATTCTTGTGGCTCAATAGGATTATATAGCGATCCATGATCCGGTGTTAAAAATCATAGCCCAACAGATCCACATGCCAGCCCGCGATGGTATCTTCGCGACTGCAGCGCTTGACTTTCACGTTTCGATCCCTATAATCAAAAAAAATACGAACACTTTGTAAATAAGAATATCAACCGCATCACCTGGCTTTCAATGTATTTGAACCGGTTATGGATGAGTGCCCAAAACTCGGGTCGTTCCAATGAACCAATCCTGGAGTAAGAATGGCTCAACCACTAACGCTTGAAGAACCTGTCAGGAAAGTAGCTGTCACGGGTTTTAAAACCACGTTCAAGACCCGGATGATGTATTCGCTGACCAGCCTGGGCGTGGCCACACCTGCCGAGACTGTTTCAGGCATCATCGCTTTCTATATTGTAGATGTGATGAACCTACCCGCCCCGTGGT
>Ga0105091_10001365_pt1 | contig 10633 bp, 11 predicted proteins | sample PPLLak1March2015_FD_87022 | JGI IMG/M metagenome (GOLD analysis project Ga0105091, IMG submission 87022) | Freshwater sediment microbial communities from Prairie Pothole Lake near Jamestown, North Dakota, USA - PPLs Lake P7 Core (1) Depth... | ecosystem: Environmental > Aquatic > Freshwater >... | reverse complement strand
TCGGAATACTTGCCGCTGTTGAAGCAATCATTGAAAGCTCCCATATCCAGAGACAGGGTTTCGGCAAAGGCCTGCAAACGACGATCCGTGAAAGCGCCCACATTTTCACCGGTCTGGTTGGCGAACAGGATATCATGATATTCCCAGTACTTGTTCTGGTCGCCTGCACAGTATGCCGCCTCAGCCGCGGCTTTGGACTCTGGGCCAATAAAATTACCGAACGAGCGGTATACAAAATAGACCGTGCCATCTGCTACATAGGTATCCGCAATTTGGCCTTCGGTATCTGCGGAAAATCGGGCGCAGAACGGGCACTGATAATCTGAGAACTCTTCAATTCTGATCGGCGCGTTCGGGTCGCCCATGGCATTGTCGTCGGCCATCGGGCGTTCGATTGCATCGGCGCTTGCAATCTCGCCCACCGGTTTCAAGTTTGGATAGATCAAGGCGGCCGCGACCAACAATGCGCCGACAACGATAATTCCGATCACGCCCAGGCGTTGTATGCGCGCCTGGCGTTGGCGCTTTTCCCGCATCATCTGCCGCTTGCTCGTCTTTTGTTCAGGGCTCATCTTTTCTTCTCCTCGATAATTTTGATTCAGGATTTACGCAGTTGAATGGTAGAAGCCCGAAAAAAGGGGGCGTGCGCAGCACGCCCCCTTTTTCGGTATCTTTTCGCGAACTGCGTACATCCTAGATTAAATCGGAATTTTGCCATGCACAGGAAGAATTGTCCAGTAAAGCTTGTAAAATCTTATTTGTTTCTAAGCTGGGAATTCATCCAATCGATGATGAAAGCAAAGACTTCATTCTGTTCAGGCTCGTTATGGATCTCGTGATAAAGCCCGTCCCAGAATTTGAGCGTACAGTTGCCAGGAACAAGGGCAGCAAATTCCTGGCTACCGCGCGGGTACGTCAGCCTGTCTGCCGCGCCGTGCATGAGCAACAAAGGTGATGGGAATTCAGCCGCGTGCGCAAAGGCGCGGTCCACAGCAGAGATGCCAATATGTACTGTTGTGGATAGCGTGGCTATCTCATGAACCAGGGGATCCTTTTTATAGGTGCGCACCACTTCCGGATCCCGGCTGAGAGCCTCTGTTTCCAGGCCGGTGGGGATGCTCATGGTTGGCAGGAGACCTCCCAGTAGCTTCGCAAGAGCAATCTTTGCTTTCTGTTCCAGCACCGGGGAGCGCAAACCTGCTCCAGTGACAATCACACCGCTCAAGGAATGTTTGTGATATGTCGCGTAATTCAGTACCAATAAACCACCAAGGCTATGTCCGTACAAAAAAACCGGCAACCCGGGGAATTTCTCGCTCCCCTGCCGGATTTGCTCATGGATATCATTCATGGCCGCATCAATGGAAGGGAAATGCCCACGCTGCCCCCCGGATTTGCCGTGCCCGCGCAAGTCGAAAGCGACCAGGGCAAAGCCGGCCTCGGTAAAGGCCTTGCCGATATGGGCGTGGCGGCCGGAATGCTCCCCCAACCCATGCACAAAACAAACAACTGCTTTGGTAGTTCCCTCCGGCTCCCAAGCCCGGGCGTACATCTCCAACCCATCTTTGCTTTTCCAAGTCCATTCGGTGCTAATCACAGCAATTACCCTCCGATGGTGATCTTAAATTCGCAGGCATCCTCACCGTTTGCGCGACAGGAAGTCTCTTCGATATCGTGTTCCTGACCGGTGGCCCAATACAGGCATTCCCGTAGCAGTCCCAGGGTCACGTAGCAGATGCGCTCTGACTCGCTCTGTCCCAGGGTGCCAGGACTGGCCTTATCGACCAGGAGCAGGTCGATGTCCATCGTATGAACGGCTACATCTCCTCGTTGGTTAGCCAGTAGTTTAGCGAGCAGATCCAGGGCAGATTTCCGGCGCGCATTAACGGGCAGTCCAGCTATAATTTTAGACTGCGCTTTCACGGCCAAAGGGGCATTGTCTAGCAAACGCTTCCACAGACTGCCCCCTACGCGGATCAAGGTGCCGCGTGCACCACGTCCGTAATATGTGCGCATGGCTTTTTGAAGCCCGGCATAAGCCTCGGCTGCGCTTGTGCCGTTCAGGTTTCTCCAGCGTTCAGGATCGGACCAGGGAGGAAATAGCCCTGCTTTTTCCAGGACGATAGAAAAATTATCCTTTCCCAGCTCGCTGTCAATCGTATCTACAAAGAGGATCAAAAAATGGCTGGAAAGCATACGACTGCTCATGTCTCCAGCTCTCTGACCTCGAAGCGGCAGTGCGGGTCACCTTTGGCTGTGCACAGTGTTTCGACGATTCGAAATTCCTGGCCAGTAGCCCAATGCACGGCTTCGCCGATCGAACCGATATAAAGATGGCAGATCGAATCCGTGCTCTGGCGTCCGTGACAGATCGCGCAGGAGGCATCACAGTATGCAAGGGTATTGTTCCCTTCCTCTACCCAGGCCTCCACCTGGGGGTTTGATTTTTTCAACGCGTTAACCGTTGCATTTAAAATAAATTTGATGCGTTGTTTGGTCGGCAACAATTTCAAAGCTACACCCGCCAGGCCGAGCAAGGCTGCCTGTTCACGCACAGCGTACTGGAATGAGGCCTTGCCGATGCGGCGCAACATGCCACGGCCACCGCGCCCGTAAAACTCCTCGATCGCTTCGTTCAAGTGGGCGTAATCCGATGTTTTGATGGCGGGGTTTAAATCGTCTGGAGGGAAATTTCCAATAAAACGTTCCAGCCCGCTGGTGCGCAAGACCGTGTTCAACCCGTTTTCCCCCATGACTTCCTGAGCAGAAACCAGCGCCTGCCGCACCAGGGTATTCACGATGACCGCATCTTCTCTCGCCATGCCAGCCTCCTAACGAGAAGGTGGAACCGAAAAAGAATACACCGGGAACTTCTCACCGGTCAATACAAACCCCATCTTCTTGTACAAAGCCAGCGAAGCGTGATTGTCGCTCTGGGTATTGACGGTCAGACGAGCGACGCCCTTGTTCTTCAAGCGCTGGATCAAATCAGTGACGATCAGCGAACCGAGCCCCCGCCGTTGCGCATCAGGCCGGACCGCGAGCCTGGCGAGGTGGGCCCCGAACGGATTCGCGGTACTGATCTGGTACCCAACCAAGCACCGGGCATCTTCTGCCACGGTTGCCGCGGTCGCTTGTGGCAGGGCTTTTTCAAGTGCATCGAGAGAATTTTGCCAGAGCGGCGTGAAGGCAAATGCATCCAGTTCAGCGACCGCTGTTAAGTCGCCAGCTTGCATCGCACGGACTTTGATACCGTTTACCGGCAATGGTTGGGGAGCATTGTTCCCTTTCCACTCGAGCATGATAATGTCCAGATTGTGCACAAAATCATTTCTTGTGAGCAAATCGCTCAACCATTGCTGCATGGCGATCAAGGCGACCGTTGCACCACCCTGCTTTTCGATATTCTTTTGGGCTGTTCTCCAAAGAAAAGTCCAGGCGTCATCAAGCGGGAGCTGTCTGGCGTGCGCAAATAGCCGCACCCAGGCCACACCAGCCGTATCCTGGGGACAGGCCAGGGCTGCCATGATACGGCTGTTATCTTCCACAACCCAGTAATAAGGAGAGCCCAGCCACTCCAGCGGTGCGCGCCAGTCCAGGTGACGATGCACGTGGGACTCAAAGAACATCAAATTGGCAATCTGATGCTGGTCTTGCGGAACTGCCGGACGAACCTGGAGGCTGACCTCGATCATGGTTTAAGGCGTAATAGAAATCTCAAAATTCTTTGCATTAGATTGGGTTTTTTGGTTGACTCAACCGAGCCGATCATCGAAAGCGCTGAATCCATCATCTTTCCACGCCGCAACTTGAGCGCTGCGGCTGACTGCAAGACGATGGAGCGCATTTCGGTCTCCCCCGCTTCTGCAAATAAGGCCGCAGAACGTTCATAGGCTTCCAGTGCCTGATCCAGTTTTTTAAGTGCTTCCAAGGCTGCCGCCTGGTTGCCAAAAGCCATTGCCTGGCGCTTCAAGTCCCCCGCCTGGGAGAAAATCTCGTCTGTGCCTGCGGTTGCATCAAAAGCTGCCTTTGCACTCCCTGCCTGCAACAGGGCCACGCTCAAGTTGTTTTTCATCTCGGCCGCATTAAGAGCGTCATCCTGCGCTGCATAAGCGGAAGCAGCTTCGGTAAAGAACGAGGCGGCCAGGTCGAAATTCTTGGCGGCAAAGGCCTGTTTCCCCTGTTCAGCTAGTTGTTGTGGGTCAGAAGTCATCATCATAGCGTTAGAGTGTGATATCGAGTAAGTCTTCGGCCACGGAACGCAGCTTACCGGTGGACATTTCACTGAGCTTACGTGCCAGGTCGAGATACGGCCTGTTGACTGGCTGGCAGACAAAATTCTGAAGCTCGACGGGCATATCCAAAAACTGCTGGATGGCTTTTTGTTGTTTCATCCACAGACCTACTGGGCCACCCTGGTCAAAGAATGTCTCGATCCGCCCGCCCAAAACCTTCAGGATTACTTCCAATTCGGGCAACGGGATAGAAAGCTCCCCCAATTCATAGTGTTTCAGGCGACTGGCTGAAATACCGGTCTGCTCGGCCACGGATTTCAAGGACAGGCTGGCGTTCATACGTTCCTGCCGCAGGAACGCCCCGATCATACGGTGACGCAGCCCGGTCAGGCGAGGCAGGTCCAATTCGTTGATACGAGCCGGGGCGTCTGAAATCGTTTCGTTGCTCCAAAAATGGTTGATGGGCAGTTCAAGATAGTAGACCAACGCCTCCAATTCAGGCAAAGAGGGCGCTCTCCGTCCCTCTTCGTAGGCGTTGAAAACACTGTTGGTCACATTGATAGCAGCCGCGCATTCTCTTGTGCTCCTGCGTGAAGCCAGGCGCGCATCCCGGATCAGGATACCTAATTTTTTTGTACGGATAGTAATCTGGGCTTGCATGTCCATAGTACCTCAATATTTTCTTTCCGGGCGTCCCAAAATTCAGGTAAGTTGATTATAGCAGAGAACTTTTTGCGCTCGCCTCATCGTTTTTGCCCTCTGCCAAGCATTTCGGCGATATTGGCTCCAAATACCTCGGGGCCTAATTTCATTCCGGCCGCTTCCAGACGTGACGAGAAGAGCGGGCGGATACCGGTTGGTTTCAGATCACCTAAGACCTTACCTTCGGTTGTGACACCTGTTTGTTCAAATTTAAAAATGTCAGTCAGCACCACAGTCTCGCCTTCCATACCTGCCACTTCCGTAATCGCCGTTACCTTGCGTGAGCCATCCCTTAAACGTGTTTGCTGTACGATCAAATCGATTGCGGAAGCAATTTGTTGGCGCACGACTTTCAGCGGCAAATCCATACCTGCCATGAGGACCAGAGTTTCAAGCCGTGCAATCGCATCCCGCGGCGAGTTGGAGTGCAAGGTCGTGAGCGATCCATCGTGGCCGGTGTTCATGGCCTGTAACATATCGAGCGCCTCGCCGCCACGCACTTCACCAACCACGATCCGGTCGGGGCGCATGCGCAGGGAGTTACGCACCAGGTCGCGGATGGTCACTGCACCGCGGCCGTCCACATTTGCCGGCTTGGTTTCCATACGCAGGACATGGTCTTGTTGTAGTTGTAACTCGGCAGCATCCTCAATTGTAACGATCCGCTCATCTTCCGGAATGAAACCGGACAGTACATTAAGCAGCGTGGTTTTACCCGAGCCAGTACCGCCAGAGATAATGATATTCAAATGCGCCAATACACAGGCCCGCATGAATTCAGCCATTTTATCGGTGATGGAACCAAAGTCAATCAATGCGCCAATACCAAGCTTTTCCTTGCTAAATTTACGTATTGTGATGGATGGGCCATCAATAGCAACGGGCGGTATGACCGCATTCACACGCGAGCCGTCCGGTAAGCGGGCATCGACGGTGGGGCTGTCTGCATCCACGCGGCGACCGAGCGGCAGGATAATGCGGTCGATGATCTGTAATACGTGATTATCATCGTCAAACACAACGCTCGTTTTTTGTAACTGACCTTTCTTTTCAACATAAATCTTCTTTGGGCCATTCACCATCACTTCGGTGACTTCAGGATCTTTCAACAGCGGTTGCAGAGGTCCGTAGCCGAGCAATTCGTTCACTACTTCCTTCAGGATCATCCCGCGCATATCTAGGGGCAGCTTTAGATTTGCCTGGTCATAAACGGCTTCAATTTGTTGTCTGATGTACTCATCACGTTGAGCTGCTGCTATCCCTTCAGCTTCAATTGCACGTGAAACGTTGTCGATCAGAAATTTCTTAAGTTTAATCAGATCCTGGCTCGTCAGCCGGGAGACGCCGCCAGCAGAAGAAAGCGTGGTCATAAATCACCGAGTTCTTCTGTTCCCTGGGTGGGCATTACCCATACGATTTGTGCGCGATGTACAGCCAAAAAACGAGTTTGGTGAAGTGTCTCACCATCTGTACCAATAATACTCGCGTCAGTGATCGCTAAAAAGAATTCATTGCGATCTAATTCATCCTTCAATCTTTCATCACGACGAACATGAACATTTCCACGAATCAAATGTTGAGTCGTTTGCACGATTGCTGGAATAGCCACTTTGGAAACTACTTCTGTAAAGATTTTGCCTTTCTCGTCAAACTCAACTGTCATTTTTTCTCACTTTCTCTTTTACAGCCTAAACAGATCTAATGGAAATCGATTTCTCTACCTATTTCGCAAATTGGTGGCGGTTTTAATCATATCGCTGGCCACATCTCTGAAGACAATCGAGGCCGTATCCTCCGGGTATTTCAGAATGATAGGCTGGTTCAAATTGTTTGCAAGCGCAAAATTACTGCCCATATAAGGTATAGCAGTCTTGATAGGCAGGCCAATGATTTTTTCCGCTTCCGATTTTGTCAATCCTTCAAGGCCGACTGCACGGTTCAAAATAGCAAAGATGTTTCGAGATTCTATACCCTGTGCGTGCAAATAATCCAAAATCTTTTTGGTAAGCGTGATCGTGCTCTGGTCGGTGCTCATGATGAGCACCGCTAAGTCCGCCTTTTGAATAATGGGCAGGCTGATACGCGATAGCGATCGTCCCAGGTCGACCGCAACAAAATCATAGGATTTCTGAAGCGCCTTAATGACTTCGGGTATGCGCGCGATTTTGAGGTCATTGGCCCGCTCGGGATCCGGCGCACCGGCCAGCAACTGGAACTGCCACAGTTCTATATCCGGCAAGTGTTTACGGAAATATTCCCCGGTTGTTTCAGCGGACGACAACTCGGTTACAGAAACCAAATTTACTTCGCCTTGATAGCCGACAATAGGCGCAATCGAGCCAATTGGCAACACCATATCGACCACAGCAACGCTTGATTCTGGTTTGCTGTGGTGTATAGCCATCGCAAAGTTCGCACAGAGGGAGGATGTGCCCGTACCGCCTTTGGCGCTCAAAAAAACAATCAGGCAGCCACCTTCTTTTACTTCATCTTGTTTTACACCAAGCAAACGGGCGATGACTTCGGGTAAGGTCGCAACAATTTCACCAGTTTTCAGCATATATTCATTGCAACCTGCCTTCAGACAGGCTTCCTTCATTCCAGGGTTGTGACTGCTGCTCAAGGCCAAAATTGGTAAATTGGTACTGCGCAAATCACGGCGTAACTTCAGTAAAAACTCTTCCGCAGAAATATCTTGTAAAGCAGGGTCAAAAATGATCAGATCAGGCCGGTCCCGCCAGGCAATAACCAACCCTTCTTTGCCTGTGTTGGCTGCCATGGCAAAATATCCCTGCTCTTTTACCATACGGACGAGGAAATTCAGACTGGCGCTATCCGCATCCACAATCAAGATGGTTTTGTCTGACATGGCAAACTCCGAATGCTCAAACTTCCAGGGGGGGCATAAGATATCCCAACCCTGACCGCGTTACAATATGCCGGGGAGCATGCGGGTCTTCTTCCAGCTTCTGACGCAAGCGAGCAATACTTACCCATAAAATTTCCTTTTCCATCTTATACTCCGGTCCCCACACGCCGGTCAGCAAATCTTCGGATGTCAAAATGCTGCCTACATTATGTGCAAATTGCAATAACAGACGGTATTCGGTTGCTGACAGTGAAACGGGTTGTTCTCCACGCCAAACCTCTGCACGTGCAAAATCGATTTTAAGGTCGCCGTGCGAGAAAAAGCGCGCCTGCCCGGTTTCTGTAGGGATCTGGCTGCGCCGTAACACGGCGCGGACACGTGCAAGCAACTCCGTTGCCGAGAATGGCTTTACGAGGTAGTCATCAGCTCCAAGGTCCAGACCACGAACGCGGTCCTGTTCTTCTCCCTTGGCCGTCAGCATGATAATGGGCACGTTTGAATATTCGCGAATGCGCTGACAGGTCGAGAACCCATCCATACGGGGCATCATGATGTCCAGCAAAATCAGGTCAATAGGTTGAGATGAAAAGATGTCCACCGCTTGAACGCCATCTTGTGCAGTTGCCACTTCGTATCCCTCTGTGCGCAAGTTGGCTTCCAGAAGACGCAGGTAACGCGGCTCGTCGTCCACTATAAGAATTCGTTTTGACATTTGCACAACTCCTTCGCGAAAAAAAGAGGAAAATTAGATTGCTGATTTAATGGGCAACTGAATATAGAATGTCGTTCCTTTTTTCAATTCAGACTCTACCCAAATCTTACCATGATGAGCCATAATGATTTGATTACAAATATATAACCCCAACCCGCTTCCTTTGCTGGTACGTTCGCCGGGTACGCGGTAGAAACGCTCAAAAATATATGGCAAATAGGCCTTCGGGATCCCTGGCCCCCGATCGGAAAAAATGACCAAAAGCGAACCTTTTTGCTCTTTGACCACCACAGATATTTTCGAGCCGCTGGCATATTTAATAGCATTGCTAAATAAGTTGTCAAAGACTTGTGTAATACGGACATTATCGCCTTGGATTGGGGGAACCGGTTCGAATAGAAGTTCTACTTCTAGATTCTTATGGCGTGTACAAACGCGGAGAACCACATCGCGGATCAATGCTTCCAGGCGGAGAGGTTGCATATTAAGCTGTACAGAATGACTTTGCAACTTCGCTGACTCAAGGATGTTATCTATCAATTGTGCCAGCCGGTCGGCTTCTTCATCGATGATCGTCAGGAATTCCTGTTTGGTTTCTTCATCCCAGGTTGTGTCTGAGCGCAATAAGGTTGTCGAGTAGCCTTTGATAAAACCTAACGGGGTACGCAGCTCATGCGAGATGGTAGCCACAAAATCATCCTGCAACTGCACTTTTTGCTGTAAGGTGGTCAATTGTTGACGCGTCTTTTCATGCAGCTTACGAAACAAGAGGGCAGCGACGAAACTTCCCACAACCGTTGCCAGGGTAATATGCGCTTCTTCATAAATAGGTCCACCAAAACGAACAAAAACCATCACTCCAAATACCTTGGAACCATTGTAAAGCGGCAAGCCCAGCAAATATGCCTGAGAAATCCTGTCATTTGCATTCTCAAGCGGATCCTGCACAATCACACATTCTCTTGCCAGCACCTGGTTGGCCAGGCTCTCTCCCCAGGCCGCATCCGCCTCGGCGGCTTTGCCACGCCCGACCGCACGGGCATGCGCAATTTCCAGGTTCGATGTCGCCTGATCGACCATATAAATAGCGGCGTTATCAAAAACGAATTCTGCCCGCAACGCTACCAACAACTTATCCAACGCGATTTTCCAGTCATCGTTCATGCTGGCAGCCTGAACAAGGGTTTGGATGTATGCCAGGGTCCTTGGGTCGAGTCCTTTGTTGTACATATCGACCTACGATTCGACCGCAAGCAAAGGGAAGCGAATCGTAGTTCCGTGGCCCTCTATAGATTGTACATCCAGCATCGAACCGTGTGCCTCCACGATCTGCCGTACCAGAGATAACCCTAACCCGGTCCCGCCAAAACGACGTGTCGAAGATTCGTCCAACTGATGGAAGGGTTCGAATATCTCTTGTATGCGGGGCGCGGGGATACCGATACCGGTATCCACAACCGAGATCATGACCAGGTTTCCTGATTCCGGTTTTACGTTGAGAACGACGCGTCCTCCCGCGGGCGTGAACTTGATCCCGTTATCCAAAAGTTGGGAGAGCACCCAGGCGATTTTCTGCGAATCCGCCTGGACTTGCGGTACCCGGTCATCTACGACAGCATGGACGGTGACATCGCGGCCTGCTGCCTTTTCTGCGGCCGCCTTGATCACCAGATTTCCCAGGCGATGGATATCCACAGGACCCTGCTTGATACTTAGTTCGCCTTTGGACGTCAGCGAGAACATGATCAGATCATCGATCATCGCTTCCAAACGCGCCGTTGCCCTTTGGCTGACTTCGAGCGCATGGTATTGCTCTTCCGACACTGGCCCCAGCGAACCGGTGATCATCAGTTCGAGATAGCCTTTCACATGCGTCAGGGGTGTGCGCAGCTCATGTGATATGTTGCTGACGAAATTAGCCTTCATCTGGGTAAGCTCTGAAAGCCTTTCCAGCGCTTTCTGTAATTCGGCCGTGCGTTCTTGTACGCGGCGTTCCAGGTTACGATTGGCTGCTTGAAGGGCAGAGCGCAATTGAATGATCTGTTCCGTCACAGCCCGGTCAAGAACAGCCCGGTCGATCAGTTTGAGATCGACCAATGCCTGCCCCAACAGATA
>Ga0105091_10001364_pt1 | contig 10634 bp, 8 predicted proteins | sample PPLLak1March2015_FD_87022 | JGI IMG/M metagenome (GOLD analysis project Ga0105091, IMG submission 87022) | Freshwater sediment microbial communities from Prairie Pothole Lake near Jamestown, North Dakota, USA - PPLs Lake P7 Core (1) Depth... | ecosystem: Environmental > Aquatic > Freshwater >... | reverse complement strand
TGGCGGCCGCGCGGTCGGCGCCGACGATGACCAGATCGACCTGTCCGTGCTGCATCAGATGGCCGGCTGCATTGTCGGCGATGACCGTGTGCGGCACGCCGTGCTGCGCCAGTTCCCAGGCAGTCAGCGCCGCGCCCTGGTTGCGTGGCCGGGTCTCGCTGACCCACACGTGCAGCGGAATGCCGGCCTCGAACGCGCTGTAGACCGGCGCCAGTGCGGTGCCCCAGTCCACCGTCGCCAGCCAGCCGGCGTTGCAGTGGGTCATGACGTTGACGCTGCGCGACGACTGCTGGTGACGCCGGCGGATGAGTTCCATGCCGTGGCGGCCGATGGCCTGGTTGAGCAGGACGTCCTCGTCGCAAACCGCGGCGGCTTCGGTCCAGGCGGCATCGCAGCGCTGTTCTGCGGGCAGCGGGGCGAGCCGGGCCTGCATCCGCTCCAGCGCCCAGCGCAGGTTGACCGCAGTGGGCCGGGTGGCGAGCAGGCGGGCGCAGGCGTCGTCGAGGCGGCTTTCCGAGGCATCCTCCGTCAGGGCCAGCGCGACGCCGTAGGCCGCGGTCGCGCCGATCAGCGGCGCACCGCGAACCCGCATCACCGAGATTGCTTCGGCTGCATCCTCGAGGCTGTGCAGGATGCGGAACTGCAGACGGTGCGGCAGCAGGGTCTGGTCGATGATCTCGACGCCGGACTGTTCAGGCAGCGGACGAATGGTGCGGGTCGGGGTGCCGTGGATGTTCATGCGAAATTGGGCGGTTGGATTCGAGGATATTGTCGCTTCGGTGGCTGGGAAGTCCCGACATCTTCAACCGCGTTCCGGCGAACTTCAAGCCACGTCGGGTTGAAACACGATCTGGCACGGTCGGAAGCAGGACGTATGACAGCGAATGAAGAATTCTGGCCGCTTGATTGCGTTCCACAGGCATCAGGCATGGCGTCGTTTCCATGCTCGATAGGCCAGCGCATAAGCGGCAAGATTGACCACCACGACCAACCCGCCCAAGACAATCTGAATCGGCACGGTCAGGTTCGCCGGATACAGTATCGGCATCAGGTAGCGCTCGACGAAGCTGACGCTGTAACCGGCCTCGCCGCCGAGGGCACGCAGGTGATTTTCCAGCGGAGTCAGCGGGCAGATGCCGCTGCTGAATTCGATATAGGCGCCCCACACTGCTGCCGGCACTTGCAGCCAGGCGATCTTCGGCCAGCGCAGCAGCAGGAAGCCGCCGGCGACGACAAAGACAACGAACAGCAGGTGCAACAGCACCAGGAAATCGGCGAGGATCAGGGCCATGCGATTCTCCTTGCCAGCGTCATGCTTGCGGACTCGAGGCAGTCCTGTGCGTGCTTATACCAGCCCGCCCAGATTCACGTATTTGGTTTCCAGATATTCGTCGATACCGTAGCGCCCGCCTTCGCGTCCCCGTCCGGACTGCTTGACGCCGCCGAACGCCGCCTCGGCGGTGGAGATCACCCCGGCATTGATGCCGACCATGCCATATTCCAGTTGTTCGGCAAGGCGCCAGGCACGGCCGAGATCGCGAGTGTAGGCATAGGCGGCAAGTCCATAGTCGGTGTCGTTGGCCATGCGGATGACCTCGGCCTCGCTTGAGAAGCGGATCAGTGGTGCCACCGGGCCGAAGGTCTCGTCGCGGCACACCTGCATGTCGGGCGTGCAGCCGGCGAGCACGGTCGGCTGGAAGAACCGACCGCCGAGCGTGTGGGGGTGGCCGCCGGTGAGAAGCGTCGCGCCGTGCGCCAGCGCATCGGCGATGTGCGCTTCGACCTTTTGCACGGCATCGGCGCTGATCAGCGGGCCGGTCTCCACCCCGGGGGTGAAGCCCTCACCCACCTTCAACTGCGCAACGGCTGTCGCGAATTTGCCGGCGAAGGCATCGAATATCCTTTCGTGCACGAACACACGGTTGGCGCACACGCAGGTCTGACCGGTATTGCGGTACTTGCTGGCCAGTGCACCGGCGACCGCGGCGTCGAGATCGGCGTCGTCGAACACGATGAACGGCGCATTGCCGCCGAGTTCGAGCGAGACGCGCTTCAAGGTGCCGGCGCCCTGCGCGAGGAGTTGCTTGCCCACCGCAGTCGAGCCGGTGAACGAGACTTTCCTGACCAGGGGATGGGAAGTCAGCACCACGCCGATGGTTGCCGAGTCGCCGGTCACCACGTTAAGCACCCCGGGCGGCAGGCCCGCGCGCTGCGCCAGTTCGGCGAGTGCCAGTGCAGTGAAGGGGGTTTGCGAAGCCGGTTTGGCCACCACCGTGCAGCCTGCGGCGAGGGCCGCGCCGGCCTTGCGGGTGAGCATCGCCGCGGGGAAATTCCACGGCGTGATCAGTGCCGCCACGCCCACCGGCTGACGCAGCGTGAACATGCGCCGGTCGGCCCATGGCGACGGCACCACGTCACCGTATATCCGTCGGGCCTCTTCGGCGAACCACTCGATGAAGCTGGCCGCGTACTCGATTTCGCCGCGTGCCTCGGCGAGCGGCTTGCCCTGCTCGCTCACCATGATCGCGGCGAGATCGTCGCGGTGCGCGAGGATCAGATCGAACCAGCGGCGCAGTAGTTGCGCGCGCACTTTTGCAGTTTGATCGCGCCAGGAGGGAAAGGCCACATGCGCAGCGTCGATCGAATGTTCGATGTCGGCTGCGCTGCAGCCAGGCACGGTGCCGACGCAGCTGTCGTCCGCCGGATTGCGCACCTCGAATATCACCCCGTCGCGAGCGTCTTGCCATTTGCCGCCGATCAGAACCTGCTGCCTGAATAAGGTGGGGTCGGAGAGTTTCATCTGTTGCAGTGGATGTGCTGAATGACCCGAGGTGGCATTGCGCCACTGCCTCTACGAGCTCGTGCCCAAATAAAGCGCTTCGAGCAAGTCGACCAGCGACCGGGCCGGGGTCCCGGATGGCGGCAAATGGTGCAGCGCAATCCCTTTCGCTCCGCACCCTGCCGCATCGACTTCAGCTGGGCCGGTGACGACAATCCGCTGGAGCTTGTGCAACTGTCCGATCGCCTTGGCATCGATCGGGCAGGCGTGGGTGATCGCGGTCGTCGCCCAGAACAGTCGCGGCACCAGGTCGGCCGCATCGGTTCCCGGGTATTCGCTCCAGTTGTGGTCGAAGTTCGGGACCGGCAGGTCGTCGGCGGTGAAGGCGGCGCGGTCGAGGAAGACGACGCGCTCCTTGCCGCTCACTTGCCGTTGCCGAGGACTTCGCCGGTGAGGCGCTCCAGCGCCCGCATGATCGCCGACGAATCGAGCTCGCTGTCGCCGGCGCCCATCAGCGCGTTCATCTGCTGGGCGATGAGTGCTGCACCCGGCAGCGGCGTGGCGGTTTCCTGGGCGTTGTCCATGACGATGGCCATGTTCTTGTGGTGCAGCTTGACCTTGAAGCCGGGCTTGTAGTTGGAGTCGAGCATGCGCTGGCCGTGGATCTCGAGGATGCGGCTGCCGGCGAATCCACCCATCAGCGCTTCGCGCATCTTCTTTGCGTCGACGCCGTTGCGGCGCGCCAGCAGGATCGCTTCGGCGACACCCTCGAAGGTCAGGCCGACGACGATCTGGTTGCAGCATTTGACCACCTGGCCGGCACCGTGGCCGCCGACGTGGACGATGTTCTTGCCGAGCACCTCGAACAGCGGACGGACCTTCTCAAAGATCGGCGCTTCACCGCCGACCATGATCGACAGTGTGCCCTCCTTGGCGCCGGTTTCGCCGCCCGAGACCGGAGCGTCGAGCATGTGCACGCCGCGCTCGGCGAGTGCGGCGGCTATGCGGCGGGTGGCGGCCGGCGCCACGGTGCTCATGTCGACGATGGTGTGGCCGGGGCGGGCGCCGTGCACCAGGCCGCGGTCGCCGAGGATGATCTGCTCGACGTCGGTGGTGTCGGAGACCACGGTGAAGGTGATGTCGGCCGAGGCGGCGACTTCGGCGGGGGTACCTTTGCCCAGCGCGCCGGCGACCAGCATCGGCTCGATGCGGTCGAAGCGCCGTCCATAGACGAACAGTTTGTGTCCGGCGCGCATCAGGTTTTCCGCCATCGGACGACCCATGATGCCGCTGCCAATAAAGCCGATATTCATGATGCGATGCCTTTCACGACGACGAGCCAGACCGGTAGAGTAAGCAATCCGGCGAGCGTTGACCAGCCCATGATCAGCCCCGCCAGCCTGGTGTCCAGACCGAAGCGGTCGGCGAGTGCGATCACCATCACCATGGTCGGCATAGCCGCTTCCAGCACGGCCGCCTCGCCGGGTTCGGTCAGCTTGCCCGGCCACGCCAGCGCGATGCCGAGCGCCAGCAGCGGCATCACCGCCAGCTTGATGACGAGGGCGATGCCCACGGCTCTTTGCGGGCGCAGGTCCTGCCAGGGAATGGTCAGCCCCAGCACGAACAGCATCAGCGGAATGGTCGGACTGCCGGCCCAGCGCGCCGCCTCGATCAGCGGCTCGAGCGGCAGGCCGAGCAGGTTGACGCTGACACCGGCGACGAATCCCCACACCGGCGGCAGCTTCAGCCAGACGGAGAGGAAAGGGGCGGTTTCCTGGTGTTGCCCGCAGCGAAAGGCGATCCAGGCGCCAAGCGACCATACCAGCGGCGTGGCCGCGAGCATGTCGGCAAAGAACGGATAGCGAGCGCCCGCTTCGCCGTAGACGGTGGTGAGGAAGGGATAGCCGAAGAACAGCACGTTGCCGAAGCCGGAGGCGAGGATGATCGAGCCACGTGCCGGGCAGGACAGGTCTTTGCCCAGCGGAGTGAGGAACAGCAGCGCGGCGGTCAACCCCAGTCCGGCCAGCGTGGCCAGGCCAAGCACGACCGGAACCTGGAGCAGGCTGAGGTCGACGGTGGCCGAAGCGCCGGCGGCGAAGAACAGCATCGGCGCGAAAAAATTCAGCACCAGCCGGTTGATCTCGCCGCGCAGCCCCTCGATCGATACGGCATGGTGCCAGCGCGGCCAGATCGCCCCGGCGGCGATCAGCAGGGAAATCGGCAGCAGGGTCTTCAGCAGCAGTTGCTGGGCGAGTTCGGGGGACATGCGGGCGGCGAAGGATGGCGCAGGGTTCCATCATAACGCTGCCGTGAGGCTGGCTGCGCGACTTGCCTGTGACCTGCGGGCAGGACCTTCGCTCGCAACAGCGGCGCGCGGAATTCTGTTGGCTGCGATGCCCCCGCTCGGCTCCCGCGTCGAAGCGGGAGAACGATCGGCGGGCCCTGCGGAGATCAGGTGCGAGAGGCGGGGGTGTAGCGGTTGTCGGCGCGATACAGCGGGCTGGTTTCGAGCCACTGCTTGATGCGGGTGGCATCGCCGGCGCGGCTGTTTGTGCCCCGGGCATCGAGCAGCACGATGATCACGTCGCGATTGGCGACCTGGGCCTGCATTACCAGGCAGTGCCCGGCTTCGTTGATGAAGCCGGTTTTGGACAGGCCGATCTGCCAGTCATCAGCGCGCGTGAAGCGATTGGTGTTGTTGAAGGCGACCTGGCGATACAGCACTTTGCTTTTCTTGTTCTTTTTCTTCAGTACGACGCGCTGCTTGCCGAGGCTGTAATGACCGGAAGTGCTGATGTGGCGGATTTCCGGGTAGTTCTGGTAAGCGTGATCGGCCAGTTTGGCGAGATCGCGCGCGGTCGAGCGGTTCTCGCTGGAGAGGCCGGTGGGCTCGACGAACTGCGTGCTCTGCATGCCCAGCGTCTGCGCCATGCGGTTCATATGGCTGACGAAGCGCTGCATTCCGCCGGGATAGGTGCGCGCCAGTGCGTGGGCGGCGCGATTGTCGGACGCGATCAGCGCCAGGTGCAGCAGTTGCTCGCGGGTATAGGCGGAGCCGATCGCCAGGCGCGAGCCGGTGCCCTTCAAGGTGTCACGGTCATCCTTGGTGATGGTGATGCGCTCTTGCGTAGGTTGGTCGGCATCCAGCACCAGCATGGCTGTCATCAGTTTGGTGATCGAGGCGATCGGAGTCTGCAGCTCGGGGTTCTTGGCCAGCAGCGGCTGACCCGTTTGCTGATCCAGAACCAGCACCGAATGTGCGCTGAGTTCCAGCGGCTGCGAATGACTCTGCTCCTGTTCGGGCGCCACGACAGCCTCTGGCTGACTGCCCCATTGCACGGAGATGCGACTATCCAAGGCATGGACGCTGCCATGGCTGCACGACAGGAGAAGGGCGATAATCAGTGGCTTCATATAATTCCGGTTCCAACCGTTAGATTGTAACGATGAATCGTCGTGGATATTGCGTGAACAAGACCCAAACGGCCAACCGCAGCAAAACTTGAAAACAACATTAAGCGTACGAGACAGTATAAATCCCTTACCCTGATTGACGGTTTAGCAAAATTCATTATATATAGCAATGAGATGGGAGGAGTTCTGAATAATTTACTGAAGAAAGCGGAGCTAACGGAGGCACTTTGCGCCCCCGGGGTGGTGGCCGAAGCGCTGGAACTGCTAGCGGCTCGCAGCAGCGAGACGGCCCTGTCCGCTTGTCTTCGCGTCGATCCCGTTCTCAGCCTGCGCTTGCGTCTGATGTCCCTGCGGAGGCCGCTCGGCGACCCCGGCCAGCAGGAACTGCTGCGCGCCATGCTGCTACTGGCGCCGGTTGCGGATGGCGTCTTCCTGGCGACCTACGCCGAGCGTTGGATGATGTCGGCTACCGTCGCCTATCTCGCACAGAATCTTGCAACGCATTCGGGCATAGCCGACCCTGAGGCCGCCTGGAGCGCCGGTCTTTGCCATAATCTCGCGCTTTATCTGCATCACGATGCTGCCGGTTCGGTCGAGTCTGCCGGGCTTTCCGCAAGCATCCTCGAAGATCTTGACGAAGACGGCTGGCTCGCCGATGCCGTGCGTTATCACGCCGAACCGCTGGCGCGCGGCAAGATGGCGCATCCCCTGGTCCGTATCGTCCAGCTGGCCTACCTGCTGGTGATGCGTCAGCAGGCGGTGGACAGTCTTGACGTGCGCGCCGCGCTTGCCGCCCTGGGTATGGGCGCAGCCGACGCCACCCATCAACTGGTGGAAAGCCAGTCGCAGGCCCGCAAGCTGGCACAGCACTATGGTCTGACGGTTCCGCCGACGCTGCAGACACATGGCGGCGGGGCGCTCGATCGCCTGGCGCGCGTCTATGCTGGCCAGGCCGCGCAATCCGCCCTGCATCATTATTTCCGCCCTGCAGCCGAGCCGGCCGAGTCGTATGCCCTGCTGGGCGATTGCCTGCGCGCACTGTTTGGCTTCCGGCGTGTCTGCCTGTTTATCGCGGACGCGCAAGGCTACCTGCGACTGTCGCCGCTGATGGACGAAGTCGAAGGTCTGTCCCTGCTGGAGATTTCACGCGATGACGGGCATTCCATCCTGTCGCGTGCATTCGTCCAGCAGCTGGCCCTCGTATTTCAGCCGGGCGACCTGTCAGCGCCGCTGGTGGATGAGCAGATTGCGCGCAGGCTCGGCGTGACGAGCTTCGTCTGTCAGCCGGTCACGCTCGAGCAGGGCCATGCCGGACTGCTGGTCGCGGGCGATGCCCTGCCCTCCCTGGCGGATGCGGCAGCCTGGTCGATGGTGCGGGACGAGTGGGCGGAGTCGCTGCAGCGGACCAGCGGCCCGATGGTTGCCGCCACATCCGAGCGGGTGGTGATCGCCAGCGACGACATACCCCGCGAACGCGTGCGCCGCGCCATCCACGAGGTGGCCAATCCGCTGACCATCATGCGCAACTACGTCAACCTGCTGTCTTCGCGATTGGGCTCGGATTCCTCGGTACAGCGGGATCTCGGCATCATCAGCGACGAAATCGAGCGGGTGGCGCGGATCGTTCGCGGCATCACCGCCGTCGAGGAAAGCGTGAGCGTGCCCACCAACCTGGAAATGGTCTCGGTCAACAGCGTGGTATCGGAACTGGTGCGGATGACCCTCGGCACCCTGCTGATTCCCAACAAGGTCAGCGTCCAGATCGACCTCAACCCCGAGGTGCTGCCGATGCCGCTGAACAAGGACCAACTCAAGCAGGTGCTGTTCAACCTTGCCAAGAATGCGGTCGAGGCGATGCAGGCGGGCGGCCATCTCAAATTCACCACGCGCCTGGTCGAGCGCGACGGCGCCAACCAGGTCGAAATCGAAGTGGCCGATACCGGTCCAGGCCTGCCCGAACATGTCCTCGCCCATCTTTTCGAACCGGTCGCCAGCGACAAGGGCGGCGATCACGCCGGGCTCGGCCTGAGCATCAGCCGCAACCTGGTCAAGCAGATGGGCGGCGACCTCGATTGCGTCAGCACGCCGCAGGGCAGCCACTTCCTGGTCAGGCTGCCCACCCTGCAATCCAGTCAGGCTGCGCCTGCTGCAGCACGCCACGGGTCGATGTAACCCGCCGGCACCAAGGAGAACCACGTGATACAAAGAAATCCTGAAACCAGCCCGATCCTGAGTACGGTCAGCAGCCTGCAGATGCGCTCGCGGATTCTGGTGGTGGACGACGAACCGCTGATACTCGAGGGAATCAGCCGGCTGCTGGCGACGCGGGATTACGAAGTGGTTCTCGCCAATGGCGGATGCGAAGCCCTGATCGCCATCGGCAAGCAGCAGTTTGACGTGGTGCTGCTCGATCTCGGCATGCCCGACCTCAACGGTACCGAAGTGCTGCGCTTCGTCGCCGAGCGCGGCGTCGAGACGCCGGTGATCGTGGTTTCCGGCGACAGCACCATCGATGCGGCGATCCGTGCGCTGCGTGGCGGTGCCAGCGATTTCGTGCGCAAACCCTACGAGCCCGAGGAGCTGCTGCGACGCATCGACAACACCCTGACGCGACGGCGGCTGGAAAAGGAGAACAACCATATCCTGCAGCGCCTGCAGCAATCGGAAAAGTGGCATCGCTTCCTGGTCAACAGTTCGCCGGATTTCATCTACACCCTGGATTCCGAAGGCCGCTTCACCTTCGTCAACGACCGCATCGAAAGCCTGCTCGGCTATCGCAAGGAAGACCTCGTCGGCCAGCATTACAGTGTGCTGATCCACGAGGAAGATATTCCCAGGGCCGAGCACGTCTTCAACGAGCGCCGTTCCGGCGACCGCAATACCCGCAACATCGAAATCCGCCTCAAGTGCAACCCCGGCATGCGCCGTCCGCGCCTGATGAACGGCCGCTGCAAGACCGTCGAGCTGACTGCGACCGGCATGTACGAGGACGAGGCCAGCCCCTTCGACCGGCGCTTCATCGGCAGCTACGGCGTTGCCAAGGATGTCAGCGAACGCAAGCAGGCCGAGGAAACCGTCCACTATCAGGCCTACCACGATCTGCTCACCGGCCTGCCCAACCGTGCGCTGTTCCGCGACCACCTCGGCCTGATGCTGGCGCAGAGCAAACGCAACAAGCAGCCGCTCGCGGTCCTCAGTCTCGACCTCGACCACTTCAAGGTCATCAACGATTCGCTCGGCCACACCATCGGCGACGAGTTGCTGCTGGCGGTCGGCACCCGCCTGCGGCAGTGCCTGCGTGAGGGCGATACCCTCGCCCGCCTCGGCGGCGACGAGTTCGCGGTGCTGCTGCCGTCCCTGCTGTCGCGCAGCGATGTCGAGCACATCGGCCGCAAGATCATCCAGGTGCTGTCCAAGCCGGTGTATATCAAGGGCCACGAAATGTACGCCTCGGTCAGCATCGGCGCCTGCATGGCGCCGGAAGACGGCGACATGGTCGACAGTCTGATCCGCCAAGCCGAAATCGCCATGTATCAGGCCAAGACCCAGGGCCGCAGCCGCCTGCAATTCTGGGAGCCCGGCATGCAGGCGCCCTACTCCGAACGCATGCAGCTCGAGGCCGACCTGCGGCGTGCGCTGGCACGCAATGAATTCGTTCTGTTCTATCAGCCGCAGGTCGATATCAAGAGCGGCGCGATCAAGGGCTTCGAGGCGCTGCTGCGCTGGTGGCATCCGCAACGTGGCCTGCTCACTCCGGCCGACTTCGTCTCGATCGCCGAAGAGTCGGGTGTCATCGTTCCCCTCGGCGACTGGGTACTGCGCCAGGCCGGTGCGCAGATGGCCGAGTGGCGCAAGGCCGGCTTGCCGCCGGTGCGGATGTCGGTGAACATCTCGGCGCGCCAGCTGGAAAGCCCCGACTTCGTCGATAACGTCATGCGCGCAGTGCAGGTCTACGCGCTGGACGGCAAGCTGATGGAGCTGGAGATCACCGAGAGCCTGCTGATGAGCGACCTTGAAGCCAACGCCCTGAAGCTGGGCCGGCTCTCCGCCACCGGCATCCGTCTCGCCATCGACGACTTCGGCACCGGCTACAGTTCATTCAAGTACCTGTCGCGCTTCCCCATCCACACGCTCAAGATCGACCAGTCCTTCATCAAGGAAATCGACCGCGAGGAAAACATGTCCATCGTCAACGCCATGGTCGGCATGGGACGCGGGATGAACCTCAACGTCGTTGCCGAAGGCGTGGAAACGCAGGCGCAGCTGAAACGCCTGCAGCAGATCGACTGCCACGAGATGCAGGGCTACTACTACAGTCCGCCGATCTCGAGCCACGAAGCGACGCTGATGCTGGCGCACCACCTGCGCGGCTTCAGCCACAACAACGGGCTGGCGTCGGCATAAACGAAAGGACGGGGCATGGTCGCGGAATCCGGGCTGC
>Ga0105091_10001363_pt1 | contig 10637 bp, 7 predicted proteins | sample PPLLak1March2015_FD_87022 | JGI IMG/M metagenome (GOLD analysis project Ga0105091, IMG submission 87022) | Freshwater sediment microbial communities from Prairie Pothole Lake near Jamestown, North Dakota, USA - PPLs Lake P7 Core (1) Depth... | ecosystem: Environmental > Aquatic > Freshwater >... | reverse complement strand
GAAATTTCAGGATTTTCCAAATCATGCCAATCGGTCGAAGCGAGAATAGAATAGCCATTATCGAAGGCGAAACGCCTTGCCTTCCTGACATTTTGGATAATTCCCTCGGCACCCGGCACATAGAGACTCCCCTCGGCCCTCATAAAATCGTGCTGAGTATCTAAATCAAAAAACAATATTCCCTTTTTCACGCTTTCTCCTTTTATCAAATACAAGGATAATTTTAGATGCTCAAAATTGCAAGATATTAATTTTTGGACCTGATGATGAATTTTTTTAAAACTTAGATGTGAAGAAGTGTCTTTTTTAATATATGACAGACATTTTATAATTGCTAATGTATGTGTATTGTTTGCCATCAAATGCAATGTATATATGCAGTTTCTATTTCAATAAAACCTTAAATGGGTATACTTATTGTTTTTAAAAGGGAAGATTATGAAAACTCTTACAAAAGAAATATGGATGAACATACCCCAAAGAAGGGCCATTGTTTCGATTCATGATGAGATAGAACGGTTAGTTGAACAATCCGGCGTCAAAGATGGTTTTGTGCTTGTGAACGCTATGCACATAACTGCTTCGGTGTTTATCAATGATAATGAAGCCGGGCTGCATCATGATTTTGAGGTTTGGCTTGAAAAGCTGGCGCCTGAAAAACCCTATTCGCAATATGAGCATAATAGCGGAGAAGATAATGCCGATGCCCATCTCAAACGCACGATAATGGGCCGTGAAGTTACAGTGGCTATCACAAACGGCCGGCTTCATCTTGGGCCATGGGAGCACATCTTTTATTATGAATTGGACGGCAAACGGAAGAAACGGATTTTGGTAAAAATTATCGGCGAGTGACTTTATAGATGGTTCTTTTTCTTTTTTTAATCCAGGTATTTATTATTTCGATATCAGGGGCGATGCAGCCGGGACCTGTTACAGCTACCGCCATAACGATGGGGGTTCGTAACCGCTGGGCAGGTGTCCTTTTGGCAATCGGTCACGGTATCGTGGAATTTCCGCTGATGATTCTGATTATCCTGGGCCTGGGCTCGATTTTCCAGAAAACTTCGTCCCAAATTATAATCGGCATCCTTGGGGGACTGGCCCTTCTTTATATGGCATACGGGATGTTCAAGGCATCTTCAAGTCCTGCCGCCGACCAAAAAGGGGCAAAGAAAGATAAACCTCTTATGGCGGGAATTGTTTTAACTATTTCTAATCCGTACTTTCTTATCTGGTGGGCGACTGTAGGACTGGGTCTGGCAATTACCGCAACCAATATCGGCCTGCATGCCTTTGTGCTGTTTACCATTGTGCACTGGCTTGTAGATTTGTTATGGGTTACCGCATTATCATTTGCCAGTTTTCACGGCACGATGCTTTTGGGGCCGGCAATTCAAAAACGTGTTATGCATGTATGCGCCGGGGCAATGCTTTTCTTTGGATTATTCTTTCTTTATAAAGCAGCTTATATACTTTACTTCCTGTTTAAATCGTCGGGTTATCTTGGCCCCCGATAAGGTGCGTGACATTAAATCGCGAGAACATTTCCTGCTGTGATTGCGCTATTTTCTGTAAGCCGGTCGGCGATTCGGCAGTTTGCCCAAAACCCGCCAGAGCAATAGCAGCGGCGATTTCCGACAATTTCATAAGATCTGGAGATTTAGCGGGAAGGTATCCTTCCTTTGGCTCAGATACACGGACTAAAATGCCCCTGGCAACCAGATGCGATAAAACCTTTTCCGCAAATTCAGGAGGTATATTTAATTTGCCGGAAACTGCATTTGCCTCGACAGGACCAACGCCTGCCTTAAAGGCCGACGCTATTTCTCCTACAATATTCATTATTGTAAGGTCGTTTGCGATGAAATATTCTTCGGGCTTGCGGGCAGCTGCTATTTCCGCGGCTTCCAGAGAGCTGAGGTGCTGGGTCGTATAAGTCAATTGCAGGCCGAAAAGAACTATAAGCCAGCTAAGATAAATCCAAAAGACGCTCAGCGGTATTAATCCAAGCGCTCCATAAACCTGATTATACGGAATAAATTTAACTACATATAAAGTGAAGCCGCACTTGGCTATTGTCCATACCAGAGCCGCAACCGCAGATCCCCAAATTGCGGCACGGACTTTGACTTTCGTGTTTGGAAGTAAAAGATAAAGCAGGAAAAAAGCAGCGGCAGAGGCAAAATAAGAGACTATCACCGGGGCTGTATGCGAGAGAATGGTTTTTTGAAACTCATTTATAGCAGCATATTTTGTCGCAACATAGATAGCTGTCGCAAGAAGAAGAGGAGCCAAAGTCAGAATTGCCCAGTAATTTACTATTCGATGTAAAATGCTTCGGCTAATGCCTACGCCCCAAATCTGGTCAAAAGCGGTCTCAATTGTAAGCAGCATCATCAATGCGGCAAATATAATCAGCGCAGCACCAAGAACGGCTATTGTCCCCTGGTTGAAACCGGCGAAAACCTTATTGATTATCGCGTCGAGATTATCAGTAAGCTTCAGCTCGACAGCGGGATTGGCAGGGTCAGCATATTCGATAGTTGAAAGATGAAGTTGTGTATAGATGTATTCTTTTATATTCTGGCCGGCATCACGGTATGCCGGGAAAAATTGAAACACCATAAGCATAACCACCGCCAGAGGGACAATGCCGAACATTGTATAATATGATAATGCGGCCGCCTGCTGGTCCGAACGGTTTTTTTTAAGCAGCCGAAAGCAGTGTATCCACAGCTTTATCTGGAAAATCATAAATCTTCCAACCCTGCCGACCTGGGCCGTCGGGGTGGACAATGCCTTTTCAAACATCTATTTATCCTTTCAAACTATCCTGGCTCCATAATTATGTACAAAAAGGAGTCAATTGCAGAATACAATCTATATGTATTATCGACATTTAAAGTGCTTTTATTTTCTTTTTTCTAATGGCTGAAAGCTGAATATTGCTGTTTTTAGGGTAATTTTACGGTATTGCAATTTCCTACAATGTCCATTCAAAGCTTTTGCCCCTGGATATTGAAGGCTTCTTTATTATATCGCCATACCTCAGAACGCAAGGATTGCCGAGTTTAGAATTGATTACAGCTTTGCTTAATTTTCCATTTTTCCAGTAAATATCTACAACAAATCCTCCGCGTGCGCAAAGCCCTTTCACGAAGCCGTCAGGCAGTGCTTTCGGCAGAGCAGGTAATATATGAATCTGGCCTGTGTGGCTCTGGAGAAGCATTTCAGCAATTCCAGCAGTGCCGCCGAAATTGCCGTCAATTTGAAATGGGGGATGATTATCGAAAAGATTGGGATGCGTAGATTTAATCAATAGCGCTCGCACATTTTCCCAAACCTTGTCACCTTCGCGCAATCTCGCCCAAAAATTTATAATCCATGCCCGGCTCCAGCCTGTATGTCCGCCGCCGTGACTGAGACGGTAATCGATACTCTTGCGGATAGCAGCAATGATTTCGGGGGTTTTCTCATAAGAAAATTGCCTGCCGGGATGAAGCCCGAATAAATGAGACAGGTGGCGATGCCCCGGCTCAACTTCTTTAAATTCGTGCGACCATTCCATCAACCTGCCATCGGAGGCAATCTTCGGCATTGCAAGTTTACTGAGGGAATCTTTTATATCTTTGGTGATTGGATCTTCTATTTTGAGTATCGAAGCAGCTTCAAGATAATTTGTAAAAGTGTCCCAGACAATTTCCTGGCTCATCGAAGCGCCCATATCCAGAGCAGCTTGTTTGCCATTGGGGTCAAAAAATTTATTTTCAGGCGAAGTGGAGGGGCCTGCGACTAATTTTCCCGTATTAGGGTCAGGCACAAGATAATCGAGAAAAAACAACGATGCCTCTTTCAATATCGGATAAGTACGTTTTTCGAGAAATTCTTTATCGCCTGTAAATCTGTAATGCTCCATAAAATGCTGCGTGCACCATGCACCGCCCATCGGCCACATCCCCCAAACAGGTTCACCGATAGGGACAGTCCACAGCCATACATCTGTTGTATGGTGAACTGTAAATCCGCGGCAGTGATAAATTTCTTTTGCGGTTTTCTGTCCCGAGCCAACAAGAGCTTGCGTAAAATCAAAAAAAGGATCGTGGCATTCAGATAAGTTGCAGATTTCCGCAGGCCAGTAATTCATCTGTATATTTATATTTGTATGATAATCGGCGTTCCAGGGAGCGGATATATCTTTATTCCATATCCCCTGTAAATTGGCCGGCAAGTCACCCGGGCGAGAAGAACAAATCAGAAGATAGCGTCCATACTGAAAATAAAGCGCAGCTAAATCATTGTCGACAGCTCCTTTTTTAACATCTTCAAGGCGCTGGTTCGTAGGTATATTTCTTTTTTCGAAACCTGCGAAATCAATAGTTACACGCCTAAAGAGCCTTTGGTGCTCTGTAAGATGTTCTGTATAAATTTTCCGGTAAGTTTTTTTAGACGCGTTCTCAAGCTTTTTTTTACATGTTTGCTTTGGATAATCCGGAGCAAGTGAATTGAAAGGATTAGCCCTGTTATAATCAGTCGCGGCGGCTAAATAAATTGTCACCGAATCAGCCATTTCAACATTCAATGTTTTCTGGGTGACCGTAATTTGCCCGCCATCGGTTTGGGCCAAAAGACGTGCACAGTATTTGACGCCCGGATTTCGGCCATATTGAGTAACCTGTCCGGACATCTCAATTACATTGTTTGCCTCTGTAGAAAGATTGAAATCGGCGGGACGAGTCATCTTAATTTCAAAAGAAATGGATTTTGGCTTATCAGCAGATAACTTAATCACAAGGACCTGGTCTATCGGACTGCTGAAAACTTCTCTTTTGAAAATTACATCTCCTGCCCTGAAGGTTGTTACTGCAGTCGCGGTATCGAGATTTAAACTCCGGCGATAATCTGAAACTTCACCCTGCGGTAAAGTAAATATCAGATTGATATCACCAAGAGTTTGGTAACTCCGGCCGGACTCACCGGCTAATACCTTCTTTTTTATAACGCCGTCTGCTTTTAAATAATCACCCTCAAAAATAAATTTTCTTGCCTCGCCTATTCCATCATAAGCTCCCTGGCGAACCTGCGGAACAGGAGGGCCTGCCCAGACGGAATCCTCATTGATTTGAATTCTTTCCTGTTGTGTCCCGCCGAACACCATTGCGCCAAGCCGGCCATTACCCACAGGCAAGGCCTCCTCCCATTTTTCGGCAGGCTTATTATACCAAAGGGTCAATCCATTGCTGAGGTCGGGCATTTCCACCGCCTGACTTTCGGCACATAAGAAAAGAAAAATAAATGCGCACCATTTTAGAAAAATATTAATCTTTCCCATTTAAGGCTCCAGTCGTTTGGTATGCACCTTTTTTTTGTGATTTTATTTATTTGCCCTTTTTTTGCTGACGAAGTATTTGCTCGAGCCCCTGCTGAATGCCTGTCTCAATCAAAGTTTTGCCTATATCAAGTTTTGGATGGCTCGGCGTGCCTGTTATCGCCGCCGCAATTCCCGCCGCCTTTACATTGCAGGTTTCTATATTCTTGTTCGGGTCTATAGGAATCTTTCCCGTAAAATTAATAGGCATTCCTCCGGCATCTAATTCCATATTCGTATACTGCAAATAGCCATCTCGAACTGTAAAAGCGGTGGGCTTAACCTGCATTACACTGCCTGAGGCACGGGTTGCTGTTAATAACGCACCGAGTATGCTGGTTGGCGGCATTCGAACATCCGAAAGTGAAATCGTTCCAGCTATGTTGTAATCTTTATCTGTTCCCCCAACCACAGGCACGGCAAATTCGTTGCAATCAAGATTTGCTATTCCGCTTATACTTGATGTTCCGCTGAATATCGGATTAAGTATAAACAGCATTTTGTTCGCGATATCAACATTAAGCTGCACGTTTTTTATTATCTGCATTGGTCCCGGCGTCCTGAAAATTGCCGGTTTTTTCCTTAAATCGGCCGAGCCTCCGAAATTAAATTCACCATTGTTTACTGTTGTCTTAAATGGAGGTATTGTTAAATACCCCTTTTCTGCTTTTATATCTACGTTTGTTGCTCCGAGATTCAGGCCTTTATAAGATGCCTTATCGAAACCGACTTTTGCCTGGGCATTGAGATTGGCCAGCATCTGGTTTGTGTCATTTGTCGGATAATTACTGCTGAAATTTATCGTGTCCTGGCGTTTGCCTTCTATTTTGAGTTCCGGCAAAAAGGGCGACAGCAATCCAATGATTGCCTTCCAGTCATAATCGAGTTTTGCGTTTCCCTGTATTGAACTGTTGTTTCCTTCAATATTCTGCCTCAAGTTTCCCTTTATTTTTATTTCAGGGCTTGTAATTTCAGCATTGTTTACCAGCAAGGCCTTTGTCGTCGGATTTACCTCGGCATCGATGATGATGTTGATGGGATTTTGCCTGAATGCCTCTTTATTAGGAGCTTTCACCAGCAGGTTTGTAATTTTTGTAGAAGTTGTATTAATCGAGTAATTTCCATTTCTAAATCCCAGTGTTGCTTCTGAATTTACAATGCCCCCCAATTGAACGTCCTTGGAAATAGTCTTTGTCATTACAAGATACGGCTTTACCTTGGCCAGGTCCATATCTTTGATGGAAGCATTAAGCGAAATTCCCTCTTTGACACCCTTCTTGAGCGGTATTTTAGTCTCAGTAACGCTGAAATTTCCTACACTGGTATTCGCATTAAAATATTTTACAAGCAGAACGTTTGTTTTCTTGTCTATGGCCGCTAATGCATCAATTGTATCATTTGGTTCATTGATAAGCACATCAGGAGCGGGATTTGCCTTTAAATTATTTATAGTGGACTGGCATTTGAAAATAGCGGTATTTTCGTTATTTGTAATATGAGCAGTGGCGTTAACCTGCCCTGATATCTTGTATTTGTCAAGTTCGAAAAATTGGCCGATTTCACTTGAAAACCTGGCAAGGTCTATCTGCGCGTTACTTTCGAATTCCGAAATGTCACCCGAGCCGTTTATATTTGCGAATGAAGAAGTAATATCAATATTTTCATATCTTATCTTATTATTTTGGCCTGATATCTTTGCGTTTGCTTTTACAGGCTGTGTGATAGATACAGGTTTTCCACTAACATTTCCGGCAAGGCCGTCTATGGTCATATGGCCTTCAAGCATTTTTACGCCGGTTTCGGTAATCGTCCGCACATCACCGGTCAATTTGCCGCTTGTAACTTTTATATTCGGGTCTAATCCGAGCGTATTGGGAAGCATCGCGGCAATTGCGGGCAGGTCACCGTTGAGATTGCCTTTTATTTCGGATTTGGAATCGGGTTTCATGAAATCCGTAAACGCGTCTTTAGAAGCGGGAACCGCGCCGGTTGCGTCGGCCTTCAGCCAGTCGGTTGAAACTATCAATTGTTGAATGTTTATTAATTTGCCCGTCTGGTTTATCTTCGATTGCACATCCAGTGCCGAGGTTTTTATTTTGTCCCCGCTTAGACCGGGGCCGCTGTATTCGACATTCCGGCCGTTTATATTGCCCGTGAGGTTCTCAATGATTCCGTTATTTAATTTTCCCTTTATATCCGCGGATAAAGTCCCGTTTGCATTTACATCAACACCGGCAATCGCCAGAATCGATTCCAGTGAGGCAAGCCCAAGATTATTAACTTCAATCGAGACATCACCGCTTGTTTTGTCGAAGTCCCAGTTTTTATCTGTTTTATACTGACCATTGGCGTTCAAGGCTGAAACAGTCCCATCCCCGGAGATATTCGAGTTAATATCAAATTTTGTGTTTCGGCCGGAATCCTGCAAATCGATTTTGCTGTTGATTTTTGTAATTTCAACAGACGTCCGATTGTCCCTGATTTTCACATCACCATCTTTTACCGTCAGGTCTAATTCTTTGAGTTGAATATTAGAAGGTTCTTCTTTCTCTTTGTCAGATGGTTTTCCCGCCCTGGTTTGCTCCTCCTTCATTTTATTTGCATCTATTTCCACCCTCGGCTGGTCGATAACTGTTTGCTCTAAAACAATATTTCCCCCCAATAAAGCGGCGTACGCAGGCTTTGTGGAAATGTCTTTTACAGCAACAGCCACCCCCTTTTCAGGACTTTTAAAGGTCATATCAGTGACATTTATTCCCTTGAACCAGCTCATTGAAAGTTTCGAAAAATTGATATCGCCCGCACCGGCAGCATTGGCCTTTGAAAGAATGAATCTTTTGCCGCTTTCACTGGAGATAAAGGCAGGGACAATAAAGACAACCAAAATAATAATCACTAAAATCAAGGCAATTACAATGCCTGCAGTAATCTTGAGAATCCTTTTGCCTTTATTCGGCTTTTGAACCGGATTGTTTCTGTCTGAAGTTTCCATGATAATCCCCTTTTTATATTTTAAGAGTTGATAAAGGGCCAAATTTTCTCCGAATCTCGCATTTGGCCTCACTGCTAATAATTTTTAACTCTGCATTATCTCGTCGGACTTATGCTTGACAACCTGGTCAACCTTATCGGTATACTGCTTGGTCATATCATCAAGCTGCTTTTTGCCTTTTTCCATATCATCTTCTGTTATTTTCTTTTCTTTTTCTTCTTTTTCAAGGGTTTTTATCTCATCTCTCCTGACATTTCGAATGCTTACTTTGGCCTGTTCGCCCAGCCCTTTTACCTGGTGGGCCAATTGCGTTCTGCGCTCTTGTGTCAGCGCGGGGACATTGAGGCGAATAACTTTGCCGTCAACCATAGGCGTAAGGCCCACTTCGCTGGCCAAAATGCCCTTATCGATATCTTTGATTGAGCCTGGGTCGAAGGGCTTGATTAAAATCATATCGGATTGAGGTGTCGATAAAGCGGCAAGCGCCTTTAGCGGCGTGGGATTGCCATAGTATTCAACACGGATGTTTTCAACAAGCCCCGTAGATGCCCTGCCTGTGCGAATACCCTTGAATTCATCATGCAGAACATCCACAGCTTTCTTCATTTTGTTTTCGCTGTTTGTCATTATATCCTTGACTGGCATATTTTCTCATCCTTTAAGAAATAATGGTTCCAACGGGTTCACCATTAATTGCTTTTGTCAGATTTCCTTTTTCAAATATATTGAGCACGATGACAGGAATTTTGTTGTCCCTGCAAAGACTGATGGCTGAAAGGTCCATAACACGCAGATTCCTTTCAAACACTTCCTGATAAGTCAATTTATCAAAAAACTTCGCATCCGGATTTTTAACAGGGTCATCGCTGTAAACGCCTTCAACCTTTGTTGCTTTAATCAGTAAGTCCGCCTCGAGCTCCGCGGCGCGAAGTGCCGCGCAGGTATCAGTTGTAAAGAACGGATTACCTGTCCCTCCGGCCAGTATCACGATTCTGCCCTGTTCGAAATGACGCAATGCCCTTCGCCTGATAAACCGCTCGCACATCGCCTCAACTTCTATGGCGCTTAGAACGCGGGTTGGTGTCCCCATTTTCTCGATTGTTTCCTGCAGGGCGCAGGCATTGATGATTGTCGTGAGCATCCCCATGTAGTCGGCGGTATTGCGGGGGATGGAAGTCTGTTCGGAGAATTTTTCTCCCCTGATGAAATTTCCGGCCCCCACTACGACAGCCACCTGGGGACCAAGCTTGTTAATTTCTGTAATTCTGGATGCTATCGAGTCGAGCTGGCCGCCATCGATGCCGAAGCCTCCCTGCTGGCAAAAACTCTCTCCTGATAACTTAAGCAGCACTCTTTTGTATTTGCTTGCTGGCATTTTCGTTGGCCGCATCCTTCCGGGTCGGCGAAAATTACGGCAAAACGCTTAACCCACATCAAATCTAACAAATCTCTTAAGCGTTGCCTTGCCGCCTGCCGACTTCGCGGCTTCTTCCAAAACCTGTGCTACCGTTTTTGTGTCGTCCTTGACAAATTTCTGGTCAAGAAGGCAATTTTCCTCAAAAAACTTGTTCATCTTGCCTTCTACAATCTTATCAACAATATTTGCCGGCTTATCCTTTACCTGCTCGGCATAAATACTTTTTTCCTGCTCAATAATCTTGGGGTCTATCCCTGATTTATCCAAAGCAAGCGGCTTTGTAGCGGTTATGTGCATCGCTATATCTGCACCGATTCGCTTCAACTCATCAGAGGATGCGACCTTCTCGTCCGAGGCAGCTATTTCGAGCATAGTCCCGACTTTTTTATTAAAATGTACATAAATAGAAATAAGACCCGCTGTCTCGAGATGAAATTTAGCAAAGTCGCCAACTTCTGTTTTTTCACCTGTTTTACTTACAAGTTCTGTAATAAGGTCACTGTATTTTTTGCCGTCAATTGCTGTTTCGAGGATATTTTTAGCTCCTTCACTTGCCTGGCTTGCCATCCCGTATTCCGCCAATTTATCAGCGGCGGCTTTGAAATCTTCACTATTTGCCACAAAATCAGTTTCACAGCACAGTGACGCAAGGACGGCCGCTTTGCGGTCATCGCTTATTTTGCTTACTACCAAACCTTGTGTAGTTTCACGCTCAGCGCGTTTGGCCAAAGTCGCAAGTCCTTTTTTTCTCAATATCGCCATTGCTTCATCGAGGTTGCCGTTGGTTTCCTCGAGTGCCTTTTTGCAGTCCATCATACCTTGACCGCTCATCTTGCGAAGTTTAACTACCAGTGCTGTAG
>Ga0105091_10001362_pt1 | contig 10643 bp, 8 predicted proteins | sample PPLLak1March2015_FD_87022 | JGI IMG/M metagenome (GOLD analysis project Ga0105091, IMG submission 87022) | Freshwater sediment microbial communities from Prairie Pothole Lake near Jamestown, North Dakota, USA - PPLs Lake P7 Core (1) Depth... | ecosystem: Environmental > Aquatic > Freshwater >... | reverse complement strand
GTGCACCATCGGAGGCCTGAAGGGCCGACAACATAATAGCCCAGGGCGGAGCGTTTTTTGCGGAGCCCTGGGTTACCGGCATTGTACGAAGCAGAGCCCTGTAAGGGCGAAACAGACTCCAGACTGATTTTGTTTCGCCCTTACAGGGCTCTGCTTCGTACAATGCCGGTAACCCAGGGCTCCGCAAAAAACGCTCCGCCCTGGGCTATTATGTTGTCGGCCCTTCAGGCCTCCGATGGTGCACCGTGGCACATTGGCCGGTAACCCGGTAACCCGGTAACCCGTCACCTCGTCACCTTGTCACCTTGTCACCCCGTCACCTTGTCACCTCGTCACCCTGTCACCTTGTCACCTTGTCACCTTGTCACCTTGTCACCTTGTCACCTTGTCACCTCGTCACCTTGTCACCCTGTCGCCCTGTCAGCTCTACGACGCTTCCGGCGGCAGATACTCTTTCCGCACGGGCGGCTTATCAATCAGGCGCTTCGTCGACGGATCGAACAGCATCACGCGGCCTTCACGATAGGAATCGACTCCCAGCTTGATTGCCGTCATCACCTGGTAGCCTCTAACCACGTTGTAGACGGGCGACTTGCGGCTGCGCATGCAATCGAGCCAGTCATCGGCGAGATCGGGACTCTCGACGGGATCTATCGTCACCTCGGTTTTGCCGTCGTTCGCCTGCTTGAATTTATCCAGGAATTGTCGCTCGGCCTTGATGACCGCCACTTCACGTCCTCGCCGCCGACCAGCGTTGCGCTGGTCTCCCATCGCGTCCATGACTGCCGCCTCCTGCTGGACGATCTGCAGCGTACCCCAGTTGCCGTAGATCGTGAGCGGCACCGACTCGGCATTGGCCATGCAGGAGATCATGTTGATGCAGTATTCATCCGGGTACTCGATCATCGTCATGTAAGTGTCCGGAACCTCGCGATTTTTCTGGACGAAGACTCCGCCGGCCCCGGTCACCCGTGTAGGGAAATCGAATTTGATCATCGTTGACATGACGCCAAGGCGATGGAAGAGGAGATCGGTCGCGTTGCCGCCGGAATAATCCCAGAACTTTCTCCAGCGGAAATAACGTTCCTTGCTGAAACGGCGCTTGGGCGCCGGCCCGAGCCACATTTTCCAGTCGAGGTTCTTCTCACTGACTTCGGCATTTGGCCAGGGCTCGCTTCCGATCCCGGGAATCGGGTAATCCCACATCCCCTCGTTGGTGTTGCGGTTGTAGCTGATCAATCCCCAGACGATCTTGCCCATCTTGCCGGCGCGAATATACTCATTCACCTTCCAGTACAGGTTAGTTGAAGGGCCCGTTCCGCCCACCTGGAGAATCCTCCCGGTTTTCTCGACGATGTCAGCCAGCTTCGCGGCCTCGTCGACCGTGTAAGTCATCGGCTTTTCCAGGTAGACATCCTTTCCGGCCTGGCAGGCTTCCGCCGCCATCTGGAAGTGCCAGTGGTCGGGGACGGCGAACACGACCCCGTCGATATCCGTCCGCTGCAGGATCTCCTGGTAATTGCGATACGTCTTGGGGGCCTTAGTTTTCTCTTGCGCGTTCTTGAGCCGCGGTTCCCAAACGTCGCATACGGCCGCGTATTCAATGTCCCCTTTGCCGGCCTTTCTCGCATCGAACCCGCGACGCAGCAAGTCTTGAAACTGCATCCCGTTGCCCACGAATGCGAGGTTTATCCGATCGTTGGCACCCAGCACCCGCCCGGTCATTTTCGGGACCGCGCGCGGCTTGCCCTCTGCAACAGCCGTGATGGCGGAAGCTGAGGCCAAAGCGGCAGTGGTTTGACCGAGGAATTCCCTGCGACTCGGCTTGCGTCCCTCTCCTGAAGTCTCTTTTCTGTTGGCCATGTCCGATTCTCCTTTGTCCTGCGGCTGACTTTAGTATAGGAACGGGCGATTTTCAAATGCCGAAAGGAGCGATAGGAGCGGATCGCGGGCCTGTAACTTCTCCGGGTACTCGTGTAGCTTGAAAAGCAGTAACTCACAACGGAGGCTACCCATGATTCTGGTAGTTGGAGCAACAGGATTCCTGGGCGGGCAGATATGCCACCAACTGAGGCACGAGGGCCACAGCGTTCGCGGCCTCGTGCGGGCCAGCTCAGATCCCGCTCGCGTAGCCGGAATAAAGAACATCGGAGTTCAATTGGTTGAAGGCGATCTGAAAGAGGCAGCCAGCCTATCTGCTGCCTGCCAAGGTATAGACACGGTCGTATCCACGGCTAGCGCAACACGATCCCGACAATCTGGGGACAGTATCGAAGCGACCGACGGACGGGGCCAGTTGAACCTGGTCAAAGCGGCAAAGCGCGCGGGAGTGTCGAAGTATATCTACGTCTCTTTCTCGGCCCATATCGGCGAGGACGATCCACTGACACGAGCAAAACGATCAGTCGAGAGCGAGGTGACAGGGAGCGGGTTGAACTACACGATCCTCCGTCCGACCTTTTTCATGGAGTCCTGGTTGGAACCGGCCCTTGGTTTTGACTACCGGCATCGAAGCGTGCACATTTATGGGTCCGGACAGAACAAGGTCAGCTGGTTATCGCTCGGAAATGTCGCCGATTTCACAGTGGCCTGCCTGGAGAACCGTGCAGCTGACAACCGGGCGCTCGATATCGGCGGCCCGGAGGCTCTGAGTCCACTCGAGGTCGTTGGCATTTTCGAAGCGGTGAGCGGCAAACACTTTCGCGTCGAGCACGTAAATGAAGAGATTCTCAGAAATCAGCAGGACACAGCGGCCGATTCCCTCCAAGAGACTTTCGCCGCCCTGATGCTGGCCTACGCGAAGGGGGACGTCATCGACATGACGCAGACTCTGCGCGAGTTCCCCATCCGGATGACGTCAGTGAAGGAGTACGCCGAAGCTTGCCTGTCGGAGGTTGGCGCGGCTCACTGAGGCTAAAGAACAGCGGAAACCGTGGAGGGCCCGGGAAGCGATCACAGCAGAGCCGGGAGCGCCACGCTCCCGGCTCTGACTCGATCGCGTCTAGTTATCCGTCGCCAACGAGCTCTGGAGCGCCCGCTGAAAGCTGTCTAGCGCATCCTCTACCTGGTGGCGGAAATCACTGTGAATCTGCTCGTATTCCCGGCGAGCCGAAGAGAGGAGCTCCTGCATGTAGAGCTGGATATCGGTAATACTCTGGCCGGAGACGTCGCTCCAGGAGTTCAGCTTCTGACGGAAGCCGTCCAGCTCCCGACTCAGGTGGTCTCGGAAGTTGTGCACAGCTATATGCTGGCTCGTGACTTTCTCCAGGTGATAGCCCATGATCGCGAGGCGAACCGCTTCGGAAAACATGCGGGGACGCTCCTGGAGAACGCGAGTAAGGAACTTGAAGTACGCCGGTCCTTGCCTGGAGAACAATTGGCGTTTAAACGACTTGGCCAAAGCGAGTAACTCCGGGCCGCGAATCCTACGGCTCGCGTGCGGATTGGGCCGCAGATGGGCCAACATCGTCAGGCACCTCTCAAAGTACTTCTTCAACCCAGGATCGTAAATGGTAGCCAGAACCCGCTTGTACCCCTCGAAGAGAATCTGAGGGTCCATCTCAGGGACAAAATTCAGTTTGATGCAGAGGTTGTCGCCCTGGGATTCCTCAAGCAGCCGTCCTTCCCGCTTGAAGCGGGCATAGAGATCGGTTCCCTTTATGGCAGTCAGGAGGCCAACCATCGCCAAAGGAATGCCCGCCTCCTGGACGAAGTTGATCTGCGCGTCAAAAACGCCTTCCCCTTCTCCATCCAGGCCCAGGATAAATCCTCCCATCACCTCCATGCCCTTGCCCTGGATCTTGCGCACGGCATCGAGCAAGAAGTCGTTCTTTCCGTGACTGACGTTCTGCTTCTTCTTCGTCTTCAACAACGCCTCGGGAGTCGGACTCTCAATCCCGAGGAAGACCATGCTAAAGCCCGCGTTGACCATCGAGTCCATCAGCGAGTCCATCCGGGCCAGGTTGACGCTGGCTTCCGTGAACAACGAAAAGGGAAATCGGCGCTTCTGCTGCCACGTGGATATATCCGGAAGCAGGTCCAGGGCCGCTTTTTTGTTGCCGATGAAGTTGTCGTCGACCAGGAAGACCGGCCCACGCCAGCCCAGCCGATAAAGGAAATCAAACTCGGCAAGCACCTGCTCATTGGTCTTGGTTCGAGGAACCCGCCCAAACAGTTTCGTGATATCGCAGAACTCGCAATCAAACGGGCAGCCGCGCGAGAACTGAAGCGCCATCGATGAATATTGACTGAGGTCAATGAGATCGTATCGAGGAATTGGCGTGCGGGTGATGTCCGGCTTCTCCTTCGCGACCGTCATTCGCGGAGCTGTCCCGTTGCGCAGGTCACGGAGGAAATCCGGAAATACTTCTTCTACTTCGCCCAAAACGAAATGATCGACCCCGTCGATGTCGTCGTGAAAGGTTGTTGGATGTGGTCCTCCAGCGACTATCGGCGTGTTCAGCCGATGGCACGTCTCGATCACTTCTCGCAGGGACTGTTGCTGTACGACCATGGTGGAAGTAAAAACGACATCCGCCCACCTGATGTCGGCGTCGCTCAAGGGCGCCACATTCATGTCCACAACTCGAAGCTTGTACTCCCCCGGAAACATGGCCGCCACTGTCAAAAGGCCGACCGGCGGCATCGCAGTCTTCTTGCCGAGAAACTCGAGCGCGTACTGCATGCCCCAATACGAGGGAGGGAACTCTGGGTAAACAAGAAGGGCATTCGGCATAGTCTATGACTGATCCTTTCCCTGAGCCGAACCTGTGAAATTACAGCTAAAGAAGATCGGAAGCGTCCAAAATGGGAGGAAGGTTCCGCTACTTTAAGTTCTCAGTCTACAAGAAGGAATCCCCAGACGCCAGTCCCCCCTGTAAATCCGCGCACCAAGCGAAAGCCAAAAGAGCCGTGAGCGCAGCGTCTTTCGCGAAGCGATCCGGCACGGCCCGAGAGCACGGACGGGCCGGGTCGCTCCGCAAAAGACGCTGCCCTCACGGCTCTGTTGGCTTTCTGCGCTAGTGCTTTTCCCTGCCCGGCCTGACAAGATGGACAAGTGGGATCGATCGACCGAGCCTCGTCTCTTCGCAAGGAGCGCTTCAGCATCTCGGTGATTTTTCTGGTGCACGGCTTGGTGGTCGCCTCCTGGGTCTCTCGAATTCCAGCCATCCAGTCCGCGCTCGGCCTCTCGCCGGCGGTCCTCGGGACCGTCCTGCTGTCAACAACTGCCGGGGCGCTGGTCGCCATGCCGGTGACCGGCGGCTTGGTTCACCGGTTCGGCAGCCGCCGACTCGTGATAATAACGACCGTCTTCTTTTGCCTCTCTCTCCCGCTTTTGCCGATACCGGGCTCAGCTGCTGGACTCGCCGTCTCGCTATTCATTTTTGGTGCGGCGGCCGGCGGGATGGACGTGTCGATGAACGTCCAGGCGGCCGAGTTCGAGAGAAAAAGGGCGAAACCCGTGATGTCGTCCTTCCACGGTCTCTTCAGTGTGGGCGGAATGGCCGGATCGGCAGTTGGCGGAGCGGTTGCGCAGCGCGGCCTCTCGCCTGGCCCGCATTTCGTGCTTGCCAGCCTCACTTTCGCAGTGCTGGCCGGTTCGGTGCTGACCTGGCTGTCACCCGGGACCTCCCGCAGTGAAAGCAGCCTGGCGCTGCGCTTCGACCGCCGGATCCTGGTCCTGGGTGCCATAGGCTTCTGCATTCTGATTGGCGAAGGAGCAATGGCCGATTGGGCCGCGGTTTATCTTCATAATTCTCTCGGCACTAACCCCGGCCTCGCCGCCCTCGGGTATTCAGTGTTTTCTGCCTGCATGGCCGGCGGACGCTTCCTCGGCGACTGGCTGACCCAGACCGTCGGCCCAGTCAGGCTGGTGCGCGGCGGTTCTCTGCTGGCAGCTTTCGGGATGGCGGCGGCCACGATCATGCAGAACGTGCCTCTCGCGTTGGTCGGCTTTGGGCTGGTCGGAGCCGGCTTCTCCACGATTGTTCCAATCATTTTCGGAGCGGGGGCAAGCGTTAAAGGGGTTCCGCCCGGTGCCGGCGTGGCGGCGGTGACTACTGTCGGCTACTTCGGTTTTCTGCTCGGTCCGCCGCTGATCGGCTGGACCGCTCAATGGACAAGCCTGAGAACGGCGTTGGGATTCGTGACGGTCCTGAGCCTGATAGCTGCTGCTTTAGCAAGGGGAGTAAAGAGGGACTGAATGGACGAAGTGGACAGAATGGACCCGGTGGACAAGCCAATCTAGTCCATTGGGTCCATTAGGTCCACCAGGTCCACTTCGTCCACAAGAATCTATCCCTGCGGTTGCCCCGCCGCTTCTTCCTCCGCCACCTGGTGAATGATGAATCCGCCGGAACGCTGGTCGCGCTCGAGTTTAAGCAGGCCCTGCCGTTCGGCTTCTTCCAAGAGCCCGCTGAAAGAGCGGAACCCGTAATACGATTCGTTGAAGCCCGGCTTACGTCGCTTGAGCGCCTGCTTCACCATGGAGCCCCAGACCGGCTCGTCCCCGCGCTCGGACTGCAGGGCTTCAAAAGTTTCAAGCGTCAGATCCAGAGCCTCCTGACGCTTGTCTTCGTCGGACTTCTTCGGAGTGCGCGGCTCCTTGGTCTCGGGTTTGACGGCCTTTCGAAATTTGCGCTTCGTGCGGGCCGCTTCGGCGACGAGGTCGTCGTAGTAGATGAACTCGTCACACGCGGCCATCAGCAGGTCTGAGGTGGACTTCTTCACGCCCACACCGATGACCAGCTTGTTGTTCTCGCGGAGCTTGGCGACCAGCGGCGAAAAATCTGAATCCCCGCTGATGATCACAAAGGTGTCAACATGCCCTTTCGTGTAGCAGAGATCCAGCGCGTCGACGACCATGCGGATATCGGCCGAGTTCTTCCCCGACTGCCTGACATGCGGGATTTCGATCAGCTCGAACGCTGCCTCGTGCATGACTGCCTTGAAGTCTTTGTACCTCTCCCAGTCCGAGTAGGCTTTCCGGACGACGATGCTGCCTTTTAACAGAAGGCGTTCAAGAACTCGGTGGATATCAAACTGCGGATACTTGGCCTCGCGAACGCCAAGTGCGATGTTCTCGAAGTCACAAAAGAGCGCCATGTTCTTGATTTCGGGTCCGTCGGCCATCCTTTTTCTCCTCCTCCCGCGCGCGTGTCTGCCTGTCGATCCAGAAGTTATCACACATTCGTACTCGCCGCCGACCTTGATCCGCGCAACACGCCTGATGTTTAATGCGTCCATGAACTGGCGCTATTTGGCTCTTCTGACAGTTGCAGTCCTGCTGTACTCGGCATTTGCAGTCGCTTCATCCGACAAGGGTTTGCTGTTTTACGTCGGCACATACACTCGAGGCGACAGTAAGGGCATCTATGCCTTCCGAATGGACAAGGCAACCGGATCGTTGACTCCCCTGGGGCTCGCTGCCGAAACGCAAAACCCCTCATTCCTCGCTGTTGATCCAGCCAGCCGCTTTCTGTTTGCGGTGGGCGAGAGTAACAACTTCAACGGGAAGCCCGGCGGCGCTGTCAGCGCTTTTGCTATCAATCGCGAAGACGGGAAGCTGACCCTTCTTAACCAGGCCTCCTCGGGCGGCCCAGGCCCGTGCCACGTCGCAGTTGATCACCAGGGTAAGTACGTGCTGATCGCCAACTACAACGGGGGAAACGTATCGGTTCTTCCGATCGGTGCCGACGGCAAGCTGGGCGAAAGCAGCGCCTTCATTCAACACCAGGGGTCGAGCGTTAACGCCGAGAGGCAGGCCGGACCACACGCTCACGGCGTTTACCTGGACGCCGGAAACCACATTGCGGTGGTCGCCGATCTAGGTCTCGACCGATTGCTGACTTACCGTTTTGACCCGGCCAAGGGAACGCTGACGGCCAACGACCCTCCTTTTGTCGCCGTCCGGCCAGGGTCGGGTCCCCGTCATTTTGCGTTTCATCCAAACGGGCGCTTCGCGTTTGTGATTAACGAGCTCGACTCCACGCTCACGACTTTCCAGTACGAGCCGACGCGCGCCGTCTTTAAAGAGCTGGCGACTGTGAGTACGCTTCCGCCCGATTTTAACGGGAGCAATTCCACGGCCGAGGTCTTTGTTCATCCTTCCGGCAAGTTCGTTTACGGATCGAACCGCGGCGCTAACAACATCGTGATTTTTGCCCTCGATCAAACCACCGGCGCGCTGACGACTGTCGGCTGGGAGCCGAGCCAGGGCCGCACACCTCGCAACTTTGCAATTGATCCGGCCGGGCAGTACCTGGTTGCTGCGAATCAGGACTCCGCGAGCATCGTGGTTTTCAAAATCGACCAGCAGACGGGAAAGCTGTCCTCGACGGGCCAGAAGGCAGAAGTCGGATCCCCGGTCTGCATCACGTTTGTCCCGTAGAGGCGTAGACTGAACCGATGGATGGCAAAACCCGAGCCCACATTCGACCCGGCGCGCGTGTCCGGGTCGTTCAGAAGCAGGATCAGCGGTCAGGCAAGCTAACCGAGGGAATCGTGCAGAACATCCTGACCAACTCTCCCACCCATCCTCACGGCATCAAGGTTCGCCTGGTCAGCGGTGTCGTGGGCCGCGTCAAAGAAATTTTGTAAAGAAGTCAGAAGTCAGGAGTCAGAAGTCAGAATGGGAACCAACCGCTCTTTGTTCTGACTTCTGACTCCTGACTTCTTTTTCCAGCAGCCGAACCAAACTCGCCTGAAGTGCGTTATAAAGCCACCAGGAGAAGACATGGTGGCAACGAGAATGATCTTCGGATTCCTGTTCGCACTGTTTGTTCTGTCGAACGGTACTGTGCACGCGGGCCAATGGGACCAGAAGGAAATGGAGAATTTCCTGGCTGGTTTCTTCGACACCGAGTTGCCCAAGGCTCACTGCCCCGGCGCCATTGTCGCCGTCGTCAAGGACGGGCAGATCTTTTTCATCCGGGGCTTCGGCTATTCGGATCCGGTGAAAAAGGTGCCCGCCGATGCCGCCAAGGATCGCTTTTACGTAGCCTCCGTTTCCAAGCTCTTCACCGCAACCGCCGTCCTGCAGCTTTACGAACGGGGCCGCGTTCGTCTCGATGACGATGTCAATCACTACCTGAAGCGCGATCTCATTGAGGAAAACTATCCGCAACCCGTCACGCTCACGCACCTGTTGACGCATAGCAGCGGAATTGAAGACCCCTTTGTCTTAACCGGGCAACCACGCCGCATCTTGCCGCCTGGATTCGTGATCAGCTATTCGAATTACGGAATCAACCGAGTGGGAGACGTGATCGAATCGGTATCCGGGCAGCCGTTCGCCGATTACGTGGACCGGAACGTACTCCAGCCTCTCGGGATGACGCACAGCACGTTTCTCCCGCAGAAGGGACTTCCGGGAGAACCGATCGGATGGCAGTACCGGGACGGCACCTATGCATCCCAGCCTTGGGACTTCGATCATGCCATTCCGTCCGGATCGCTCTCCAGCAGCGCGGCTGACATGGCCGCTTTCATGATTGCCCACCTGCAAAACGGGCAGTACGGCAACGCCCGCATCCTGAAACCGGAGACGGCCGAGTTAATGCATCGCCGTCATACCGGCAATCACCCGAGGATTCCTGGACTGGGTCTGGCCTTCTGGGAGTGGGAACGAAATGGTCTGAAGGGGATCGAACACAGAGGAGACACCACCGGCTTTCAGTCGGGACTGTATCTGTTACCCTCCGAAAACGCCGGCTTTTTGGTCATATACAACAGCCAGATTCGTGGGCTGCCAGAGCTCTTTCTCAACACCGTCCTCGATCATTACTACCCGCGCCCGAATTCCCTGCCCCAACCCACGCTTCAGCTTTCGGAATCGCAACTCGGCCGTTACCTCGGAACTTACCGCTGGACCCGCTGTCCTGAGTCAAGCATCGGCAAGATGATTGCTGCCGGCATCGAAGCGAAAGCGACACCAGCTCCGCAAGGCTTTCACCTGGAGTTTGTCTTCTTGCCGTTTAAGCCTGCTGATTACCTGCCGGTCGAACCGCTCATTTTTCAATCGGCGAGCACGGCCGACGATCGGGTGGCCTTTCGGGAGGAAAAGAATGGCAAGATCAGCTATATGTTCCTTGGCCCGCTCGCCTTCGAAAAGCTTCCCTGGTACGAAACCATGGCCGTGCAGACAGCGTTTGGAATAGGCTTCATGGTCGTCTTTCTAATCGCGACTTTCGGCATCCCGATCGCGGCCTGGCGACGGCGACGGAAGGGCGACAAAAGCTTCGTCACTGGCAGGCTGCTGCGATCGGCGACGTGGTGGAACGCTTTCCTCAGCCTGATTTTCATGTCCGGTCTCAGTGCGGTTCTCGCGAAGATGATGATGACCCAGGATTTCTTTCATGTCCCGTTGTCCCTCAAGCTGCTCCTCGTCATTCCCCTGGTCACGACCGTTTTGACAGCGGCGCTACTGCTCATGAATGCGGCTGTGTGGAGACCGTCTTCCGCCCGGCTCGGCGTTCGCATCGCTTACGGCTTCTATGCCCTGTGCGCCGCCGCCTTCATTCCGTATCTGCTGTATTGGAACATGATCGGGTTCAACTATTAGGCGACTGGTTAAGGTCGGACGACCAAGGGGGCATAAGCGCTCATCTGGGGTATCCATTTAACCGGAGTAGAGCAGGCGTCAT
>Ga0105091_10001361_pt1 | contig 10644 bp, 6 predicted proteins | sample PPLLak1March2015_FD_87022 | JGI IMG/M metagenome (GOLD analysis project Ga0105091, IMG submission 87022) | Freshwater sediment microbial communities from Prairie Pothole Lake near Jamestown, North Dakota, USA - PPLs Lake P7 Core (1) Depth... | ecosystem: Environmental > Aquatic > Freshwater >... | reverse complement strand
GGGCACGACGGGCACATGGCAATGCTTCTTGGGGCTGCCAGGCTGTTTCAGGAAAATCGGAATTTTCCAGGCGAAGTCCGCCTTATCTTCCAGCCTGCAGAAGAGATCCCTCCGGGTGGCTCGGAAAGGGTAATTGCAGAAGGGGGGCTTGAGGGTGTGGATGCGGTTATGGGCATGCATGTCTTTACCAATCACGAATCAGGAAGCGTGGGTTTCCGTCCCGGGCCCTTCATGGCAAGCACCAACCGGTTTGAAGTGACCCTTAAAGGAAAAGGGGGCCATATATCACTGCCTGAAAAATGCATTGATCCGGTAAGAATGACAGTGAGCTTCATAAACAGCCTTTATTCTGCTCTGGAAAAGCAGCTTGAACCGGACAAATACATCATTGGAGTGGGAAGGGTTCGAGGAGGAGCCCAGTTCAATAGAATTCCTGACACTGTAGAGATTCTCGGAAGCTACCGGACCTTTGACCGGGAGACTACAGACATTATTGACAGGATAATAGAGGAATCCCTGGACGAAATAGTAGAAAGGTATGCAAAGCCAGGGGATGAATTTTCAGGTTTTCCTGACTACGAGCTTGACATACTGCACGGTTATCCTGTTCTTGTGAATGACCCTGTATTTACAAATGCTGTAAACTCAAAGCTGCAGGAGAGTTTTCCGGAACTTACAGTCTATCCTGAGATAGAAAAAACCTTTGCCGCCGAAGATTTTGCAAGTTACCTGCAGAAAGTTCCGGGGATTTTCATTTCCCTGGGCACCCGGAACCCGGAAAAAAAGATTGTGGAAATTAATCACTCGTGCACGTTCGATATCGATGAAGCGATCCTGATTACCGGCACGGATATATTTTATATTATTTCTCTGGACTTCCTCAAAAATCCGGAAAAATATCTCAATTCCCATAACTATTTCAACCCCGAACCATTAAGAAAAAGCCTGAAAACTGACAGGTGAACGAAAAAGGGACTGCCCGGTTTACGGAGTGAAATAAATGATAATCCAGAGATACGACGATTCCAGAAAGGAAGAAGTCCGCGACGTTGTCCTTGAAGTTTTGATGGAGCACGGCTTTGAGCCCGACAGACTAAAAGATGCCGACCTCAAGGACATAAACGGTTATTACTCCGGAAGCGGAGGCGTGTTTTTCGTAGGAATCGTCGGCGGGAAAGTCGTAGGCACGGCAGGCGTCCGAAAACTTGACAGGGATCTGTGCGAAATCCGACGTATCTACCTTAAAAAAGCCTTCAGGAACAAAGGCAATGGAAAACTGCTCTTCAGGACTGCTCTCGATTTTGCTGAAAAAAATTGCTCGGGTGTGGTTCTTAAAACCGATTCAACTCTCACGAAAGCAATAGACATGTACCTCAAACACGGTTTCACATTCCAAAAAGAAGAAACAGGGTACCTGTATTTCGAAAAAATGTTTCACAAGCAAACCTTTTCAAAAACGGCTTGACCGAAAACTTTTTCAAAAAAAGTTTGATCAAAAACGCAAGCCTTTTCAAAAAAGGCTTGACCGAAAACGACATTGTCAGCGTGATCAACCGGCGCAACGTTTGTGGTTGAGAAATACTTATAATCCCCAAGCCCTATCCGGCGTGATCAACCGGCGCAACGGTTGTGGCGCAACGGTTGTGGTCAAGCGGCTTCCGATTTTTGTTGCTATTTAATGGCTTTTATTTTTCCGGATAATTGCAGGAGCCGCCTTCGTTTTTCTCAAGGGCTTGAAGATATTCGAGGACTGCGAGGATGTAGGCGGAGTGGGACCAGGCCAGGGGGAGAACGGAGAGGGGGGTGCCGCTGTCATCGATCTGTTCGGACAGAAGGCCTGCAGGGTGAGCGTGAGCTGCACACCAGTCCAGGAGTTCGAGAGCTCGGTCCAGGTTGCCAACTGCGGAATGCCACTGGGACAGCCAGAGAGTGCAGATAATCCAGCTGTTCATATAGCCAAAGTAAGTGTCATGAAGATACCTGGCAATTCCGCCTGAGGGGCGCTTAAGTTCGCGTTCGATGGCCTCCATTGTCCGGACGATCCTGGGGTCATCGGGGGGGAGAATTCTAAAGTACCAGACCGCAAAAACCGAGGAATCAAGAGTGGGGTCGTCAAGCGCACGGCGGAAGCGCCTTAGTCTTTCATCGTAAAGTTTCTCCAGAATAGACTTTCGGATGCGGTCTGCAGCTTCCTTCCAGATGTCTGCGTTGTCATAATCGCCAAGAGAGCGGGAGAGTTCGTAGGCTCCATTGAGACCGGCATAGACCGTACATGCGCTGTAGGTATGTATGCCTTTTCGCTCTTCCCAGAGGTCAAAACTCGAAATCGGAAGGTCTGTTTCCCTGTCAATCGCTTTTATAAGATAGTTAGCCGTGGGAATTACAAGCGTTCTGTAGTACCTGCCTGTTGTCCAGACACTCTTTGCAATCTCCCAGTTGTTGTAGAGGGCATAAAGAGGAAGCCCTGTCTCATCGATCTGAATCATAGGCACGGGGTGCCATGTGCTCCCGAAATCTCCGGCAGGCGTGTACTTGTGAAGAAAGTTGCCTCTGGGAGTGATGATTTTTGAGAAAAACTCAAAAGTTTCGGCGGTCAGATGATGATACCGCGCCCTGTCGAGCGCAAGGCAGACCCAGGCTGCATCCCTGGGCCAGCAGTAGGTGTAAAGGTCTGCTCCGAATTGCTTTATATCCGAATCGCAGGAGGCAATTATCGAGCCCGTGATATCCATGTGGGCGACAACTGCAAGAAGGCTTCTGTAAAAACACTTTGAAACGCTCTGTGGCAGCTGAGACATCCGGGCAAATTCCGGAAGGACAGCTACTCTCTCAGTAAATGATTTCCAGAAATTGAAGCTATGATGAAAAAGGGTTTTTCTTCCGGCTTCCTTCACCCGTTTATGGATCTGAAGCACACTGCAGTACTTTTTTCCAAGAACTATCCAGTAATGCAGCCTTGTCGATTCTCCTGGCTTCAGTTCGGGAAGAGTCCAGCCAAGGGTAGAATCTACCGAGCCGTGAGCTACAGGATTTCCACTCAGGGAAGCATCACTTTCCATATCTTTCCAGGTACCTTCAAGCCCTTTCCATTCTGCAGTCCCAACTGCATGCTGGTCAAATGCAGGGTCACTCGCGTGCAGGAAATAGCGGTCGCGCTTGTAATGGATGAGCGTATGTTTATCAATTACAGCAGTTTCTCCGATTTTGGTCTCGAGAATCCGGTAGTTCTGGTTTGAGAAAAGCCGCAGGTGCTTAATTGAATTTGAAGTATTCGTGACCTCAAAGGTCCTGTAAAAAATGTTTACCGATGGGTGGACAGCTTCCCAGACCGTGATTTTGAGCCCTATTTCGGGGTTCTCGAACACTGTTTCCCCTATGTTTGAGATAATTCCCCTGCAGGCCTCGGGGACTTCCTGCTTGCCTTCCTGAGTATCAGTTTTCCCTCTTACGACTTCCCTGTTCTCTCCTGAAATTTCAAGAATACGCTCACAAAAGTTCTCCTTAAACTCGGATTTATATCTCTGTTGAATCTTCCAGTTTTCAAGCCAGCTGCAATAGAGGGAATCGAGGTCACATATGCCAACCTTTATTGAGTTCCCATGATTCTCAAGTCCTACATATGGGAAATAAATGTCCCTTATCGTCCCTTTTTCGTCCTCGCAGATCAGGATTCTCCCATTTCCGAAAATTAGCGGCCTAATCCCGGATACCTCCTGTTTTCCTTTAAATTTTCATAACCCCATAGTTAATAGTCTATCAGGCATGTAAGCTTTACAACCCGGATTCTCAGGATCTGATTATTCCATCAGGTTGAATCGTCTTTCTTGAATATGACCTACCGAGAATTGAATGTGTTACCTCAAATAGTTTAGTACAGAGAATCCTGTGAGCGCTGGAGTTTAGCATAAATAGTACTTCCTCAAAAGTGCCTGTAAAAATAACATTAACTGTTAATTTAGCCGTTAAGATATTTTAACAGTTAAATTATATTTAACTGGAAATGTGCTTCTCAGTATGACGTTTTTACTAAGTGCAATTAGACCCGTCCAGGAAAATGACTTTAATTTCTTATGAAGGATATATATAAATTAAATAAGAAAGTTTATATTTTATTGCGATATCTTAGTAAATGCCTTATAAAAACGAATATTAAAAAAATCACTCACATACAGAGAATGCGTGTTTACAATGTCTTACGTGAAAAAAGCATGTCCCGTTTGTGGGAAAGAATTCTTTGTCCTTAAAAAGGCTGAGGAAAAGGCAATTTACTGTACTCTGGCATGCCTGACAAAAGCTCAGGATAAATTTGAATCCAGAGGTGTAGCCTTCCCGAGACTTGGTTAAGCATTTGTAAGGTAGAAAATTAAAATATGCGGAGAACGCCCTTACAAAGGGAAACGTTTTCCAATCTTTTTATTTTAAAATCTTTTTTACTTTCCAGCGAGTTTTTTTGCAATCTGGGTTACGTGTCTGCCCTGATAACGGGCCATTGCAAGCTCATTTTCGGAAGGCTGGCGGCTTCCGTCCCCTCCTGCAATTGTTGAAGCTCCGTATGGGCTTCCGCCTGCAATCTCATCCATTCCCATCTGCAGTTTTTCAGCATAGGGAAGTCCCACAATAACCATTCCAAGGTGCAGAAGAGTAACATGCGTTGTGAGGATTGTAGACTCCTGTCCTCCATGCTGCGTTGCACTGGAAGTGAAAACGCTTCCTACCTTTCCTACGAGTGCATCCCTACTCCATAACCCACCCGTACCATCAAAAACTGCACGCATCTGGGCAGTCATATTTCCGTAACGTGTAGGCGTTCCGAAAATAAGGGCATCTGCTCCAGCAAGTACCTCTTCATACATGCTTCTGGTCAGTACAGGAATATGGGCGAAAAGATTTTTTGTTTCGATTGCCCCCATTTTCTCCAGAACCTCGTAAGGCAGAGTCTCAGGCACCTGATAAATCTCTACTTCAGCTCCTTCGACTTCTCTTGCTCCTTCAACTATTGCTTCTGCCATTTTGTAAATGTGACCATGAATACTGTGGAATATTACGTTTGTCTTAACCATTCAAATCCTCCATTTAAATCCCCCATTGAAACCAATTGAAATGTAGGTAAAGCGGTTCCAAACATACCTGAAATAAGTTGATAATCCGCGAAAAACCCAGATCCCTTCTTAAAAATAGTTTTCTGATGCCTTATATAGCTTGTTAGCAAAAGTTAATTTCCCTTTCCTGGTCTGTGTTCCTTACTTTCTGGTTCTATACTCCTGGCCTCCTGATCTTATATCCCTGACTTCCCGGTCCTGTGTTCCTGCTCTACTTTCTTTGCCCTGCCGGATAGTACTTTGAAAAATAAATTTCAGGAATATCAGTTCCTGATAAATTATACGTATCAAAATAGTTATTAGGCTATATGGTGTATAAGCTGGACATGCCCTCTCTTTCTATCGTAATGCCTTCCATGAATGAAGAAGAAACCATCCGAATTTGCATAGAGAAAGCTCAGTCCGTATTTAAAAAATATGGTATAGAAGGGGAGATAATAGTTGCTGACAACTCGTCAGACCGGACCGCAGAAATTGCAGCATCAATGGGTGCAAAGGTAATCGGCCCGATAAAAGGGTATGGAAACGCTTACCTCAAAGGGCTGGCCGAAGCAAAAGGCGACTATATTGCTATTGCGGACGCCGACAATACCTATGACCTGCTCGAGCTTGACAAGTTCCTTGATCCTCTCATGGCAGGAGAAGCGGATTTTATAATGGGCACCAGGCTTAAAGGCGATATCAAAAAAGGAGCTATGCCCTGGCTGCACCAGTATATAGGCAATCCTTTCCTGACAGCAACGCTGAACTTCCTTTTCAAGACGAAAATTTCGGATGCTCACTGTGGGATGCGAGCTTTTACAAAAGAAGCGCTTGAAAAAATGAATCTTAAAACACACGGCATGGAACTTGCATCCGAGATGGTGATTGAAGCTGCAAAATGCGGGCTGAGGATTAAAGAAGTCCCCATAACCTATTACTCACGCCGAGCTCCCTCCAAACTGCGCTCTTTTCAGGACGGCTGGCGGCATATGAGGTTTATGATGTTATACCGCCCTCTACCTTTTCTCTTCCTGCCGGGAGCGGTGGTTTTTGTCCTTGGAGCCCTGATAACCGGTTCTCTCCTGCTTAGCGGAGATGCGGCAGAAAGCAGGCTGCATTCCTTCATATTAGGCTGTATGCTCCTGGTCCTCGGTGGACAGACGCTATCTACCGGTGGCTATATGAAAACATACGGTATCGTCCGCGGCGTATATCCTAAGAATAAGGGAGGTACTGCAAAATGGCTGAACTACCATTCCCTTGAAAAAGAACTGCTTGCAGGTTCACTCATATTGATTGCAGGCCTTCTGCTCGGACTAAAAGTAGTATACACCTGGATCAGCTCAGGGTACGGCTCTCTCTCGGAAGTGAGAAGTGCAGCTATTTCAATGGTTTTTGCTTTTATCGGTTTGCAGATGATTTTCTCGGCAATTGTCCTGAGCGTAATGCTCCTTGAAGTGGATACGGACTGGTAAGTGATTCAATGAAGATCGCCTTTGTGTACGATGCTGTCTATCCGTGGGTCAAAGGCGGCGCAGAAATGCGCATCCATGAGCTGGGAAAGCGGCTCTCGGCCAGGGGGCATGAAGTACATATTTTCGGAATCAAATGGTGGGAAGGCGAAGATATCATTGAGTATGAAGGCATGACCCTTCACGGTGTCTGCAAAGCTCGAAACCTGTATGTAAACGGCAGGCGTTCGATTTCCGAAGCAATAATCTTCGCTGTGAAATTGTTCCCGGCGCTCAGGAAAGAAAACTTTGATCTTATAGATGTGAGCGTCTTTCCCTATTTATCCTGTTTTACCGTAAAAGCGGTCTCAACCCTGAAAAAAGCCCGGTTAGTGTTTACCTGGCACGAGGTCTGGAATGATTACTGGTATGAATACTTAGGAAGAGCAGGGCTTTTCGGGCAGCTGGTCGAGAAAATGGTCTCGAAGTTATCGGGGAATAATATCGCAGTTTCGGGCTGGACAAAGGACAGGCTTGAGGCGCTTGGGGTTCCCGGAGGAAGGATTACGGTTATCCCTAACGGGATCGACCTTAAAAGAATTTCAGGAATTAAGCCCGACAGCGGAAAAGCTCCTGCAGGTCCTGAAAACAAAATATATGATATCATTTTTGCAGGCCGGCTTATAAAGGAAAAAAATGTTGACCTGCTGATTAAAGCTGTAGCCTTTCTTAAAGCCGATTTTCCGGATCTCAGGTGCTGCATTGTTGGGGACGGGCCTGAAAAGGCAGGGCTGGTGCAGCTTGCGAAGAAAACCAGGGTTTGCGGGAGTGTAGAGTTTGCAGGCTTTCAGGAATATGGGGCGCTTATCGGGAAAATCAAAGCTTCAAAGGTGCTTGTGCTACCTTCAAGCCGGGAAGGTTTCGGGATGGTTGTTATCGAGGCTTTTGCCTGCGGGGTGCCTGTAGTGACTGTAAGGGCGAAGTACAATGCTGCGCAGGGGCTAGTTGAAAATGGAGTGGACGGGCTTGTTGTAGAAAAAGAATATAGAGAAATTGCAAAAGCCGTACAAAAAATAATTGAAAAAAACTCGGATTATAAAGAGATCTCAGAAGCCGCAATCCGGAAAGCTAAAAATTACGATTGGGAAGAAATTATTGAGAAAATTTGTTTAGTTTATGAAGATTAGATGGAAAAATCTTAAAGGCGGGACCGTTTTCCGTTCTCAAAGAGATAAGAAATGTCAGGAAAGCCTCAGGAATTCAGTATTATTCACGGAAAATGATTGGTCCAGGCTATTTTAATAAAATTCATTAGTCTCTTTTAATGAAATTCATTAGTCTCAATTCTTTTATAAAATGAGTAATTCTAAGTTTCATGACAAAACTAATTCCTCAGCTTTTATAATGAAGTCAGCTAATCTTAACTTGTATGATAAAATTAATTATCTTAACTTTTATAATAAAATTAGTTAAATACTAACTTTTATAAGAAAAGTAGTTAAATAACTATTACGTTATTTAGTGGGGAATATGGAAAAAAGGGTTAAATTAATAATCCTATATCAGTAACCTGATACATTGTTTGGGTTATTCTCGGTAGCCTGGACTATTGAAAATCGATCCTATTTCAGATGCAGCTCGGGGGGCAATCATATTAGTGCATCGATTCAAAATAAATTCCTTATTTAACAGGGAATTCGGTAATCGATAGATTAACTCAAAAGCCATGATTGTAAGCATACTTTGGAATCGCAGCAGCTATAGTTATTCTCGCAAAGAATCGCACTTAAAAAGCAGAGGATTTCTTCGACATCTTCTAAGATATTATGATTTTGATCCTTTCTAAAAATTAAGTGTAAATCTTTGCGGTCGATACTATAGTTGTGCAAAGTATTATCATTCAAAAAAGATTCATGCAGTAATAAATAATTGCACAAAGTTTTAGTGAGTAGTCACGTATGTTAGAATATATAAGAAATAAAATCTGCGTAAAAATGGATTGCCTATGATTAGTATAATGGTTGTCAGGATTGATATACAAGCCCCGAGAGAATTTTCTTCCAGGAGGCACTTCAAATTTCTCCAGGGAAGAATTTAAAAAATTGAAGAATATCGTGAAAAATTTTTGTACTGAATAGGATAAACTTTTGGATAAATTGAATTTAACTCCGGTATCAGAGGCCATGACGCATTGAAATTATCAATAAAGCATTGTGAAGAAATTGAATAAACAAAGAACATGATTCAATTCCAAACTCTAGTTGTATCGATTCCAAAATGAACCCATCATTGAAGGAAGAATTCATTGATCAAGGGATAAACTTAAAATTCAGGTTTGTCAGCGTATTTTGGAATCGAAACATTAGTTATACTTTCAAGTGCTAGGGGGAGATGCTACGTACGGTTCGAAAGGTCAATTAAAAAATCGAGAGATCTATACGATAGGGTCTCCAACCTATTTTCCAGAGGATTATTCCATCCAGAATAATTATATCTCCGGTAAGCCTGATCTCTCAATTATAATTCCGGTTTATAACGAAGAGGGAAACATAGCTGAACTCTACGAGAAATTGTGCAGTATTCTTTCGGTACTGAACGAAACGTATGAGATAATTTTCGTTGACGATGGGTCAATTGACAATACTTTCCGGGAAATAAAAGCAATTCAGGATAATAACATAAGAATTGTAAGGTTTCAGAGGAATTACGGAAAGGCCGCAGCCCTTTCCTGCGGGTTTAAGAAATCGAGGGGAGACTTTGTCATTACCCTGGACGGAGACCAGCAGGATGACCCCAAAGAAATTCCAAGATTCCTCGATAAATTAAAAGAATTTGATATGGTTTCCGGCTGGAAGGTCAAAAGGCAGGACCCTGTTTCAAAAACCTTTCCTTCAAAATGCTTCAATAAATTAACCCGATTCATTACAGGAGTCAAGATTAATGATTTTAACTGCGGGTACAAAGGATATCGAAGAGAGGTTGTAAAGAATATAAACTTATATGGAGAGTTTCACCGCTATATTCCGGTTCTGGCTCACTGGAAAGGTTACACTGTTGGGGAGATAGAGGTCGAGCACCATCCGAGAATCCACGGAAAGTCAAAATATGGAGCCGAAAGACTTTTGAAAGGTTGTCTTGACCTGATAACAGTTACTTTTTTAATGCTATATAAGAAAAGGCCTCTGCATATGTTCGGAGGCATAGGCTTCGTATTAGGTTTTTCAGGAATCGCGATTTCCATGTACCTTCTCCTGTTATGGGCTACAGGTACAAGGATTGGGGACAGACCTCTTCTTATGCTGGGGATACTGCTTACAGTTATAGGAGCCCAATTTGTTTCCCTGGGACTGATAGGAGAACTGATCACAAACTCCAGAAACAATGACGATTATATTATAAAGTTTGATAGTTATGAACTGGAAAACGACAGGTAAACTTGCAGTTAGTCTGGGGCTGTTATCGTATCTATTAAGTAAGCTCGATGTAAAAGCTATTTACGAAGTGTTTACTGAAGTGAATATAGTGCTGCTCTCCTTTTCCCTGCCTTTTGTTATTCTCATGTATTTAATAAAAGCGAAAAAGTGGCAGACTTTACTTAACTGCATCGATATCAAGATTCCAATTCTCAGGTCGCTGGAAATCATTCTGATGGGCACCTTTTACGGGGCACTCACTCCGGGCAGGACAGGGGAAGTCTCAAGAGCTTTTTATTTGGATTCGGAGAAATCAAGGAGTATCCCAACCGTAATAATGGACCGAATTGTAGACGTTATCTGCCTGATGATCTTAAGTGTACTGGCAATAGCGCTCTTTTTTAAAGATCGGGAGTTAATCTACCTGATGACCTTTGTAATGTCACTTTCCATTGCCGGAATAGTCGTTATGACAAACGAAAAAGCCGTGTCTGTTTTTTTTAAGATGTTTTTTCAGAATAAAGAACATAAGGAAAACTATATCAAAACTATGAGGGAAATCACTAAAAATAAAAAAGTTCTTTTCACGGTTTTTTCATTAACTTTAGGATACTATTTATTAAACTTGATTGTGTACTGGATAGTAATAAAATCATTAAGCCCGGCTTTAAACAATATTCTTACTTTCTCGCTGCCAAT
>Ga0105091_10001357_pt1 | contig 10657 bp, 9 predicted proteins | sample PPLLak1March2015_FD_87022 | JGI IMG/M metagenome (GOLD analysis project Ga0105091, IMG submission 87022) | Freshwater sediment microbial communities from Prairie Pothole Lake near Jamestown, North Dakota, USA - PPLs Lake P7 Core (1) Depth... | ecosystem: Environmental > Aquatic > Freshwater >... | reverse complement strand
CAACAGATAGTCGACAGCCCAGCGGGTCAGGTTGTCGCCCGGCTCCACCTTCATTTCCCGCAGCGCCTTCGGCGGCAATGACGCATAGTGGCCGTGCAGCTTTTCGACGATTTCCAGATAGGTTACCAGCGTTCTCAGCTTGGCGGTGGAACCCAGGTCGAGCTTGGCGCCCTGGTTGATGTCGAACGGCTGGTCGAAGTTGTCGGCCAGTATCCTGAGCTTGGCGCCCTGAGGCGTCAGTTCGTGAAGCGTAAAACTGTATATGATCTTGCCCGGATCGGCCTCGCCCAGCAGATGCTTGCCGTAAAGCCCTGCCGCGCGCGCCGGCTCAGGGTTCCTGAGCTGGCGCAGGATGTCGGTTATCTTCTGCTGCAACTCCACGTTGAGCGTGCTTTGCGCGGCAAGATCCAGGCGGTCCAGCTCGTACAGGCGGGGCAACCCGAGGAGGGAAGCCAGGTGCACGCGCACGGCGCCGGCCGCCTTGCGGGACAGGAAATCCCCGGTTTCTTCCGGAACCGCAGCAGAAAGAAACTGAAGCGGCACCTTCAGGGCGGCGTCCCTGACTGCGGGCGGGATCACGCCGGCCTGCGCCAGCACCCTCAGATGGCTGTTCGTCAGCTCCTCAAGAGCCTTGCGCTCTTTCATCAGGTAAGCCGATGGCCGGCGCTGGGCGATCATCAGGCTCAACACGTGCTTGTAGACGCTGGCGAACTTGCCGAGATCTTCTCCGCCCGACGGCAAGGACTGTAGCGTCTGGTTGACGTAATTGAAGTTCCACCCGTACCAGGCCCACAATCCGTCACCCAGGCCGTTCACTTCCCCGAACCCGGCAACTGCGGCGAGCGGAACCGTGTTGAGGTAGTCCAGCACGATACGCCGGCGCGCCGGCAGCGTGTTCTCTCCGTCCAGGTAGGCGCGCACGGAAGCGGATGCGACCTGCTGCAGCTTGTCGCCGGCGGTCAGGGTCAAACCATTGGGAGAGTGCCGGTATTTCTCGATTTGCGTGGCCAGCGTGCTGCCTCCGGGCACGTCGTGCTCCGGGCTGAAGAGCTGGATCGCCTTGTCCTGAACGGCCTTCCCGAGCCGGGTCCACTCTATGGCCGGATTTTTCCTGGTCTGGCCGGGATCCAGCAGGTCGCGGTTCTCGATGTAGAGCAGGCTATTCGCAACGATAGCGGGAACCGCCTCGAAATTCTCATAGGCCCGTTTCGGGGAAAGCGCCTTGAAAAACGGCTGACCGCCGCCATCGGTAACCAGCAGGCCGGCCTGGGATTTCTCCCGATAGGGGACGAACAAACCCTGGCCGACCAGCTCCTGCATGTGCGGTGACAGCCGAGCCTGAGCGCTTACCTGAAAGCCCTGCTCTGCCAGGCGCGGGATCATGGCCGGCAGCCGGCTGTACCCCAGGCGCTCGTCATAAGGTCCGGACTGGGAAATGGAAAAAGCCGGATCAGGGCCGCTCTTCATGGTCCAGCGCAGGTCTTTGGCAAGCCGCGACAGGTAATCCGCCTGGAATGCCGAAGACTCCGCCTCCCTGAAAAACAGGATGCCCAGCACAACGAGAACGAGAATAGCCAGAACCAGAACGGCGATGAAGAATCGCCTGAGCTTGCTTTTGATGATGACGGGGCCGCCGAGACTGTTTTGTTCCACGTTTATCTATTTAATTGAGTAAGGTGATCCGGCTGCAAATTGTACGCCATGCCAGGTTTATCGCACCAGGAACAAGGGGCGTGACGGGCAACACCGCCCGCAGTAAAGCAGAATGGCCGGGGTACGCAGAACGCACCCCGGCTTGCTTACGCGACGGAAACGGCGGCTTTCCCGCCTCTCTTGTCGAGTGAATAACTGAAGCGAGGCGGGTTCACCACAAAAGAAACCAGCAGGAACACGAAGGCCAGCGCCAACCAGCCGAAGAGCCCCTGGAGAAGGAAAGCCATCTGGCCGGAGGCATTCAGCGCAGCATAGTGCTGTCCCTGCAAACCGACAAACAGCATGAACCTGCCCGGCTCGAAGCCGAAACTCCCGAATGCCAGCCAGAAAAAAGCGGCCACTGGACAAAGAAATATTGCCATAAACATGCGCCACAGGTAATCGGATACGTCCTTCATGCTCCAGTTCTCCTTGAAAGATATGAAACAACCGTTTTCTGTTTCTCTTACTCTCCCCGCGTCAAACCGAGTGATTTGCAGGCAGCAAAATGCTTATTTTGCGCCGCGTGGAAAACCGCCCAGTTCCACCACGGAAACCACTGTATTGCCATCTGCCTTGTTGAACTCTGCCCTGAAGTTTGGCGGATTCACCGCATAGGAAACCAGCACAAACACAAAGGCCAGCACCGCCCAGCTAAAAAGCCCCTGGGAGAGGAGTGTATGTTGCCCATCGACATCCATCGATGCATATAGCTGCCCCAGCGAACCGAGGAACTGCATGAATTCGCCCAGGTTAAACCCCGAAAACACGACTGCCAGAACAAACACGGCTGCCACCGGGTAAAGAAAAACCGCCATAAACATGTGCCGCAAATAATCGGATACTTCTTTCATGCCCTCTCCCCCTTCATGGTTTCAAACACAAACTCTTCTTTTTTTGCCCTTCTCCATGGCCACATACCGCGCGTAACCACTTACCTCCACTCGCTCAGCACAGCCCTGATCGCCTCGTCAGACACTGGTGTCGGCAGCACCGCATCGATGCGCATGCGCTCGCGCACCCTGATTAACGCAGGCTCATCCTGCGGCTCGTAAAACACCAGTATCCGGCTTTCTTTGAGCGGCTGCGCCGCAGCCAGCAGCGATTCGAGATTGCTCAAACGATCGCGGAAATCCGACTGAAAATAGAAATCCGCCACGATCACATCAGGTTTCAGCTTGCGCACCAGCGAAACCGCCTTGCGCACGCGCCACTCGGGCGTCACGTCGAAGCCGAGCTGCTTGTAGAGCTCCGGCAATCGGCCGTGGGAGATGAATTCGATCACGGCAAGGAGGGTTTTGGGCTGGGTGCTCATGGTTGTCTGGTTTTGTCTTTGGATCGCTTATTCAACGTGGCTTTGCTTTTGGGTGGATCATGTATTTATTGCCGGAACGGCAAGCCAACCGAACCACTCATACCGCCAGATCGATCTGCTGCAACACGCCAGGCGTCCCGTCCTCCTTGAGAAAAACCCCCGTGGCCCTTACCTGCCCCAGCATCTGCCGCTCCCGGTCGAGCAACGAAAACTCGGTGCTCGCATTGCCCAGGTAGATCGCACCGATCCCGCTCTGCGCCAGAGACTCCAGCGCCTGGCCCTCCCCGCCCCAGATATTCAGCTTGCCGAACACGCTGTCGTTTTCGTCTATCCAGCGATTGCGGTCTTCGTCCCAGGCAGCCAGATCGGCAAAACCGTTGCCGCTGCGAGTGCCGAACAGTTCCAGCCCGGAATCGGCGCACCCATTGCCGTTTGCATCCAGCACCAGAAAACCGCTGCCCGAAGCCAGTGCGGGGATTTCATCCTGACGGCCCGTGCCCTCGAGGTCAAAAGCGAAGCGGTCGGCGCTCAGGCGCACGCCCTTCCCATCCAGATTGACCACCAGAGGGTCTTTCAGCTTTTCGACTTTCACCACCCCGCTAATTTCTGTCTCGCTGGTTTCCTGGCGGCACATAACCGAGTTCAGCCGCAGCGAAATTTGCCGGCCATCGGCGGTTTTTACCGCCCCTGCGGCAGAAAATTCCGTCCGCTCCGTCTTTACCGTTTTTTCGTGCCTGCGGAATTCCACCGTAAATGTATCGGTTACCAGAGGCGCTTCCCCACCCAGCCTGGCCTCGGCATGGGGCTGGCGACCGCCATGGCCCACCGGCTGAAAATCATCCACCTTAAGGCCAGCCACCTTGCGCGGCGACATCCCGCCCAGGATATCCAGCAGCATCTGCGTGGTCGTGACGCCCATCTCCCGGTCGCCGACAGAAGCGCACCCACACGCCCTCCGGCCCTGAATGGCGGGCACCGGGTGCAACGCCGAAGCACCCGCATTTTCCTGGCCAAAGGCCTGTTTCCAGCCCGCATACACCTCGTCAAAGCCAAGCCAGCTACCGCCCAGCTCGATCTTCCGGTGCTCGCTGCTTTCCTGCTCTACCTTTTCGCTGTGTGTGCTGCCCAAGATCATTTCAGCGGAATCGACTTTCATCATGCCCTCCCGATTGGCCATAGCAGCTACAGGTAAGCAATGATTGGGCCAGATCGCTTGATGTTTTTCTGCCGCCCCGATCACAGGCTTTATCACCGGCGGTTATTTCCTGAGCAGATGGGACAGTTCCCTGCCCAGCATCTCCGTATCGCCCAGGTTGAGCTCCACCAATCGGCGAAGGCGGGTCAGGCTATCGACGTCGATATGGCGGCATTCGATGCCGACCTGCCGGCCCTCCCGATGGATGACTACGCCCTCCATAACGACCTGCTCGTCGCCTTCACCCAGGGGAAGCACCAGGCGACAGGTTTCGCCCTGCTCGACGGCGACAGGTTGCGCAAACTCGACCAAGGCGCCTTTAAGTGCAATATCCAGCAAGCGGCCAGCCTGAACACCTGACGCCAGATGGAACTGGATATCGGCAAGAAAGGGAATACGCGAGAAATGGCGCAGTTGACTGATGTCCGCTGACTTCATGGTTAATCTCCCGAGACGCAACACATGACGGAATCGCCGCCCAAGGCAGCGACCCTTTAATTTATCTTAGCACTTGCCGCCCTCCGCTTATGTGTCGTTGAAAAGAGCGGATTTAAACACTGCACGATTGCTCTCGAGTCCAGGACTGGACTATTTCCCGATATCCATGAAGGGCCTGGTGGAGAAATAGAGCACCACAGCAATGGCTGCCAGATAGGCGACGAAGCGCAGCGGATTTTCCCTGATCACATCGCCCAGCGTTCGGAGCCTTCCCGTCCGTTCGAGTTCCGCATATTCCTCCCTGACCCGGATCAGCCGTTCTTGCTGGTAATCGCCGATGAGCGCTTTGGCCTTCCCCAGTTCCTTCTCATCCTGCAGCCAGATGTAAGGCACCGATATGCCCCAGTTTCCGGTGGGGGTCTCGTGGAAGTCGATCTCGTTGCTGCGCAGTAATTGGCGGACTTCTTCGGCTTCGTCGTCGGGGACGTTGTGGAGGGAGAAGAGTTTGGCTGGCATGGTCGGCTCTTTTGTAGTTTCTTTTTCAGTCTGGTTTTGTAGGGTGCGCCATGCGCACCGATTGTTTGGGTGCCGGGGGTAGCCCGGCAGGCTAGTCCCTTTCTTTAAACGGCTAAAGAAAGTAACCAAAGAAACCCGCCCCTATCCACCGCCCCTTCGGGGTTCCCTGCGTTGCTCACCAAGCCGGGCTGCTGCGGAACTCGCGCTTTGCGCTCAGACAGTCCTCGCAGAAATCCCCCGGCTTGTCTGCGCTACTCGGCGGCGGACCAAGGGGACCGAACATCAAAAACATCCCATCCCCATCCTGGCCTTCCCCTTGAAGGGGAAGGAATCACAACAACCCCACAACACCATCCCCTCGCCCCAACGGGGAGAGGGCCAGGGAGAGGGGGAGCAGGGCGAGACCTCGCCCACAAAACCCAAATCCCCTTCTGCACCGCTTCGGTTTGGCGGTCAAATTGGGATGAAGGCGAGCACTGTTCGAGCTCCGCGGCAGGGCACGTTTTGTGTGCCCTGCTAGGGCGAGTTGCGCAGCCGCCCAATTTGACCGTCAAACCGAAGGTAGCCCGCAGGGCCGGCGCGGCAGGGTGCCCTTTTGTTTGGTTACTTATATTTTGGGCAAGCAAAATAAAGTAACCTGCTGCCGGGCAGCCCCCGGCATCTAAGCAGCTGCGCGTAGCGCACTCAAAACATGTGGCACAATGCGCTTCGCTTAATTGACGCCCTACAGATTCCGCCTTAAGCGAGCTATCTCTTGCGTTACGGCAAAACCAACTTTGCTGTATAGACGTATGATTCGCCATTTGACTCACGATAGCTTCCAACGAGCTTTGATCCATCCCCCGAAACTCTGGTGACTCTTGGAGCCTCCCCACCTATTCCCTCCAGCTTTTGCATACCACCTTTTTCTGTGTAAATAAAAACATAGCTATTCTGATAAAACGAAACAATAAAGCCAATAATGAATTCTCCCTGGCCAACAACTACAGAACCATCATTGGAAATCCCGGTAGCGAAAGCGCGATCCCCCCAACCCGCCACCCCAATATTTTGCATACCACCTGAACGAGAATATCGAAAGGCATGGGAGCTAATATTTCGAACGGTACTTTTGCTGCTGCTTCCAACGTCGAGATTTCCCACAATCAACGAACCATCAGCGGAAACGCCTCGTGCGTGGGTAGATTCCGTGCTCATGGCGCCAAGGTCTTCAAATCCCTGTGATTGAGAGTATCTAAAGGCGCGGTAAAGCATAGGATGCTCAGTTAGTGAGTTCAAGAAGTCACCAACGATCACCGAGCCATCAGCAGAAACGGCATATACCGCTATCCCTTTCTTTCCCATTGTGCCGAGGTCTTGAAGCCCCGCTGACTGCGTATAACGAAAAATATGGCTACCTTCATTTTCAACATAGAAAGTGCCCCAGATCACTAACCCATCAGCAGAAATATGTATGTCGTCTATGCTCTTTTTCCCCATGGTTCCGAGGTTTTTTACTCCGCTGGATTGAGAGTAGAGGAAAGCTTGCCAATCATCTGGAGCCTCTTTTTTTGCGCATTTCCCAACAACTACCGATCCATCTCCTGAAACATCAGTGACTTTAACTTTACGTGCCCCGCTGCAAATAGCAGCGACTTTGGAAGAAATGTTTGTAGTCTGCAATATCTCAACTGTTGCTCCATTGCCGCAGCCCGCGAGTACCATGAACAACAAGACAGTAATTAGATTGGCACAACGCATCACTTTGCCCCTGCGAGACTAACTTAGATAAATACCACCTCAATAACAAAAAAGGCGCAGTCTCCTGCGCCTTTGTATCTCCCGAGCCTTAATCCCAGCTCAAAGCCCCCCCAGATTGATACTCCGTCACCCGAGTCTCAAAGAAGTTCTTCTCCTTCTTCAAATCCATCATCTCGCTCATCCACGGGAACGGATTACTCGCCCCCGGATAAAGCTGATCGATCCCGATCTGCTGGCAACGACGATTGGCGATGAAGCGCAAGTATTCCTTGAACATCGAAGCATTCATGCCCAACACCCCTCGCGGCATGGTGTCTTCGGCGTAGGCATATTCCAGCTCGACGGCTTTCTTGATCAGGCCGGCGATCTCGACGCGGAATTCAGGAGTCCACAGGTGCGGGTTTTCCATCTTGAGCTGGTTGATCAGGTCCACGCCGAAATTCAGGTGCATGGACTCATCACGCAAGATGTACTGGTACTGCTCGGCCGCACCGACCATCTTGTTCATGCGGCCCAGGGCGAGGATCTGCACGAAACCGACATAGAAGAAAATGCCTTCCATGATGCAGGCAAAAACAATGAGCGAACGCAGCAGCTGTTGATCAGCCTCAGGCGTGCCGGTTTTGAATTCAGGATTACACAGGGTGTCGATGAACGGGATCAGGAACTCATCCTTGTCGCGGATCGAAGGAACCTCATGGTACATATTGAAGATTTCGCCTTCGTCCAGGCCCAGGCTCTCGACGATGTACTGGTAGGCGTGGGTATGGATCGCCTCTTCGAACGCCTGGCGCAGCAGGTACTGGCGGCATTCCGGTGCGGTAATGTGGCGATAGGTGCCGAGCACGATGTTGTTGGCGGCGAGGCTGTCGGCGGTGGTGAAGAAGCCGAGGTTGCGCATCACGATGCGGCGCTCGTCGTCGGTCAGGCCGTTGGGGTCTTTCCACAGCGCGATGTCGCGGTTCATGTTCACTTCCTGCGGCATCCAGTGGTTGGCGCAGGCATTCAGGTATTTTTCCCAGGCCCATTTGTACTTGAACGGCACCAGCTGGTTGACGTCGGCGCCGCCGTTGATGATGCGCTTGTCCTCCGCCTTGACGCGGCGGATATCGTTGATGCCGGTGAGAGCAGCGGAAACCGGCGCGTCTTCAAGGGGTAGCGCTGCTTGTGGCGTGGTCTTTGGCATGGCGGCTCTGGTGGGGGTGGTGTCTTCGAAACTCAGCATATTATTGTCTCCTTGTTTATTTCTTCACCACGGAGCATGTAGGTTGGGTTAGGCGCGGTTTTTTGCGCCGTAACCCAACCTACATGACGCGGTTAAATGTCTTTTACTGGCAAGCCTCGCATTCAGGGTTATCTATGGAGCAGAACTTGGTCTCCGCGACCATCCCGCCATCCACCGGCACGGCGTTCAGCGCACCAGCTATCGAGGTGGATTTCTCGGCGTGGGTGGCGCCCAGGCTGCGCAGGTAGTAGGTGGTCTTGAGACCACGCAGCCACGCCAGCTTGTAGGTTTCGTCGAGCTTTTTGCCGGAGGGCGAGCCGATGTAGATGTTCAGGCTCTGCGCCTGGTCGATCCACTTCTGGCGGCGGGCGGCGGCTTCGATCAGCCAGCTCGGGTCGACTTCGAAGGCGGTGGCGTAAAGCTGGCGCAGTTCGGCCGGGATGCGGTCGATTTTGCTCAGGGTGCCGTCGAAGTACTTGAGGTCGGAGATCATCACTTCGTCCCACAGGCCGGCCGCTTTCAGGTCTTCCACCAGATAGTCGTTGACCACGGTGAATTCGCCGGACAGGTTGGATTTGACGTAGAGGTTCTGGTAGGTCGGCTCGATGCTGGCGGAGACCCCGACGATGTTGGCGATGGTCGCCGTCGGCGCAATCGCCAAGCAGTTGGAGTTGCGCATGCCGAACTGCTTGATGCGGGCGCGCAGGGCTTCCCAGTCCAGGGTAACGGACTCATCCAGCTCCAGATAACCGCCGCGCGCCTCTTTCACCAGGGCGTTGGACTCGTGCGGCAGGATGCCGCGATCCCACAGGCTGCCGTTGAAGGTGGCGTAGCGGCCGCGCTCTTCGGCCAGTTCGGTTGAAGCCATGTAGGCGTAGTAGGCCACCGCTTCCATGCTGCGGTCGGCGAACTCGACCGCAGGCTGGCTGGCGTAGGGGACGCGCAGGGCGTGCAGGCAGTCCTGGAAGCCCATGATGCCCATGCCCACCGGACGGTGCTTGAGGTTGGCGTTGCGCGCCTTGGCCACGGCGTAGTAGTTGATGTCGATGACGTTGTCGAGCATGCGCATTGCGGTGCGCACGGTGCGCTGCAGCTTGGCGGTGTCGAGCACGCCATCTTTCAGGTGCGCCACCAGGTTGACCGAACCCAGGTTGCACACGGCGATTTCGTGCTCGTTGGTGTTGAGCGTGATCTCGGTGCACAGGTTGGAGCTGTGCACCGTGCCCACGTGCTGCTGCGGGCTGCGGATGTTGCACGGGTCCTTGAAGGTGATCCAGGGATGGCCGGTTTCGAACAGCATGGTGAGCATCTTGCGCCACAGCTGCAGGGCAGGAATCTTCTTGTGCAGCTTGATCTCGCCGCGCTCGGCCTTGGCTTCGTAGGCGGTGTAAGCTTCCTCGAAGGCCTTGCCGAACAGGTCATGCAGGTCGGGCACGTCGTTCGGGCTGAACAGGGTCCAGTCGCCGGCTTCCATCACGCGCTTCATGAACAGGTCGGGAATCCAGTTGCAGGTATTCATGTCGTGAGTGCGGCGGCGGTCGTCGCCGGTGTTCTTGCGCAGCTCCATGAACTCCTCGATGTCGAGGTGCCAGGTTTCCAGGTAGGCACACACCGCGCCCTTGCGCTTGCCGCCCTGGTTCACCGCCACGGCGGTGTCGTTGACCACTTTCAGGAACGGCACCACGCCCTGGGATTTGCCGTTGGTGCCCTTGATATGGCTGCCCAGCGCGCGCACCCGGCTCCAGTCGTTGCCGAGTCCGCCGGCGAACTTGGAGAGCAGCGCGTTTTCCTTGATCGCTTCGTAGATGCCGTCGAGGTCGTCGCCGACGGTGGTGAGGTAGCAGGAGGAAAGCTGCGAGCGGCGGGTGCCGGAGTTGAACAGGGTCGGCGTCGAGCTCATGAAGTCGAAGCTGGAGAGCACGTTGTAGAACTCGATGGCGCGGGATTCGCGGTCGATCTCGTTGAGGGACAGGCCCATCGCCACGCGCATGAAGAAGGCCTGCGGCAGCTCGATGCGGCGCTCGTCGATGTGGATGAAATAGCGGTCGTACAGGGTCTGCAGGCTGAGGTAGCCGAACTGCAGGTCGCGCGATGAATCCAGGGCAGCGCCCAGGCGCTTCATATCGAACTGCGCCAGGCGCTCGTCGAGGCGCTCGGCTGCTATGCCCTTCTTGATGAAGTCGGGGAAATACTCGGCGTAACGCGTTGCCATGTCAGCCTGGCTGGCCTCTTCGCCCAGCACTTCCTTGCGGATGGTATCGAGGAGCAGGCGCGCGGTAACGAAACTGTAGGCCGGCTCTTTTTCGATCAGGGTACGGGCGGAGAGGATGGCCGCCTTGCCCACTTCCTCGATCGGCACGCCGTCGTACAGATTCCTCAGGGTATGCTCGAGGATAGGCTGCGGCGTAACGGCCTCGCCAAGTCCGTCGCAGGCCGATTGCAGCAGCGCGTTGAGGCGCGCCATGTCAAGCGGGTGGGTCTGGCCGTTTTCGATGACATTGATGACATGCGGTGCGGCAGCGGGCTGCTCCAGCTT
>Ga0105091_10001355_pt1 | contig 10662 bp, 10 predicted proteins | sample PPLLak1March2015_FD_87022 | JGI IMG/M metagenome (GOLD analysis project Ga0105091, IMG submission 87022) | Freshwater sediment microbial communities from Prairie Pothole Lake near Jamestown, North Dakota, USA - PPLs Lake P7 Core (1) Depth... | ecosystem: Environmental > Aquatic > Freshwater >... | reverse complement strand
TTATTCCAAGCGCTGTTGCTACATTTTTGAATCTATAAGCTTCTTTTCTGAGTCTTTCTTCAGTCCAAAATTTGGGATGATTACTGATATAGTTTACTGGTTCTACTTTTCCGCTCTTCGATTCTTTTATACTTATTAATTCTTCATCTGGAGTTAATAACCCAATTACATTTGGAGTTACACCATCATCACAAATTGGAACTGGTTTAAGACCCATCTGATGATACTGAAATAATGATACTAGTTCACAAGATTTATGTTGTTGTTCAGCGCAATTATCCATAGAAGTCATCACCATTTACCAAGTGGGACGATTTCTCAACTGATTTAGACGATTGCAACTCGTCTAATTTTTTTTCTTTAATTATCAGACTATGATCAAACCGTGAGAATACTACTATATTGCAATAGAATATTAATACACGTATTGCATCAATGCAGAGACCGTCGTCGAACATTTTCTCCGCTTCTCCAAGAGCCCGAATGACAAAGTTCTTCATTTTCGAAAATTTTAGATCCGGAAAATATGAACTACTTGTCTCGAATTCAATATTATCAATTGGCGTTTCTACGACTTCGATTGGAAAATCGCTTAGTAATTTTGAATTACAAAGATTAACCAATACTCGGATGTACGTCGTAATTTCTCTTAATGTCGCATCGGTTATCTTAGTATTTTTCAGTGTTTCTATCTGGTCGATCATTGCACGCGCAACGAATGCAGTAGAACTGTCTTGAATTGTTTCGCCACTGATCAATCAGACCCCCCCGCTGCGCTTGCCAGCAGCTTACTTATTGCACGATTTATCGATTCTCCCGCAAATCCATACTTCTTAACTTTGTCGTAGTTCTCTTCGGAGACTGCTATTATTTTTCTTCTACCCATTAATTTATTAAGTGTATAAAATGTAGTCTTCTTATATAAGCTTATCATCGTAGATAGTTCCCGTAGATAATCACATAGTGGCTCTCATCAACCGGTATTCACGGTACGATTCCGAATTACTTTCATAAAAATTCCATCGTTGGTCGGACTCTGTTGGACCCACACGTCATCATCTTGACTAATTTGCAATTCATCTACAATCTTACGATCTATTACAACGAAAAATATATTTTGTAAGCAGTAAACTTTCTTACGGCCTGACAGAGCCGGGGTCTTACTATCGATGTTCCCCCCGCAAATCTCGCTATTCGACTGCATATAAAAAGAAGTCTTGAAGTGTATTTAAATTTATACAAAAAGCAAAGTCTTAATTCTTTGATAGAATTTCTAACAGTTTCTGTGGATCTTTTAGTAATCGGTGAAAATCTTTGTCGGCTTCTTTCATTGCTGTCCACTCTTCACTCATGGCTCTCATTTGGTTATCTTGTAATGTTTTTTCTCTTTGCAATTTTTCTAGAGTTTTCTTCATTGAATCGTGTTCAATAATTCTATGAGTGAGCCGCTCTTCAAGTTGTTCTAGTTTCGGCATATTCTTTAGTTTGTCTTCGTAATCGACGATCTGTTTACGGAGTCTGAATTCATTGTTAATGGTTAGAGCATCTACAGCTTTCATATATTCTAGCATAATCTGTTTACGCGATTCATTGCTATTTTCGTCGTAATAGAATTCATCTAGTTTAACACTATGTCCCATCATAAGTTCTTTGAACTTTCCATCAACTTTGGAATTTACTAATGCTGTGTTAAAGAATTTTCTTGCGGCATGATCCGGCTGCAATTCATCAAATGAAAGACCAGCTTCTCGAATTAATTGTCTAATCTGAAGATTTATCGCCGGTTCACTTGGACTTACGGGTGTATTTATTCTCTTGGAATAAAGTGCATATTATCACGAATAAGATATGATTTCTCAGTTAAATTCTCACCACGCTTTCTTCTCAGTTCTAAATACTCTTCAATTGACGACATACATTCTGGGGTGACCAGCGTAACGTATCTTGATTTTTTACTCTCTCCATATACAGTTAACAGACCCAATCCCTCGTCCAGCTTCTTTAGTGATCTAATAGTAAGAGATGGAATAGCTCCAACTCTAATGCCACTTGAAGCCATTAGCAAGATGATACATCTATCTCTAAGATCTGCTATAGACAGAAGTTTTGAAATCTCTGTTCTTGTGTACGCTCTATAATCATTTGTTACTTCTTCTGGATAAAATCTAGCTATCTTTTTCCACGGTAAGCTAATCTCGTGTTCATCTAGAAATGATTTAATGCCCGAAGTATACGTCTTTATACTATTGACAGACGTCTCACCCCGTTTTGGCTTGCCCGCAGTATTCTTACTCTTTTTCTTCAAATCCAAGACATATTCTATAACCATCTCTTTGAGCTGTTCCGGTTTTAGCTTAACTAGCTCATCGGGGTTTGTGTGATGAAATCTACAGAATAGCGATAAATGTATTGTATATGAAGTCTTTGTATGTTTTGATCTCAAACCATCCATCCATAATTTGCATGTTTCATACCGAGAGACAGATACTGTAACATTCATCTATAGTACTAATACATTTTATTCAATTATTAAACGTAGCAATTATTTCAGATAATTAGGGATATCAAAAGGTAGATTTCTAACTTGGTCGAAGACGGTAGGTTATTGCACCACGATGATTAGCATTAGCATTAAGTATGGGGTCTAAGAGAACGGAAAAAAAGAATAGAAAAAAGGAAAAAGGACTATGTTTATTTTGGTGTTCTTAGTCGTGAGGGTTTGCTGGTTGGTTTTTATTTTTTCTCCAGTTCTAAGACCCGTTTCTCCAGTTCCAAGACTTGACGGTTTGTCTACCAATTCTCTAATTAAACTAGCGACTAACTGACCCAGCAATTCTATTTCATCATTATGTTTGACCATTTGTTGTGATGAGATTTAAGGAGAATATTTATCTGTCATGTTCATTCTCACATCAGAGAATACTAGCTTGAAATTTTTATCGAGATTATTAGATTATTTTGGTTGTCCATAGAATTCTGTTAATATGACAGTTTATTGCTAACGATTTGACTGAGTCTAATACTTAAAAAAACTAAGATTATTTTATCATAAAAGATGGTTTGTATTATGAGCAGAAAATGTCATCTAAGTTCTCCAATTTTACTAATTGTACTTTATCAATCTTGGTTGGCTTACAATTAGTAGATATGACTCTTCTGGCATCATTTCACTCGTGGAAGAAGACTCTAATTGTCATTTATCCTCACTCTGAATTCTAAATTCTAAATTCTAAAAGCAAAAAGGTACAATCTCATACTAATATGTCTTATATAACCTAATATTTATCATAAATTCCAGTTTGAGAATTTCATTGAGATTATTAGGTTACTTCTAATACATATTTACTTCATAACGTTCTTTGTATCGCCACAGGGATACTGTATAGAATCTGCTCCTGTTTCTTGTTCATCAATAGTTAATCCTTTGGCAACCAATCTATTAATCCCAATAAATATGGGATCGTTACCATCAGGACTCAGCAAGCAGTGAAAGTGGCAGATTTCTGTGAAAATTTCTAGATCATATTCGAGAAGCTTCAAGGAGATTATTGAAGCACGCAAACAACTAAAGGCAGCAGAACTCAAAATATCATGTTCTCCGCAGACAGCAGCATCATTCTATAAAGATGCTTCTCCTTAGCTAACATCAAGTTACTGAGAGTCTAAATTCTATTTTGGGAAGTAAATGGTGTTTGTTCCAAGGGTGGCAGCTTCTACCGGAAGGTAACTTGATGAAGTGACAATCTGTTCCGCAATTCTGAATGCAAGGGCTGAAATGGTCAGCGAAGAGTTAACTCCTATTGATGTTGGCACTATTCCACCGTCTACTACATAAAAATCTGGATAAGTTTCAGTGGGTAGAGCGTCTCCTTTGTATATTTGACCGAAACTGTTGACAACACCCGTATCCCTGTCCTTTCCCATTGAGCATCCCCCAAGATTATGAAGTACTATGGTCAAGCTGCTGTCAGCGCTGGCCGGATCCCAAAGTGGCGTAGAAAAACTGGCAGATCCGCCTTCTCCGAGATGCTTTGCTATTTTCTCCATACTATTTCTCATCTTAGTAAACAACGGAATCAGCTTGTTGGGATCAAAATCTATATTTAGAACATTTAGTGCATTCATATCTCTGTTAGGATTATTCTTCCACGAATCTTATAGCTTCACTATTCCATCTGAAGTGTCAGTACCCATTCCAGAAAGTAGTAAAGTGTTTGTCAGATCCTCCTCTGACATTTGAAGCGGAAGGTCTGTATTTCCTATGGAGATTCCTGACGGATTCTGGGTGATCATGTTTATTATTGATTGAGTGGATCCAGATCCTACAAATCCAAGCAAGCTTCTAAAAGAGCTTCCCCGCGATATCAGCTTGGATATGCCTGAGAACATTTTAGGAATACTGCTATCCTCTATTGTGTATACAAAGCCTGGTCCTTCATTAAATTTGATAGCAGAAGTGACTATAGGCCCTCTTGTCGCATGAATATTCGTCTTTGTTGGGTTTACCACTCCGAGCAGATCCCCATTTGTAGAATACCCCATACCTAGTCTATGGCTCAAATTGAGTTTCTGGCCAGTAGTACGCGTAGTATTTACAGATTTAAGCAAAATTTCTGTGCTCCCTATTGCTCCTGCTGCAAGAACTAATCTCTTGCAATCTAATGTTCTTTTTTTGCCTCCATCAACCAGTCTAAATAGTTTTACATCTAACTTGTAAGATTCAGGACCGATATTCCAGTTGAAGTTAGCCTGCTTCCATTCTCTTGCTCCGAAGTCCGTATAATATACTCTGTAGCGATAACCACCTGAAACCAATGGTTCTATGTCGTAGACTTCACTCAACGCATGAACCTCAAAATGCTTCTTTTTGGTCTGATGGTACAGGTAATCAAATAATTTCTTGCTGTTAAGATGACGGGAAAGTGGGATACATCCGATTACACATCGACCTTGTCTCTCGCAAACGTTTGATTCCGAAGAATATTTTCTCACAAGAATCGCCAATTTTTCTTGGGCCTTAGAATTTGTCTTGATATTATCTAGTACTGTTGAGTAGGAATAGTTACCAGTTGAGTCTAGCAAATACGACGCTTTATTAAATAACGTTATCTCATCTTCTCTAGATGGGATATCAGTTATAGATAGATCTACTGCAAAAATATCTTCAATGGATGTATTCTGGTCTGGGTCTAAAGGACTAAATGTAGTTTCATTGGTAACTATCCCTGGATTTTCTTTTTTTATTTTCTCTGCGGCATCTTGAAAAGCCTTTGCCTTTGGTAACTTATAGCTACTAAGTCCAGAGGTGGTTGTGATTTTATTTACTCCAATAAATCCTTTGGCCATTTCAAAATATTGTGATAGGTTAGTGTGATTGATTCCGAGATTGAGTTCGCTATCCCATTTATCAATCACACTATCATTTGGCCGTTCGGTAACATTTGCATAAACTAAAGAACCACCACCTACTCCGCTAGCGGAGAGCGTGTGAATGTTCTTAGAAATCCTATAGTCGTATAGACCCCTTCTGTCGACGACACGTAGTGTATTTAAAAATTTAGGTAGTCCATTGACGTTATCGGGATATGCCCAAGTCCTGTAAGGGATATCATTTGTCTCTAAATATTCTCTTACTCCAAGCTTATGTTTTGCGGGATCCGTACTCTTCTGTTCGTTAAAACCCTTGGTGCTTGGCACTTCATGACTGATCCACCATTGCCCGCGTTCTAGTAGAATTACTTTTCTCTTGTCAGAATCTGATAGCAACCTATCTTCTTTGTGAAGTTGATTTACTAATGATAATGACACTATTGTGCCACCAAATCCTGAACCTATTACTATTGCCTCACATACATTTAGTCCGTCAGGGTCGACTAATGGAGTGAATGGTGTGCTGATGATCGCAGTTTGATGAACTTCGTGACCATCCCGGTCAAAAATCTTAAGATATAATTCTGGTTCATTACTAGGAGATTCCCAAAATTCTCCAGGTCTCTTGAAGTCCTCTTTCGTAAAGGCTATGCTAAACGTTCCATCGTCAAGAGTTATCGAACTTCCTAGCGGATCATCTCCTAATAGGTCAACAATAGGATCTTTATCAAAGACCTTGATTGTATAATAGGAAAGCTCGTTACCTAAAGTATCTGTTAGTTTTCCCTTTAATAGAAAGGACACGCAGATTATTCTCAAATTCAGGTATAAAAGAATTTTTCTTCCATCTGACATCTGTCAAAGAACAAGGATATTTAGCCAATGAACTAGAAGTTCCAAAAGTCGGTTGCCATCACAAATGGAAAATTAGATTTTGGTCCATGGGAGCAAATATTCTATGGAGAATTTGACGCCGGAGAAATAAAAGAGTGTTAGTAAAGGTAATTGGTGAATAGGAAAGTTTTTTGAATTTGATTTTATTATTAACTGTTTTCTTAAATAGTTAGTGCTATATCTAGTACTTTTTAACATGGACTGGCATTCGTTTATGGAGGAGAAAAAATAATGGTAAAGCAATCTATAGAGTAAGGAGACGGGTTGTAGAGCAAACGAACTCATGGCATAACAGATTCAGGAAACTGCCTGTCAGATACGAAATAGTCTGTTAATGTAATGCTACTGTTTTTTTATAATCATATTAATTGTATTTTGTAATTGTTTTGCTGCAGCGATAAGTGATGCTTTTTCTTCTAGAAATGTCTTGTTTTCATTTAATCCTTCTATTAATTCTATTTGGCCCATAAAGTCCTCCACTAGTTTTGTTGTATTATATCCATATCCATTTTCATTTTTGATGCTTTCTTCTATTTTACGAAAGCCCTCCTCTAGTTTTTCTATTTGATGATTCTCTTGTTGTTTTTCAATACCACTACTGCTACTACTAACATGTCCATTTATTATGATTAGTTCCATAATTCCTTCTTTCATTTGTTGTAGATCCATTTGTATTGATGCATCTTGATATCCCACACTCATTAGATCCTCGATACTTTTGTAGGAATAGTCAAATACTTTATTATGAACTTCATTTCCATCGTCTTTTCGATCTATTCGTACTACTTTGGTTAATCTAAATCTGCCCTCTAGTAGCTCTTTATATATTCTTGTCTTTCCTATTGTGTTTATGCTACTTGCCTTACTATTTAGAATATAATCTACTTCTTCTTTAAAAGCACCTTTCCGTTCTGCCAATTTTTTCAGCCGTCTGGCCAAATCAATATAGTCAGTTACCACATTTGCTATTTGTTCATCATAGTGTGTTTTATCGGCAAAAAGTAAATCCCACTTTCGATTTTCAACAAAGTCGCGATCAAAAGAAATTGGACCTTCCTTAAGTTCAGAGGGCCACAAATCAGCGATATATACTTCCAGATCAGGTACATCATTCTCATATTCATAATCTTCTTCATTTTGATGCTTTTTCCTTGCTAAGGACAACCAATAATCTCTGTGAGCTTGTAGGACTTCCCTTAATGGTGTATTACTTCTAAATCCCCCATCCCAAAAGATATTCTCTTCCTCATTTTGTATGCCCTTTTCAGCATTATTGACTTTAAACTTTGGATAGTCAAAAAAGTCTGGGAAGGTTCCGCTTGCCAATGCGTGCTCAACCTCAATACCTCTCTTATTAGATATAGAATTTTTATTATCATGATATTTTGCTTCATTATTATAGCTGTCAAACGTAACAGCGTCGCCTGTTTTCACATCAACAGTTACCAAAAGTAACCTTGGTTCCTTTTCTTCAGGAGATGTTTTTATTGGAAAATGTGAAAATCGTTCTAACGTTTTTTTAAGAGAAAATAGAGAAAAGTGTTTGTTGTCAGGTCTAAATGTCAATGAAGTTGTCAGGTCTAAAAAGTCAAAGAATTTAGCGAATTGCAACCATGGCCAAACCCCTGTAGCCACGTTAAATGGGCCAGTAGTGCGAAAATGCTTTGCCGAATAATATCTTCTTACCGCTTCGGCAGTGGCTGGGATGTACCAGCCATCTATAAAATAATCCTTCCAAAAGCTATGTTCCAGAAGAGGCCAAGCTGTCAACATATCAACATACCATTTGTAAGCCGGATTCATATTCGAATAGAAATCTATCAGCTCTATAGCAGAATGCTTGACTACTTTGCTCGTATTATGTAGACTATCCCACCAGTAATGGTACAATGGATTCAGATCAAAAATATCGGCTGCAGTAGGCGCTTGTTGTTGAGCCCGCCAAAATTTTATAACTTCTTCAGCTGACCAATTTTTCCCATCTTCCAAACTTTTACCTTTGTTGCTCGTAACAGCACTCACTACAATTGCGCCATTCATTGCACCAATAGAGGCACCAGCGACAATATCAAACAGAGGTCTTCTTTCACTTTCTAAATCTGTTCCTTTTTTTCTTCTGTCGATAAGCTTTTCAATTAGAGCCTGAAAGACGCCGGCTTCATATGCTCCAAGTGCCACCCCTCCTTGAAATATTATGGCTCTATGTACTCGCTTGACAATCACTTTTGCATGACAAGAAATTGGCTTATCACTACTGGTATTATTATCTTTGAAAGTTAATTTAAAATATAGAACTGTATTTAGTCCGTCGCTGTGTCGTAGATACGGCGCCCTAAATGAAAACGTCCTGTCAGTCTCTTTACGGAGGTTATCAGCAGGTATACCATCTAATTGTTCACATAAGAAGGAGACGGATTTAGTATTATGAATGTCTATTTCACTTATGAATTCACCCAAATCAAAAACAAACAACGATCCTTCTGAAACTGTATAACGGAAATCTATACTCCTATCCGGATACGTCTCTTCATTTCTATTAAGTTCACCACCAGTATTTTCTCCATTCATAGTAGCTAGTATTTAGATAGAAGGCTGTTGTACAAAAGCTCTTCTTTAATTTTATTAATAACTATAAACAAAGTGTCATAATTATTCGGTTAGCTGCTTATGACTAGATTAATATTAGCTAACAATGAATTTCGATCTTTCAGGTGGATAGGAAGTTATATGTACCACGGATTCCTTTTCCTAATAGAATTTCAATTCATTCAGATCTAGTTAATTCTTGAGTTTCATAAAATACAATTATCACTAGTGATACAAGCACAAAACTTTATTACTCCTATATCAGTAGCAAATAGTTCCACTATTTAAGGAAGACCGATACCGGTTCCGCTTTCACCTTTTAAACCTGAAGTAGTCCTAAAAGGACCTACTTTCATTCCATTAATTGCTCTGTCAAAGGAACTTTCTAATTGAGGATCTGGCATCTTTCTATTTGCACCAAGTCATCATAATAGTCATTAAATGCTTTTTTGAAATCTTTAGAATATAGTGATTTATGAAATCGGGTACTAGATTGATAACTTATAATTTCTATTTGTGATGATACTATAAATAGTAATGATACATGCATATAATATTTTATGACTTTGATGCTTGTCAGACAGCAAGACTTTGCTAAATCTGTTTTTTAGACACGAATTGGAGTTAGATCATAAATAGGTTAAAATATTACTAGTCAGTTGGGCAGGAATTAGTTGACTTATTTTGATAATGCGAATACAAGAAATTAAACTTCTTTTCTAGATTATGAAGTCATATTAAAAAGCCAGCTGCAGATGTTTAAGATTACATGTATTTAATCCATCAATAAATCCACAATTATGCTTGACGTACGTCTTATGTCAGGTTCCTAAACAATTCGTATATACTACTACCGATTTCTAGTTTATCAGTAATTCTAGATAGTGCATTTCTTATTGTTTTTTCATTCTTATCCAATATTTCAGCAAGCTCTGAAATGGTTAATTGCTCTTCTTTTCGACACATTGGCCCTTCCATTATAGAGCATATAAGTCTACGTTCTAAATCATCAAAATTTTCTTTCTCTATGTCATGTATTTTTTTAAGTATCGCTTGTTTTAATGCTCGCAGGTCATTAAGACGAGACTCTAGATGTAAAATTTGTCCTTCTGTATCTTCTAAATTTTGTTGCAACTTTAATAGTATCTGATCAAGTGACATAACCGATTTTCGTTGATTACTTTTTGTATTCCTATCACTGGATTCGTCTAGAGTATTATCATCATCATGACTAAGAACGATAGAATCAAGTTCATCGAATTTCTTGTAAAGAGCGTCTGCCTCTTTATATCTCAATTCTTCAATGTCTTCATTTCTCACTGTGAAATTATCATTAGAAATTGAAATACTTAGATTGAAAGAGGAATTAACTCTATAATATTTTCTGTCTGGAGCACCTAATTCGCTTCTCATGGCATAAGATTCAATCAAACCGGTATCTTCCAAAATCTTCACATGACGCAAGATTGCCTGTTGACCTGTTTGTATCTCCTTAGCTAGTTGGTTAAAATACATAGGTTCATGTGAAATCATGTTCAGGATCCTTCTTCTCGTTTCATTGCCTAATACATCTAAAAGCACATTAGTGTCTGCTAGCGGAGGCGTACGGTTCATCTTCTTTCTTACCATAATTCTAATCCCCTTCCTTTTAATTTCTTATACATATTCCTCCTCGCTTTCTCTCCACTAAGAATCCAAACCAGACTCCAAAATCTCGACCATAATTCTTGCAGCCATTGTATTGGTATCTTGTATATCTTTTGTTTTAGTTGTACTCCCTTTCAACAACACGATGTTGACTTGTAATCGTTG
>Ga0105091_10001354_pt1 | contig 10663 bp, 8 predicted proteins | sample PPLLak1March2015_FD_87022 | JGI IMG/M metagenome (GOLD analysis project Ga0105091, IMG submission 87022) | Freshwater sediment microbial communities from Prairie Pothole Lake near Jamestown, North Dakota, USA - PPLs Lake P7 Core (1) Depth... | ecosystem: Environmental > Aquatic > Freshwater >... | reverse complement strand
GCTTACATTCTGGGCGAACGCGAGTTTTTCGGGCTGAATTTCAAAGTTACTCCCGCTACCCTGATCCCGCGCCCCGATACAGAATTACTGGTCGAACTCGCCGTGCAGCGTCTCCCTGCGCGCGAGCGCAGTGCCGTGCTGGATCTGGGCACCGGCAGCGGTGCCATTGCGCTGGCGCTAGCGCAGACTTGCCCGCAGGCGGACGTGATTGCCTGTGATGCCTCGGCTGCGGCGCTGGCGGTGGCACAAGAAAACGCGCAGGCTTTGCGCATAAGTAATGTGAACTTTGTGCTGAGCGACTGGTTTGCAGCGCTGGGCAAGCAGCAATTCAATTTGATAGTCTCAAACCCACCCTATATTGCCGCTGGCGACCCTCATTTGGCGCAGGGTGATGTGCGCTTCGAGCCCGTTTCTGCACTGGTTGCAGGCCACGATGGGCTGGACGATATACGCCAGATAATCAAACAGGCAACCGTACATCTTTTGCCCATGGGCTGGTTGCTGCTGGAGCACGGCTATGACCAAGCTGCTGCGGTGCGCAGTCTGTTGCAACAGGCTGACTTCGGTGAAATATTCTCAGCATGCGATCTTTCCGGAACTGAACGCGTCACTGGCGGACGCTCTGGGGAGCGTAGCGGGGGGTAATAGCTACTTGACGGGTTTAAAATCTGGCTCTAGAATACCCGAGTGAATTACTCAATTAATAAATAACAGGAGATTTTGAAAAATGAATATTCAAGAAGTGATCAAGCAACAAGTAACGACTCACCCCGTCGTTGTTTACATGAAAGGTACGCCTTCAGCACCCCGCTGCGGCTTTTCAGCCAATGTAATCAAGATCCTTAATTCTTTGGGCGTTAAGGATATTTTCAGCGTGAATATTTTGGAAAACGACGATATCCGTCTGGGAATCATCGAATATGCCAATAACTGGCCAACCGTGCCCCAGGTTTATATCAACGGCGAATTTATCGGCGGCTCGGACATCACGACCGAGATGTACCAGAGTGGTGAATTGAAGGCGATGCTGGGCAAAATTGCCGCATAAAGAATACAGAAACTAGATAGTTATCTAGGCCATTCGGCATATATGCATTTGGTTTGAGTGCTTATACAATTTGGTCTGAGTGTTGATGCACAAGTTTTGTAACTCGTTCTTCATGCTCTCCTCCTTTACGGGCGATCGCGAGATTGCCCGTTTTTTTATGCATAAAATTCAGAGAGTTTTATTTTTCACCAGCCAGTGATTTTCGGGCGCGTGCGATGGCAGCCTCCACCTGTTGCGGCGCCGTACCGCCTATGTGGTTGCGCGCTGCCAGAGAGCCTTCCAGCGTTAGTACGGCATAAATATCGTCGCTGACCAGCGCTGAGAACTGTTGTAATTCTTCCAATTTCAGCTCAGCCAGATCGCAGCCTTTTTTCTCGGCAAAGCGGACTGCCAGTGCAACCGCCTCGTGCGCATCACGGAAGGGCAGACCCTTCTTGACCAGGTAATCGGCCAGATCAGTGGCGGTGGCATAACCCTGCAAGGCTGCGCTGCGCATGGCATCCGGCTTGACGGTAATGCCGCCCATCATATCTGCGTAGATGCGCAGTGTAATTGTCAGCGTGTCCACGGTATCAAACAGCGGTTCCTTGTCTTCCTGATTATCCTTGTTGTAGGCCAGTGGCTGGCCTTTCATCAGAGTCAGCAGGGCCACCAGATTACCGTTTACCCGCCCGGTTTTGCCGCGCACCAGCTCCGGCACATCGGGATTTTTTTTCTGCGGCATGATCGACGAGCCGGTGCAGAAGCGGTCGGCAATGTCGATAAAGCCGAAGCGCGGACTCATCCACAAAATCAGCTCTTCCGACAGGCGCGATAAATGCGTCATGATCAGGGCGGCCGCGGCGGTAAACTCAATGGCGAAATCACGGTCGGATACCGCATCAAGAGAGTTCTCACACACGCCGTCGAAGTCCAGCAGTTCGGCCACATATTCGCGCTTGATCGGATAACTGGTACCGGCCAGTGCAGCCGCGCCCAGCGGCAGGCGGTTCACCCGCTTGCGGCAATCGCGTAGCCGCTCCGCATCGCGTTTGAGCATCTCAAAATAGGCCATCAGATGATGGCCAAAACTTACCGGCTGAGCCACCTGCAAATGGGTGAAACCGGGCATGATGGTATGCGTGTGCTGTGCGGCAAGATCAACAAGGGATTTTTGTAACATATTGATTAATATCAATATTTCATCAATTGCGTGACGCAGGTAGAGGCGCACATCGGTTGCCACCTGGTCATTGCGCGAACGCCCCGTGTGCAGGCGTTTGCCTGCATCACCAACTAATGTTGTCAGACGTTTCTCGATATTGAGATGGACATCCTCAAGATCGAGCAGCCAGGTGAATTCGCCGCTTAAAATCTCGTTCTCAATTTGTGCCAAGCCGCGGCGAATATCGCTCAGATCCTGAGAGTTGATGATATTGCTTGCTGCCAGCATTTGCGCATGGGCGAGCGAACCCCGGATATCGAACAAGGCCAGACGCTGGTCAAATTCAACCGAAGCGGTAAAGCGCTTTACTAATTCAGCAACGGGTTCATCAAATCTGCCCGACCATGTTGTATTATTATTTTGGGTTTGTTTGTCTTGCATGGTTGCCATGTCTTGTCCAGAATAGCGGCATACAGAAAGCTGTGATGCCTAAAGTGCAAAGTATAAATCAAAATCTATTACCTGACGCGTTACCCAACTTCCGCAATCTGGGTGCGACCCTGCGCATTGTGCTGCTGGTGAACGGTGTTGCGTTACTGTATGCCATCGCGCAAGCCGTTTATGTGCAGGATATTCTTCAGCGTTTTATCGATAGCTCTGCCTTCTTGCAGCCTGTTTTATTGTGCAGCCTGTTGCTGCTTTATGCGTTAAATGAAATATTGGCGCGCCTGCTCTACTGGCAGGGTGTGGCGGCAGTGATGGGTATCGTTGTTGCCATTACCGTGGCGATCGCCTATCTTGGTGGCGATCTGTATGCGTATGCAGCCGAAAACACTTCGTTTCATGCATGGCGCAATGCCTTGTTGAGTGGCACGCTTACCGCGCTGCTGCTCATCTATTTCAAACTGCGCGCGATGTCGCTCTCTACCGCCTTGCATGACGCGCGTTTGCAGGCCTTGCAAGCCCGCATCCGCCCGCATTTTTTGTTTAACAGCATTAACGCCGTGCTGAGTATCGTGCGCGCGGACCCCAAGCGTGCCGAGACGGCGCTGGAGGATATGGCAGATCTGTTCCGCATGGCGATGGCGGATAGCCAGAAAATGGTTTTGCTGAGCCGTGAAATTGAGCTGTCCCGCCAATATCTCTCGCTGGAAAAATTGCGTCTGGGCGAGCGCCTGATGGAGAATTGGCAGATTGATGAAACGTTGAAGGATGCATTAATACCGCCCCTGATGCTGCAGCCCTTGCTGGAGAACGCGGTATATCATGGCATAGAGCCTTTGCAGCAGGGTGGTGTAATTGAGATCAGGCTGCAGCGCACGGGTGGCGAGTTGCACATGGATGTGCGTAATCCAAGCCGGGGGCAACCGGGAATCCATAGCGGAAACAAAATGGCACTGGAAAATATAAGGGAACGACTCGCCCTGCAATTTGATGTCGAGGCAAAATACACAGTGGAAATTGGCAGTGATTTTTATCACGTTCACATTCAACTGCCTTACGTGAAAGAGGAACAGAATGAGCAGCGTTGATATTCCCCTTGCGGTATTTATCGTGGATGACGAGTCACCGGCGCGTCATCGCATCAAGGAATTGCTCGGCGATTGCGGTGCGCAACTTGCGCTGGAGCTGGTGGGCGAGGCGTCAAACGGGCGCGATGCGCTGCAACAGCTTTCGCAGCAACACGCTGATGTGGTGCTGGTGGATATACGCATGCCGCAGATGGATGGTATTGAGCTGGCGCAACATCTGAATAAACTGGACAAGCCACCGGTGATCATTTTTACCACGGCCTATGACAATTACGCGATACAGGCATTCGAGCAGCATGCAATAGATTATCTGCTCAAGCCTATCCGCCTGGGCAGGCTATTTGAGGCGCTCACCCGTGCCCGCGCCGCAGTGCCAATTAAAAGCGAAGTGCTGCAGGAATTGATGCCCGAGGCGCGTAAAAACCTGTCCATACAGGAACGGGGTAAAGTGCTGCTGATACCGATAGAAAAAATTTTATACCTGCGTGCCGAACTGAAATACATCACCGTGCGCACGGTGGAGCGTGAATATCTGGCCGAGGAACCGCTGGGCGCGCTGGAAAAAGAATTTGCCACACGTTTTGTGCGCATACACCGCAATTGCCTGGTGGCGAAAGAAGAAATAGAGAGCTTCGAAAAAGTGGGTGAAGAGGGGGCAGATTCTCATTGGACTGTGAAGCTCAAAGGCCTGGAAGAACGCTTGCCTATCAGCCGCAGGCAACAGCATATCGTGAAAGAATTCAAAAATTACTGACGAATCCAGGCTTCATTTCTGCGTATTCTTGCTGGTCTGGGGCTGTGTTTGTCGTGTGCTCCCCCACCCTAACCCTCCCCCGAAGGGAGAGGGGATGTGCCATCGGCACACAGAGGGTTAGGGTGGGGGAGCACACCCTAAAAATTTCACTACACTCAGTGTGAAATCCTGGATTTTTCTTCAGCGTACCAGTCATTTGTCAGCGCAACCGCCTGCGAAATAAATCCGTCAAAATAGGGTAGCAGTTCACCCACATCGGGCGTCTCGCTGCCAAAGCGAAATTCAAACACTTTTGTATCCTGCCCGCGTCCCAAAAAAACGATGGAGTAAGTAATCGGGATGCCGATTTTATGCGGGTGATCGTATACATCTGCGTGGGGAAAAACTCTTTCATCCAGCATCCCGATCAGGCTGTTGAAAATTGCGCCATCACTCGTTCCAAGCACGCTCGCTTCATCTGCTGGCAATGTTCCGCTGCCCTGTCTGCCTATTGTGCCGTCGCGGCCAAGCATCATCGATAGTGCACTTGCACTACCACTGACAATGTCGATACGCAATTTTTCAATATCAGTTTTTTTCATCTGAAAATCGGGCTGGAAATATCAAGCATTGGGTGCTTCTTTGAGCCACGAGAAGTAATATTGCCATTCAGGGTCTGGCTTGACATCAAATTCAATACGGTATTCTGGGTGCAACCCTTTCAGTGCGGGCAGAACCTCGGCAAGCGTGGCGTCACCGCCAAAGTAAAAGAAATACTCGCGCTTGCCTGCAGAAATAACACGACGTACATAAACCGCCCAACCGTTGCTGTGCTGGCCGGCCAGGTCAATTAACTCATGTTCGATTTGATTTAGCATGTCTGTTTCTTCCGGATTCCAATATTGCCCGTCCGTATCTTTCTGGCAATACACACCAAACCAGGCGATATTGGGCAAATCTTCGCCGGGGTTCTCGATAATATACTGATCATCGACCAGGACTTGCGCCTGATTGCCGAGAATTTCTTTGTCAAAAAGCTGCCAAGTCATTTGTATTTCCTTAGAGTGGTGAATGATGCCGTGCATTACGAACCCGGGCATTTTACCTTATGTCTTGAGGGGGCCTCATAAAATCCAGATTTTACGAACACCCGTTTCGCGCCTTTTTCCATTTGCAGACATGTTGATTATCACGCTTGCTATGAACGCCAATTCGGTATCAAAAGCGTTCAACTTTCATAACATTGAATGAGGTTTTGCAACGTGACATTTGTCGTTGCGTGGATATTGCTTCTATGGCATCGTCCGCAAGTCTTTGAGCGGAAAATGGAAATATATATTATTTATCAATCAGGTAAGCGTTATGTCTCGTGTGTTTTCGCACTACAAAATTATCAATTTTTCCATCATTGTGCTGGCCGTCTTCGTGCTGGCGCTTACCGGAGAAATGACCTGGAAATCTTATGCCGACTACTGCGCCATGCGCGACATGAGCCAGGCCAACGCAATGACGGATCACCTGATTAATGCCGCCGGTATTGCAGCCGCCGAGCGCGGCCTGACTACCAGCGCGCTGGCCAGTCCTGTGCCGCCTGCTCCCGCAGGCCTGAAAATTATCGCCGAGCTGCGCGAAAAAGGCGATGCCGGCTGGAGCAAGGCTTTTGCCATGGCACGCGACCTGGCTGTACGCGGGACACCGGACTCCGAGTTTGTTGATGCCATCCGGCAGACAGAGCTGGAATATGCGAAATTGATTGAAGCGCGCAGCCGCGCGGATTTGTGCCTGCAGGGCAAATCCTGCGCTTATACAGCGCAGGAATGGATGAAAGTTGTCAGTCGCTTCATCGGGATTTCTTCACGCCTGCGCGAGGCCGCCTTCCAGCCGCTGGATACGCCGCGCCACGTGGCCCAGCTCAACCTCGCGCTCAAGCGCTGGGTGTGGCTGGCGAGCGAACATGCCGGGCGCGAACGTGCCATGCTGGGCTATCGCATCAGCGCCCGGCTACCTTTGCCTGCTGACGTGCTGGACCAACTGAAGGCAAACCGCGGCGTGGTTGATCGCAGTATTTCAGACATCCAGGCGATTGCTGAACTGAAGAGCGCTGATCCCCGTATCACTCAGACAGTCAAGGAAATGGAAAAAATCTTTCTGGGTGATTTCGATGCGGTGCGCCGCCAGGTTTACCGCGAGGCCAATGCTGGCGCCTATTCCCAAAGCGGTGAGCAGTGGATGGGCACCTCGACCAGGGCAATCAATTCCCTGCTGGCTATTACCGTTGCGGTAAGTCTGGTTGCCGACGAATTTGCCACTCAAGCCAGGCACGAGACCGTGCTGAATATGCTGCGCCACGTCATCATGCTGATCGTGGCCCTGGGGTTGGCAGTCTGGAGCCTGACCAAGGTGCGCCAGGCCGCCAGCTCGCTGTTCAAACAGAAGGAGCTTGCCGAAGTGACGCTGCATTCCATCGGTGATGCGGTAATTACTACCGATGGCACAGCAAGGGTAGAGTACCTCAACCCGGTGGCCGAGCAATTGACCGGCTGGAAGACGCAGGATGCCCACGGTTTGTTATTAGCCAATGTGTGCGTGCTGATCGACGGTGTGACGCGAGAAACGGAGCCCAATCCGGTGGAGCGCTGCCTGCGCGAACGGCAGGTGGTGGGGCTGGCGAGCAACGTGGTGCTGGTGGCGAAGGATGGCAAGGAATACCTGATCGAGGACTCGGCAGCGCCCATCCGCGACCGCGAAGGCAAAATCGTTGGCGCGGTGATGGTGTTCTACGACGTGACGCAGATGCGCAATACACCCCACCTGCTGTCTTACCATGCCACCCACGATGCGCTCACCGGTCTGGTTAACCGGCGCGAGTTCGAGCGGCGTCTGGCCGAGCTGCTGGTGCGCGCCAAAAACCTTGGCCAGCAGCATGCCTTCTGCTATATCGATCTGGACCAGTTCAAGGTGATCAACGATACCTGCGGCCATGCGGTGGGTGACAAGCTGCTGCGCCAGCTCACTTATCTGTTGCAGGAAAGCATGCGCGATTCCGACACCCTGGCGCGTCTGGGCGGGGACGAATTCGGCGTGTTGCTGGAAAGCTGCCCGCTGGAGCGGGCGCTGCAAATCGCGGAAGGCATGCGCCAGGTGGTGCAGGATTTCCGCTTCAGCTGGGAAGGACATCCCTTCGATCTGGGCGTGAGCATAGGCCTGGTTCTGATCGATGCCGACAGCGTCAGCATCGAGGAACTCATGAGCGAGGCGGATGCCGCCTGCTATGCCGCCAAGGAAAAGGGGCGCAACCGGGTACAGATTTTCCGCCCTGACAACCTGGAACTGGCGCAGCGGCACGGAGAGATGCAATGGGTATCGCGCATCAGCCACGCGCTGGAGGAGAATCGCTTTGTGCTGTATTGCCAGACGATCGCCCCGCTGGATGAAACACAGGAGCGCCACTGCGAAATATTGCTGCGCATGCTGGACGAAGAAGGCAAGCTGGTGCCACCGATGGACTTTATCCCCGCTGCGGAGCGCTACAGCCTGATGCCGGCAATTGACCGCTGGGTGATACACAATGGGCTGGCACTTATCGGACGGTATCTGCGGGAGCATCCGAATCAGCCTGGCGTGGTTTTCGGCATCAATTTATCCGGCGCTTCAATGGGTGAAGAAAATCTGGATCATTTCATCTGCGAGCAACTCGCCCTGCATCAGGTTCCGCCGCAGCTTATTTGCCTCGAAGTCACCGAGACCGCCGCGGTTGCCAACCTCGATCAGGCTGCAACGCTGATCAAATCACTCAGAGCCAAAGGCTGCCGCTTCGCCCTGGACGATTTCGGCAGTGGCCTGTCCTCTTTCCGCTATCTGAAAATACTGCCGGTGGATTACCTGAAAATTGACGGCGCTTTCGTCAAGGATATGGTGGATGACCCGGTGGATTACGCCATGGTGCAGGCGATCAATACGGTCGGACATGTGATGGGGATCAAGACCATAGCCGAGTACGTGGAAAACGATGCCATTCTGGAAAGATTGCGCGAGCTGGGCGTGGACTACGCCCAGGGTTATGGCATACATAAGCCTTGTCCAATGGAGCAATGGCTGGCAGGTCGCTGTGGCGTGAATTAAAAAAGCCTTTGCCCTAGGTAATCCATTAGGCATTTGCCATGCACAATATAAATGATTTGTAGATCGAGTATTACCCCAGGTTGCCCCACAGTTGCAAACCCCTCCCAACCTTGACAGGGGAGGAGCTGGCCGCGCTCTCCCCCTGTTCGAGGCAGGGTCGCAGCGAAGCTGCGGGGCACCCGCCAGCATACCCCTTGCGGGTGCAAGGGGGAGCTGGAGGGGGTTTGAGCCTAATGAATAATCTGGGTTTATCTGAACCAGATCAATGAGTAAAAAATTTGAATTTTTAGTCTGCATGGCGGTGGTAAAATTCAGCTTGAAATCATCTTCAAGCCATCATGTCACAACCCTCTTTTATCCATCTGCGGCTGCATAGCGAATTTTCCATTGTCGACGGCATCGTGCGCATCGGCGATGCGGTAGCGGCTGCAAAAAATGACGGTATGCCGGCGCTGGCGCTTACCGACCTTAATAACATCTTTGGTCTGGTCAAATTCTACATGGCGACGCGCTCCAAGGGGATCAAACCTGTCATGGGCTGTGATGTGTTTGTCAGCAATGACGCGGAGCGTGACCAGCCTTTCCGCCTGTTGCTGCTGTGCCAGTCCAATGCCGGCTACCTGCGCCTGTGCGACCTGCTTACCCGCGCCTATCTGGAAAATCAGAATCGCGGCCGACCCGAGATCCGCAAGGAATGGCTGCACGGCGGCACCGAGGGCCTGATCGCGCTGTCCGGCGCGCACTTGGGCGAGGTGGGCGCCACGCTGTTGAATGGTAATGCGGCTAGCGCGCATTTATTGGCGCAAGAATATGCAGGGCTGTTCCCGTCGCGCTTTTATCTGGAGGTGCAGCGTTACGGCTTTGCGCGCGAGGAGTTGCATGTGCGCGAGACGGTCAAACTGGCTGCCGAGCTGGCGCTGCCGGTAGTCGCCACCCACCCGGTGCAGTTTCTCAGCGAGGATGATTACAAGGCGCATGAGGCACGTGTCTGTATTGCCGAAGGCTATGTGCTGAATGACAAACGCCGGGTGCGCGCCTTCACCCCGCAACAGTATTTCAAGACCCAGTCGGAGATGGCCGAGTTGTTTGCCGATCTGCCTGAGGCCCTCGCCAACACGGTAGAAATCGCCAAACGCTGCAATCTGACGCTGCAGCTGGGCAAGCCTTATCTGCCTGATTTCCCCACGCCGAATGGCGTCAGCCTGGATGATTTTTTGCGCACCGAATCTGAAGAGGGGCTGGTGCAGCGCATGGCGATTTTGTATCCGGACGAACAGGCGCGTGCGGCGAAACAGGAGGAGTATTCATCCCGCCTCGCGTTCGAGATTCAGACCATTATAAAAATGGGTTTTCCCGGCTACTTCCTGATCGTGGCGGATTTTATCCGCTGGGCAAAGCGCAATGGTGTGCCCGTGGGCCCGGGGCGCGGTTCCGGTGCGGGTTCGCTGGTGGCGTACTCGCTGGGAATTACCGATCTCGATCCTTTGCGTTACGAGCTGCTGTTCGAACGCTTCCTTAATCCAGAGCGGGTATCGATGCCCGACTTCGACGTTGACTTTTGCCAGGACGGGCGCGAGCGCGTAATCGATTACGTGAAGCAGAAATACGGCGCGGCGAGTGTGTCGCAGATTGTCACTTTCGGCACGCTGTCTTCCAAGGCGGTGATACGCGACGTCGGCCGCGTGATGGACTTCCCCTATGGCCTGTGTGATCGCCTGTCCAAGCTGGTGCCGCTGGAAGGCGTCAAGCCGGTGTCGCTTAAAAAAGCGCGCGAGATTGAGCCGGAGTTTAACGCCATCATGGGCAGCGAAGAGGGGGTGAGCGAACTGCTGGAGCTGTGCGAGCGACTGGAAGACTTGACCCGCAACGTGGGTATGCACGCGGGTGGCGTGTTGATCTCACCGGGCAAGCTGTCGGATTTCTGCCCGCTGTATTGTGCCGAAGGCAGCGAGAATGCGGTCAGTCAGTTTGACAAGGATGACGTCGAAAAAGTCGGCTTGGTGAAGTTCGACTTTCTGGGTTTGCGCACGCTTACTACCATCGATTGGGCGGTGAGGTATGTGCATCAAATGCAGAAAGTGGCT
>Ga0105091_10001351_pt1 | contig 10677 bp, 10 predicted proteins | sample PPLLak1March2015_FD_87022 | JGI IMG/M metagenome (GOLD analysis project Ga0105091, IMG submission 87022) | Freshwater sediment microbial communities from Prairie Pothole Lake near Jamestown, North Dakota, USA - PPLs Lake P7 Core (1) Depth... | ecosystem: Environmental > Aquatic > Freshwater >... | reverse complement strand
GTGCTGCTGTCCGACCGCATCGTGATGATGACGAATGGCCCGGCGGCCACCATCGGCGAAATCCTCACGGTTGATCTGCCCAAACCGCGCGACCGGCTGGCACTGGCTAACGACCCGCATTACCACAAGCTGCGCGCGGCAGTGCTTGAGTTCCTGTACCAGAAGCATGTAAAAGTGGCTGCGTAAATCTGGTGCATACAGTCTTTGTTTAAATATTTACGCGCTGTTTGCGTGCATGCAATGCAACATGGCAGCAATGCTGGGCGTCGATTGGAACCAAAATGGTCCAAGGAGGGCTATATAATAGTATTTTAGATGCAATGCCTTAACTATCGATAACAAATGGTGGCGCAAACCTTGCAAGGGTTGCATGTGCCGCTGCGTACTATTTTTTATTGAGGATTATTTATGAAAACCGATTTCTGGAGCGTAGGCCACAAGCCGACTCTGTTTGCCGCTTTTCTGTACTTTGACCTGAGCTTTATGGTGTGGGTGCTGCTCGGCCCACTGGCTGTGCAGATTGCCGCCGACCTGCCGCTCACCGCCGCCTATTCTTCCCCCCTTGTACGGTGTTAGGGTGAGGGACGCTGAGCTGCGCTGAGACAGTTTGGTTTAGTGTTGACTTACATGCGCGTGGTGGTAAATTCGGGCAATTCGATAGCAAAGCGTTCAATTCGAAAAGAGGGAAATGCAAATGCGCAGTATAAAATCACTCGGACAATTTATTGTTGGCACGGCTCTCTGTGTATCTGGTATAGCATGCGCACAGGAAAAATATGAGCCAAATGACAATTACTCTTCGCTGGTATTGTCGTATCAAAGCTCAAAATTTTCAGAGCCAGTATGTATTGGAACAGAATGCCATGAAGGCGTGTCGGGCCCTGCCATCGTTTTTGCGCGCCAGATCATACCCAATCTGGCACTGGGGCTTGCGGGCTCCTATTTGCAGTCCAGCGGCAATACGACGAACATCAAGTCATCTTATGGATCTGTGTTTGTGCAAGGGATTGTCGGCCTTGGTTCCAGGGTGGACGTCGGCGCATCAGTCGCGGCACTCAGAACAGTATTGGAGCTCTGTTCCAGTGTCTGCGCTTCAGCCAGTGACAACGGAACCGATATGGGAGTATTCGGAAAGGTGTTTCTGACCGACACGAGATCGGTGAGCGTCGGGCTACGCTATAACGCCATTTCTTACCAGAAATCTGAAAACCAGTCGATAGTTGCACTTTCTCTGGTGACCATTTTGGCAAGACGACACCGTCTGGCTTTGACCGTGGACCGTGTGCGAGACTCAGGCGGTAACGCGGTATCGGGTGGGTATGGTTTCGGTTATAGTTTCCTGGTGTATTGATCTGCATTATTACTTCAGGCTTGGCGGTTGCCACAAGTAAATACAGGAGGTTCAAATGGCTGGATGGTTTGCGATTGCCGCACCTTATATACCCGAGATTATCAAGATAGCCCGGCCTTTGTTTACTCGGGGTAATTCAAAAGAGAAATCGATAGAAATAGTGGCTCAGCAAATTTCAGAGCTTCAGACTGCTGCCATCCAGAATTCGGAGTCTATCAAACTCCTTGCGACTGAAATGCAGCACACCATAGAAGCGCTGCAAAATGGCGCAAGCAAACTGGAAAACAAGCTGGATCAGGCGCGCGCACTGTTAATCATTTCCGCCACCGTTTCTATATTGGCGTTTGGCGTGGCCGTGTATGCACTAGCGCGTTAACAGCATGCAAAGCGCTAATGGGAAATCTGGGTTTATGTCAAAGCGTTGAGCGAATAATTATTTTAGCCAAATAAAAAAGCCCGGCATTTTCATGCCGGGCTTTTTTAGTAATTCAAGAAGCTGTTACGCTGCCTGAATGTTTGAGGCTTGCTTGCCCTTTTGGCCCTGAGTGATCTCAAAGCTGACTTTTTGGCCTTCTTGCAATGTCTTGAAACCGTTCATGTTGATTGCTGAGAAATGTGCAAACAAATCCTCGCCGCCATCATCAGGAGTTACAAAACCAAAACCTTTTGCATCGTTAAACCATTTAACTGTACCAGTTGCCATGTTATTACTTCCTTACTAAAAAAAGCGGGGAAAACTCCCGCAGAACTATTTGAATCGAAGATTGCACATGGAAAACCAGTACTGCAAAAACTTAAAGTCAAATACCAGCGCGCACTATACAGACCTTTTTGCAAAAAAACGAAATAAAAACAAATATAAATGCCTGGCTGACGCTGCACGATGCAGTAATTGCGCATTTTCCAGTAAAAACAGCTATTGTCAGTTCCTGCTTCCGCCTGCTTGGGGGGCGCTAGGAGCCTGTCGGACTTGAAGAATCGAAGCGAAAATTTGGCTGGGCGAGGGCGGATTTCGCCGCTTTTTTGAGCAATAGTTATTCTATTGCTCAAAAAAGCGGCGAAATATGCACCGGCCAGACGAATTTGCAGCCGATTTCCTTCAAGTCCGACAGGCTCCTAGAGCATTGGCAGGCATTGATCTGAGAGCTGGCGGCACGTCGTTCTATGTGCTGAAATTGACGTGGAGGGCGGATTTTTTGGCCAGGTTTGAATTCATCCCAGATGTTTGAGAATGCTGCCAAAACTGCGGCAAAGGTTGGTAAGGAGTAATATGTGAAGAAGATTCAGCCTATTGAGCAGCCGCAGTGGGGTGCTAATGGAAAGTCTGGGTTGAACCGGTCTTTTTTTAGCACCGGCTCTGTGTCAAGATGAACCGGCTGTATAAAGGAGCAGTGATGACCAATAGAATTACCCTGGCAGCATCGGAGGTGCGTGTGGATGACCACATCTATAACGGTACTGGAACCAACGCGCATCCCACTAATGCCTGGGAAACGATCACCGAGGTGTGTATGGTGGACGGCCTGTATCTTTTAATAACCGGGGATAAAAAAGGGCTGCATGGTGAATTATGGCTCGAGCCAGATGAGCAAACCGTTGTAATACGTTATCCAAAATCTGATGCATGAAATTCTTAAATTCCTGAAAACACATGGTGAGCGGCTCGACACCGAGATCGCGGAAGCTATGGGTATCTCACTGGCTAAAGCTCATGTCAAATTATCAGAACTTGCTGCCAATGGAGAGGTGGTGACGTGCCATTCAATCAGGTTTGTGAAGGACAAGAAAATAGAGGGCATAAGTTGCCGCCTGTCTGGATATACACCTAAAGCAGCGCCGGGCAGAAAGTCAAAGGTGCAGTTGAAATTAATGTAGTCTGGAGTAATACCATGCTTGCGGCATCCGCATCATCATCGCACACCAGCCACATGTCTAACACGATAGAAAATGTACTATTGACGCGGCCAGATCATGTTTGAATTTATTTGTTCAACAATCCGGAGTGTTGCATTTCAATAAATTAGATGCTCGCCAGTGAACCCCAGATTTGCTGCAGGTTGACTTGCACTGCAGCATCGGTGGGATAGATGGCTTCCACAATTTTATATGTGTCTATGCTGGTGTCCCGCTTAATCGGGGCCGTAAATAATTCACCGCTTGGCTTCACCAGCGAAAAAGCCATGCAGCTGCTGTGAGTGGCACCGCGCTGGGAAACGATGGCAATTTCTTTGTTCTTCAGTTGCACGAATGTGCCTGGCGGGTAGAGCCCCAGCACTTTCACAAAATAGGCACCCAGCGTGGCATCCACATGCGCCCCGTTATCAATGAAAATATCCCGCAGCGCAACACTGGGCAGCGTTGATTTGCGATAACCCCGCGATGAGATGCGGGCGCAGAAGCCATCAGCAAGCGTCAGGATTTTTGCATTCTGGGGAATTTCGCCTTTGACGTTACCAACGGGATAACCCGTGCCATCCTCGTGTTCGTGATGTAGTAACACGTACATCAGCCAGTCAGAATCTTCAATTCCCGCATCGAAAAGTGCGTCTATGGATGAAATGGGATGATTGTGGATAGCGGCTTTATTCTCTTCGGATAAGGTTTCTTTTATTAGTTGCAGTCTTTCTTGTAGCTCAATCATGGAGATGTTCATGGTGAGAGCTGCAGCGGCAATGTCCTGAATTTCCTGGTCGGATTTCTTCATGGTCTGGGCGACAATGATGGCCAGGATGGCTGTGTCTACACAGTGGCGCACACAATAGCTGCCAGATCCATGATTGAGTTGCATGCTGGCGAGTGCCAGATCTTCACTCAGATGAATGGCTGAGCGGATTAGTTTGACGATCTCCAGGACGCTTTTGCGGGCATCCGGAAATTTTTGAATATTCTTTAACAGCACATCAAGACGTTTGACCGCCAGATTAATGGCGTGCAGAGCTGAAGGAGATTCAATATTAAGCAAAGGCTGCTCTGCGTCTGATTTTGCGTTGGAGGTGCTTGTTCTAAAGGAAGGGAGCTTGGTATATAAAGTTTTTTCTATATACATGCCCTTTTCAACCATCTCCTTGGCTTGGGACAGATGCTGAATGACAGAGCCTTCACTCAGCATCAGACGGCCGTAAATATCCATGACGTTCCAGGGCAAACTCTCCCCAATATTAATATCGTCGATGACTAGCTTGTGTAAATCATTCTTGGCTAACATGTGTATGAGGTGTAATGTTTAGTCGTTCTGTTTGCAAAGGGGGGTGTTGAACCCTTTATATTCTGGTCTGGCAGTTTAAGCTTCATGAATGGGCAACGCGCAAATTGTTCAGGTAGAAACATAGCATATTTTAGACTAAAAAAAACACATAAAGATATTGACTGGATGTGAGCTGTATCTCAGCGCCAACATCGAGTTCCTTTACGTGCCCGGCATGAAGCTGGGGCGATGCGCTGCCAGCTGTAAACGATGTTATGATCATCTTGTTACCCATGATATGGGCACGGTAATTTTGCTGTGCAGGTGAATTGTGCATGCAGGGCCAATTACTTTATTTCCATTTAATTGCCAGAGGATTTATGCATCAGAAAATTGTACTGTCAGTGGTTTTGTTGGGCGCCCTTTCCGGCTTTATGAGTGAGGCTCAATCTTCAGAAGAATCTGTAGGGTACGCCCGGATTCGGGTGTATCAGGAAGGGGATATCACGCTGTACCCGGGTGAATATTGCTATGGCTCGGATAGTAGCGCGGCAATACATGCTTCCACCAGCGGTTTTACATTCTTCAGCATCGCCAAAAGAGTCGGTATGCCGGAGACGGATGATATCCCGGGCGCTTATAACGAATACGAAATTCCAGCGGGAAAAGCAATCTCGGTGATGTTGCAGTGGCAAGGAGAAAAAGACGGGGTAAAGGCCAGTTGCGGTCCCATCGGTTCAACTTTCTACCCGCAGTCCGCTAAAAATTACGATATTTCCCTGGGTTATTCAGGAGGCTGTTTTGTACGGATCAGAGAGCTGCACAAAACAGCGCCGGGCAAAGCGTCGGCAATTGTGGCGCCATCCGGATTTTCCTATGCGTGCGCCGCAAAATAAATCTGTTGTACTATCCAATGAATTGTTCAGCTAAATAAATCGGGAGATGCCATGCATAAGCTCAAGAATGAAGCTGCATTGTTTAAAGAGGCTTTACTGGCAGGTGTGAGGTATGCGGAAGGGCGGGGTGTGGTTGAATTTGAGGCTACAGATTCTGCAAGTGAAAAGTTGTTGTATATCTACCGCCTGCTGGTACACGACAAAGTGATTCAACCACTGCCGGAAGAGCAGGTCGCCGAGAAAACCTTGCGTCACAAAATTGCAATCTGGTATTCGAAACAGCTGCCTGCCGACCACCCGCTTTTGAAATAGAGTAGTGTTGGGGGTATTTATGCAACTTATTGATTATATTGAATATGTTTTAGTTGCGCGACGCAAATATTGGAAAGACTGCTCGCGGACATTCATGGCTTCTCATTATTTTTGTCTGGTTCTGCATCCACCTTGCGCGATGGAATTCTGTAAAGCCATAGCGCCATTGCCAGGCCGAAAATAGCCAGCGCAATTTGCACTCTGCCATCTTTGACAAAAAATACGATCGAGCTGCCGAAGGTCAAAATCATGGTGGTGATTGCCACCAGCTTGATACGCTTGGGGATGCTGCGATAGGTGCGCCACTCTATGATCAGCGGGCCGAAGGCCGGATGGTTCAGCAGCCAGTTGTAAAAGCGGCGCGATGAGCGGGCATAACAGGCGGTTGCCAGCAGCAGAAAGGGGGTGGTGGGCAGCAGCGGCAGAAAAATTCCGACGATGCCCAGCAGCAGAAATAAAGTACCCAATGCGGCAAAAGCAAGCTGCACCCACTTAAAGCGGTGCTTGCGCACTTCGTGGCTGTAGTCGAGGCGTTTTGCCGGTTGTGAGGGACTCAATCTGCGCCTTTCAGCATGCTGACGAATTGATCAATTTCCGCGCGCGACAGGCGCCGTGAAGTTTCGAATTGCGCATGCGCTTGCGGATTTTGCAGATCGAGACGGATGCCCCACAGCGGGCGTGTGCTGGTGGGCAGTATGGCGAAACGCACGTCGCCGAGCAGTCCGCTGTCATCCGGGTGCAGGGCTAGATAGCTGTCAGAAAAGAAGTCGAAGCGGCGGATGTCCTGATGCAATACCGAGGTGACAGCAAGCGCAGGCAAGTCGCGTTGCAGATTGAAAGCGGGGGCTCTGCTTCCCGCATAGACGCGCCCCGCGTCCAGGCCGACCCGCACCCCATCAACATGGTAGTTGTCACCAGAGCGATAGATTGCGCGCCACAACAACAGGTTGCCCATGGTTGGCTTGACCGTCAGTTGCGTGGCATCGTGTCCACGCTGCACGATAGTGGCGCGTATGGTTTCCTCTGCACGCTGGTGCTGGAACCAGCCAATAGCCAGGTAGGTCGCCGCCAGCAGTAGGCCGATGCGCGCCGCCAGCGTCTTGTGCAAGCGCAGGCCAATGACCATCGACGCGCCAAGCAGCAATGAAAACAGCGGGTCAAATATTGAAACGATGCTCCAGGCGACACGCTCATCGGTAAACGGCCACAACAGGTGAGTGCCGTAACTGGTGCAGGCATCGAGAAAGCCACTGGTGGCGCAGCCCAGCAAGGCATATAGATAGACGCGTTTGAAGCCGAGTGGCCGGATGAATTTTTTGAACGTAAACCAGAGTATCAGCGAAACCAGCAGCGCGCCCACGGGAATGAAAATCAGGGAATGCGTAAACTGGCGGTGATATTCCAGCGTCAGCAGCGGGTCGGCGGAAGACTGGATCAAGGCATCGGCATCCGCCAGCAGCGCGGCAACAAACCCCACCGTCGTGGCGGCGCGCATTTCTTCCTTGTTGCTGCACGATTGCGCGAGCGTGCCGCCGAGCAGGCCTTGGGTCAGGATATCCATTTATGTGCCTTGTTTGAGTGTGCCATGAGATGCAGTCAGCCTGGTCTGAACCTGGAATAATAGTGCAGGCACTATATCCACTGTTCAATTGCGAATCAATCGGCACTTCATCCAGACAGATCAATAGATTTCGCGCAGGAATGGAATACAATTCTCCCTTGCCGAATTTTGCGGCTGAGTGCAGAAAATTCTCTTGTTTTAGCCTGATCATTCCAACAATGCTGACAGTCCCCAAATTTTTACAGATACAACCCCTTGCGTACAAAGCGCTGCGCCTGTCCGCCTTTACGCTAGGCTTGCTTGTGGTTGTCGTTCTGTATGTGGCATTGGTGGGAATTAATGTCGATGCTTCCGCGCAGCGTGGCAAGGTCGCCGCAATGCTCGCGCAGAATCTCGGGCGCGAGGTGAGATTCGATGGGCCGATGCAGCTGGAGATCTCGGCTCATCCCAAGCTGAAATTTGGCGGTGTGCATGTTGCCAATGCGGCGGGTTTTGCGGGCGGTGATTTTGCCACGCTGGGCGAGGTGCGGCTGGCGCTCGATCTGTGGCCGTTGTTGCGGCTGCGCTTTCAGGTTGAGGAGCTGTCGGGCAGCGATGTGCATATTCGTTTGCAGTTGAAAAAGAATGGCAGCAGCAACTGGATCTTTAAACCTGCCGGAAATATGCAGGCTGAAAAGCCTGACCCCGCCACGCCGCAAGAGGCCGGCATGGCGCTGGAAAATTTGTTGACGCGGCTTGATATCAAGCGTGTGTCGCTGGAAAGGCTGGATGTTGAATTCATCGGTGCCAACACAAAATCTCACTTCTTTGAACTGCAATCACTTGTCGCACAATTGCCTGCCGCTGAGCCGATTACGCTGGCACTAAACGGCAAGATTGATAAAACCCATCCCTATCGCCTCGATTTCACGGGTGGCTCTATCACTGATCTGTTTAATATCGATGAGCCATGGCCCATCGATTTAAAGCTTGGATTCATGAATTCTGAATTGTCCTTGAATGGACATCTTTCCGACGGAGCAGGCGTAATAAATTTTGCGCTGGGCACGCAAAATCTGGCCGAGTTTGAGCAGTTGTTGCAAATGAAGCTGCCTGCGGTTGGTGTTGCCAGTATCTCGGGGACTGCCAAATATGCGCCGGGAAAAGTTGCACTGGAAAATATGGGCGGCTACATGGGCAAGACGCTGTTCAACGGGGCGTTGAATCTTGATTATGGCGGCGCGCGCCCCAGACTGCAGGGTGAACTCGAATTACCGGTGTTGGACTTGCGCCCCTTTATGACGGCCAGCCCCGCTGAAGAGGATGAGCCTGCCAAAAGTCTTGCCGAGATATATCGTGAACTTTCCAGGGCAGAATTCAGCCTGAAAGCGCTGAATGATATGGATGCCAATCTTACCTTGCGTATAGGCCAGTGGTTAAACCTGCCCGGCGCGGTGCATGACGCGATGCTGCAGGTGAAGCTCGAGCAGGGACGGCTTACCGTTCCGCTGCGGGTCAATATGGCGGATGTGCAGTTGTCAGGCAGGGCGAGTATCGACGCAAAACATAGCCCTGCCAAATTCAAACTGGCGCTGGGAACGCATGATTCCAGTATAGGTAATCTGGCCGGGTTGCTGTTTGGCATGCAGGGCGTTAAAGGCCAACTGGGGCGCTTCGATTTGCGTGTTGCGGCGCGGGGAGATCGCGGCGCGCAGCTGATGCAGAACCTGGATGTACAGCTGGATGTTGAGCGGGGGAAGCTGTCATATGGCAACAGGACGGGGGAGAGGCCGGTGCAGTTTGCATTGCACAAACTGGCGCTGGCTTTGCCTGTAGGCAAGGCTTTGCGGGGTGACATGAACGGCTCTTTACTGGACAGAAATTTTAATGCAACACTGCGCGGCGGCGCATTAAGCGCCTTTGCCAGTGAGGAAGCGTTCCCGCTTGATTTTGTATTGCAGGCCGGTAGCGCTCAGGGGAAATTTCATGCGCTGATGCAGACCTCAGTGCAAAATTCAAAATCAGATTTGTCCTTTGAATTGTCTGCGCCGCATTCCGGCGAAATTGCCTCCTGGCTTGGGCTCAAGCCGGGAGCGGATGCGCCGCTCAATGTGCGCGGCAAGTTTCATACGGATAAGCTTGGCTGGCATCTGGCAGATTTTTCCCTGAAGCTGGGGCGCAGCGATTTGTCTGCAGACGTGCTGAGTACGACAATAAATGATAAGTCCTTGATTTCATTGAATATATTTAGTGAATTGCTGGATGTGGGGCAGCTGCAATCGCTGTTGCCGGAGACGCAGGAAAATGCGCCTGAGGCAACACCGGCAGCCGGGAATATGATGGATATTCCTGTGCTGCCCAGCGGCATCAATCTGGCAGATGCGGATATTCTCGTCAGCATCAAGCGCATCGTGACTGCGTCGCCCTTTGCGATACGCGATGTGCGCTTTGACGGGCAAATACGCGACGGCATGATGCCGGTATCGCCGTTTTCAGCCAATGTGGCGGAGAATGATTTTAGCGGTGCGATTCTGCTCGATCTGCGCACGCAGCAACCCCACTCTGTTTTATGGATAGCGGCAGACAAGCTTGATATAGGCCGAGTGCTCAAAAAATTAGGCATCACGAGCAATGTTGATGCCGAAATTGAGCACATCAGTTTGCAACTGGATTTGCATTCCAGCCGCCTCGGGAAATTGCTGGCGCAGTCGGAATTATTGGCAAGCCTGGAGGGCGGTCACCTTACCCTGAAGGATCCCAATAGCGGTGGCGAAATGCGTATTGCACTCGACCAGGGCGTGCTTAAATCCGCTCCCGGTGCACCTGTATATCTGGATCTGTTTGGTTCGCTCAATAACGTTCCGGTCGCTATTGGCATCCATACCGCAAAAGCGGTTGATTTGATCAATCCGAAGTTGCCTTTACCTTTCGAATTTAACGCGAAGACAGCGGGCGCGTCGATTAAATTGTCTGGTGACATTGAGCGCCCCTTTAGCAAAAAGGATATTGAGCTTGCACTCGATATGAGCGGCAGCCGTTTCGATAATCTCAATGCGCTGGCGCAGACCTCCTTGCCACCGTGGGGCCCGTGGTCAGCCTCGGGGAAATTTAACATGTCCGCCAGCGGCTATGAAGTTTCTGCCCTGCGTTTGCAGGTGGGGACGAGCGAGCTCAGCGGGCATGGCAAGCTTGATATGCAGGCTGTGCCGCCGCGCCTTGATGTGGCGCTGACTGCACCGTCAATTCAGCTTGATGATTTCAGGTCGGGTGATTGGTCGCTGGAAAAATCCGGGAAAGAAGCGTCGAAAAAAAGCGATGCGATAGTCGGGACACCCCAGACAGCAAACGGTGAAAATACCCAGACACAGCAAATCCTGAGCCCGGAAGTGCTGAG
>Ga0105091_10001350_pt1 | contig 10682 bp, 9 predicted proteins | sample PPLLak1March2015_FD_87022 | JGI IMG/M metagenome (GOLD analysis project Ga0105091, IMG submission 87022) | Freshwater sediment microbial communities from Prairie Pothole Lake near Jamestown, North Dakota, USA - PPLs Lake P7 Core (1) Depth... | ecosystem: Environmental > Aquatic > Freshwater >... | reverse complement strand
CCATCCTGCACATCCGCGCGTTTCTCGATATCTTCGGGCGTGAAGAGACCCACATCGTCGAGCATGTCGCTCAGGTCAACGATGACGCCAGGTCCATAGCACCACTCAATCGGAATCTGGTCAATCGTTTTGCCTTTCGTCACAAAATGCCGTGGCGCATCGAGGTGCGTGCCCATATGATTCGAGGTCTGGATATACTGCGCATTGACGCCATGCTCCGATTTGCGTTTGATATATTTGACTTCAAACGGAGGATAGAACGGCCAGAAAGAACAATCTTGGTTTAAGTCTTGGGATAAATCGTAGATTTTCATAGTTACCTCCAGGAGATTAGAGATTTGAGACTAGAGACTGGAGCTCAGGTTTGCAGCCAGTTGAGTTCGACATCTGTGAAGAGTTGGTTCGAATCATCAAAGAAATTTTCGATAACATACCCTGCGCCTGGTTCACGGATTGATTTCGACTGTAGTTTGCTGTCCTTGCGTTGAGACTTCAGGCTGTTGGCAAAGGTGTTCAATTGACGCGCCACTTCCGACAACCGAGCAGCAAAGTTGTTTACTTCCTTCTCCCGCATGAGTTCACGGGCTAGAGCACGGTTGAGCCAATATTTTGTCTCAAACAAACTCCCGCGAGAATAATACAGAAACTGAAGTTTTTCGCCATAATTAAAACGGCCATAAGACTCGGCAATGTTTGCGCCAATCGAATCTACAGCCGCAGCTAATTGTTTGCCAACAACATCCCGAGCAAATTTATCCCACTCTACAACTTGTTTCCAAACGGCATCGGCAATTTCTTCTGCCGTCTTCAAGATTCTCAAATCTTCAAGCTCGGTGACCATTCCAATCTCCAGTCTCTAATCTCCAATTACTTCTTAGCAATTACAAATCGTACTTTTCCGCAAACGCCACCAACGCATCTTCAAAAATTTTTAACGGCGGCCTCACCAACCCCGCCCCCACCTGACCGACACCTGCATTCTTGTGGGCAATGCCTGTGTTAATACGCGGTGTGATCCCCGATTCAACAACTTTACGAAGGTCAATGCCTGTCGGTGTGCCGCGGAAATCGAGTGAGGGCATCGTGAAGAATTTACTTTCAGCGAACGTAATTTCATACATTTCAAGTGTTGCGTTTAGCGCGTCTTTAGGCGTGCCGCCCACGAAGGTGACGATCGCGGGAGCGGCCGCCATGGCAAAGCCGCCAATTCCTGCGGTCTCAGTGATTGCGCTATCGCCAATGTCGGGATTCGCATTATCCTGTGTGAAGCCTAAGAAAAACAAACCAACTGGAATTTCGGCGGGCGCAGTGAACCATTGTTTCTCTCCGAGTCCACTCACACGGATTCCAAAATCCGTGCCATTGCGCGCCATGGTTGTAACAATCGTACTGCCCTCAACTCCATGCGCGGCATCGGTCATAGCCTTACACGCCGCCATGACTGGATTCAAAACACTCAATGCGTTGTCACCGATGAATTGCAGTATTTCCGATTCAACCGCGTCATCTTCGACAACTTTCGCAATGAGAGGCGATATCAACTTCAAATAGATCAATGACCCTGCCTTGTTGCGATTATGTCCTTCATCGCCCATGTGCAACGCCTCGGCAATCAGCGCGCGCAAGTCTATGCCGTTGGATTGCGCAAGTGCATCCGCCAAAGCAGTACCAAGCACATCATTCATCCAGCGCAACTTCTTCAACACATCGTCGCTATACGCACCGTAGCGCAAAACTTTTCCATACCCCTCATTGAGATTGGAGAATGATTTATTACCATGCTCGACATTTTCAACTTCGTAGACTTTCATCGAAGCGGATATGACTCCCGCCATCGGGCCGACCGCGCCGTGATGATGACATGAATCGAACTCGACCTCGCCTCTTTCCACCATGGAAGTTGCTTCGGCTTCCGATTTGGCTAATTCTTCAAATAGCATCGCTCCGATAATCGCTCCCCGCAGCGGACCCGACATCCGCGCCCATTCGATCGGCGGACCGGCGTGCAGGAGCAAATTATCTTTCATGCCTGGGATCACATCCCGCGCAAGGGCAACAGCTTTTAAAATGGGACGCGCTTCCATGAGGCGGTTGACTGCAGTGGTATTGGCTTCATCAATGTCCATAATCTCTCCAAGTGATCGGGATATTCCGTCTGGTAACCGTCATCGATCGGCCAACACCTTTTCCAAATCTTCAGCCCAGATCAACAGGGATTCGTCTTTATACCAATTGCCTATAACCTGCAGGCCATAGGGTAATCCATCCTGGTTTTTCCCTGCCGGCAAATTGACAACTGGCAAGCCCGCTTGAGTCCACGGTAGATTCAGCGCAGGATACCCCGTGGTGTCGAGGCCTTTGGGCGCGACATCCACTGTGGAAGGGGCGATCCAGAGATCAATGTTGTTGTCGATCATAGCCCGTCTAATTTCGGCACGGAAGTCTTCGCGGGCTGTGAAAGCATTTTGCAATTGGGCATCGGTGATGGATTGGCCTTGACGAATAAAATCTGTCAGCTTGGATGAATAAAGGTCGGCATATTTTTCAAACCATACCTTGTGCACGCGCGCAACTTCGGCGGCCATAATGATGTCGTGGCGGGCGCGAATCTGCGGGTAATCATCCATGACGGGGACGCGTTGTAGTTCGTATCCCGCCTCAGCCAGGGATCCACAGATTGAGCGGAAGCAGGCCAAAGTGTAGTCTGAAGCGAAGTCCAGGTATGGGCCTTCAGGGATTCCAAGAGTCGGCTTCCTGTTAAGCGGGATCGAGTCGTTCCAGCGTTTACACAATGAAGGCGCAGCAAGTTTTGCAGTGGCGATATCCGGAGTAAAAAATCCGATGTGATCGAGGGAAGGCGAAAGCGGAATGACACCGTCGCGGGAGATGCGATCATAGGTTGGCTTCAGCGCAACAGCGCCACAAAACGCGGCGGGACGGATGATCGAGCCAATGGTCTGTGTGCCAAGCGTGAGGGGACACAGTCCCGCACCAACCGCAGCAGCGGAACCGCTGCTCGAACCGCCCGGAGTATGCTCAGGGTTGTGCGGATTGCGCGTAACGCCAGGCGAGAAAAAAGCAAATTCGGTAGTGATCGTTTTTCCCAGAATTAACGCGCCCGCTTTTTTGAGCTTTGTGGCGCACTCCGCTTCTGCTCCTTGAAGTTCCTTCGCAGGTAAACGACTGCCGGCCTGTGTGGTGAACCCATCGACATGGATAATATCTTTTACGCCGACCAACATGCCAAATAGTGGCGGCCGGTTTTTTGGATCAGGAAAATGAGATTGAAGGGCTTCTGCTTCCGTATGCAATCGTCCGAAACGATTTTCTTCGGAGACAAAAGCAAGCACCGATGGTTCGCGCGAAGAGAAACAACTCTCGATTTGAGAGATGTAATCAGAAATTGGTAATTCTGCTGTGCGAAATGCACGAGCCAATTCGACCTGATTCATAATCTCCAATTTCTAATCTCCGCAGCCAGTATCACTGCAACCACGATAGGCAGACGAGGGTCTTCGTTGTGTTTGTTCCGTTCGCCGAAATACCGGAGTGGTTAGATGACCAAATCAGACCAAACATACCCAATTAATCTTAATGATACCGAATAGACGCAAATTGCGCCATATCTACAAAGACTCAAATCTACTGAAAAGCCGCAAGAAATAGCCAGGCCGCATCTTCATGGCATATTGCATGAAGATGCGGCCTGGGCAAAATCACCCAGGCCGCTCTCAAGCTCTATTACAGTTATCTTTTCAGGCTTTGTCTTGACCCCTCGCCTGTCGCACTTTTATGGAATTGGCTCAAACTTCAAGCCATACACCTCCTCGCCATACTGCACCCGGATCGGCTCCCAACTGGGTTTCACAATCATTCCCACCTTGAGTTGGTCCACCGAATCGACTTTGATCTGTCCCATGGCCTTGACGTGGTTTTCAAACTCGGCGACTCCGAGGATGAGGAAACGCTGGTCGAAGCCCCAGGGCAGGTTGAAAATGGCAGTATAAGTGAGGAGTTTGGCATCGCCCTGGGGTTTGATCTGCTCGAACTCGCGACCTTTGCAAGCCAGGCAACGATCGTGAAAGGGGTAATGGATTTTGCCGCACTTCTTGCATTTGAAAGCGGTGATAGCGATTTCTTTTTTCATTGCTCTACCCTTTTCAATACAAAGGCCAGTACGTTATTGCCAAAGCCGCCGAAGTTGACCGTCAGTCCGTTCTGGGCCTTCTGCACTTGCCGGCTCTTTGGCAGTTCGTGGCGTAATTGCCAAACGATGTCCACAACTTGGGCTATGCCAGTTGCGCCCACCGGATGTCCCCGGGCTTTCAAGCCACCGGAAACATTGATAGGAATCTGGCCGCCCAGCCGGGTCTTACCTGCCGCGGCTGCTTTTCCACCCTCGCCTTTCTTGAAGAAACCGACGTGCTCGCTCTCGGCAATCTCCAGAATGGTGAAAGCATCGTGCAGTTCAGCCACATGGATGTCGGATGGTTTGAGTTTCGCCCTCTCGAATGCCTGTTGCGCAGCGAGGGTAACGGCCTTCAAGTCAGTTGGGTCGTCGCGTTCCTGGAGGGTGTGCGTATCTGTGGCTTGACCGAAGCCAGCGATCAGGACAGGCGGCTTGGACAGTTTCTTGGCCATCTCTAGCGGACAAAGGACAAGCGCCGCCGCACCATCGCTTACCGGGCAGAGGTCATACAGGTGCAGCGGGTCGGCTGAGGTGGGGTTGTTGACAATGGCGTGCGGGCTGTCGAAAATACCTTCGCGATCCAGCGCCATCTCGACATGTGCGTAAGGATTCAAAGTACCCATCTCCTGGTTCTTCAAAGAGACGGCAAGCAAGTGTTCGCGTGTCACGCCATACTTTTCCATGTACAGCCGCGTGAACATGCCACCCATGCCGGGCAGGGTGATCCCATATGGATACTCAGCCTGCGGATGAGTCATGGTGGCGACGAAATCGGTCGCGCGCCAACCGGTGACCTCGCGCATTTTTTCGCCGCCCACCACCAGAACATAGTCGTAATAACCAGATGCGACAGCCAGTAGACCATTCTTAAGGGCCGAGGCCCCGGAGGCAGGTCCGTTTTCAATAGTTTCTGCTGCCGCGGGTAACAGACTCAGACGGTCTACCAACGAACTGGCAATTGCCGACTGATGCTGGAGCATTCCACCGCCCATGTTGGCAACGTAGACGGCGTCAACGGATTTATCGCCCAGGTCAGCATCATCCAACGCCTTCAGGGAGGCATACGCCAGCATCTCCATCAGACTGTCTTCATCGCGCCGGCCAAAGGGGATCATACCGGCGCCGATAATTGCAACGTCTCTCATGGCCTCATCTCCCTTTCAACCCGGCAATACGCTCACGGATGGTGTCATCGTCAGCAAATTTGATATCCGCCATGGCTTCGTCCATCAACTCCTGCGGGACGGGACGGTCGCCGACTACCAAGCGGGGCTTGGCCTTGAAGTAGATTTCCCGCGTCAGACGGTATGAATCGCCTCCGCCCAGCTCATGGGGGATATTGGTCAATTCCAGAGGATACTCAATCATCCAACGGCGGAAACCGATTGGGCTTTCAGCCACAATCAGCACTGCGTCCTGGTTCAGATATTCCATATGGTATTCCATCTTGGCAGCGAACAGGTGCGAGCCGATGCGCAGGCCGCGGTCAATCGCCAGCGTGTGATAGCTCATGCCGACTTTCTCATTCTCCATCCGACCATTAACTACGCCCACAAGGTAGCCATCCACCTGCCCCATCAGGCAATACTCACTCTTTACGCGGTAGCGATACCAGGCCAGCAATTCGCCGTAGAGGCGGGCACTAACGACATCATAGTAATCCCGCTCGATGAACAGGCAGGGATGGACGGATTTGAGAATAGCCGGCACATCCTCGCGGGCGGCCTGTCGAATGACCATTTTCTTGCCGTTCGCCAGGGTGATGAATTTGGGCGGATAAGGCACCATCGGGTATTGCATCGGCCGCAAAACGGCCTCGAGTTCCATATCAACGGGCATATTTGCTCCTCTCGTGCTTAATATTCTTTCAACTCATATTCTTCTGGCTGAGTGTGTTGAGACTTTCCACGTGTGCCGGGTCGAAGGCATCGCCGAATTTTGTCTTCTGCATGGCAGTTTTCTTTGCCATCAGGGATTCGTATTCGGCATCGTCCACGATCGCCACACAGCGCGAGATGCAGGATTCGCCATCCACAAAACGCCAGGGGAACATGCCGATCGTTACGCGGCGGTTGAGCAGCAAATCGATCTCGCCGCCCAGGCATTCGGCGTGGATGATGCTGAAGGGGAACATCTCGAGGTGCATGAGCTGGTATTTGGTGTCGTCGAAGAAATCAGCCAGCGGCATCCCGTATTTCTTCTTGAACACCTTGTCGGCCTGGCGAGCCTGGCGCGGCATCCAGTCACGGATGATGGTATTCATCGGGTGGTCAGCGCTACCGCAATCCACACCGATCCAACGTAATTTCTTCGCTTTTGCCCACTCGGCGAACTCACGATCGGGACCGGGGTGCTTGACCATGTAGCGCACCTCGTCGGCGGTGGGCATATCCCAGCCAAAGTGGTGGTAGCCGGTATGGATGATGAGAATGTCGCCCTCGCGAACTTCGACGCGCTCCTCAACCATTTTGCTGGTGTACACGTCATAATCGCCGCAGACATCGCTCAAGTCGACAACCGCAGCCTCATGGACAAGGAAATCCATGTCGAGCGATGCGATGTCCTTGCCAGGGGTATGAAAGTGAATTTCGCCATCCAGGTGAGTACCGAGATGATTGGAGTGAGTGACCACCTGCCCGTTCGCTCCGTTGGGGGCCAGGCGTTTAAAGTACTTCACCTGGAGCGGTTCATACGTGGGCCAGGGGGGAGTGGCAATACCGAGTGGGATAGTCAGGTCAATGAACTTCATAGGTAATCTCCTTTTCTTTACAATGATTCGGGCTCTTTGGGAATTTCCGTGGTAGAACCCCGGATTTGGGGGTGCGAGCGTGCGTACGCACGCTCGCACCCCCAAATCCGGCCCCTTTCACGGCAAAACCTGAAGACCCATGATTTGATGGTTAGTGAACTATTCAACGACAGGTATACTGTTGTTTCGTAATCGTAATCAGGCTCTCCGTTCATAGCTATCCGAATGCCAAGGCACGGTATTTCGCGCTATCCACTAATTTCCCATGGCTGACTGTGTACAAGGGTGCTTCGTGAAAGCGCAGGGCTTCGAATATGTCCGGCTGGCTAAGAACCACCAGGTTGGCCGGTGCGCCCAGCTTGATCTGGAAATCCTTCAGCCCGATACAGCGGGCGGCATTGACTGTGATCATATCGTATAGGGTGCGGATATCCTGAGTCGAGGTGAACCACAGCAGGTGAGAACACAAGAAGGCCACCTCCAACATGTTGTTGCGGCCAAAGGGGTAATAGGCATCCGAAATGTCATCCTGGCCCAGGCAAACCAGATTCCCGTTCGCCAACAATTCCCGCACTTTGGCGTGCAGCGGGCCTGTATGTGGGTCGGAGACCACTCCCATCTGAGCCTTGTTCAGCAGGGCAGAGACTTTCTGAAAATAAGGGGCAGGGTAGAGGGCCATGGCCCGCGCATGGTGGGCTAGCGAGCGCCCATGCCAGGCCCGCTTGATCGTCTCTAACGCCATCGCTTCCAGCGAGCGCAATCCGGCGTCCCCGGCATCATCCACCAGCATGGAGACATCCTTATCGAATTTGACTGCCAGGTCGAAGACCACGCGCACATGTTCCAGAATGTCTGCCTCGCTGTATTCGATCCATGGGATGCCGCCAACCACGTCGGCACCCATCGCCATTGCCTGGTCTAACAAGTCGGCGGCGCCTGGCTCGCGCAGGATGCCATCCTGGGCAAATGCCACCACCTGAACCTCTACCACGCCTTTAAATTCATCCCGAGCTTTGAGCAGCGCCTTGACGCCTTCCAAACGCGCCTTCGCATCGACGTCGGCAAATGCGCGGATATGGGTGCAACCATACATTATCGCCTGGGCAACCGCTTTACGTACATTGGGCAAGATCCAGGATTCATCATACTTCTCTTTGACGCGCGCCGCCAACTCGATAGCAGTCATGGCCTTGCCCATATCCCCACTATGATAATTCTTCAGCGCTTCTTCATCGATCATATGCAGGGTGTATACCTTGCACAGGTGCAAGTGGGCATTGACAAAGGATTCACTGACCAGCATGCCTTTCGCATCGATCTCGTGGATTGCCTCGCCGTCGATCCTTTCAGCGAGCGCTGCGATCCTGCCATCCACTACCGCAATCGATATTTTCTTGCCCGGTGCGTTCAACAACTGAGCGTTGTGGATCAGGATATCGTAGTGGGAATCTGTTTTTGCGGTGCTCACTTTGCGTCTCGTTGTGCTGTCAGTGGACAGTATTCGGTTCAGATCTCCTTCAGTATCTCGAACGCATCCCGGAAGGGCTTCTCCGGCGCGCGCAAAATTCCTGCGCCGACCATACCCACCCCGGGATCTTTGTGCGCGATGCCAGTGTTGATCTGAGGCAAGATACCGGTCTCCATCACTCTTCTTACGTCAATACCGAGCGGAGTGCCACGAAAATTAAGTGCAGGGATCGTAAAGTTCTCATGCTCGCCAAAAGTGATCTCATACATTTCGAGGGTGTTCTGCGTTGCCATTTGCGGCGTGCCACCGACGAATTGAGTGATGGCGGGCGCAGCAGCCATGGCCATTCCGCCATATCCTGCGGTTTCGGTGACGGTGCTGTCGCCAATATCGGGATTGGCGTCCTTCTCCGTGTATTGTGGGAAATACAGTCCCTGCACCTTCCCGGCAGGCGCAGTAAACCAGCGTTCCGGCATGGACGCCAGACGGATGCCAAAATCTGTGCCATTGCGCGCCATCACTGTAACGATGGTGCTACCTTCAACTCCTTCCGCCGCCTCAAGCATCGCTTTACCGGCGGGCATGCTCAAATTCAGGAAGAAGTGATCGTTGCGGTCGATAAACTCAATCACTTTTGCCAGGACTTCATTATCTTTATTCGTTCGAGCCAGTGATGGACCAATCGCGCGCAGGAATAATGAAGTGGCGGCGCGGTTGCGGTTATGGCACTCATCGCCCATGTGCATTGCCTGAGCGATCAGACTTTTGATGTCAATCCCATTTGGAAGAGTTTGCAAGGCGCGATCCAGGGTAGGGAAAAGATCGGTTTCCATCCACTTCAGGCGGGCATACACCTCCGGCCCCATGCCGCCATAGCGCAAAACCTTCCCCAAGCCTTCGTTCTGCGTGCAATAGGCGCGGTTGCCGAAGGTTTTATTTTCGAGGATGAATACCGGCATACTGGGGGAAACGACACCAGCCATCGGGCCAACCGCGTGATGGTGGTGGCAGGGCGAGAATTCAATCGCGTCCGATTCAACCAGCTTGACTGCTTCCCTTTCATCCTGCGCCAGCCCCTCGTAAATCAACGCGCCCATCACAGCCCCGCGCGTCGGCCCGCACATGCGACCCCACTCGATGGGCGGCCCCGCGTGAAGGATCAAGTGATCGTGCATACCGGGGATAACATCGCGGGCGATTCCCATGCCAACCAAAATAGCCTGGCCGCGCTTGATACGGCTCACCACTTCCTGATTCGCCGCATCCATACTAACCCCTGATTTGGTCCCCCGCAAGCGCGGAATCCCATCCTTGGGAGGCGACCAATCAAGATCGATTACCTTCACACCCTGGTCGCTGACCGATTTTGCCATGCTCGCCAGGCCAACATTAAGGACAGTCAAATCTTTTCCGAAGATATCGTTGATTTTCGTCATTGCGTTCCCTCCTGTCTAACCTGAAACAAGCAAGGCAGTGAGGCGGGCCGCGGCTGAGTTACTGTCGCAAACGATCACGCCTGCGCGTTCCAAAGTGGATGTGGTTTGGCTGAGACCTTGAGGATCATCCTCGGTGCCAGTCACGGAAGCAACCACCAGCAGTTCACGGTCTTCGCCGCGCGCCAGCCTTTGTGCTTCTTCCACAGCGTTACCCAATTCCAAGGCGGGGTCAGGATGCGCGCCATATCCAAGGACTACATCCAGCAAGATGACGCCGACTTCGGGGTCGCGCGCCTCTTGCAGTAAACGCCGGATACGCAAATCATTATCGATCATGGGATGCGGACGCCCCACAGTGAATTCCTCTTCTCCCAGATCTACAGCAGTGTGCTGGCAACTTTTCGTTGAATCAGGTAGTGCGGGGCCACCAGGCAATGGAGCGTTGGAATACACCGGGCTGTCCAGCATTTCCTTCCATATCACTTGCGCTTCGTAACACAATGTTCCGCCGGAGAACAGACCTCTAAGATAGCGCTGAGTAGATTTCAGTTTGGCTTTGAGGCTCTTTGCTTGCTTCGCGAAGCGGGTATTCTCTTCCTCAAGCAATGCCTTAACATCCCCAATTTCAGGCTGTACCACCCGAGCAGCTAGCAATGCACATTCGTACAAGGTCCGAGCGGAGATTATATTGGGAACCTTTGCCAATGTGTCCGTCTCTCCGCCCAAAAAACAGATGACGGCCGGTTTGGCAGTGGCCGACACCTGGTCAAGAATGAGCTGTACCACTTCATCCGCAGGAGGTTTACTGATCAGCACAAGCACGCTTGTCGCCTCATCCTG
>Ga0105091_10001348_pt1 | contig 10684 bp, 9 predicted proteins | sample PPLLak1March2015_FD_87022 | JGI IMG/M metagenome (GOLD analysis project Ga0105091, IMG submission 87022) | Freshwater sediment microbial communities from Prairie Pothole Lake near Jamestown, North Dakota, USA - PPLs Lake P7 Core (1) Depth... | ecosystem: Environmental > Aquatic > Freshwater >... | reverse complement strand
GCCCGACGGCTTTTTATTGTTTCATTGGGTCCCGGCAGGACCGTAAAGATAAAGGCAAAGACCGCCAGAATCCAACCGATGAAGCCGGCGCCCACCAGAAACGACCATAACCGATTCGGCGACGGTTCCCGGCTAAGCAATTCGGCAATCCGCTCACTGTCTGTTTCGGGATGCGCCGCCGGGACATTGGAGGCAAGCCATGCGTCGGCCCGGCTGATCCACCCCTTGAACGGCGTAAAGGGCCCCCGGGCCGAATAGATGGAGCTTCTAAGGGTATTTATGGCAAAGATCGCCGTGTCGGCATCTCCCATGGCCCAGTATTTCTGCCCGATATCCCAGAGGGCCGTAAGCGACCGCTTCCCCCAGGGGCTCATCGGAGCGTACCATTTTATCGAGCGCCCGTAGTGGGCGATGGCCAGATCGATCTTCTCATATTTTTCGGCGGCAACGGCGCGTCGATACTCCACCGCAGAGCCGAGATATACCCGCGACATGATCATGAGAAGGATGACGACCACGAGCAGCAGAAAAGTGGTGAGCTTATATGATTCATTCATGGTTATTTGAAGTCCCTCCTGGAAAAGACGAAAGAGGAAACGATGAGCAGAACGGCGATGTACAGCATGCCGTAGGCGACCGCAAACAGGACATAGCTCGCGTCAACGGGCAGACCGTGAACCGCCTGGGAGCGGATGTTGAAGTTATTGAGGTTCGGGAAAAAATAATAGAGGAAAAGCATCAACTTCTGCAGGAATACGCCCTTGAAGCGGAGGCTGAAATGATAGAGACTTTGCGTGAGATGGCCGATCAGATATACGCCGAGAGTATACATGCCGCTCAGGATGGGTGTGGAAAAGGATGAGAATAGAATGGCCACGGCACAGATGACCATAAGCTCTATGAAGGTCAGCCCCACGGCGACGAACAACAATGGGGGCACAGTGCCCAGCTCTTTTAAGACAATAAGAAAAAAGATAATGCTCATGGCGGCCACTTCGACCAGTAACGTGAGTACGAGGCCGAAATACTTTCCGAGGAGGAACTGCCAGCGGGCCACCGGCTTTGATACGATCGTGTAAATAGTCCGCTTATCGATTTCTTTATAGACAAGCCCGATCCCCACGAAGATCGCAATCAGCGTTCCGAAAATAGAAATCGAGGCCAGCCCCGTATCGATGATAATCTTTGCCCGCTGGCCGATGGTGATGATATCCATGATCATAGATAGCAGCAGAATCAAGACGGCAAAAAAGACTATTGCGTACAGGACCCTGTCTCTCACGGCCTCCCGGAACGTATTGAGAATGATGGCCCATATTTTCTTTATCGATGATAGTGTCATGATGCGTCCTTTCTTATCTGGCTCAAAACGAGGTCTTCGAGGGTCATCCTGATGGGTTCCACCGATTCAATAGTGCCCTTTCCGTCCCGGATGATATCGATAACCTCATTGGCCCGCTCGGGTCCCTCGATAATGAGCACCGTATGTTCGCCGACAACCCGCTTGACCACTGCCTTGGACGCCATCCGGGCGACAAGCCTGTCGTCGATGTTGCGGGCGGTAATCTCCACGGAGCCGATCCGCTCGCTCAACAAATCATCGATATTGCCCACATCGCTGATCCTCCCATCGACAATAATGCCCACCCGGTCCGCGATGGCCTCCACGTCGGGTATGATGTGGGAAGAGAAGATAATGGTCTTGTCTTCTTCCTTCAGCCGCTGAATGATTTCCCGAATCTGGGCCCGGCCGAGGGGGTCCAGCCCGCTCATCGGCTCGTCGAGGATGATCAGCTCGGGATCGTTGATGAGCGCCTGCGCAATACCGACTCGCTGAAGCATTCCCTTGGAAAACTTTCTGAGCGGCTCGGCGGCCTTCTTCTCGAGACCAACGGTTTTAAGCAGCCTTCTGATCCGCTCCCGCCGAACGCCGAGCGGGATTGCGAAGAGACGCGCATAGAAATCGAGGAACTCCAGCGCGTTGAGGTACTCGTAAAAATAGGGACTCTCGGGAAGAAAACCGATCCGCTGTTTGACGGCGATGTCGTCCGGTGGGCGGGAAAGAACGCTGATGCGCCCCGAGGTCGGGAAAATTATTCCCACGATGATCTTAAGTGTGGTTGTCTTGCCAGCGCCGTTTGGCCCCAGATATCCGAATATCTCGCCTTTCTGAATAGTCAGGTTTACCCCTTTCAGGGCGTGAACCGCTTTCATCGAAAAGCCGGTCCGAAAGGTCTTGGATACTTCCTTTAATTCGAGCGCAATCTGGCCCATTATTGTCTCCCGGTTTCCAATTCCCTGATCCTGTCCATAATGATCTTCTTTATATTCTCATCATGAAAACTACCGTACAGGAAACGGAGAAATTCGAGGGTTGTTTCTCGTGTCTTCCCGTTGGCGCGGAGCTTTGCCGCAAAATTACTGAGGTATTCCGGTCCGCCCAGTTGATGTGAGTTTTCGAAGTAACGCGCCGCCGTCTCGAAGTCGGCGCTTCCGAAGAAATAGTTGAGCCCGAGGGCGAACGGAAAATACCAGTCGTCGGTAAAGACCAGCGAGCCCTTGGTGAGAATCTTGCGGGCATTGTCGAACTGTCCCCCCTCGAGATTGAGCATCAGCCCGGCGAAGATATAGGGGAACCTGAAATGGGGATCCAGGGTCGTAACAAGATCCGCGATGTGGTATAGCCAGATATAGGAGTGGTCGGTCATGAGGTGGGTGGAAAAATAATCGATCATCTTGATATAGAGGATATCCGCGGCCAGCTGATCGAATCCGAGACTGACGATCGAGAGCATATTGCCCGAAGGCAGATAGAGGAGCTCCTCTTTCTCGGGCCAACCATCCCGAATGGTATCGATTTGTTTCTGAATCGGAACAAGGGTAAGGAAGAGCGCCGCGATAATGATCAGTAACGCGCCTCCTTTAGCCCATCGGGAACGGATAATCGACAAAATATCACCGCAATAATCGGATCGTTAGATATAAAAGTATCAAATTTTTCTATTTTTTCAAGTGCTTTTCGCCCTAAAACCCCGATAAAAGAAGATAAGAGCGATAAAAAGCGGGCCGAGAAAAAGCACCCAGAGCAATAGGATCATTCGATCGAGAGTTGCCGCAAAAATTGTCCGGGTGAAATCGATCCCCAAGCCGCTACCCACAAGCCCCATAACGAATTCCTTTACCCCAAGCCCACCGGGGACCATACTCACCACGCCGAGGATGTTTGACAACGGAATGACGATGATACCCACCGCGTAGCTCGTCTTGAGCCCGACGGCCTTCAGACACAGCGTAATCCTCGCCGCGTCGATCAGTACCATGCACAGATCGGTTGCAATAAGCAGCAACAGCCTTTTGCCTCCCGTTCTGATTACGCGCCATCCCTCTGAAAAGCGAAGGATGTGCGGATTTTTCTTCCGCCGGGCCCATCCGTCGACCTTGAGGAAGAAGACGAGCGATATGATGACGAGAAAGAAATATGCGCCCAGGATCGGCCATGAAAAGACGCCGTAAAAAAGCCACAGAACGGCAAGCCCGATCAAACCCGCAGCCGAAAAGGTCACGACCGCCAGTACGGAGCTTGCCGCCGCCGTCGCCAGGAACCGCGCATAGGAAAAGTTATGCGCGCCTTTCAGGAAGAGCGCCCCCGCAACGGCCCCCCCTTTGAAGGGGAGATAATTGAAGAAACTCGTCATCTGGGCCAGGCCGATCCATTCGTATGGGGCGAGCCTCAGGCCGAACATTCCGGTAAGGAGTTTCATCCTGACTCCCCCCAGAAACTGGAAAGAGCAGATGAGAAGACTCAGGACTATTATAAAGGACCAGCTGATCTCCGTTTCGGAGACAAAGTCCGCTCCATGCCGCTGATAGAACCAGCGCGCGCAGAATATGACGACCAGAAGGCCGGTAATTCCGACGGCTCCGCGAAGAACGCTGTTTTTAGCCCGCCATATTGACTCCCTTTCTTTTCGCATACGTCAGTAGGCACCCTTGCGGGATAGAAGCGCCGGCAGCGTCCTGAGAATAATGGAAAGATCCATAACCAGGGTTCGATTCTTTATATAAAAGAAATCGTACTGTATGTTCTCTTCCAGGGGCAGGTCCTTTCTCCCGATGACCTGCCAGAGGCCCGTGATCCCCGGCCTGACGGAAAGGCGTTTCTTTTCCCACTCCTTGTACTTGGCCACGATAAACGGCATTTCCGGGCGGGGGCCGACGATGCTCATGTCGCCGACGATGACGTTGATCAGTTGGGGCAGCTCGTCCAGAGAAAACTTCCTCAGAAAACGTCCCGACCGCGTGATGCGGGAGTCCGTGCGGCTCTTCGGCGATCGAGCATACGCTTCCGTCCCGGGATGCATCGTCCGGAACTTATAGATGTTGAAGGGCTTGCCGTCTTTTCCTACCCGTGACTGCGAAAAGAAGACAGGACCTTTGGAGTCGATCTTGATCCAGAGGACGGCGCAGATCCACAGAGGGAACGTCAATATGATACCCGTCAACGCGATGCCGATATCTACGACCCGTTTGACCGCCTCGTATCCAATCCATACTCCCTCGCCCTTAAGGTCGATAACCGGGAAACTCCCGATCATGCCGATGGGAGTCCCGTCGGAGATTACGTCAAAGACATCGGTAACGATATGAAACGAGGTATGTTTGCGCGGGCAGGAAGAGATGATATCGAACACCCGATGGTGGCTGATGTTCGGAATGGCGAAAAAGACGTCGCCGATATCGTGTGCGGCGATGACCGTATTAATGTCCTTCTCCCCGCCGAGCACCGGCACTCCCCCGATAATCTGCCCGTGTTTCTTCTCATCCTTATCAATAAAGCCCACGACGTCGTATCCAACTTCTCGGGAATCCTGGAGCTTCTGGACGGTGCGGATTCCGCTCTCTCCGGCTCCTACCACGAGAGCCCTTACCGTGAGCTGCCCCCGGCGCCACAAGGCACGCTCGATGCCGCGAATAATAACGCGTGACGTTATAAGCGTGACGAGCGACAACCCTCCCATGAAGATAATGACCGACCGCCCGAGATTAAGGTCCTTGAGCAGGAAAGCCAGCGACATACTGACCAATAGGCCCAACAGAAACGCCTTGAAAACCGCGGTGAGCTCCATCATGAGAGACATACGGCCGACGCGGCGGTAGAGCCCGAAGAAGAAGCAAACGGATATCCAGGCCAGCACCATAACCGGGGTAAACAAGAGATAGACGCGAAAGGGGTTTATGAGCTTCGGGAAATAGAAGGGCATCGAAAAACGGAGCCAGTAGGCGCAGAACCAGGAAAGACACAGCAGTGCCGCGTCTAATGCGATCAGAAGCACGACCATCGTGCCGTGCCCGCGTTTCCCGGAAAAAAAGAATTTGAGCAGGCTGTTATCGCCCACGGTTTTTAAGCTCCGCCAGTCGTTTCTTGATGGTCATATTTGCCGGAAAGAGATCGGAGGCCTCCCGATAATGGTAAGACGCGCCCTTGAGATCTCCATCTTTTTCGAGAATCTGTCCCAAACCCCAGTGCGCCATCATATTGTCGGGATTGATGGTAAGGGCTGTCACAAGGGCCTTGCGCGCCCCCGGGATATCCCCGAGCTTGAGCAGGCATTTGGCCAGCGACACATAGGGCTCCGCGGCGTCGGGATTCTGCTCGATCACCTGAGAAAAGAGCTCGGCGGCGGCCCGCCAGTTTTCGGATTTCATCAGGAGGACGGCTCGCTCGAAATCGGTCGGGGTATAGTCTTCGGCCCCGGTGTAGAGATAGAGATCGACGGGATTGCCCCGGACATATAACGTATCGATGAGGATCAGGCAATCATAGGTATCCGGGAAGTTGGCGTCAATATACGCAAGACCGTTGATCGTATCGATGGCCAGATGGGTCACGCCGCTCCTTTCGAATCGCTCGCATGGGGCAGTTTGTTTCGGATTCCAGAAGGTCAAGTATAAACGCTTCAGATTGGTTTCCATCGTAAGGGGGTGCGCGTACGGTCCCGATATCTTAGCATCTGCTCCGACGATAACGGCCAGATCCCGCGAGGTCTCAAAAAGCGTATGCCGTGGTTTCGTGAACCATGTCCAAATCATCGTCGACTGGCCCACGAGGAATATGAAGATAATGACACCCGCGACGCCCAGCCTAACGGTCCTCCTGACGACAAACGTCTGCTTTCTTTCTGCGGCCCTCCGATCGATGAGAAATGTCCCTGCCGTAATAATGATGGAAATAACCAGCGAAACGGACAGCAAGAAATAGAACGAACCGGCAAAGTTGAGAACGGACAGAACCGCTTTGGCCGTCGATACCGAGAACCCCAGCCCAATGACAAAGGTCTCGTAGTTTTCCGCCACGTAGATGAGCGCAATCAGCAGAAAACGGAAAACAAGAAAGATGAGCCAGAAGGGGAGCACGAGGTAGAAACCATATCCCAGATCCTGCCGCGGGGCCGGCCGGAGGAAACGGGAGAGGGCGGCGCCGGCAAGAACGAAAATCGGCGGGTAAAGGAATAGAAAGAAGCGGGGTGGAGCGTATTTGAAAAAGATTGTGGCGCCCGCCCCGAAGATCATCCAGGCTATAAAGACCACGATGATCAGGTCCCTCTTGCCCGAAAGGTCGATTCTTTTGAGAAAGAGGTCTTTGGTAAAGAAAATAAGATAGCAGTACGAGAGAAACGAGATGACCGGGTTTCTTTCAACTACGCCTCCGCTGGCGCCGAAATTGAAAAGATAGAGCAGGATATTGTCACCGAAGAGGTCTTGCCTCATGTGCGTTCTGATCCTTCCCGCGGCCACGTCAATGGGCGAGAGATCGAAGAATTTCGCAATCAATGCGATGAGTAAGACGACAATCCCCGCAAAGAGGAGGACCAGCACCCCGGTGATCGCGGCCGACCTTCCCGGTTTTCCCCGGAACAGATACATGATCAAATGGCCGACGAGAAACGCCGGAACGAGCGCGGCGGCAATCACCTTGATAAATAGTATCGCGATCAACAGGACTGCCCATGCGCCGAGGAAATAGATGGGCTTATCGATACCCTTGATCCACAGCCATACGGCAATGAGCATATACATAATCATGGCGGTAGAGATGATGGGTATCCGGTTGAACATGGCCCACATGTATGTCAGCGCCCAGAAGAGACACGCAAAAAGGAGGGTCTTCTCGTCGCCGATCCTTTTGAGGATCAGGAAGAAAAAGAAAAAGGCGATAAACGAGAGCAGGGCCGTCGTGAGGTTAGCCTGGATAAACCCGACGCCGAACAGCAGGAACGCGGGAAGATATAATATGGAGTAACCCGGAGTGTTCCATGAGCTGGAAATTGCTTTGAAGGCGCCCCCCCGGGCGAAGTCGACAACCGGTGAAAGGTAATAGGCAGGATCGGTGCTCGGTCCCTGCGACCAGGAGATATCGAACGGCGCGTCGGCCGAAGGGTAAATCACTCGAACGGCCGCGGATATTAGCAGAAAAAGCAGGAACAGCAAGAGCATGCGTCTATTCGTCTTATCGTCCATGGGATTGTCCATTGCCCCTATTGACGTAAATTGAACCGCGTCCGCGGACCATGCGTTCTTTTATAACCCGCCCGATGAAGAGCGGATTTCCTATGATGTAACGGACGAACATTCTCCTTGGTTCAAGCAGGTACCGATAAAGCCACTCCAGTCCGTTGTCGGACATCCACCGGGGGGCCCTGCTGACGGTGCCCGATATAAACTCAAAAAGAGCCCCGACCGGTAAAGCCGAATGGGCATGTATATCGGCCCAGTTGTCGGCGAGCCATTGTTCCTGCAGCGGCATTCCAAAACCGACCAGCAGGATGTCGGGGTGGACCGCGTTTATATCTCGGATGACCGCCTCGTTTTCCGGGCCCTGCTTGGAGAAATAGCCGTCTCTCACGCCGACGATCCTTAGCCCGGGATAGCGCTCTCTCAATTTATCGGCGGCCTTTGCCGCAATCCCTTCGGGCCCACCCAGGAAGTAGAACGAGTATCCCTCACGCTCACAGACCGCCGAAAGGTTCCATAACCAATCCGCGGGGGTAATGCGCTGGGGGATATCTACCCCGAGAATCTTTGCCCCGAGGACTACGCCGTATCCGTCGCAAAAGACGACCGCCGCCTCGTTGAGGAGGTCTTTCATGAACGGGTGCTTGAGGGCCTGATTGATTGCGTGAATGTTGACGTTCAGGATAAGCTCCTTTTTCCCTCCCCGAACAATCCGCCCAATCTCGCGGTTCAAGTCCTCCTCGGTAACAAGTGTGACCTTAATGCCTAGAATGTACGTTTCGGGAAGTGCCGCGTCCATGTGCATGTCCATCGGAATATGTCCTTGTGTGATAAGACGCGACGGTGGATCAGATCGCTGCCGCTTCGGGAGTCAAAGACCACAAAGGACTTTGTGAAGGCGAACAACAGTTCGTGATATAGTTTAGCCCCATCGAATAAATTCTTCAACTCTTTTTTTAAGGGGAGACGTATCGAATTGATTTAGTGCCGGCGCTCACCGAAACAGGAAACCGTCAATTGCTCCCGAGTGAAAAGCGGGTCAGGACGGAAGACCGCACGTGCGGGCAAGCAGCGGGGGGAAGAGGAATTTCACTGCGGCGACCTCACGGTCTTCGGTCGGCCCTGCCGCAGGAGCGAAGGTAGAGAATCGATTTGAGAATAAAAAAGACGAAGACCAGGAGTGTTGCGGCGGCGACCGCCTCAAAGACGTATCCGGTAAGGGGCCCGAAGAAAAAGACGACGGCCTCCCCCTCCACGGTAGTAAACAGCACAATATTCAGACCCCTGCGGGCAAAAGAATGCCTGATCCGCCCGAAAAGCCCGGTATCGGCCGCGTTGTCGCCGGCCGCGTAGAATCGCTTCTTGAAATCCCTGCCCAGGGTATCCTGACCGACATATTTCATCAACAGGCTCAGCAGGTGCAGCGCCAGGTAGGCCCATGCGACGATTACCAGGTCAATAGCGCCCGTCTGCATATAACGCCCCCAGACGAGGGCCGATAGATTGATGACGACGTTCCAGCTGTCCAGATAGAGGTCCGAGAAGGCCCCCAGCTTGGAGGTCTGTCGCGTCATGCGGGCAAGCTTACCGTCAACGCAATCCAGGGCGAAGTTGAACTCATAGACAATGGCCCCGATAATCAGGTCGGTGCGCGTGCCCTTGAAAAAAAAGAAGGCGGAAACGAAGATCAGCGGCAGCGTCATGAGGGTGATCGTGTTGGGTGATACGCGGGTAAAATTAGCGAAGACCCAGGTGAGCCTGACGGCCACGGGATCGATAAAGTACCGCGTCCACCAGCTGTCGATAGAGTGAACCGAGCCCCGAACGTCGGCCAGGGTATATCGCGGGCGGCCGCCCGGCGCGGGCGTCTTTGGGTCTGTCACTGCCGTATCCTCCTATTCATTGTCACCGCATGGCGGCCGATAACGCACCGGTTGTCCGAGCGTCGCCGGTCGGGCGCGGCGGCGGTCACCTTCTCCTGACGATGATCGACTGGCCGTCGACGTAGTCGCCGGCGGCCGACAGGAGAAAGACGACGGTCTCTGCGATATTGACCGGTTGGAGGATCGTCGAGGGATCTTCCTCGGGGGCCAGTATCCTTCTGAGCTCCGTGGCCGTTCGGCCGGGAGAGATGCAGTAAACCTTGACGCCGTATTCCCTGAGCTCCTCGCTCATGGTCAGGGAGAAATTGACGACGCCCGCCTTGCTGGCGGCATAGGCGCTCCAGCCGGGCCGGGGGGTGATACCCGCCGTCGAGGCGATGTTGATAATTTTTCCCCCCCGCTCTTTCATCGAGTAGCGCACTACCTCCCGGGTAAAGAGAAAGGTCCCCCGGAGGTTCGTCTCCATGACCCGATCCCAGTTATCTGCGGTCATCTCCAGGATGCCGACCGGGTCCACGAAGCCGGCGTTGTTGACCAGGCAGTCGATCGAGCCGAAGGCGCCCGAGGCCCGCTTTACGACGTCAATGACCTGGGCTTCGTCCCGGACGTCGGCCGCAAAGACCATGACCTTTACCGGAAAGCGCCCCCGCATCTGGTCGGCGACGCGCTCCAGCGCGTCCGAAGAGCGCGCCACCAGCGCGACATTCATCCCCCGGCCGGCCAGGGCGCACGCGATCTCTTTACCGATTCCCCGGCTAGCGCCGGTGACCACGGCAGTCTTTCCCGAAAACTCATCGGAGCGCGCGCCGGTCTTCGCGTCAGACATCGCTTTCGTCCCGCATTTGTTTGATTCTCTCGGCCATGAAGAGGTCGAACCGGTCGGTGATCTTGAAGTTCTCCCTCAATCCCTCAACGAACCGGACCGGAATACCCATTCTGAATACAAGCGTGGAATCCTCCGTCGCAAAAAAACCGTCGTCCAGTGCGCGCCGATGGGCGGCTACGATCGTTTCGGTGTCGAAGACCTGTGGGAGCTGAATGTTCTTGAGCTCGCCGCGATCGAGGATCTTTGTCATAAACTCGTCTCCCGCCGATACCGTGAAATCGATAGGGAGAACCGGCACAACCGCCCGGTCGGGATAGCCGACAAGGCGCCGGATGAAATCGACGGTGATAAACGGCCTGGCCGCCTCGTGGATGAGAACGCGCTCCGACAGCACCCTTTCCAGCGCCAGGCGGCACGATTCCTGACGGGTGGAGCCGCCGGCGACCAGCTCGATGCCGGTAAG
>Ga0105091_10001347_pt1 | contig 10690 bp, 19 predicted proteins | sample PPLLak1March2015_FD_87022 | JGI IMG/M metagenome (GOLD analysis project Ga0105091, IMG submission 87022) | Freshwater sediment microbial communities from Prairie Pothole Lake near Jamestown, North Dakota, USA - PPLs Lake P7 Core (1) Depth... | ecosystem: Environmental > Aquatic > Freshwater >... | reverse complement strand
TGACGGGAGGTATTTCCTCAATGTTAACATGAGGTCAGAGTTTGAGGTGGCAGGAATCAACCAGTAGTGTGCTATGACGCAATGACGGACATGACGCATCGCTCTACTTATATAGTGAATCAGAGTCATAGGAGGCCGGCAAGTAAGGTGGTGCGTCATGTGCGTCATGGCGTCATTGCCCGGCGAGACGAGATTCACCCCCCGGCGAGGCTGGACTAAACCCGCGGCGAAAGGAATTTGAAAGTGAAGCAGAACTACATTCACGGACTGAAGAACCCGGACAATACGATGGAGACCGGACACAAGTTGAAGGTCGAAGAGGTCGCGCTTCGGTTGTTCGCTGAGATGGTGGCGGCCGGACCGGGCGAAGGCCACAGCAGCCACGAGCAATGGGCGGATGACTGCATCCAGATATCGTTCGATTTGGCCAAGCGGTTCGTCAAGGAGTGCTATGCGCAGCGTGGCCGGTGACTGGAACTGTTTCACGTGAAACGCTATTTGATCGGCATGATGAGGTTTGAGGTGCAGTTGATTCCGCAGGGCGGTGGCCAGTGGGCGGCGATCTTGGCTACCGGTCAGGTGCTGGCGACGGAGACCGAGAACCCACGATCCGAGGTGGCCCGGGTGCTGTTGCAGCAGGGGGCCGATCCGCGCAGCCGGTTGATCATTCGGACCGGGGCCACGGTGATCGTGGACGAGATGCTCGGGGTGGTGGTCGGCAATCCGGTGGTCTGCGGCGATGTCGATGTTATCGAGAAAGACTAGCAAGGTGCTGTTATTGCTGGCGTTGTTGGTTGTGGTGCTGGTCGTGCTGGGGTTGGCGGTCTAGATCATTGCTCGGGTAGCCTAAGTGTTTGTTATTGCTCGGGTTATTGCTCGCGCGATCAATGCTCGCGTCAAGTCTCTGTTATTGCTCGCGTTTTGGCGGTGCGCTTATTGCTCGCGCGGGCCGGCGGCGGGCTTATTGCTAGTGCTTATTGCTCGCGCTATCTCATTGCTCGCGTTGAGCTTATTGCTCGCGCGGGCCGCGGGCGGCGGGTCAATGCTCGCGCGATCAATGCTCGCGCGGCACCCCCCTCCCACCCCAATTTCCACCGGCAAATAAGTCGCTTTGCCATGCTTTATTTCCCGCCAAACCACCGGAAAACGGCCTGATACCAGCCGAATTCGCCATTTATGGTACCAAAAATGCGGATTAATGCTCGCGCCGCCCCCGGCGGGCCATTAGTGGTAGCACGCCCGGCCCATGCTGTCAAGCCCGTGGTACCAGCCAGCCGGGCCGCGGCCCGGGCCGGCCGCCGCCCCCGGGCGATTCGAAAACCGGCCCATGCAGAGGCCCGGCCCGAATGAAAGCAGGGCATTGACTTCTACGAAGTCAATGCCCTGCTTTCATTCGTCCTCCTTCCAGCCGCGCTCCCACAGCGCGACGCAATCGCCGCCGTCAATGCGGATGACGCCGCGCTGCCGGCGAACCTTGGCCGTGGCCAAGTCAATGGCCGTGGTCATGTCGGCGGCGTCAATGCGAACGTCTTTCGCATTGACGCCGCTGTTCGTGCGATAGCGCACGTGCACGACGTAGGTAATCATCCGGTGAACCCGTCGAACATGCGACGGCCCCAGTCCGGCGAATTGCGGACTTGCCGCAACATGTAGAATCGTTCGTCCATGTAGCCGAACAATCCCGGCTGTTCGTCGAGAATGTGCCAGACTTGATAATCGACGCCGGCCATGATGTCGAGAATGACCGGGCCGAACGTGTCGATTGATTCCATCTTGTCGAGTGCGGCAATCTCGCGCGCTTTGGCATGGGCCGCAGCAAGCGCAATCCATTTCGAATCGCGCGGCTTTCGTTTGGCAGGCATAGCAGACTCCTTTCGTTTCGATTGCCGGAATATAACGGGCCGGTCCGAGAAGTCAATAGCGTATTGTCATGTCTGCCATGCAAAAAAGATGACACTAGCCTGTTGACTTCTATAACGGGCCGGACTAGATTGCAGACACTGGAAACAAGGAGTCTGCCATGAACAAGAAAGAAGCAATCGAAGTCGCCGGGCCGTTGGGCTATCCCAGCAAAATGCCGGGCACCTCCTACGGTATCAGCGCAAAGGCTTGCATCACCGGTGCGAAGCTTGCGCAAGTCGAGGGAAGTGTCTGCCACGGGTGCTACGCACTAAAGGCAAACTATCTTTATCCGTCCGTCGCGCAAGCGCACGAAACGCGACTCGCCGGGCTATCGAATCCGGCTTGGACCGGCGCAATGATAATGATGATTCTGCATGCGCACGCCACTGGCAAGGGCCGCAATGGGCCGATTGCCGTTGGTTGGCACCGTTGGCACGACTCGGGCGATTTGCAATCGGTGGAACACCTCGAAAAAATTTGCGCCGTCGCGCGCGGCACGCCGAAAATAAAGCATTGGCTCCCGACTCGTGAGTTGGGAATCGTCAAGGCTTTCCAGAAGGCGGGCGGCGTTGTGCCGGCGAATCTTGTCATTCGCGTATCGGCGACCATGGTCGACGGCGACGCGACGCAGGCATGGCCGACCACGTCCGGCGTGCACAATGAGCAAAAGGCAAAGGGCCGCGTTTGCCCCGCGCCAAAGCAAGAGGGAAAATGCGGTGATTGCCGCGCTTGCTGGAATCCGAAAGTCAAACACGTTTCCTATCACCTCCATTGAAAGGGAGTCTGCCATGAGTCTGGTTTGGTCATTCAAAACGAAACGCTATTGCGTTTCGCTCTATGTCGAGCAAGAGCAAAACTATCGTTATGACGGTGAGGATTGCGACGGCGCAATCCAGCGCGCGCTAGATCGCGGTGAGCTTGTTGCGTTCGAGTCGTCCGTCATTATCGAACGCGACGGAGTCGAAGTCGCGCGCGATAGTCTTTGTGGTTCCGTTTATGAATTCGGCAACGTGCACGAATTCTGGACGGCGCACCGCAAGAGTCCGGGCGGGCATTATTTTCCTGATATGGTCCGCAGCGCGGCCCGTGCGGCCCGCAAAGAAAAAATGAAAATAGCCTGTTGACTTCTGCCAGGGACATGCTACATACAAACCACGGGCGGCGGATGGTCCGCCGCCCAAATCGAGGAGAGCCTGCCATGACCGACAATACCGAATCCTTCCGGCGCGAAATGCTGGAAACAAACCAGCCCCACGTTGATTTGGCGCACGCCGAAAAGCGTTGGACTACCGCGGAACTGTCCGCTGAATTCGAAGTCATTGGTTTCATGGCCCCGTTTGTTGCGGTCCGCCGCAAGTCGGACGGTGCCAAGGGTTCAATGGAATTCACCCACAGCCCGCGCTTCTACTTCAATTTCGTGGCGGACTAAATGCCCGCGACCATGACTGATTTCGAGTACCAGTGCCTCGCGGCACTGGTACAAGCCTACGGCGGGGCCGAAGTCATTGCCCGCGTTAACGAGATCGCCGCGCAAATCGCGGAGGACGCGGAGGAGGATTGATCATCGCTCGCGCGGGCGATCATTGCCCGCGCGAGAGCCTGCCCGGTCATTGCTCGCGTTATTGCTCGCGCGGTCATTGCTCGCGTTATTGCTCGCGCTTATTGCTCGCGTTATTGCTCGCGTTATTGCTCGCGCTACAGCCTCCCGGCTCCCGCGCGGGCGGCGACGCCGCCCGATGTCTTGGCAGGCTCCCGGGCGGCGTCGCACCCTTTGCCAGCCCAGCGCACGCGCACGCGCACGCGCGAACGGCCCGGCCCATCCGGGCCGGGCCGTTCGCGCGCGCACGCGCCCGCCCGCCCGCCCGCCGCCGGCCCTATCGGGCCGGGCCGGTGCCCGGCCCGGGCCGGGCCGTCCGGCCCGCACCCGGGCCGGGTGCTTCGCACCCGGCCCGGTGCTGCGCACCGGGCCGGGCCGTCCGGCCCGGCGAATCTGCCAGAAGCCGGACCGGAAGATTCCGGCCCGGGCTTTCGCCCGGGCCGGGCCGTTTCACGCGGCGGGCTTTGCGTTAACCCGGACCGTGGTTTGCGACTTGGTCGCGGTATGACCGTCGACCATTTCGACGATTTGCTCGGACCACTTGTCGCGCGGGAAGCGCAGGGAAGGCTTGAGCGTTTCGGCGATCCCTTTCCAATCGACGCGGGAATAATCCGCGACAATTACGTTAGCCCGGGCCAAGTCGCCGTCATGGTGACCGGCACCCATTGCCACGAGTCGAGCATGCTCGATTTTGGCAAGGGCTTCGAGTTCCGCGATTTGCGCCTTAAGGGCTAGCAAAGCATCGGCAGGGTGCAAATTAGAAAGCATTGGCAGACTCTCTTTCCTTTGGGCCGTCCGGCGACACCATGTCCCGGCGACAATCCAAACCTAATCGGCCCGGCCCGATAAGTCAACGGGGCAGTGTCAACTATTTTGCATGGGTGCCATGACAATAGGGCATTGACTTCTAATCCGGCTTGCCCCATATTCCGATTGTCGCCGGACGGAAGGCAATCGCCGGAAGCCGGACGGCCCTAAAGGAAAGAGAGTCTGCTATGTCGATTTATACTCAAACGGCCCGTTTCGACACGGGCCGGGCTTTGACGGAAGACGAGCTTTTTAAGCTTGCCCCTTCCGTGTTCGCTACCACTGCGCACGAGTCGCGCAGCGCGCGTTTCGCTCCTATCCCCACGATTGAGATTGTTCGCGGTCTCGCAAAGGAAGGCTTTGGAGTCGTCGGGGCGAAACAGTCTTTGACTCGTGTCGAAGGCAAGGCACCCTTTACGAAACACTTGCTCCGAATCCGCAAGATGGACTCGGATGCTTCGTACAAGGTTGGCGATACGGTCGCCGAAATGTTGCTCAAGAATGCAAACGACGGTACCGCGCAGTATGACTTGATGTCTGCGCTTTACAAAATCGCTTGCATGAATAGCCTTGTTTCGGTGCTCGAAAAGCTTGACTCGCTCAAGGTGCGGCATACCGGCGACGTTATGTCGAAAGTTATTGAAGGCACCTATACCGTGGTCGAAAATAGCAAGCTTGCGCTTGAGGCTCCGATTCAGTGGTCGCAAGTCAAGCTTGACCGGGAAGAGTCGCTTGCAATGGCGGAAGCCGCGCGGGTGCTTCGTTTCGGCGACTCGGACGGTAATGTTGACTCGCCGATTCAGGCGAATCAATTGCTAATCGCGCACCGGACGGAAGACGAGAATCGCAACAACCTTTGGACAAACTTCAACGTGATTCAGGAAAACGTGATTCGCGGTGGTTTGCGAGGAGTCCAGATTGACGCGAACAATCGCCGCCGTCGCATGACGACTCGGGCCGTCAATGGCATTGACCAAGATGTCAAATTGAATCGCGCGCTGTGGACTCTGGCAGCCGAAATGGCGAAATTGAAAGGAGTCGCCGCGATATAATCGCCGGACCGGGTGCCCTACGGGGCACCCGGAATCCTTTTGACAATGGGGCATTGACTTCTAGGAGTCGGTGCCCTATCTGTTTTTGTGCCGGGGCAATCCCGCCCCTTTGGAGTCTGCCATGCCTTCCGTTTTCAATATCAGCGCGCGCCGAGTCGGTGGAATCATGTTCCTGAAAATTGGCCGGTTTTGTTTTTCGTTTTGTCTGACTCGTGAATACCGGCCCCTCTAAATAAATCACAATAGGGCATTGACTTCTAGGAGTCGGTGCCCTATCTGTTTTTGTGCCGGGGCAATCCTGCCCCTTTTTGGAGTCTGCCATGTCTCAGAATGATCGTTTCACGGAAGCCCGGTCTAGCACCACCGCAAGCGTATGCCTTGCGCTTGGCATTGTCGCTGGTGTCGCTTTCATGGGCTGGATTAACAAGCCCGCACCGGTCGCGGTCGCCGCACCGGCACCGGTCGCCGCGTCAATCGACTATGCCAAAATTACGGAAGCCGTCCGGGCAGGATTCCCGGTCGCCGCACCGGTCGCCGCAAAGCCCGCACCGGTCGCCGCACCGGCACCGGCACCGGCACCGGTCAAGCGCAAGGTGCGGACCGTCACCCGGACCGTTTACCTTGCCCCGGCACCGGCCCGGTGCGGGTGCGCGCTGTAACCATCCGGCCCGGGTGCCCCTAGGGGCACCCGGAATCTTTTTGACAATAGGGCATTGACTTCTAGGAGTCGGTGCCTTATCTGTTTTTGTGCCGGGGCGATCCCGCCCCTTTTTTGGAGTCTGCCATGTCTGATATTTTCGCCGCGTTCCAGAATGAGCCTCTGATTTGCGAGGAGTCGCCGGTCGCCGATATGACCGGACGACTCGCCACTGCGGAAGCCGCGATATCCTATATCCGGGCCGGTAAAGCGACCGTGACTCTTGTGTCGGTTAAGACCGGCACCCGATTCACCTATCGCGTTTCGGCCGCACCGGAAGGCGATGCTTTGTTTGTCGCGCTGCTAAACGGCCCGGACAATACCGGCGACTATAAATACCTTGGGCGCATTGCGCGCGGTATCTTTTGGGCCGGTCGCAAGGTGCCCCGGCCCGGCGATATCGGCCCGGATGCCCCTTCGTCGAAGGCTTTCGCTTGGGCTTGGAAAGCCCTTTCCCGGGGCACCCTGCCCGATTCGCTTGAGGTATGGCATGAGGGGCGGTGCGGTCGCTGTGCGCGCAAGTTAACTGTCCCGGCTTCCGTCGCATCCGGCTTTGGGCCGGAATGCATTGGCAAGCTTGCCTAGGGCAATGCGGGGCACCCGGCGACGGGTGCCCCGGCCCGGGTGCGGCACCCGGAATCTTTTTTAAAATAGTTCGCCATGGGGCATTGACTTGTCCGGGTGGACTCTTTATCTGTTTTTGTGCCGGGGCAATCCTGCCCCTTTTTGGAGTCTGCCATGTCCTCTTTTGCTTTCGCTTCCCTGCCCACCACGGTCGCCGCCGCGCAAGAAATCGCCCGGCTGAAATCAGAAGCCCGGTTTTTTCACGCGGGTGCGCTTGCCTTTATTGCGGACCACGGCCCGCGATACGGGTGCCATTTCGGAATGACTTCCACCCGCCGCGCGGCAATGGCCAATTTCGAGGCGGGCTATACCACGGCCCGGGCCGATGCCCGGATGCAAGGTGCGGTGGATTGGAGCCTAGCCTAGCACCCGGCCCGGGTGCCCCTACGGGGCACCCGGGCTAAATGGTTTTGACCACCCGGCACCCGCGCACCCTGTGCGCGGGTGCTGTGCTGTGCGCGCTGCGCTGCGCTGCGCGGTCGCGCTGCGCGCGGTCGCGCGCTGTGCGCGGGTGCGCACCCGGTGCCGGGTGCCGCACCCGGCACCCGGGCCGGTGCTGTGCTGCGCGCTGCGCTGCGCGGTCGCGCTGCGCTGTGCGCGCTGCGCTGCGCTGCGCGCTGTGCGCGCTGCGCTGCGCGCTGCGCTGCGCGCTGCGCAGCGCGGTCGCGCTGTGCGCAGCGCAGCGCGGTCGCGCTGCGCTGCGCTGCGCTGCGCTGCGCTGCGCTGCGCGGTCGCGCTGTGCTGTGCACAGCGCGACCGCGCTGCGCGCTGCGCTGCGCGCGGTCGCGCGCTGCGCGCGGTCGCGCGCTGCGCGACCGCGCGCAGCGCGCGGCAAAACGGAAATGGGATTATTTTCTCATCGGCGGCCCAGTACACATGAGTTTTAGTCGCGTTGTTTTCCGTCAATCTGTCGTAACCTATCTCTGAACCATTGAATTCCGCCTTCTGGAATTCGTGGTATCGCCATTTAGTTTTTTCGGATTCTAAACCCCGACAATCTGACGGAGAACCCATGCGCCTCTCGCTTCGTGGTACCAAGAACTGGGCTTCCACCCCGACCCGCAAGATCCCCCAAGCACCCGACATGGCCAACGCCGAGTTCCGCAGCCTCTGTGTGCAACTCAGGATCAACGACAATGCCACCGCGGCCGAACTGTTCGGCATCTCTTGGCGCACATGTCAGCGATACTGGTACGACGAGGTCGCGCCGCCGCCGTCGCTGGCACGCCTGCTGCGTCTGGCTGCGCAACTCAGTCTCACGCACGCGCAATTGCGAAAACTTTCCCAGCCTATTACCCCAAAGGACACTCGACTAAAATTCGCAGCGGACTTATGAATTCCTCGACCAAGGGGGAATCATGGCTCGATCAGATTGGGCAGCCCTCCTGACCGACCCTGCGTCCGAGTATCTGGCGCACACCGAATTGCGTCGCTTCGGTCTGGAGCCGTATTTGCCGCAACTTAAAAAACGCCACCACACCCGCGCCGGCGCATACGTCATGCGCCACTTCCCGCTGTTCCCCCGCTACCTCCTCGTTCCGTACAAAGACGCGCATCACCCGGCAGTCCGTCTGGCGCGCGGCATCTGCCGGCACAAGTGCGTGCTGGCCGACAACGACGGCCGCCCGTGGCGCGCGCCCGCAAAAGTCATCGACGGCGTCCGCGAAGCCGAAGCCCGCGGCCTCTACGATGAAATTCTCCACAAGGGCGACCAAGTCACGCTGGCCTACGGCGTGCTCTCCACGGTCAGGTCGGTCTGCTCGTCCGATATCACCACCGGCATGATCGAGCTTCTGATGCCGCTGTTCGGCGGCGCGAAAGCCACCGTCCAAGCCGCCAAGATCGTCCACATGTAGTCAAAGTCTTGACGAACCATCGCAATCGCTAGTACGTTCCGCCGCAATCCTTGTTTTGATCAGTTTCCGGGTCGACCGGGTGTCCTCGGAGATCTGACAGGGAGGCAAACCGGATGCATCACGCATGCAGACCGAGTCGAGGTGATGCCACAAAAACCCTCCCGTATTAGAGCCAAGATCAAACCCGGCTATAAGCGCAACGGCGAGCGCAAGTCCGGCCCGCCGCCGCAGACCGCGGAAGAGCGGATGGCGCGCGCTGTCGCAAAGGTAGAGGCCCGGCACCACATCACGCCGTCGCTGGTCGCCACCATGCTCCTGAAGCACCGCGGCCTTCTCAACGGTGTCGCCCGCGCTCTCAAGATACCACGCGCCACCCTGACCCGTTACATCGACAAGCACGACGACTGTCTCCTCGCATTGCATTCGGCCCGTGATGCCATGGGCGACGTCGCCGAAGGCAAGCTGTTCGAAGCCATCGACGCCGGCGAGTTGCGCGCCATCTTGTACTACCTGAGTACCGTGCACCGGCAGCGCGGCTACGGTCTGCGGCAGGACGATACCTCGCTCGACACCGCCCGCGGTCCTGTGTTCGTGGATACCGTGAACATCGTCGGCATTCCCTCCGGCACGTTCCTGCCCAAGGAGATCGCGGCCAAGGACAACATGGTCGTCGAAAACAACGGATGACCAATCCTTTCCGCTACCGGCCGCCGGAACAGCCGGACACGGACCACGACGGCAAGACGGTCGACGACTGGGAAGACAACGCACTCTCGAATTTTCTGGCGTGGTCGTCGGTCACCTTCATGCCGATGTGGTGCCAGACCGAAGAACACTGGACGAGCCGCTTCGCCAGCACGCTCTTCACGACTTGTCCCTGCTGCATGATTTTCAGAGGTCTCGCACTTGGCATCATCACCTCGACAGCGTTTTGGTTTGCGGTCCTGATCCTGACCGTCGTTTTGCTAGAGGATTCCTGAATGCCCTTCCGCTTGGCTGCATCTCATGGCTCTTGATCATCATTCTGATCGTGTGGCTGACCCGCGGATAAACCGCGGCAAGCCCACCGGCGGCAATGGCTACAAGAAGCTCGCGGCTCTCAACGCCGGCCGCAACGCAGCGGCGGAGGCCCGTCTCGGCCAGAAGTTCATCGACACGCTGTTCGCCCAAGACGTCCGTCACAAGGCGCTGCACGGCGGCAGAGGCTCCGCCAAGTCATGGTCGGTGGCCACTTATTTGCCGATCCGCGCATCCCAGCAGCGCAAGCGCATCGTCTGTGCCCGGCAATTCCAGAACTCGATCAGGGACTCCTCGAAAGAACTGATCGAGAAGCGGATTCGGTCCTTGGGCATGTCCAACCAGTACACCATCACGGACCGCTACATCATCCACAACGGCACCCAGTCGCAGTTCATGTTCGTCGGGCTGGAGCGCAACGTGGAATCCATCCGCTCCCTTGAGGGTGCTGACATCGTCTGGATCGAGGAGGCCAAGACCATCTCCGCCAAGAGTATGGAGATCCTCCTGCCGACCGTGCGTGCCGCAGGCTCAGAGTTGATCTGGACGTGGAACCCGGACAAGCCCTCGGACCCCGTCGACGCCTATTTCAGGAAAGGCGCACCGCCTCCACGCAGCATCGTCACGGAGGTCTCCTACCGGGATAACCCGTTCTTCGAAAACACCGAAATGCCGAACGAGATGCAAGTGCTCAAGGACGGCAACTTCGCCCGCTACCAGCACGTCTGGGAAGGCGCTTACGACGTCTCCTACGAGACCAAGGTTTTCACCAACGTGCGCGTCGGCCGGCCCGAAGTCCCAGCCAACACGCCTCCCTGCTACGGCATGGACTTCGGGTTCGGTTCCGATCCCAGTTTTGTCGTCAAGGTGTTTGTGCTGCACGACAAAAAGCAGATTTACATTGCCGCGGAGTCCATGGGCCGCGTCACCATGGATCAGTTGCCGCACATGGTGCGCTCCGTCACTCGCGAGGACGGCGATCTGATCCGGTCGGATTCCAGTCAGCCCGGCACTATCGAGTTTCTCCAGTCGCGTGGTATTAACGCGCAGCCCGCCAGAAAAGGCCCCGGCTCAGTCAAGTCGGGAATTCTTTGGCTGCAAGGTTTCGAGATCCTGATCGATCCGAACTGCGAGAAGA
>Ga0105091_10001344_pt1 | contig 10698 bp, 7 predicted proteins | sample PPLLak1March2015_FD_87022 | JGI IMG/M metagenome (GOLD analysis project Ga0105091, IMG submission 87022) | Freshwater sediment microbial communities from Prairie Pothole Lake near Jamestown, North Dakota, USA - PPLs Lake P7 Core (1) Depth... | ecosystem: Environmental > Aquatic > Freshwater >... | reverse complement strand
TCATCACTCATCACTCATCACTCATCACTCATCACTCATCACTCATCACTCATCACTCATCACTCATCACTCATCACTCATCACTCATAACCGAACCGCACTCTGTAATCGCCCCCGATCACCAGATACTCTCCTTCCCCCTTGAGGGTAGTGTCTGAAATCAGACCGTTGAAAAACAACACTTTCACTACCGGCACCTCGGCCTCCAGGATGCAGTCGCCGAATTCATCCGCGCGCATGCGGTCCGAGGTGAATGACACCAGGTTGTTCTGGCGCACGATCGCACTGCTTTTACCCAGGCGTTCCCTGACGGGATGTTCCTTGAAATCGTTTACGCCGCGGTAGAGCGTGAGATGCTTTTTCCCCGGTGCGAAATAGCGCGCCAGCGAGGTCTGACAGTATTCGTACAACAGATCGAGCTGCAGGTTGATGCTGTTGTTATGGAAACGACTCGACATTTTTTCCTCTACATAAGCCATCCAGCCCGGCGAGGGGTAGCGCCCCAGGGCCACCTTGTGGAAAGTGGGGAAAAGTCCGAAGCGGCTTTCTACCCAGCCTTTCAGCACCGCGCCCGCTGGGCTGTTGGAATCGAACCCCCAGCCCTGCAGCAGCCGCAGGTAGCTACTTTTGAAGCGCCTGCCGTCGGCGCTCTTCAGGCGCTGCTCGCTATCCAGCCCGAACAGCGCGCCCATGTAGTTCTGGAAAGCTTCCGAGGCTTCCTGCGCCGAAGTGGCGCGCGCCAGCATTTCAAATAACGTCCTGTTCATCTCATGCACGCCGTTGATGTGCAACGGCAGTGGGAAATCGTTGAATGCCGTGCTGGCCAGCAAGCCGGTGGGGATGCCCACCAGGTTGGTACTGTGCCCGTTGAAGCTGTCGGCTTTGCTTTCCATTTATAGCCAGTCAGCAAGTTCCATTCCAGAGCGTTATGCGATGCCCTTTGTGGCGATAGGCCTGGCTCAAACCCCTCCCAGCCTCCCCTTGTCAGGGGAGGGGCATTCATTAAACACGGGCACGCCGATTGCGTCATTCCAGACATTGATCTCTTGTTTGTCGCGTTTGCGACATTCACAACAAATCCGTCTGTTTCTGTTTTTATCTTTTATTAACAATATGTTGTGAACTTTTTCAGGTCCTGGCACAGCCTTTGCAATAGGCTGGGTGCGGCCAAAGAACGGGCCTCTCTGCAGGGCGAATAAGAAGATCAACAGCAGTGCGGGGCGTTACCAGACTGGACGCCGGTTATTTGAAACAGCTTGACCGGAAGCCAAACGGAAACAGTTTGATTTTTTTTAAGGAGTGACCCATGAGCAAGAAGTTAAGACAGATTGCCTTTTACGGAAAAGGCGGAATCGGCAAGTCCACCACGTCCCAGAATACCCTGGCTGCGCTGGCCGATATGGACCAGAAAATCCTCATCGTCGGCTGCGATCCAAAAGCCGACTCAACCCGCCTGATTCTGCACGCCAAGGCCCAGGACACAGTGCTGTCCCTGGCAGCAGAAGCCGGCAGCGTGGAGGATCTGGAAATCGAGGACGTACTGAAGTTCGGCTACAAGAACATCAAGTGCGTCGAATCCGGTGGCCCAGAGCCCGGAGTTGGTTGTGCCGGTCGTGGCGTGATCACTTCCATCAACTTCTTGGAAGAGAACGGCGCTTACGATGACATGGACTATGTTTCCTACGACGTGCTCGGCGACGTGGTGTGCGGCGGTTTCGCCATGCCCATCCGCGAGAACAAGGCGCAGGAAATCTACATCGTGATGTCGGGCGAAATGATGGCTATGTATGCGGCCAACAACATCTCCAAGGGCATTCTGAAATACGCCAACGCCGGCGGCGTACGCCTGGGCGGCCTGATCTGCAACGAGCGTCAGACCGACAAGGAATACGAACTGGCCGACGCACTGGCGAAGCGCCTGAACACCACGCTGATTCACTTCGTCCCGCGTGACAACGTGGTTCAGCACGCCGAACTGCGCCGCATGACGGTGCTGGAATATGCACCGGATTCCAAGCAGGCCGACGAATATCGTCAGCTCGCAGCCAAGATCCATGCCAATGCGGGCAACGGCACCATCCCGACCCCGATCACCATGGATGAACTGGAAGACCTGCTGCTCGAGTTCGGCATCATGCAGGCGGTGGACGAGTCTATCGTCGGCAAGGCAGCTGCGGCAGCCTAAAGGGGTAATGGGTGAAGAGGGATGGGTAATGTGCAGAATCCGCCCCCGTCACCCATCCCTCATTACCCTTCACTCATCACGATTAAGGAGTTTCAAATGAGTACAGACGTCAAAACCCGGAACCAGGAGTTGATCCAGGAGGTGCTCTCGGCATATCCGGAAAAATCCGCCAAGAAACGCGCCAAGCACCTCAATGTGTACGAGGAAGGCAAGCCTGACTGCGGCGTGAAGTCCAACATCAAATCCCTGCCCGGCGTGATGACCGTGCGCGGCTGCGCCTACGCCGGTTCAAAAGGCGTGGTGTGGGGCCCGATCAAGGACATGGTTCACATCAGCCACGGCCCGGTTGGCTGCGGCCAGTACTCCTGGGCGTCGCGCCGCAATTACTTTATCGGTGTCACTGGCGTCAACGCCTTCGGCACCATGCAGTTCACCTCCGATTTCCAGGAGAAGGACATCGTGTTCGGCGGCGACAAGAAGCTGGACAAGGTGATGGATGAAATCGAAGTGCTCTTCCCTCTCAACAACGGCATTTCGGTGCAATCCGAATGCCCCATCGGCCTGATTGGTGACGACATCGAAGCGGTGTCGAAGAAGAAAGCCAAGCAGATCGACAAGACCATCGTGCCGGTGCGCTGCGAGGGTTTCCGTGGCGTGTCCCAGTCCCTCGGCCACCACATCGCCAACGACGCGGTGCGCGACTTCGTGCTGGACAAGATTGACGGCAAGACCAGCGCATTCGAGAGCACCCCTTACGACGTGGCCATCATCGGCGACTACAACATCGGCGGCGATGCCTGGTCTTCGCGCATCCTGCTGGAAGAAATGGGCCTGCGCGTGATCGCCCAGTGGTCCGGCGACGGCACGCTGAAGGAAATGGAAGCCACGCCGAAGGCCAAGTTGAATTTAATCCACTGCTACCGTTCCATGAACTATATCTGCCGCCACATGGAAGAAAAGTTCGGTATTCCCTGGCACGAGTACAACTTCTTCGGCCCGACCAAGATCGCCGAGTCGCTACGCGCCATTGCCGCACTGTTCGACGACACCATCAAGGAAAATGCCGAGCGCGTGATCGCCAAATACCAGCCCCTGGTGGACTCGGTGGTCGCCAAGTTCAAGCCGCGCCTGGAAGGCAAGACCGTGATGCTCTACGTCGGCGGCCTGCGTCCGCGCCACGTGGTAGGTGCCTATGAAGACCTGGGCATGGAAATCGCCGGCACCGGTTACGAGTTCGGCCACGGCGACGACTACCAGCGCACCACCCATTATGTGAAAGACGGCACGCTGATTTACGACGATGTCACCGAGTTCGAGCTGGAGAAGTTCGTCGAGGCGGTCAAGCCCGACCTGGTGGGTTCCGGCATCAAGGAAAAGTACGTGTTCCAGAAAATGGGCCTGCCTTTCCGCCAGATGCACTCCTGGGATTACTCCGGCCCGTACCACGGCTACGACGGCTTCGCCATCTTCGCCCGCGACATGGACATGGCCATCAGCAGCCCGGTGTGGGGTTTGACCAAGGCACCCTGGAAGAAATAACGTAGGGGCGAATTCATTCGCCAGGGGGGCGGTTAAAACCGCCCCTACATGCCAAACGACGGGCAGGCGCAAGAGCCTGAACCGTCCTTGAAAGGAGATTCAAAATGAGCCAGAGCACCGAAAAAGTTCTCGACCACTTCGACCTGTTCCGTCAGCCGCAATACGTGGAAATGCTGGACAACAAGAAAACCTGCTTCGAAGGCGGCAAGTCCGACGAGGAAGTATTCAAGATCGCCGACTGGACCAGGACCATGGAGTACCGCGAAAAGAATTTCGCTCGCGAAGCACTCGTCGTCAACCCGGCCAAGGCTTGCCAGCCGCTGGGCGCGATTTTCGCCGCCCTGGGCTTCGAAAAAACCCTGCCCTTCGTGCACGGTTCGCAAGGTTGCGTGGCCTACTTCCGCAGCCACTTCAGCCGCCACTTCAAGGAACCGACTTCGGCCGTCTCCAGCTCCATGACGGAAGATGCGGCGGTGTTCGGCGGCCTCAACAACATGATTGACGGCCTCGCCAACAGCTACAGCCTATACCAGCCCAAGATGATCGCGGTCTCCACCACCTGCATGGCGGAAGTGATCGGCGACGACCTGGACAGCTTCATCCGCACCTCCAAGCAAAAAGGCTCGATCCCGGAAGAGTTCGACGTACCCTTCGCCCACACCCCGTCTTTCGTCGGCAGCCACGTCACTGGCTACGACAACATGATGAAGGGCATCCTGACCCACTTCTGGGAAAAGCAGGAGCGCAAGGAAAACGGCAAGATCAACTTCGTCGGCGGTTTCGACGGCTACACCGTGGGCAACATGCGTGAAATCCGCCGCATCTTCGACGTGATGGGCGTGGACGCGACCATCCTCGGCGACAACAGCGACGTGTGGGATACCCCGACTGCCGGCGAATTCACCATGTACGATGGCGGCACCACGCTGGAAGACGCAGCGGCCGCACTCAACGCCAAGGCCACCATTTTCATGCAGGATTTCGGCACGGAAAAAACACGCGACTACGTCAAGAGCAAGGGCCAGGAAACCGTGTCTTTCAACCACCCGGTTGGCGTGGCCGGCACCGACGAGTTCCTCATGGCAGTCTCCAAACTCAGCGGCAAGGAAATTCCCGCCGCACTGGAAAAGGAACGCGGCCGCCTGGTGGATGCCATCGCCGACTCGCAAGCCCACATCCACGGCAAGAAGTTCGCCATCTACGGCGACCCCAGCATGGTCATGGGCCTGGCTTCCTTCCTCATGGAACTGGGCGCGGAACCGGTGCACGTGCTCGCCACCAACGGCAGCAAGGAATGGCAAGCGCAAATGCAGGCACTGCTCGACGCCTCGCCGTTCGGCAAGGGCTGCAAGGCCTGGGGCGGCAAGGACCTGTGGCACATGCGCTCGCTGCTGGCGACCGAGCCGGTGGATTTCCTCATCGGCAACACCTACGGCAAGTTCCTCGAACGCGATGTCGGCACCCCGCTGATCCGCATCGGTTTCCCGATCATGGACCGCCATCACCACCATCGCTATCCGGTGTGGGGCTACCAGGGTTCGCTCAACGTGCTGGTGAAGATTCTCGACAAGATCTTCGACGTGATGGATAGCACCACCAACATCCCGGGCAAGACCGACTACAGCTACGACATTATTCGCTAAAGCGGTGAGGGGTGAGGAGATAGGAGTGAGGAGTAAACCCGCTCTTCTCCTCACTCTTCACTCTTTACTCCTCACTTCAAGGAACTGAAATGGCCAATATCACTTTCTCCTCCCCGGCGCTGAAAAAAGACATTACCGTCTATGCCGTCGCCGGCGACCGCAAGACCCTGCTCTCCGTTGCGCAGGAGCATAAAATCCCCATCCACTACGAGTGCGAGGACGGCGAATGCGGCTCCTGTGCCGTTCAGGTCACCCCGCTGGGTAAAAACGCCCCCAAGGCGGTGCACCTGACGGAAAAGGAAAAAACCGTGCTGGTGCTCAACGGCAAGCTCAGCAAGGAAGATCTTGAAAAGATCAGCGTCAGCGACGTCGCCCCGAAATGGCGCATGGCGTGCCAGTACATGATTCTGGACGAAGACATCCTGGTCGAGTTCTGATTGCTCTGCTCTGCTTTCCTGTCATGCAACCCACTGCCTGGCCAGTGGGTTTTTTTATATTTAAAGGCCAAACGGTCTTTATTTACATCAGGACAGCCCCTATTTGGAGCCTTTCCCGTTTTATTAAGGCAATGAACATGACTACGCTTGACCAGCGATTTTCCGAAATCATTACCAAACAGCACGCTCTCGAAGCTCATCGCGTTTTTTCCGCAATCAAGGATATCGAAGACCTGCGCCTATTCATGTCCTGGCATGTCTTTGCCGTATGGGATTTCATGTCCCTGCTCAAGCAGCTCCAGCGCAAACTGACCTGTGTCGACATTCCCTGGATACCACCGGCCAATCCGGTGGCTGCCCGGTTGATCAATGAAATCGTGCTCGGCGAGGAATGCGACGACATGCCGGGAGGCGGCCATCTCAGCCACTATGAGATGTATCTGCTGGCCATGAAGGAAATTGGTGCTTCCACGGCGCAGATCGAGGATTTCGTACAGCGCATCCGCGCCGGCATGCCGGTCGAGGCCGCGCTGGAAGGGGTGAAGGCCGACCCCGCCATCCGGCGCTTCGTGACCAGCACGCTCAACATGGCCGCTTCGGGCAGCGTGCATCAGGTGCTGGGCAGTTTTTTCTTCGGCCGTGAAAACGTTATTCCCGCCATGTTCCGCAGCCTGCTGGCGCAATGGCATATGGATGAAAAACTGGCGCCGATGTTCGTGTATTATCTCAATCGCCATATCGAGCTGGATGGCGACAGCCATGGTCCGGCGGCCTGGAAAATAATCAACGAACTGGCCGGCGATGACGCTGCCGCCATCGCGCAGCTAAAGGCGGCAGCCGAGGAAGCCATCAATGCGCGTCTTGGGCTATGGGATGGCTTGGCCGCACGCTTGAATAAAGCAGGTGTCGGCTGATCCAAATATTTACTGCAGGGAGAACCATTGACCATAAGCGCGGAACCAGCCCCCCAGGCTGAAGCCAACCAGGCCGTTCAGCGCGTTTTCAAGGTGCGCCGCGACTACAACACCTGGGTAGCGAACGAAACCCTGGAAGACTACGCCCTGCGTTTCACTCCGCGCAGCTACCGCAAATGGTCGGAGTTGCGAGTTGCCAACACCGCTTTCGGCGCTGCATCCTTCCTGGTGCTAGAGGCGGTGGGCGCCACCTTGCTGGTCAATTACGGCTTCATCAACGCCGCCTGGGCGATTCTGGTGGCCGGCATCATCATCTTTCTCGCCGGCATTCCCGTCAGCTACTACGCGGCGCGCCACGGACTGGACATGGATCTGCTCACGCGCGGCGCCGGTTTCGGCTATCTGGGCTCCACCGTCACATCGCTCATCTACGCCTCCTTCACCTTCATTTTTTTCGCCCTCGAAGCGGCCATCATGGCTTATGCACTCGAGCTAGGCTTCGGCATCCCGCCCGCCTGGGGCTACCTGATTTGCGCCCTGGTGGTGATCCCCCTGGTCACCCACGGCATCAGCGCCATCAGCCGCCTGCAAACCCTCACTCTCCCGGTCTGGCTGCTGATGTTGCTGCTGCCCTATCTCTTCGTGCTGCTCAAGGAGCCCCAGGCATTTGCCGGGTTATACCGTTATGGCGGCAACGCCACGGGCAGCGGCTTCGACGTTCATCTGTTCGGCGCGGCGCTGGCCGTGGCCCTGGCACTCATCACCCAGATGGGGGAGCAGGTGGACTACCTGCGTTTCATGCCGGAGCGCACCACGAAAAACCGCAAGCGCTGGCTGGCCGGGGTGCTGATCGGCGGGCCGGGCTGGGTGATTCCCGGCGTGGTCAAGATGCTGGGGGGCGCACTGCTGGCCTACCTCGCCATCAGCCACGGGATTTCCGCCGCAAAAGCGGTGGACCCCAACCAGATGTACCTGGTGGCCTACGGCTACGTGTTTCCCCATGCCGGCTGGGCAGTGGCGGCCACGGTGCTGTTCGTCGTGGTGTCCCAGCTCAAGATCAACGTCACCAATGCCTACGCCGGCTCCCTGGCCTGGTCCAATTTCTTCTCCCGCATCACCCATAGCCATCCGGGGCGGGTGGTGTGGGTGGTGTTCAACACCCTGATCGCGCTGATGCTGATGGAACTGGACCTGTTCCAGGCCTTGGGCCGGGTGCTGGGCCTCTACTCCAACGTGGCCGTGGCCTGGATGATGGCCGTGGTGGCGGATCTGGTCATCAACAAGCCGCTCGGCCTCTCCCCGCCGGGCATCGAGTTCCGCCGCGCCTACCTGTACGACGTCAACCCCGTTGGCACCGGCGCCATGGGCATCGCCTCGCTGCTTTCTGTACTGGCCTACGTCGGCCTGTTCGGCGCAGCGGTGCAACCCTTTGCCATTTTTATCGCCCTGGTCGCTGCCCTGGTGTGTTCGCCCCTGATCGCATGGCTGACCAAGGGCCGCTACTACATCGCCCGCCAGCCCGAAGACATCGGAGCCGGCGTCACTCACGCCTGCACCATCTGCGACAAGGATTACGAAAGCGAGGACATGGCTCGCTGCCCGGCCTACCAGGGCAACATCTGCTCCCTGTGCTGCTCGCTTGATGCCCGCTGCCACGACCAGTGCAAACCCCGCGCCCGCCTCATCGACCAGTGGACCGCCCTGCTCGAACGCCTGTTGCCGGCATCGACCCGGCCTTACCTGGAAGCGGGGCTGGGACATTATCTGCTGATGATGCTCGGGCTGGTCTCCTTCCTCGGCCTGTTCATCGGCCTGCTCTACCATCAGGAAATACTCGCTCTCAAGGACAGTGAAGCCTACTTGCTGCCTCATCTGCGCGACGTATTCATGCGCACTTCGGCGGCCTTGCTGGTGGTCACCGGCGTCATTGCCTGGTGGGTGGTACTCGCCAACCGCAGCCGCCAGGTAGCTCAGGAAGAATCCAACCGCCAGACCCGCTTGCTGATGCAGGAAATCGATTCCCACCGCCGCACCGACGAGCTGCTGCAAAAAGCCAAGCTGGCCGCCGAGCAGGCCAACCAGGCCAAGAGCCGCTACATCACCGCCATCAGCCACGAACTGCGCACCCCCCTCAACAGCATCCTGGGCTATGCCCAGATTCTCGGCGACGACGAAGCCATCCCCCCCAACCGCCGCCAGGCGGTAAGCGTAATCCGCAGGAGCGGCGACCACCTGCTGTCCCTGATTGAAGGCACTCTGGACATCGCGCGCATCGAGGGCGGCAAGCTGAGCCTGGACGTGCGTCCGCTGGACTTTCCCGATTTCATGCAGCAAATCGTTGCCATGTTTGAGTTCCAGGCGCGCAACAAGGGCATAACATTCAGCTACCAGCCCCAGGGCGAACTGCCTGCCCAGGTGCGCGCCGACGAGCGGCGCCTGCGCCAGATCCTGATCAACATCCTCGGCAACGCGGTGAAATTCACCAGCCGGGGCGGAGTCGTATTCCGCCTCAAATACCAGCGCGAGATGGCCACCTTCGAGATCGAGGACAGCGGCCCCGGCATCGCGGCGGAAGAGCTGGAGCACATCTTCGAACCCTTCTCGCGCGGCCGCGCCGTCCACGTCGGCGCGACCGGCGGTACGGGCCTCGGCCTGACAATCGCCCGCATGCTGACCGACGTGATGGGCGGCGAACTGACGGTCGAAAGCACGCCTGGCCAGGGCAGCAGCTTCCGCATTCGCCTCTTCCTGCCCCAGCTCGCGACAGCCCAAGGCGAGCGTGGCAACGCTCATGTGCGTCCCATCGGCTATATCGGGGTGCGGCGCCGCATCCTCATCGTCGACAACGAAAAGACCGACCGCGAACTGTTGGTCAGCGTGCTGGAACCGCTCGGCTTCCAGCTGGCCCAGGCCGCATCCGGCCAGGAGTGCCTGGACATGATCCCACGCTTCCGTCCCCACCTGATTTTCATGGATCTGGCCATGCCGGGCATCGACGGCTGGGAAACCATACGCCGCATCCAAAATGGGGGCATGACCGATGCCGAGATCGCCGTCATTTCCGCCAATGCCTTCGAGAAAGGCACGGACAACGAGGTAGGCCTCAGCAGCGAGAACTTCATCACCAAGCCGGTGCGGGTCAACCAACTACTAGACTGGATCGGCCGGCACCTGGGGCTGGAATGGGTCATGGCCGAAGCTACACCCGTGCAGCCCATTCCAGCCCCAACACGGTTAAACTACCCCCCCAGGGCGCACCTGCACACCCTGGAAGAACAGGTCGACCTCGGCTACGTGCGGGGCATCCTCAACAAGCTGGGCGAAATCGAGCGTCTCGACAGCGCCCACGGCGAATTTGTCGAAGTGATGCGCCAACTGGCACGCCAGTTCCAGTTTGAAGCGATGAAGGAAATTCTGCGCAAGGGACAAGAACTGCATGACACCCATTGACCGGATGAATTCGGACATCGTCCTGATCGTGGACGACGTACCGGACAATCTTTCCCTGCTCCACGATGCCCTGGACGAGGCAGGTTACACGGTGCTGGTCGCCACCAACGGCGAAAGCGCCCTGCAGCGGGCGCGCCACAGCCGCCCCGACGTAATGCTGCTGGACGCCCTGATGCCCGGCATGGATGGCTTCCAGGTGGCGCGGGCGATGAAGGCCGATTTCGCCACCCAGCACATCCCCATCATCTTCATGACCGGCCTCACTGAAACCGAACACGTGGTGGCCGCCTTCTCCGCCGGCGGCGCCGACTACGTCACCAAGCCGATCAAGCCGCAGGAAGTGCTGGCGCGCATATCCGCACACATGCAGAACGCGCGCCAGATGAAGCAGGCCCGTAGCGCCCTCGACGCCTTCGGCCAGGCTACTGTCGCGGTGCGCCGCAACGACAGCCGCCTGGTATGGCAGACCCCCCTGGCGCGCAAACTGCTCAAAGCCTATTTCGAACTCGAAACCGAGCAGTCCCCCCCGC
>Ga0105091_10001343_pt1 | contig 10702 bp, 7 predicted proteins | sample PPLLak1March2015_FD_87022 | JGI IMG/M metagenome (GOLD analysis project Ga0105091, IMG submission 87022) | Freshwater sediment microbial communities from Prairie Pothole Lake near Jamestown, North Dakota, USA - PPLs Lake P7 Core (1) Depth... | ecosystem: Environmental > Aquatic > Freshwater >... | reverse complement strand
CTTTTCCTATTTCAGTAGCTCCTGCGGAAGCTCGCAACTTGGCCATCCGATCCCTCGCGCGATTTAACGAGCCCGTAACGATTTTGTTGCAGGGCTATTTTATGATGATGAAGGGTTTGCTGCAGTTTCAGCAATGCAACGAAAAAGGAATTAACAAGAATGGATCCTCAACAGATTGAACTAATCAAGTCTTTCAAACCACGCCGCTCGTACGGCTGGCTTTGGTTAATTCTTCTAGCCATGATTCTCATTGCCGTAGGCGTTGCGCCTTGGCTGGTGGCTGGGACAACTTCCAGTAGTGCAATGTTAACTATGATCATTTCTATCCCCGTTGCGTTTACCTTCATAATGCTGGCATTCTGGTTTCCGTCCATGCGCTACGAGTTGACGCGGGATGAGTTAATTCTTCGTTATGGACCGGTAATCAAATACCGTATCCCGTTAAGCCAGATTCGCACGATCCGGCGAAGGAACCTAGGTCTGACCATCTGGTCGAGTATTCGCTTCCCCGGCATTGCTCTCTTCAAGATTCCGTACAGCGATGTGGGCGATGTCAAGATGTGCGCGACCTCCGCATTGAACAATATTCTCTTGATCGAAACCCAGAAAGAGAAATACGGCCTGGCGCCTGAGAAGGAAGAAGAGCTTGTGGCGGCAATACGAAGGCGAATGGAGTCTACATGATTCCCCAAATTTACATCATGGCTGTGATTACCCTGGTGTTCTCGCTGGCCTTGTGGGGCGGGCTGATCTATTTGTTTGCTGGCCGCACACGGCGTTTTCTTTGGTTGTTGGTCTTGGGATTGCCTTTAAGCGCAATAGCTAATCTCTACATCAAGCAACAAGTAACGATCTTTATAGGTCAGGCTGCCCATATTCAACCTGGGCTGGGCCTGGCTGCGCCGCTATGGTTTCTCGCTTTCAAGGTGTTGATCACGCCCCTGGTCGAAGAATTACTCAAAGTTTCGCCATTGTTGCTAAGGCCAGCCTGGAGGATGGTGGTCAGCCGGGCGAGTGCCTTGTGGGTTGGTCTTGTGCTTGGGGTCAGTTTTGGCATGGGAGAAGCGGCTTTTATTTCCTACGCTGTTGCACAGAATCCAGATTATGCCTCTATACCATGGTATGGCTTTACAGGCTTCATGAACGAGCGATTGATGACATGCTTCGCGCATGGTGTGATGACGGCAGTTCTGGTGACCGCGTTGCAGCGGCGAAATCGCCAGCTAGCCCTGTTAGGGTACCTCGCCGCAGTAAGCTTGCATCTCTTCTTGAACATGCCAGTCGTTCTTTATCAATTTCAATTGATCTCCATTGAGCTGGAGAGTTTCAGTATGGTTTTACCCTTGATTTCATTTGCGATCATCTTTGAAAAAATGCGCCGCACCGCACGCGGCCTAGGCGAATATGAGGATGAGAAGGAAATTGTATATCTTCAACGCTAAGGTATAGCGCGCATGGAAGCCAAAAAGGTGGCTTTGGTATAGGAAGCCTATGACCTAAACAAAATAACCTCTGAACTAGGCTGATGTAGACTCTGGCAAATGCCCGCTCTGAGGAGACAGTCAGGTTGGCTCAAAGAACACAGAACCGACTGCGAACTTTGATGCTTATTTTTGTGATTGTTGTAACTTTTTTTGGCGTGCGCAGTTTAGACTGAGCACACTTACGGAGTAAATATCAATAATGAAAACCACAAAAAAGGATACTACGAAATTTAACAAGTCGATCGCTCGAGATAATAGCGGAATCTATGAGATCAAAATTAAAGGACTCCTAGACGATCATTGGAAACAATGGTTTGAAGGGATGACTTTAAAACATGCAAAGAATCATGAGCCTGAAGAATGTACCGTCATCACTGGCCCGATTGCCGATCAGCCAGCTCTGCATGGTTTGCTTGAAAAAATCCGGGACTTGAACCTTACCTTAATCTCGGTCAGAAAGATGGACACAGTAACTTCAGGCAATCGACATCGAAAAACACCGTCTAACCAACAATATCGCATTATTGGGAAGCCCGTCGCCAACGCCGGGACCAACGACATTGATGATAAAGAAAATACAACTTGAACTCATTTGTCGCTATTTGTCTGCTAGCGTTTGGCTATTTAGGTTGAGGAGCACCAAAGTACATATCAAATATTTCGAATGCCAGATCTAAGTTATTATGCTGAGACCCTCAACGAAGTCAGTTATTGGGTGCCACGACTTGGGATTTTTATGGAGAAACGTAGTTGATATGACGAAGCAAATCAGGATCATAGGTTTGGCGATTGGGGCAGTGCTGGTACTTCTCTGTATGGTGGGAGTCGTCTTTTTGTGTTGGCGGGAGTACACAATGCCAGTTTATACACTGACGCAGCGGGCGTTGACTTTAGGGACAACAAGCTATGTCAACGATGTCACCGAGTTTCCCCTGGAACCTGTTAACCACAATGGCTGGGTGACTCAAATCGGAAAAATTGTAGGCGGAATGACAGTCCATGCCATGCCGGAGCAACCAGACCATCGCTATCTCTCTGTAAGAGGGTTGATGGTCCCGGAGACTGTATTTCGGCGAGAGGATATTGTGCCGCTCGGTTTGCAGGATTTACATGTGACGGCGATAGAACTGTCGGAGAACGTCGGGCTATGGCCTCTGCTCAAGACCACCCATGATGCGGCTATCATCGAAAATGTGTGCGAATCGCTCTTGCGGCATGGACCGGCAGAAAATGTAGTGGTGAGCTATTATCCATATCACATTCATCTTGTCTCGGAGCAATTGCCGGGATTGGTATATGTGGTTTATGTGGCTGTTGATGATCGAACGGTATATGTCTCCGAGCCGATGGTGTCTAGCCAATGGTTGAAGGTAGAGGGTGCTTTTGCGGAGTGGGTCGTAAACAAGTAACATCGGCGCCCAACATAGCGTGCAGTGTGCACCCGACGGTGGGAGCTGGCGCGTTTGAGGTAATTTGCTTGACTAAAAGTTGGTTCCGTCAAAGCGACGTTGTCTTGTCCCGCCCACCAGCGTGTAACGCACGCCGGTACTTTTTCAACTGCCTGCCACCTTATGCGACACAATCAGGTTTCCTCGAGAAATCATTGGAGGATCTTTCTATGCCTAATTATTTGCGCAGATTATGTATGTTTAGCATGGTTTTGGTTGTGTTTGGCAGCACTATCTCGTGCTCGCCATCCTCAACTCCTTATATTGCACCAACCTACTTGCCCACTGAGAACTGGCAGAGTTCTTCTCCGGAAGCTCAAGGCATGGATTTAACCCGGCTCGCTCAGATGTTTGAGTATATTGAGGATAAGGATATCAATCTTCACAGCCTGCTGATTGCACGAAACGGCTATCTGGTTACAGAAGCTTACTGGCATCCTTATGGTCCGGAAGATAAGCACACAACCGAATCAATTACGAAAAGTGTAATTGGAACATTAATTGGCATAGCAATAGACCAGGGTGCAATCAAAGATGTCGATCAGAAGCTGCTCACTTTTTTCCCCCGGCGAACTGTTCAGAATCTCGATAATGCGAAAAAGTCCATTACGTTGCGTGACCTCCTTTCGATGACTCCTGGACTGGATTGCGAGGATTCAAAATCCTTGGACAGTGTAAATCGCTCCAATGATTGGGTGCAGTCCCTATTGGATTTGCCCATGGCATCAAGACCCGGCTCGAAATGGGTATATTGTAGCGGCGCATCTCACCTGCTTTCTGCTGTTCTTGAAGAGGCGACAGGCGTGGATACAAGAGCGTATGCCAATCGGTATCTGTTCAGACCGCTTGGAATCCAGCCGGTATCCGAAGAAGATTGGAACTCCGACCCTCAAGGGGTAACCAACGGAATGGCAGGTTTATACCTAACTCCACGCGACTTGGCGAAGTATGGGTTTCTTTACTTGAATTCAGGGAAATGGGATAGACAGCAAGTCGTATCCAGCAAGTGGGTCCATGACTCAACCTGTGAGCAGGCATATATTGGCAGAGATGAATATGTCGGTGGGCTAGATCGGAGATTCGGTTATTTCTGGTCCATCTTTCCCAAACAACAATATTACGGCTACCTCGGGAGAGCGGGGCAGGAATTATTCGTTCTTCCACAGGAAAACATCGTAGTCGTTTTTACAGGGGCACTGGAAGTAGGTAAGGAGGGTGTGCTTCTGAATATCATCAACGACTATATTGTTCCCTCTGTGCTCTCCAATAATTCGATCTCCTCAGATCCAGATGCGCGGGCAAAACTGAATACATTTGTTCTCGCAGCTGCGGGATCCGAACAGCCTGTGCCCCCCTTACCGCCTCTGGCGTTAGAGATTTCTGGCAAGACTTACAAGCTGGGACAAAACTTCTTAGGCTGGTCCGACATGACCTTTTACTTTAAGCCAGAATCGGATGAAGCAAACCTGAAGATGCAAGGCTCACCAGATCTTAAGATCGGTATGGACGATCGTTATCGTCTCACTGAAATGCCTGACAGCAGGCCGACCGGTCTACGAGGACGTTGGATTGAGCAGGACACGTTTTATCTGGACTATATCATTTTCGAAGATTTTATTCGAAGCGAAGCCCGCATACAATTCGAAGGAAAACAGATGACGGTTACTATTAAATATCTTAATTGGAATAATCCGCCGATTGTGTTACACGGCATAATGCAAGAGTAATATAGAGCAATTTTTCTAGAGACCGGGACTTCTACAATCAAATCGTTGAACGCCAGGAAACACCTGCAAAATTATTTTGCTGAACCATCTTGTAAAGAAAAGAGGCTTGGCGATCAACCCGGCGGGTGACTAGATAATACAAAAAAGTTTCTCTGCGCCTTCAGATGTTTGCGCTTATTCATAAACGTTTGCTTGCATTGTCACGTTAAATAATCGTAACAGCGACCTATTAAATAAATATGGTCAATCATGTAACACTTTTTATCTCATTATGAGTATTGTCAGCAAGATATTGCGGATTGATGCTCGATTCGGAGGAAGCGGTCAACTTTCATTAGGCAGAACCCTAACGCGTGGCAACCCATTTGCCGGACAGGCGGATCGTCTTAAAACTGTAGATCTTGTTGAAGGATATGGATCTGTCAGGCGTAAGTAGTTTTTCTATCCCATTATTCCCTTAGAACCAGGGCAATCCATAACTATTTGGCATAAGAATAACACTCTAAATATTCCAAGGGCTCCAAATCTTGTCACGCAGCCAAATCATCTGCTTTTTCCTTGACCAGCCAACTGGAGCCTGCCCATCCTAGTGCCAAGCAGGCAAATGCAGTCACTCCAAACATGGGCTGGATGCCTAACGATTTGGCCAGTATGCCACTCAGCCATGGACCCGCAAACGTGCCAATTCCATAGATGGACTGGTGGATCCCCATAGCTGTTGACCGTTCGCCAATTGATACTTTCTCGATGGATAAACCCATTAGCAACGGGTAACTGTTCCCTCCTGCAAAGCCATAGCAGGCATTGGCAACAAATATCCAAACTACGGATGGAGCCAGCGCGATAATCCCTAATCCTGCCGCCATTAATACAAAGCTACCCATGACAATACCTTTGTTGGGTAGATACCTAGTGAGAATGGTCGCAGATAAATTTCCCAGCGTATAGATCACAAGGTTCCAGGTAACCAACATACTTAATGTGACATTGTCGGCTCCGAGGCGCTGCGCCAGAATAGGTCCGAAGCTGAACACGGCCGCCACGCCAACATATTGCCCGATAATGTTTAAGAGAGAGGGGACCAATACATCGCGGCGGGCGATCAGTTTCTTGAAGGCTTGCCATGAGGGTAAATGCGAAGGTTGGCGTGCCTCATGTGTAGGAATTAAGAATAAGATTGCCAGCCCAGCGAGACCGGCAGATAAGAAGAACGCGAGAGGATACCCGCCCAACTCGTTGAGCCATCCAGTTAGGCTGGTCGCTAGCATCCGGCTGAATGAAAGCACCACGGTCAATATCGCGGTCGCTCTGACCGCTTTGTCCGCTGGGAAGAGTCCACTGAACAAGACCAGCATTGGTACCCAGGCGCCAGCAGCCAGGCCCGTCAGGGCACGGCCGATGGCTAATCCATTAGGTTCCTGCGCAGTAGCCAAAATATACGCTCCTAATCCTCCTAGGAGTAGCCCGGCAATAATGAAGGGCTTGCAAACGCCAAGCCAATCGGTGACCATCCCTAATGGAAGGCGGATAATCAGGCCCATCAAGCCGGACATTGAAAGGATAACGCCAGTTACTGCGAGATCCCCGGTGCGGATTTGGATAAAAACGGGCAGTGTCGGGACATATAACTGGAGTGCCATCCAGAATAGAAATACTACTGCGATAAACGAACCGGTATGGAACCAGGTTTTGCGGGCAGCTCTGGAAAAGGCAGGACTTGCTGGGGAGATTTGGCTCAAAGAATGGTGCCTTGTTCCCTTTCTTCGATTAATCGTCTCATGGGTTCTCCTTCATCCAGCAAGATCCGCAAGTTTCCCTCGGGCTCAGCCAACGCCAAGCACCTCTTGAAAGATGCAATAGCAGCTTCTTTTTTTCCTTGTGATTGGAAAACACAGGCTTCTAGCGCAAAGATTTCGATCAACCGACCGTATCTTTTACCAGATTCTGCTGTCCTTTCTAACTCTCCCAATAATTTTTCCGCCTCTTGGAACAGACTAAGGGCGATCATTACGCGGGCGCGCGCCATCTGGATTATTTCTGTGGAGACAACGAGATTGTCTTCAATATTGAACGCCGTATGTTGCAACCAGTGGGCCGCTCTCTCAATATCCTGTTGGGCTAACCAGAGACGGACCTTGTAATAGGTCAACATTGCCTGCAATTCAGAATCGATTTTTGAATCTTTAACGGATTGTTCCATTTTCTGTAGTGCATCTGCTGCCCCCTCTAAATCTCCTTCAATCAGCTGAAGACGGGCCATTCCCAAATATCCCAAAGAAATCGCCACAAGGTTGGTCCACCTGAGACTGTTTTGTAGCCCAAACTTCACATGGTAACTTGCTTCGGAGAGGCGATCAGTATCCATAAGCAGGTCAGCGTAATTGATGTTGACAGTACTGATCGCCTGATATACATTTTCCTTTCCATTGGCAAAATCCAGCGCTTCTTGGTAAATCGACTCCGCTTTCTGGAGCTGGCCCTGAATTCTCCATAACCGGCCCAGATATGATGAGACTAGCACAATCCAATATGGGCTGCCTATTTCTTTCGCTAATCTCAGGCCACATTGAAAGGATTCTTCTGCCTTATCAATGTCACCGGTCCAATAGTAAATATATCCCAGTACGATGTGGGCGCGTAATCGCATAACGTAATCGTTATCCGGTAGATATTTAAGTGCAGCTTCAGCCTGGGATTTCGCTTGAGAAACATCTCCCGTTACTAAAGCAACATTCGCCTTGATATTTGCAATATGACCTCGGATCTTTATGGATTCCGGGCTGGATGGGTTATTCTGGATATGGTTTTTGGCAACCTTCAGAAATGGTTCTACTTTTTGTGATTGTCCACTGACCATAAGTAGCAAAGCTTGCCAAATACACAACCAGGGGTGTTCTAATATCAGATCCCGCGGAATGGAATTTATCCATGACAAAAGCGTGGCTTGGCCGCCACCGGTCCACACCGCTGGAACTCCCAATTCGACCAACCTGGCAACGTGTCTATAGTCCTTAGCTTTCAAAGCACAATTAATCGCTTCAGGTAATAACCGATTTTGTTCGAACCATTTCGCGGCCCGGCTGTTTAGTGTTTCAATTAAATCAGGACTTGTTTGCATCAGTCGCACGCGCAGCAAATCGGCAAATAGTTGGTGGTAGCGATACCAGCACCGCTCATTATCCAATGGAACCAAAAAAAGGTTGTCCCTTTCCAGCTGTTCCAATACTAGTTGCGTTCCCTTTGTTTCAGTGACAGCGTCGCAGAGCGGACCAGATAAGTTATCCAGGATGGAGGTTTGCAGCAAAAAGCGCTGGATCACATCGGGCAAGTGAGTGAGCACCTCTTCACCCAGATAATCCAATATATAGCGATGGCTGCCCGACAAGCCCTGAATAAATCTACCAACATCCTGTCTGTCACTTGCCATCCCAAAGGATCCAGTTGGCTTGGCCGTGGCTATTGTCCGAATCGCGAAAGCTGCCATCTGCAATCCGGCAATCCAGCCCTCAGTCCGAGCATCCAGCATCGAAATGTCTTTACGGCTTAGGTTGAGTGACATAGCCTGATTCAGAAAGCCAGTCGACTCCTCCAAAGTGAAGCGTAGATCCTTCATACGGATTTCAGATAATTGATCCCGCGCTCGAAGGCGTGCCAACGGCGTGGGAGGATCTGTACGAGTTGCAACTATTATGTGCATACAGGTTGGCATCTTGTCTAGTAAGAATGCCAGGGCCTTATGGACATCTTGAGAGTGAATAAACTGATAGTCATCAAGAATAAGCACAAAAGGCTCAGTCACGGTGATCAGGTGGTTGATTATTTTTGCAAGGCTGGGCTGTATAGTTGGCTGCAAGGATTGGAAACCCCTGGGAAATTTTTCTCCCAGACCGGATACAACGCTGTCCAGAGCAGCGATCAGATAAGACAGGAATTGGGCTGGGGCATTATCACCCTCGTCGATGGAGAACCAGGCAATCGGAAGAGGCGTATGGGTCGACCAATCAGCGAGTAGTGTCGTTTTCCCAAAACCGGCAGGAGCTGAAATCAGAGTCAGTGCTCGCTGGCAACCGGTATCTAGTAACTGCAACAGACGCGGACGCGAAATACGCTCAACCCGCAGCGACGGTATGAACAACTTTGTTTTTACGAGTGGCTCATATTCTTGGATCGCTGGAACAGCTGGAGGTGAGGGCTTTTCTTTTTGTACCTTGACTTGCATCTCACCGGCCACTATGGCTTCATATAGTTCAGTTGTCTCTGCCTCCGGAACCTGCCCCAACTCTTCATGAAGCACGTGGATTAAGCTTTCATATTGTCGCCGCGCCGCGCTACGCTGGCCCATCTTCTTATATAGGCGGATGATTGCTCGCTGCGCCGTTTCATTCAGACGGTCTAAAGAGGCCCAGCGGCGGGCTTGCTGAAGGGCCTTTTCCCATTCCTGCTTTGCCTCGTATCCCCGAACCAGCAATTGCAGCGCCTGACCGTATTCGCTACGTAAGGTGTCACGTTGATAGAACTGCCAATCGTCGAATTGCGGGCAGTCTTTCAGATTAAAACCTTCCAGGAAATCTCCCCGATACAGTCTTATTGTTTCTTCAAGTAGTGCCGTGCAATCTGAGCAGAGAATTTGATTTTCCTCCGCAGACTGGACACAAGGATGGTGAAGACTGACTCTTGCCCTATGCTGGCGAAAGTCCGCTACATCGACCTGGATCGGCTCGTGGTTCTGAAGACCAACAGTTTCCCGGCTGATATTTAACCTGATTGATTGTATGCTGGCGGATAACGACCAAAGAGTTCTTCGTAGACTACCCAAGGCATGTTGCTGATCGTTTTCGGGCCAAAACATTGCTGCTAGAGATTCACGCGTAACCTCCCCCTCATTCAAGCTGAGATACGTCAGGAGAGCAGTTACCTTGCGCATCTCAAGCTTAATCGGCCGACCCTTTAGTTCGACGAGAGGCGGCCCTAGCCAAAATAGCCTCAGTTCGGGCAATCGATCGCTCATTATCGTGATACCCATTGTACAAGCTATCACAAGGGAAAGCAATCACCGGTTTTATATCCACAGAGATCTTCTTTAGACTGGTTAGTTTTTATGGATCCTTTTAATGAGAAAGTAACGAATCTTTGCTGATCACGACCTACAGTGGAAGAAACAGAAAAGAGATTGTGCAAAAGGAGATAACTGATGAACTCTAGGGTCTGTAGTCCGTATTAAGGTTGTACCCCTAGAACCTTACTAAATTCATACCCCAAGCGTCGGCATGGCGGATCAAGTACCATTACTTTCCAAGCGGGAGAAAGGATGGTACAGGTGAGCCTACGAAGAACAAGCGTAGCCGAGCGAAACCGGATCATCGATCTCAAATTCAAGGGATACACGTTGCGAGAGATTGCAGAGGAAACGGCTTGGTCATTTGAATGTGTGCGGAAGTGGTGGCGGCAGTACCGAAAAGCTGGGCAGACAGCGTTGAGCGGGAAGCAACCCGGCAAACCTGCCAAGGGTGCGATGAGCAGCTTTCCTTGTCAGGTCCGGTTTGCCTGTCTGCGTCTGAAGAAGCAGCATCCTGGTTGGGGGGCAGCTGTTGTGCGATTGCGCCTGGCTGAACGGCTGGCTCTCGAAGAAGCGCATTTGCCTTGCACCAGTACGATTGAGAAATACTGGATGCAATACAAAGATCGGCTTTATGAGCGACATCGCCAACGCCACACCACCGTGATCGAAAAGGCAGACTATGTCCCGAGCGAACCCCATGAGCGTTGGCAAGCGGATTTCAAAGAGCAGATGCGGGTCCAAGGTCTGAAGCAGAAGGTCGATGTGCTGAATATTCGAGATGAAGCCTCTCCGGTGAAAATCGGTAGTTTTGTCTACCCAGCCGGGAAATGCACCGGTCGCGATATGCAGGAAGCTTTCCGTACGCTCTTTGAACGCTGGGGATTGTGTGATCGGCTAAAAACCGATCGGGATAAACGGGTGTTGAACAACAACCATCCTCACCCTTTTCCCACGCCCTTTGCGCTTTGGTTGGCTGGTCTAGGG
>Ga0105091_10001342_pt1 | contig 10703 bp, 8 predicted proteins | sample PPLLak1March2015_FD_87022 | JGI IMG/M metagenome (GOLD analysis project Ga0105091, IMG submission 87022) | Freshwater sediment microbial communities from Prairie Pothole Lake near Jamestown, North Dakota, USA - PPLs Lake P7 Core (1) Depth... | ecosystem: Environmental > Aquatic > Freshwater >... | reverse complement strand
ATGTACTCCGCGGTCTTCGGGTTTTGAGGCTCCAGGAACAAGTCCTCGGTGCGGCGATGCTCGATGACTTCACCGAGCAGCATGAAAATGCACTCGTCGCTGGCGCGACGCGCCTGCGCCATGTTGTGCGTGACGACTACAACCGTGTATCTTCCGCGCAGGTCGAACATCAGCTCCTCGATCGCTCGCGTCCCTTCGACATCCAGTGCGGACGCCGGCTCATCCATCAGGATCACGTCGGGCTTCAGCGGAAGGAGTCGCGCGATACACAGTTTCTGCTGCTGTTCGAGTTGCAGACTGGTCGCCTGGACGTCCAACCGGTCCTTCAGGTCTTTCCAGAGTCCGACTTCGGACAACGCCTTTTCGACGGCATGATCCATCTCGTCCCGGCGCAATTGCCTGCGTGGGGAGTGGAGCCGAAGTCCGAAGACGACGTTTTCGTAGACTGAAATCGGCAGAGGGTTCGGTCGCTGGAAGACCATTCCGACCGCTTTTCGGAGCTCAATGAGCGAGACATCCGGATCGTAAACGTTCTTTCCCAAGACCTTTATCTGCCCAGTTGTGGTCACGTACCCATAGCGCTCATTGACCCGGTTGAAGCACCGCAGCAGCGTGGTCTTCCCGCACCCGGAAGGCCCGATCAGGGAAGTAATGATTCCGTGTTTGAAACTCGCGGAGACATTAACCAGCGCCTGAAACTGACCGTACCAGAGGTTCAGGTCTCGGGTCTCGATCGCGTACTGGCGATTCTCGCTCATGAGCGCCTGTCCACCCAATCAGCCAAAAATGCCGTTGACGTACTCGTAAGTCCTCCTGTCCTTCGGGTTGTCCGAGAAGATCACCTCGTTGGAATCCAACTCGACAATGTCGCCGTTCCACAGGAACATCGTTCGGTCAGCCAGCCTCCGAGCCTGCTGCGTGAGGTTTGTCACCAGGATAATGGTGATTTCGCTGCGCAGTTCCTTGAGCACATCCTCGATCCGCATCGTGGTAACCGGGTCGATCGCGATGGAGAATTCGTCGAGGCAGAGGACTTCGGGTCGATGCGACAACGCCCGGGCGATCGTCAGCCGCTGTTGCTGGCCACCGGACAGTTTCGTCCCCAGGCTGTGCAACCGGTCTTTTACTTCGTCCCACAACGCCGCCTGGCGCAGGCACTCCTCGACGATCGTGTCGAGGTCTGCTCTTCGAGTCAACCCGGAGGCGCGCGGCGCGAACGCAACGTTGTCGTAAATCGACAGCGGGAGACCGACGGGCAACGGTGCGACCATGCCCACGGCTCTGCGCAGTTCGAACACATCGGAGAACCGGGGAGGCCTCTTGCCGGCCAGGCGTCTGAAAAACGAGTGCCCGATCTTCCTCACGTTCTGCCCGTCCACCCGAATAGTGCCCGAGACCTTCGCGTTTGCGACCGAGTCTATCGTCCGGTTAATGCAGCGCAGTAAGGATGTCTTCCCTGACTGCGCGGGGCCGATGACCGCAAAGATCTCGTTTTCGTACACGTCGAATGAAATGCCGTGGAGTACCTCGCGAGAACCGTAGGAAAGCCTCAAGTCTCGAACCTCGATCTTTTCCACCGCCATTGGGTCACCACTTCTTGCGCGCGCGCAGCCAGACACGAAACGCAATGGCTGTCGCATTCACGACGAGGACGGAACCGAGGAGTACGACGGCCGTCGCGTAGGGTATCGAGTCTTCGACGTTCGGCACCTGGGTCGTTAGCGTGTAAAGGTGCATCGACAGGGCCATGCACTGTTCGTTCAGGCTGTAAGCAAACAGGTTTCCCCTCTCGATCGCCTTGAAAAAGACGGCCCCGGTGAACATGATCGGGGCAGTTTCGCCCGCCGCCCGGCTGACTTGCAGGATAACCCCGGTCAAGATGCCGCTGATCGAGTTGGGAAGGACGATCGCCCGGATCGTCTGCCAACGCGTTGCACCGACGTTCCAACACGCTTCCCGGAAGGACATCGGCACTGAGGCGAGCGCCTCACGCGTGCTGGCGATTATGACCGGCAACGTCATGATCGCGAGGGTAAGCGACGCCGAAAGGATCGAGTACCCGAAGCGCGCCGCGTATACGAATGCACCGAGTCCGAAAAGCGCATGCACAATGCTCGGCACGCCGGCCAGGTTAATCACGGCCAGGTTTATAGTCCGGTTCAGCCAGTTGTCCTTCGCATATTCGTTCAGATAAACAGCCGCCATCACGCCAATGGGCGCCGAGACTGCCAGCGAAATGACGACAAGGTAGACCGTTCCAACGAACGCCGGCCAGATCCCGCCCTGCGTCATTCCCTTGCGCGGGACGTCCAGCACGAACTCGAGGCTTAGCGACGGCCAGGCGCGAAGCACGAGGTACCCGACGATGGCGACGAGCGGAATAATCATCGCAACAGCCATCAGAAAGAAGATGGACTTCGCGATGCGCTCGGTCAGCTCCCTCCGTCGGCCGAACGGGGTCTGGGTGAAGCGCATATCGTCTGGGGCGTACTCATTCGCAAGCATTCTATTTCCTCTTGACGCCTCGTATGACGAAGTCTGCGGTCAGGTTGACGACAAACGTAATGGTAAAAAGAAGCACTCCGGTCATGAACAAAACCCGGTAGTGAGCAGACCCTGCGGGTGCCTCCCCCAGCTCGGCCGCCACGTTGGCGGTCAGTGTGCGGATCGGGTCCAGGATCCCATGGGGGATTTGGACGGCGTGGCCCGTTGCCATCAGCACCGCCATGGTTTCCCCGACAGCCCGTCCGATCCCCAGGAGGACCGCCGCCAGCAAACCGTTCCTGGCGGCTGGAAGCAACACGCGGTAAACCAGCTGCCACCGGCTCGCCCCAAGTGCGATCCCGGCCTCGCGAAAGGAATCGGGCACCGCTTTCAGTGCGTCCTCTCCGATCGAAACGATGATCGGCACCGCCATCAGCGCCAGGATGATGCCGCCGTTGAGCATATTCACACCGACAGGAGCATTGCCGTAGTTGACCAGCAGACGACTCATGACGGTCAAGCCGATGAACCCCCAGACCACGCTCGGCACGGCGGCCAGCAGCTCGATAACTATTTTCAGAGTCTCCCGGGTCTTCGGTCCGCAGAATTCGGACACATAGATGGCCGCGCCCAGCCCGAACGGGACCGCAAGCGCCATTGCAAGCGCCGTGACGCTGAAAGTCCCGGCAATGAGTGCAAGCGTTCCATAGCGCACGTTCTCTTCGGAAGTCGGGTACCAGGCGATGCTGGTGAAGAACTCAACCAGGCTGAACTCTTTATTGGACAGGACCGGCGCCGCCTCCCGGAAGACGAAAACGAAGATCGCCAGCACGAAGATAATCGCGCTGATCCCGCTCAACCGAATAATCCATTCCAACACCGACTCCCCGACCACCGCCCAAGCAGGGCGTCGGGGGCGTCGTCGATGTTTCCGAGTGGTGGAACTGGACATTCGCTTTTCTACTTGGACAGCACCGGCACGTACCCGCTCTCTTCCAGAACCCGCTGCCCGTCCGGGCCCATCATCCAGTCGATGTATTCTTTGACTGCTCCAACCGGCTGGCCGAGCGTGTATACCTGCAGCGAGCGGGCGATGGGATACTCTTTAGACAGCGTCGTCTGGCTGGTTGGCGGGACCGCCGGCTTGCCCGGTTCCTTCTGAATCTTGAGCATCTTCACGCCCGGGGAAGCATACCCCATGCCGCTGTAGCCGATCGAAGTCGGAGTGCTCGAAACCAGTTCGACGACTTCCTTCGAGCCATTCATGTCGAGAGAACCGAGCTTGAAGTCCTTCTTGTTGAGCACCTTTTCCCTGAAGAACTCGTAGGTGCCGGAGCTGGACTGCCGGCTAATCCGGATAATCTTTTCGTGACGGGTGTTCGGTATCTTGACGCCGATGTCGGACCACCGGGTGATCGTGCCCCTTTCACCATAGATACCGGCCAGCTGGGTAATCGAAATCTCCTCCAGCGGGTTGTCCTTGTGGACGAAGACGGCCAACGCGTCAAACCCGACGATAAACTCGACGGGCTCTTTACCAGTGTTGGCGTGCGCCTGCGCCGCTTCCTGCGGCTTGATGTTGCGGCTGGCATTGGCGATATCGACACTTCCTTTGAGGAGGGCGGCTATACCAACGCCAGACCCGCCACCCGACACTTCCACGTTCACTTCGGGATGGACGGATCGGTAAGCCTCGGCCCACGCCTGGGCTACATTCACCATGGTATCGGAGCCCTTGTTCTGGATGGTTGCCGGAGAGCCGGATCCTTTGGCGGGGCCGTCAACCGGCTTGCGGCAACCCGGCAGCAGACAGAGGCACAGAAGCCAAACCAGGGCGACCTTACCGACAAAGTGAGCTCGGGAAACGATCATGGTCGGTTCTTCAGCCGGTGATCCTGGTCGGTTGCACATCGTCTCCCAGAATGGCTTGCGTCAGGTCCCGGATATGGGTCTGGATGTACTCGAAAGCCGCCTCGTATCCGGCTTCCGAGCCGGCACCGTGCGCCGTCCCAGCCCGCGGATCGGCGACCGTCCAATCAAGCTCTACGGTCTTGGTCGGCAATTTGAGCCGGTTCTGAACGTGCTCTCCGAACGCCACGGCGACCTGGTAGTACTCGAGATTGGGAATCTGATTTAGCGACTTGCTCGTGTGGTGCGAAACATCCAGTCCCTTCTTTTTGAGAAACTCCAAGGTGCCGTGATCCGGCGCAACAGGTTTCAGGCCGGCACTGCTGAACATGAATCTCGGTTGGTTGAGTGCGTTACCAATAGCCTCGGCCATCTGGCTCAGGCAGGCGTTATCTTCGTCGACAAACAGAATACGGAAAGTCTCGCGGCCTTTGTGCTTGGCGTACTCGCCAGTGCAAAGATAAATGACTTCTTCGCAGATGTTCTCGGCCTGGTCTGACGTCCTTTCGATGCGCTTGGCAATCGTCAGCAGCGGCATGATCGCCTCGACCGGGATCCGCCCCTCCTTCTGGTACGCAGCGACCTCGGCATTGATCACAGTGCGAAGGTGGTCCACAGCCTTCTCGCTCTCCATGGCTTTTCTCGCCAACTCTACGTCGCGGGTAAGAAAGGCGGTGACTGCGTCGCGGAGCATCGGAATCGCGAGGTTCATCATGTCGCGGTACCGATCGTGAAGGAACCGCATATCCAGATGAATAATCTTCAGGCTCTGGCGGGCAATACTCTCGCAGTAGTCGCCAATCCGCTCGAGCGCCTGGTTCAGCTTTATGCTCGCGTAGACGAAGCGAAGATGGCTGGCAACCGGCTGCTGACGAATGATGAATTCGAGGGACAACCGGTCAATCTCTTTCTCGAGCTCGTCAATGTGCCGGTCCCGCAAGACGACCAGGTAGGCTCTCGGACGATCGGCGTCCAGAAACGCTCCCAGGCTGTCGGTCAGGGCACGCAAGACCAACTGGAGCATGTCTCCGATCTTGGCCCGCAGCCGGCCGATGTCCCTCTCCAGACTTTCCTCGTAGTGACTTGGCATAGCAGGGAAACAGGTGAATGGTGACAAAGGTCATCGTAACACCGGGACAATGCAGGGGCAAAGGGGCAAAAGGGCAAAGGGACAAGGGACAAGGGGCAAAGGGGCAAAGGGGCAAAGGGGTAAAGGCAAAACGCAAGCAAAAATCCGATTACGATTACGAGCACGAAAGAAAACGGCTTAGTACTAGCCTACGCATTTGCCTTGCGCTTTTTCGTACTCGTACTCGGCTTTTGTCTTTCCCTCTGCCCCTCTGCCCCTTGGCCCCTTTGTCCCTTTACCCCTCTGCCCCTTTGCCCCTTGTTGTTACGTCAGCTGGCTCTGGCCTGGGACGGCCACGGGCACAATCGGGTACTCACCCGGCTGGTATGCTGACGGGCTCATATCGAGTTTCGAGTTCTTGAGGGCCCAGTCCCAACCGATTGCCCGCCCCGAATACGCGCTCATTCTTCCCATGATCGCTCCGAGCGTGCTCTTCGCCATCTCCCTGGCCTCGTTCACGGGCTTCCCGTCGCGGATCGTCTTTATGAAAAATTCCTGCTCGAGGGCCTTGGCTTCCTTGTCCTGCCCGGGATACTCCCAGGCATTGGCGCCCGAGATCTTTCCCTTGTCCACATCGGCAACCCCTTTGGTCCCGATGACGCGTTCTCCGATGCGGTTCATGCAATTGTTGATTTGCCGGGACATGCTGGTCACCCGAACGTTGTCCGGATACTCGAACATCACTGTGAAGTTGTCCCAGATATTGCCCAGGTTGCGGACGGCTCGGCTGCCCATCCCCAAACACTGCTGCGGGTATTTACCGAGCACCCAGTTGATCACGTCCAGGTTGTGAACATGCTGCTCAACCACGTGATCGCCGCTCAGCCAGACGTACCACGGCCAGTTACGGATCTGCCACTCGATCCCGGACAACTTCTCCTGGTCGTACCATTTCCAGTACCCGAGCATGTCGCTGCCCATCCAGTAGGCTTCTGCTGCGACGATCGTCCCGATGGCCCCGTCTTGAATTCGTTTCACCGTCTCCTGGTACATCGGCTGATGGCGGCGCTGGGTCCCACAGACCACGGTGACGCCCTTCTTGTCGGCGAGATCAGCCGTTTCCAGCATGGATCGAACACCGGCCGGATCAACCGCGGCGGGTTTTTCCATGAAAATGTGCTTGCCCGCCTCAACCGCCGCACGAAAGTGAATCGGCCGGAAATGGGGCGGGGTGACGAACAGGACGGCGTCCACGTTCGACGCGAGAACTTTCTTGTAAGCATCGAAGCCGGTAAAACACGTATCTGGCTTCACCTTGATCTTCGCCGCGGATTCCGGGGCTTTCTTCAGGATCTCGAGCGAAGCCTGGATTCGATCGGCAAACATATCACCCATCGCCACGAGCTCAACGCCCGGGACGGACTTCAGGCAGGCGTCCATGTCTCTCGTTCCCTGCCCGCCGCACCCGACGAGACCCAGGCGAACAGTATCAGAACCCGCGGCGTACACTCCTCCACCGACGGCGCCAAGCGCGGAAATGGATGCAGCGGCGGCAGCCGACGTTCTAATGAAGTCACGGCGGGACACGGTCGATACACTACTCGATGTTTCCATACTCGTCTCCTGTTCCTCGTTGTTTGTTAACCCGCGACTATCTTATGCAGGAGACGCCCCGGGTTCAATCGACAAGAAAGAGGCGCAGCAGAACAAAAGCCATCAAGGCGAGCACAACCCCACCCCAGAACACGCCGGTCATTCCCCCAACGATCAGGACTCCGCCCATCAATAACGGACCGAGCGTCTGGCCCAGGCGAAGCACCATTCCGTTCAGAGACATGAAAGCGCCGCGGTTGCCGTGCGGCGCTAATGCTGTCAGCAAACCGGGAACGGTGGGGGTGTTGATTCCCATGGCGGCACCGAAACACGACGTCGACAGCAAAACGTATTCGAGCCCGGGCACTAAAGGAATGGAGCCGAGCGAAACGGCGAACAGTAGATACGACGTCCGCACAAGCTTGCGCTCCCCGAACCGTGCCGAAAGTCTGCCCACCTGCGTGGCCGTCAGGCCGGATGCAATCGATGTGCTGGAAACGATCAGACCTATCCACAACGAGGAGATCGCAAAACGCTGCGCCAGCCAAAGCGGGACGAACGTCAAGTAAGGACCATACAACAGGATGAACGTAAATGTGCTGGAGGTGAAAAGAGCCAGCACTCTGCGGTCGAACACCAACCGGGCCGTCGTCTTCAGATAGTCGGTCAGCGTCTGATCCGTCCTGGGCGGCTCCGGGTTTCGAAGCGAGCGCCAGACAAGCAGCGCGACCGGGATCCCCACCAGGTGCAGCAGGAATGGGTAATTCCACCCTAGAAGCGCGAGTGCTCCACCGATCGATGGATATGCCGCGGTACCCATGCTCAGGACACTGGCGTTGTATCCCAACGCGCGAGTGCGTTCCCGGCCCGAGTAGATATCACCGATGACCGTGTGGTTCAGGGAGCCCAACGGGGCCGCACCGATACCCTGAACGAAGCGGAGAAGCAGCAACAGCGCGAAATCGTGGACCCAGAAACACCACGTCCCGGCCACGGCAAACACGAAGAGAGCCGGAACCAGGATCTTTTTCCGGCCATAGCGGTCGGCCAGAACTCCAAAAATGGGCGTTAGAAATACCCCCGGCAAGGTAAAAACGGTGACCAGCAGCCCGATCGAATGGGTCGAAATCCCAAGTTCCCGCACCACGCTCGGAAAGGCCGGAGTAATGCTCGACACACCAAGCACCGCGACCAGCGTGATGGAGAATATGATCTGCAATGTCGGATCGGAGTACCTGGCTACCTGAGTCATGGCGGCGTCGCGGGACCAATAATAAACCACCTGACCAGCTGACCGGCTGACAAGCTGACCAGCTGACCGGCAAGCGGCTCGCCAACCGGGCCGAAAAGCGGCGGATTCTGAACCGCGAATCCGCCCTACGACCGCTCGACATGCGAATGCAATCAGTCGTAGGGCGGATTCGCGGTTCAGAATCCGCCGCTTTTCGGCCCGGTTGGCAGTATTCGCTCTTGGTCTGACGGTCAACCGACCGGTCGATCAGTCCGACTCCCGGTCTCCCTGCGGGCGAAAAAATCCATCCCGTCCGCTTGTCAAGAGAAGCTATCATGTTTCACCAGGAGGGCTGCTATATGGCCGAATCCGTCTCATTCCGACTGAACGGGAAGAGGGTCCGAGTGAAGATCGATGGTGAACGTCCCTTGCTCGCCGTCATCCGCACGGATTTCGGGCTCACAGGCACCAAGTACGGCTGCGGGGAGGGGCTCTGCGGGGCCTGCACCGTGTTGGTCAACGACGAACCGGTCCGTTCCTGTCATATGGCTGTCAAGGACGTGGAGGGGAAGCGCGTCTTGACAATCGAGGGATTGGCCAAGAACGGAAAGCTTCACCCGATCCAACAGAAGTTCATCCAGCATAACGCTTTCCAGTGCGGGTTCTGCACCTCGGGAATGATCCTGGCCGCTTACTCCCTCCTGCTCAAGAAGCCGCAGCCGAACTTGGACGAAATCGTGCAAAGCCTCGAGTCCAACCTGTGCCGATGCGGGGCTCATCCCAGAATCATCCAGGCGGTGCAGGACACGGGCCGACCGGCGAAGGAGGCATGACAATGACTCGCAAGACGACCGTCACCCAAACGCGCCTCGACATGGCCGACTCCTGGACCGAGCCCGCCTCGTCCGGCGTAGGTCCGACTTCCAAGTCGGACAGCGGGAATGCGGAATGCGGAGTGCGGAATGCGGAATTAATACCGAAAGGCCACGATCGCAGGGATTTTATTAAGGCGGCTGCGGGTATCACGATCCTGTTCGCGCTCGATCCGTTCGACGTCCTCGCCCAAAGACCCGGAGGCCGGCAGGGCTATCCGACCGACTTCAACGCTTATCTGCACATCGGAATCGACGGCCGGGTCCGCTGCCTGGTCGGAAAGATCGAGATGGGCCAGGGAGCCAGCATGATGCTGTCTCAATTTCTGGCCGAGGAATTGGAAGTCGCCATAGATTCCGTGGATATCACCATGGGCGACACGGATCTCTGTCCGTGGGACGCCGGAACCTGGGGCTCTCAATCCAGCCGGATCTTCGGACCGGTACTGCGCGCGGCTGCCGCCGAAGGGAGGGAAGTCCTCCTCCAGCTCGCCTCCGAGCGCCTTGCAGTCTCTCGCGACAGACTTAAGGCCGAGAACGGCGTCATTTTCGACTCGACAACTCCCTCGACGCGCCTGACATACGCACAAATTGCGCAGGGGGCGCGGATCGAGCGTTCCCTCCAACAGAAGCCCGCACTGAAAACCCCAAGCACCTTCAAAGTGATCGGAAAGTCCGTTCCCCGGCGGGACGCCGTTGCCAAGGTGACCGGGGGCGCAAAGTACGCGGGCGACGTCCGGCTGCCCGGCATGCTCTATGCACGAATCCTCAGGCCGCCTGCTCACGGCGCTTCCCTCAAGAGCCTGGACGTTTCAGAAGCGGAGCGCATGGCCGGTGTCAAGGTTGTGAAAGACTCGGACCTGATCGCTGTTCTGCACGAGCTCCCCGACCAGGCGGATCGCGCCATTGCAGCCGTCCGGGCGGAGTGGGATATCCCCGAACCGACCGTCGACGACAAGACCATTTTCGACCATATCGTGAAAGCCTCGCCGGCGGGCCAGGTTGTGGCCGAGAGTGGGAATCTCCAGGAAGGGGCCAGTCTCGCCAAGACGACGTGCGAGGCGACTTATTACAACTCCTACGTGGCCCATGCGGCAATGGAGACACATACCGCACTGGCCCAGCTTGAAAACGGCAAGTACACGCTCTGGGTTTCGACCCAGTCGCCGTTCGGGGTAAAAACGCAGGTGGCCCAAACCGTCGGCGTGGAGCCGGACAAAGTGCGGGTGATAACTCCGTACGTGGGCGGAGGTTTCGGAGGTAAGAGCGCGTCCCGCCAGGCGGTTGAAGCGGCCCGGCTCGTAAAGCTCACTGGACGCCCGATTCAAGTCTGCTGGACCCGGTCGGAGGAGTTCTTCTTCGACACCTTTCGGCCCGCCGCCGTTGTTAAGATCCGCTCCGGCACCGATACGGCAGGGAAAATCGTTCTCTGGGATTTCGATGTTTTTGCAGCAGGGGATCGTGAAGCCAAACAGTTTTACGAGGTTCCCCACCAGAGGACCGTATCGCACGGCGGATGGGGCGGTGGCGGCGGAGGAACTTCGAT
>Ga0105091_10001341_pt1 | contig 10705 bp, 11 predicted proteins | sample PPLLak1March2015_FD_87022 | JGI IMG/M metagenome (GOLD analysis project Ga0105091, IMG submission 87022) | Freshwater sediment microbial communities from Prairie Pothole Lake near Jamestown, North Dakota, USA - PPLs Lake P7 Core (1) Depth... | ecosystem: Environmental > Aquatic > Freshwater >... | reverse complement strand
GCAGAGTTGTGGCTCTGCAGCCCGAGTTCCGCAAGCCTTTTCAAAAAAGGCTTGAGCGAAAACGATGCGAGAACGGCGTGATTAAACGACGCAACGCAACCCTTTTTTGAAAAGGCTTGACCGAAAACCCCTGGCAGCGGCGTGGTCAAGCGGCGCAACGCTTGCGCTCAAGAGGGCTAATTTATGGGACAGAATTTTTCTGTGCTTTCCTGAGTTTCCGTGATTATTAAGTTTATATTGAGCTTTCACTCTTTTGCTTTTTTATGTAAAGTTCTCTAACTGGATGAAAAGAAGTGTGTGAGAAGTAATCCAGGACTTAATGTGATTCTTCGAACAGAATTATATGAATTTAAATCCGGCTTTTTATCGTGAAAAATAATTCTGAAGAGCTTATCGTAGGATCGAAATTGATTATGGAAAGGTTCCTAAGTGAAAAATTAGTGTTTAAAAAGAAAAGGAATAAAAGTATATAATTAGTGTTTATTGATAGATTTTACTGATTGATTTACAACAAATTTTATTAATCGATTTTCTTGGTTAGATTTGCTGGATCATTTTTTCCACTTTTACTCCGGATTCGGTCAGGGAATATATTTCGTCTTTTTTTGTGATTAATTCTTTCTGTTCAAGTTCTTCGAGAGTTTTTGCGACGGTGGGATGGGCAACTCTCAGGGTTTTTGATACTCTTTTCCCTTCCATTTCTCCTTTTGAGGAAAGTAAGGATAGCACTTTTTGCCTTATACTGTTTCCGTTTACAAAACCTATTAAATCGTTCAATTCATTCATCAGGGGTCCCCGGATATGGATTAGTTTATTCGATAATTTTATACTACTATATTTATATAATAGAAGTACATATATATGCAATTAGCAGGTTATAGAAAGAGATGGGATTCAAGATATATTTAGCTTCTTGCTGGATAAGAGAAGCTCTTTCCGGCAAAGGCGGGGATTTCAGGCTTTTTTAGTCTTTTCAGACTATTTATCCTTTTCGGCTTAGATTCGTTCCCGGAGCGTTAACCTCTAAAATTTTTTTAAAAATCCAGCTTTTTCGCTTGCTGTGTATATTCTTCACCAAAAATCACATTATTGAATCTTACTCTACAAACGAACACAATATTATATAAAAAATTGAAAAATAATAAAGCTCTGGCTGGCTTTTTATGCTGTCGGGAATTTCCGGTTATTGACTGAAATTCAGCATAAAGTGCCTGAAAAATACCATTAGGCTTTAATACCTTCATTGATAAGTACTTTATATCTATTCAGTTATTTTTAGATGTAAATTACATATACAATGATTACAAATTCGGAGGACATACCAACAAATGAGCAGCGGAATGTGCCCAGTATGCGGGCTTCCAAAAGAACTTTGCATTTGCGAAGAGGTTGCAAAAGAGCAACAGAGAATTACTGTAAAAGTTAACAGACGAAGATACGGAAAAGAAGTTACCGTTGTAGAAGGTTTCGACGCAAGTGAAATTGATCTTCACGAACTGTCCACTTATCTTAAATCAAAATTTGCATGCGGCGGTACGGTAAAAGGAAATACTGTGGAACTTCAGGGTAATCACCTGGCCCGCATGAAAGAAGTCCTCATGGAAAAGGGTTTCTCTGCTGAACAGATTAAAAACTAAACTCTGACCAGCCTCTAAGGATAACCGGACCTGAGAATAGTAACAAATATTCAGGCCCGGAATTACATATATTTTTGGCATTATTTTCGGTAGCATGCATTTTCTATATATTGAGGGAGACATGCTCTACTCGAAAAATAAAGATATACGGATATATAAATGGTTAAGAGAATATATCTCGTAAATTTACCTGATTTATGCGGTGTCGGTCTCCCATGAAAACAACATGTGAAATTATGGTACAGAAAGTCTTGCCCGCAATTCGGGCAGAGCTTTCCAGAACAATGATTTTTGAGCATGGGTGCACGCAGCAGGATGTAGCGGACGTCCTGGAACTCTCAAGGGCTGCGGTATCCCAGTACGTGAGTGAGAAACGCGGGGCTGAGGTTGGTTTTTCCGAGGAGACCCAGAATGAAATTCGGAAGTTTGCATCAGTGCTTCTAAATCGAGGTCTATCCTCTCAGGAAAAGGCAAAAGGCATGTGCGGGGTTTGCAGTTTTGTTCAGAAATCCGGCTGGCTATACAGGAATGCCCCTGAAGCTAAACCCTGTATAATATGCGAGGATATGGATCTAAAGTGAATGGTAATCTGTGTGTTAAATGCAAAGGAAAAGGACTTTGCGGGCGCCCTCATTGCCCAATCCTTGAAAAATTCAAGTCCTTTCAATCGATTGCTCCTGTAGTCTCAGGAGACTCGGTTTTCGGGGCATCTCCACCTGCTATTTTTGTTGGAAGCTACGGTTACCCCAGGGTCTCGGCAGGCCCGCTCATTCCTCCTCTGGCAAAGGAGAGCGAAGCCTCGGTTTTTGAAGAGCCCTCAGCCTGGGCAAATATGCAGATTGAAGATATTATCTCCCTGCGTTCCCGTATGGTCAGGGCAAACACAAACTTCCACGTAAAAGATGCCCGGGACAAAGAAAACCCTCTCCTTGTAAAGGCTCAGGAACTTGCCCTCTCCAGAAAGCCAGTGGATACCGAAGCCTGGTTCTTCAAAACCCCGAAACAGGAACTCAAATTCGATGCCGTACTCACCCCTATGGGGCCCTCAGGTCTTGTGAAAAACTTTGAGCTTGCAGAAAACCCGAACGTCCCGAAAAAAGTGGATTACCTTGTCTATGACACTGACGCTCTGGCTAAAGATGCTGTTCTTGAACTCTATAAAGGAGATATCCCGGCTGAACATATTACGCGCCTGCTCTCTATTGGCCTGCTCGGAAAAGCACGAAAAATCGTGCCAACGCGCTGGTCAATTACAGCCGTGGATGATATGGCAGGAAAGGAATTTGCAGACCGTATAAAGGATTTTCCCTGGGTCTCAGAGATCCAGCTTTTTAGCGGGACCCATTTCGGGAACCATTTTGAAGTCCTTCTCCTTCCACGGGCTTATTCTTTCGAACTTATTGAAATCTGGCTCCCAAAAACAGTCTGGTCTGGAGAATCAAGCTGGATTGGGGAAGACAGTGAAAGTTACGAGGGAAAAAAAGGATATTCTCCCCTGGCTGGAGGCTATTATGCCGCAAGGCTGCCTGTGCTTGAATACCTTACGGAAATCAAAAGGCAGGCTTCGGTCTTCGTGCTCCGGGAAATAACTCCGGACTACTGGGCTCCTCTGGGGGTCTGGGTCGTGAGAGAAGGCATGAGAAAGGCTCTTCAAAATCCGCCTAAAAAATTCGATTCTCTCGAAGCTGCAGTTTCAGATCTTTCGGGCAGGATAAATACACCAAAAGCCAAATGGGTGCCGCAGGCAAAGCTGCTTTCAGACTTCCGTTTTCAAACGACTCTGGACTTATTCTTTAAAACGCAGTAATGTTAAAAACGAAATAGTGCAAAGACAGATGGCGTAAAAATAGAAACAACGTAAATAAAGAGAAATTGCCTACTGCAATCTAAAAAGGAAAATCGGTAGGCAGGAAAACTTTGAGGCCTTTTATCGGGCTTATTCAAGCTTTCACCCATTTGTCGGCTCTATTCAAGTTTCCCAACCTTTATCAGGTTTATTCAAATATTTCCGGCACTATACGCCGGGCAACTTCTTCGTAAGCTTTGGAAATGTCGCCTTTGTCAAACCTGAATACATCCTTATCCATGGACTGTCCGGTGTTCTTGTCCCAGAACCGGCAGGTATCGCAGGAAATCTCGTCTGCAAGGATAATCTCTCCGTCTCTCCTTCCGAATTCCAGCTTGAAGTCCGGAAGTATTATACCTTTTTCATCCAGGTAGGGCACAAGCAGTTCGTTGATTCTCAGAGCGAGTTTCCGGAGTATGGCAAGTTCTTCCTGTGTTGCCAGCCCAAGCGCGAGAGCAATATCGTCGTTCAGCATGGGATCCCCGTATTCGTCGCTCTTGAAGTCAAAAACAAGCACAGGGGACTTGAAAACAGTACCTTCTTTCAATGGATATTTCTTTGTAACCGAGCCTGCGGCAATATTCCTGACAATGACTTCAATTTTTATGATATCGACGTTCTTCACAAGCATATCGATGTCAGAAAGCATTTCGACAAAATGAGTCTTTATTCCCTCTGCTTCGAGCATCTCAAAGAGTTTTTTTGAGATCTGGGCATTGTAATACCCTTTCTTTTCCATTTCCCCTTTTTTCTCTCCGTTAAATGCAGTCAGACTGTTTCGGAATTCGGCAATAAGGGTGTCAGGATCATCCGTCTTATAGATGGTTTTTGCTTTCCCTGAATAGAGCTGTTCTCTTGTCATGCATGGTCCTCTCTAGGGATAATTCTGGATTTCCTTAGATAGAGAGATCTTAGGAATGATAGTTTTAATATACTAGTTCTGATAATGCAGAAGTTTTGATAATGCCGTGGCATTCCAGAAATAAGCTATTAGATCGAAATCTCTCTAAAAAGCGAGTGCATCTCACGGAGACAATTCGGTTATTTCCAGAATTCACGATTACCTTTCGAAAGTGAGACGTTTTCCGGAGGCGACAAAGGCTTTTTCCGAAATATGCCTTGATTCTCGAAAGAGATAGAGTAGATGATAAAGTCTTCTGCTAGATAAAGTTATCATCTCCGGCCGGTCTTTTCTTTTACTGCCGGCTGCTTCGTAAATTTTATCATCGAAGAAAATCAATTACTAGGTTTAACAACTTGAAGAAAGATTTAAGAACTTACCGCATTTGAGTGCCCAACACTTGATAGTGGATTAGTCCAAGCACGCAACAGGTACAAACATGTCAGGCACTATATTAGATATCGTAGAACTACTGCTGACCGCAGAGATCTATAACCGCTATCCAGAGCTGGATGTAAACGATCTTCCAAAACACATTCGGAAAAACTACTGGAGTAGCACAGAAAAAACAGTTCCCAAACCCGTTACAGCTACGTTTATCCGAATTGAAAAACTGTACGGGGTTAAGGATATCGAAAAACTCGTAAGGAACGTCCCCTTCATAAATACTGATAAGTCTCATTTTGAACTTCGTCTGAGTGCTTTTGAACTTGCTGCGGAATGGTTTGAAAAGCAGGAAGGCTCCCAGGAACGGATTGAAAACAACCCTGTTCTTGCTTATTACTATGGAGAAATAAGAAAGGTCGAGGCTGCAAACTATGCACTTGCAAAGGCTAAAATGAGGCCCAAGGAAGTCGACAGGGAATGGATAGAGTCCCTGATAGCGGAGATCAGGAAAGAGGACAAAAGCGAAGAGATGCTTAAACTCGTGGTCATTATCGCCCCTGAAGATGTAAAGCAGAAAGTCCGGGATCTCGTACTCACTGAAGAACAGGAGAACGAAGTCGAAAAGATCATGAAAGCCATTAAGCACAGGGAATACCTGCGGGAAATCGGCCTGCACGATATAGGGAAACTCCTGTTTGTTGGCCCTCCCGGAACCGGAAAGACCTCGGTTGCCCGCGCGCTCTCAGAACAGCTCTCAATCCCGTTTGTTGAGGTCAAGCTCTCCATGATAACAGACCAGTATCTCGGTGAGACTGCAAAGAATATTGACAGAGTCTTTTTGCTTGCAAAGAAACTTAATCCCTGCATTCTTTTCATAGATGAGCTGGATTTCGTAGCAAAAGCAAGAACATCTGATGAAAACGCTGCCATCAAGCGGGCAGTCAATACCCTCCTTAAGGCCATAGACGAAATCAGCCTCGTGGAGCATGGGGTTCTCCTTATTGCCGCGACGAATCACCCCCGCATGCTTGACAGTGCAGCCTGGAGGCGCTTTGACGAGATAGTTCATTTCCCTCTCCCTGACCGCGATATGCGCAAAAATATCCTGGATATTGTAACCCGGCACATCGAAGGAGATTTCGATACAGGGGAAATTGCGGAATTAACCGAAGGCTATTCGGGTTCGGACCTGCGCATGGTTATAAGGGAAGCTGTCCTTGGTGCTCTTCTCGAGGAGCGCAAAGTACTTACCCAGCAGGACCTGCTGGAAGCGGTAATATCTTTTGATGAAAGGGCTGGTCTCAAAACCGAAGAGTACGAAAGGAAGAAATAAAGATGAAGTTGACACTGCTTGGGACTGGCGATGCTGTCGGAACTCCTAAAATCGGATGTAATTGTCCTGCATGTGAAGACGCCAGAAAAGGTGGGAAGAGCCAGCGTCTTCGTTCTTCCATTCTTGTAGAGTCTGACCAGGGTAAAATCCTTATTGACACCAGCCCTGACCTCAGGCAGCAATTTCTTAAGCAAAACCTTTCCTGTGTAGACGGAGTGATCTGGACGCATGGGCACTATGATCATTACTCCGGATTCGGAGAGTTCTACAGAGTCCAAAATAGGGTTGATGTCTATGGAGTTCGCGAAACACTCGAATACATAGACCAGTATGTCTCCTTTCTTAAACCAAGGTATCATTATGTAAAGCTCTATGAGCCGTTCGAGCTAATCGGGCTGCAGTTTACCCTTTTTAAGGTCAATCACCCTCCTGTGGAAGTTCCTACAGGGGTTATAATCAGTGAAGGCGATAAAAAAGTAGTGATCACAGGAGATACGAACTCAAAAATTCCCGAAGCCAGCCTGGAGCTTATGGGAAATCCTGACCTTCTTATTGCCGATGCTATAGTTCCGCCCCATATCCACATAAAAAAACACATGAATTCAGAAGAGGCTATGGAACTTGCAGAGCAGCTCAATGCAAAAGAAATCGTTTTGACCCATCTCAGTCATATGTTTCGTCCTCACCATATTGAAGCGTTATTTTTGCCCCTTGGATATGACGGGCAGGTTTTTGAGTTCTAAGAAATTTTTAAATATTTAACCCTTTCCAAAATTCTGCTTAAATTGATCTGGGATCTTTCTTTAACACGATCTTTTTTTACTATTATAATGTAGCTCTATATATTCTGGATCTCAAAACCATTTATGAACCCGAAACGTATTCGGACTATTCTATCCGGGAAATCAGGCAACTGACCGGTTGCTTACCGGAATCGCCTGGAGCATTGGAGGAGTTTATGATCGCGCCTGGCAGGAAAGGGAAATTTTTGGAAAAATCAGATACATATGTTACAAGGGCAGTAAAAGAAAGTTCGACGTTAAATCATATATTGCAAAATATTTGGGCTCTGTAGAAATCCTCAATTTTATCCAGATAACTTCTACAACTTTTTTGCTTACTTTGTATACTAAGATTCTAACTTTTATCGATATGTATACAAGCTTGTTAAAGCTTAAATTTACGTTTTTCCCCGACAATTGAAGTGTTTCGCCTGCTTCCAGAAGCAGAGCTTAAAATGGATCTATTTCTTTAGATAGACTAGCCTTCAAACCTACCAATCAGCAGGTAGACAAAATTCGCATCAAAGCATTAAATTAATATTTATCTTAGTGTTTTAATATTACTAAAAGATTTTATACGGTGTACAAGCATGAATCAGCATTACTTTTCTCTGGATAATTACTACAAGTATCTCATAGGTCTTGACGGCTTTATACTTACTTTCTTAATAATAAAGAGTTATCCAGTTGTTGTTAATTTAGCAACAAAAGCTAGCTTTTTTATTATGTTAGTAGGAGCATTTTGTGTGTTAATTGATAATTGGAATCGAAAATCAATAGATTACAGATTATACGTTGAGCTATATGAAAACGAGTATCAAGCTAATTCTGACTATAAAGCTGGTAAAGTATTTGTAAACTTAATTTTTTATGTAATCTCTATATATTTAATATCTGGTATATTTGGTGCTCTCTGACACTCGCCAATGGGCTTTCATAAAGGATTATTTAATCCGGGCGGGAGGTGAGAAACCCGCCCCCAGATTCGACTAGAGGACAGTCTTATCAGATATTTTTTCAATAATGCATTTAAAATCCAAAACTGCGTTTTACAAAAATTTTTGAAACTTTCACACAAAAAATTAGAGTTAGAGAATTAGAATTTAAAGGCTTGTAAATCCTTTAATGCTTCAGACAGTTAGTTGAAATGAAGGAGTTTTTATTACTTCTCTATGGACTAAAACAACTGTTTAAAACGAAAGTAGTATATCTATAAATTACTTGAATTATCTCAAAATATCCGGTTAGAAGAGTGCCTGAAAAATAAAAAGTTCCTGTACTAAATAACGGTTTAGTTTATTATTTTCTATTTTTTTCTCTCTAAAAGGCTCTAATTTTTTATATTGGTCATATATAAATACAAGTACCTCCAATTTTAATATTGGGTTTTTTATATTTCTTCCTATTATGAAAAATAGGAGAATAAAACAAAAAGGGAGTGATATCTATGGCAGTAAGAAATCCAGTAGACTTACTTGCACTTATACTTGTTATAGTGGGCGGATTAAACTGGGGGCTTATAGGGCTCTTTGATTTTAACCTTGTAGCCGCGCTCTTCGGAGAAGGAAGTACCCTTTCGAGAATTGTGTACATACTTGTCGGGCTTGCAGCACTTTATACGATTTATTTCGTTACAAGATCTGATACGTATCATGAGCGTGAGACCGCGGTACGTCACTAAGTAAAAAGATTAGAAAAGCTTCTTTCCAGTGTAAAAGCTCCTTTCCGGTGTAATACTGTGAAAGGGGCCTAACCAGCTATAATTTTTTTCAAAAGGCTGGATATAAAATTAAGAAAGGTTATTTTTGTTCTTGTTATTTTTGTTCTTTTTAGAAATTTATTCTTATTTCTTTTATCTTTATTTTTAATCTAATTTTTCGATTATAACTAAATATCAGGTTTTACAGGTCTTAACAAATCTCGATAGATGTAATTTTACTGATATTTCTTTTTATAACGTGTTTTCATTTGACTTTTCTTTCAGAGCCTTAAATTCAGAAAGTACTTTTTCAGCATGCCCTTTGGCTTTAACATTATCCCATAATCTGGCGATTTCCCCTTCAGGATCTATGAGAAAGGTCGTCCTTACTGCGCTTGTAATCTCTTTGCCTCTGAAATGCTTTGGGTGCAGCACATCATATGTTCTGTGGACATTTGCCTGCTCGTCTGAGAGCAGCTTTACTTTAATTTCTTTCTTCTCGATAAATCGCCTGTGGGATTCGACGCTGTCCCTGCTAACCCCGATAACCACTGCATTTTCGGCTTCAAAATTCTTTCTCAAACAACTGAAATTTCTTGCCTCAAGGCTGCACCCTGGCGTGTTATCTCTCGGATAAAAGTAAAGGATTACCCATTTTCCTCTAAAGTCTTCGAGGCACGTTTTATTCCCTTCCTGATCGAGCAGGCAGAAATCGGGAGCAGATTGCCCTATTTTCAGTGAAGTTTTTACCATATTTTTCCCCTGAAACCAATGCTGTACTAGTGCGGTTAGTTAATAGCTATTTAAAAATTAGTTTCGGTAATTCTTTAAAAATCTCTTTAAATATCAATTACTTAATAATTATTTAAAAATTATATACTTATTCGTATCATTTAAACTATATTCAATAGTCATTATTTTCAGGTTTTAAGTTTTATCTTTTCCGCTTCCAGGGTAGTAGTGCAGCTTCAAAAGCCAGGAGAGGTCCTATAAACAACCCTGCCCAGAATAAAAGTCCGGCTATCCCCAAGCCAAAGAAATAAAGCCGTTTTCTTGCTGATCCTGCGCCGTAATTTTCATCTTTGAGGCTTAGGGCCATTGCAGTAACTCCTAGCCCTAAACTGGTTAAAATTAGAACTATAGTAATAAAAATCTCTGGGGAATATGAACTTTTACTTAACGAAATCAGCATCTGGAAAATATATGACGCTCCTGTACCCAGAAAGAAAAGACCTGCAAGTACTCCTGAGATGCGCGCAGGATTGAACCCGGCTACAGTTTCCCATCTGAAGAAAATTGCCAGAAACCCGGCTGCAAGAGTTAGTGCAAGCGGAGTAAAGATCAAAAGCAGGCTCTGCCCCTCCCAGCGGTAAATCTTTATCTGGCTCAGGGGTATGGATATCCATTCCTTCAAGGTGAAAGTTTCTCTGTATCCTAGAATTATCCCATAATTTCCTTCTCTCGGGATTTCTCTTTCCTGCAAATCTTTTTCCTCTATATCATCTGCTTCCTGTACCGCACCTACTGCAGCGTAATAGGTCCCGCTTTCCGGAGCTTTCATATCGAGCCGGGCAAGTGAGTAGAAGGCGCTTGGAGTGAACCCTTCATATACGGGACTCTCAGGCAGGCTATGGGAAAGCACTTTTGCCCCAGATCCTTCGGGCACTTCCAGTCTCTCGGGTATTTTTCCTTCATCCGCAAGTCCCGGCCCGATAAGAATCAGGTTCGGAATAAAACCCCGATCTCCCTGCTCAACAGGAACGGTAATCCCGAGTACAATTCTCTCCCCTTTCTCTACATTAAAACTGTAGTACCTGAGGTCTTCGGAAGCAAGCTGCCCGTAAAGCACCCTTGATTTGGCAGGGTCTTCAATCCGGATTGCGGTCTCAGGACTTTTACCCTCCCCTCCGAAAACCGGCACATGGGCAAGTGCAGGAGTGAGAAAATAGCATATGGCAGTTAGAAGAAGCAGAAAAAAGGCAGAACGCCGGAATACCCACGGTCTCATGGATTATGCTTTCTCAGGTAGTAGGTAAATATGTATAAGAACAAAGAATCAGACACAGAATATGAGACTTAATTTTCGCGTTAAGTGAACTCTCTTCCCTCCGAAAACCCTT